>JGI20133J14441_1003105_pt1 | contig 10550 bp, 9 predicted proteins | sample RS3BMetagenome_FD_14441 | JGI IMG/M metagenome (IMG submission 14441)
TCTCTATCAGAGCATTGCCCACTACATTAGCCTCTCCCACAACAACGTTAAGCACTCCATCTGGCAGACCAGCTCTTTTTGCATCTGCTGCAAGTTCAAGTGCAGTCAAAGGCGTATAATGGGATGGCTTCAGAACTACGCAGTTTCCTGCTAGTAATGCAGGAGCTATCTTCCAGACTGCCATTAGGAAGGGAACATTCCATGGTGCAATCGCTGCCACAACCCCAAGAGGTAGATATTGAACTATCCCCCTCGTCCCAGGATACTCTGGATGCTCAATCTCCCTCTGCGGTCTGAATTCGTTCATTCTCGCAAAGTATGAAATATGCTCTATGCCAAGAGGTATATCCATGAACGTACTCTGCCTTATTGTCTTTCCTGTATTGAGAGATTCGAGCATTGCATACTCCTCAGACCTCTCCTGCACTAACTCCGCAAGTCTTAAAAGCAAATTCTGCCTTTGCTGAAGAGAAGTTCCAGACCAATACCTTTTGAATGCATCCTCAGAGCTATCTATGGCTTCTCTAGCCTTATCATATCCAGCCTTTGTTATTACTGCAATTTCCGACCCATCAGCTGGGCTGTAAAGTATCTGTTCTTCGCCCTCATAATCATATTTGCCAGAAATAAAATTACCATATTTTTTCAATTGCATAATTTTGCTCAAACCACCTGCATAAATATTCTTCTGATATCTTCGCTGTTTGCATCCCTTGCATTAGTTGTCACTCCTGTCGATTCGCTTGCAAGGTCAACAAGCCTATCTATAGAATTAATGTATCTCTGCACATCTATACCAGCCTGCTCTACCTTTAGAGGCTGGCCCATTTCTTCAAAGTAATTCCTTAAGGTCAAATGTAACTCTTTCTCCCTGTATTCATCAGGAAATATTTTATTGAGCCTTGAATACCTATCAGCCGCCCCAATACTATTGAACTCTACAACACTAGCCAGATAAAGGCCAACACAGAGCCCATGCGGCAGTTTAAAGACTGCTCCAAGCGCATGACCCATAGCATGTGCAAGACCTATCTGAGAATTTGAGAAAGATAATCCTGCCATAGAGGCTCCTATGTGTATCTGCTCTCTTGCATCCATATTGCCAGGCTGAGCAAGAACCTTTGGCAAGTTAGGCAATATCAGCTCCAGTGCCTTTTCTGAAAAGGCATCTGAATAATGGTTTCTCCAAGCGCTTGTATAGGCTTCTATTGCATGTGCAATTGCATCTACAGCAGTATTCCTGCTCTGCTCTTTAGGCAAATCTACAACAAGGCTTGGGTCGAGAATGGCTACATTCAGGCATTATCTCCTTTGACGCAAGCTCTAACTTTCTCCCCTCTTCCTCAGAGACAACAGCAGCCCAGCTGCACTCTGAACCGGTGCCGCTTGTTGTAGGTATTGCTGCAAGCCTGCTCTTTCGCCTCAGGTTCAGTTTGACCAGAGGCGTTATATCGTATACGGAAATGTCAGGTCTCTCGTAAATTGCAAACAAAACCTTTGCAGTATCTATTGAAGAACCTCCCCCAACTGCTATAAACCAGTCAGGCGAGAAATCAATTATTTTACTCAGAGATGCTGACATCTCTGCAAAAGTAGGCTCAGGTTTTATATCAGCAACAAGCATTGTTTGAGCTTCTTTAGGTATATTCATCATCACTCTATCAATAACCTTGCTCTGCTTCAGAAACCTGTCAGTAACTATAACAGCCTTTTTAATGTCTAAAGATGATAAGTATGATAGAGCATCAGCACCAAATGCTACTTCCGGCGACCTGAAAAACCACATTCATCCTCATCTTGTCAGAATTCTGTCTGAACAAGAGTTGCTGTATTTACCATTTCTTTCGCCGCCTTTGTATATCTCATTATCTTCATCATAGACCCTTCAAGCTTGAATTTACCAGTCAGAATACCTTGTATGGGGTCTATCTGCTTATCTATCAGCTTTCTCCAGTTCGAATATGGCCCTCTGTATGTGAATGCAGCCTTTGGCAGATTTTCAACGGAATCTGAATAAACAGCCTTTCTGCATTCTCCATGATACAGGTCAAGATATATGTAGCTGTTCTTTGGGAAAGTTTCATCCTTCTCAACTATAAACATTATATCCCCTTCCCATGTCTTTGCAGCATCCTTGTAAGTCTGGTTCTCGTTCAGCTTCTTCGCATATTCCTCTACCCATTCAGGGCTGGGAAATTTTACCATGAGCCGAGAGAGCTGCTTTTTTGTTATAAGCGTTTCTAAAGTAGCTTTCCAGGGTTCATTATTGCCTTTTCATCCATTGCTCTTTTTATTTTTTCAAGAAGAGAGTAAGGTATTTCCTTTTTGACCATATCAGACTTTAACATTCCAACTCCGTGGTGGTGTGATACTGTCGCCTTGTTTTTTATGCATGAATACTCTATCCCCTGCCAGATGCTCCTATATGCTTCCTTAGATGAGTCTAAAATTATGCTAAAATAAATGCAGGCTCCTTCATTGTATATGTGTGAAACATGCGCCCCAACCGCATGCACACCATTAATATTGCTTACATTTCTAACCACGTCTTCGTAAAGGCTGTATACTCTGCTCCACAAAGCCGCAACTTCTGCGGTTTCTACAACCAGATTCGCTCTGGAAAAGAATTCTGTTTGCTCCCTAAACCTGTATCTAGACTCCAACCATTTATCCACATAATGCGTATCTTCCTCTATTGCGCTTTCCTTTCTCATGGAATCTTTCACTTCCTTCAGAATAGAGTCCATTACATTCCTGCTTCTGAAATAATAAATCAGCAGCATCATAACCTTTCTGATTCCAAAAAGGAAGTTTGCTTCATCTTCATTATAGATTCTGCATAAAGCTGGTTTAATATCAAAATCGAGCAATTGCTTTGATGCATATACAGCATGCTCAAAACTCGGAAAGGAGAAAGCCAAATTGCATGTAATTGAAGGAATCTTGTGTATTTTCAGCGTTACAGAGACTATAACCCCGAGCATCCCTTCAGCCCCTACAAACAGCCTTGTCAGGTCAGGCCCAGTGGAAGACCTAGGCGCTTCAGACTTCTTCGTATCAATTATGCTTCCATCAGGAAGTACAATTCTAAGAGATATGCACGAATCCTCGATGCCCCCATAATAGTTGCTGAATTCACCTGTCCCCATGGTTGAGATGAAGCCTCCTACAGTTGCAAGCTCAAACGATTGAGGAAAATGACCCAAAGTGTAGCCGTATGCATTAAGAGCCTCTTCCACCTTTTTTAATACTATACCTGCTTCCACAGTAGCTATACTATTTTCGATATCTACGTTGATAATCTTATTCATAGCTGACATATCCATCAGAATCCCCTGAAGGGGTACTGATGCACCTGTTACAGAGCTTCCACCTCCCCTGCATGTTACACTTATCCCCTTTTCATAACAGAATTTTATGACATCACTACTTCTTTTTCATTCTTCGGTCTTACTGCCGCCAAGCAGTTTCCTGCTCTTCCTGCTATCTTGCTATATACCCACCAATCTTCTTCATAATCTTCCTTGTCTTGCAGCACTTCAACTATATTTTTTAGCTCTTCAACGATTCCAGAGTCTCCTTCCATATCGAATACTCTTCCTCGAGCCCATGCCATGAATCCCTCTTAATTACATCTACTTCTTTTCTTGTTGACTCCAGCTCTTCCAGTCTCATTTTTCCTGCAGCAATTATCTGAAGCAATGCTAAGCCTCTCTGCGTAGCCTCAACATCTCTATGTCTTTCAACTGGCAGTGATGTGCTTGATGAGATAAGACTGAGCAGTCTGTTACTCAGTGATAATTTTCCATCAGCTCTTATCACTTCGACCCTTTGCTTTGCTTTCTCAATTACCATCCTAACGTGAAATGCTATCGACTTGAGCAGAGCCTCCTTGATAGAATATCTGTCGGTAGATAATTCAACTCCTTTAATCAATCCTCTTGCATCGGGAGAATTTGGTATCTGGAGACCTGCCAGAGAAGGGATAAATATTACATTGCTGGCTGAAACCTCTTCAAGGTCTGAATAGCTTTTAACTATACCCAGCCTGAACAACAGCTGAAGAGCTGAGCCTGTAGTAGGAAGATATCCTTCAACTCCATAAACCGTTTTGCCCTTATCTCTAACTATTACTATAGGTATCAAGCTTGGAATTCTTGTATATTCTCTTACCGGAATATCGACAAAAGTGCCAGTACCGTTTGTGACCTTGCATACCCTGCTGCTTATTGCAGCTTCACCTATGCATGCTGCCTGCTGGTCTGCTATCATTGCATTTATCTCGATTCCTTCATAACTTCCTATGCCTTGTGTATTGTCGACAATCTCAGGGACCTCCTGCCTTATACCCAGCAGGGTTAAGATAACTCCAATTTTTTTAAAGTTGGAAGGGTTGACCAGTCCAGTAAGAGTGGAATTGGTGGCATCGCTGACAAATTTCTTCGTCAAATTGTAGGCAAGGAAAGAATCCAGAGTCCATACATACGCTTCTTCCTTTCCTGCCGCAGAATCTCTCGCAACGAGAAATCTTAGAGCAGGAGAGTTCTGAGATATTACCAGGTCGAGAGGCCCAAAATTTCTCATAAATTTAACAAATCCTGGAAGTCTAAGATATCTTTCCTTTGTTGCTGGGCTAAGCCAGGTGATTATTTTTGACAAAGGCCTACCTTCTCTATCCCAGCTGACAAAAGATGACCTATAGCACGCGATTCCTACGCTTTTAGCATTTTCCTCCTTTGCCTTGCGAATAAATTTTGTAACGCAGTCAAGGACTGTTATCGGTCCTGTGTCCCGTCCTGAGCTAAAGGTAAAGAAACGGATTCTTCATGCTTTCTCCTTAACTCTTCATCATAGATTGCCAGCTTGCAGCTGCTGGTTCCAACATCAATGCATGCATACATTTCCTGTTGCTAGGTATCAAAATACAGCTTAATTAATAGCTCATAAGTTTAGTTTCCCAGCAACCATTTCGGCAATAGCAGGTGATGCTGTAAGGCCTGGTGATTCTATACCGTGCAAAATAGCCAACCTATCATCAAATTCTTCCGGAAACAGAATGTTAAAATCTCCAGTTGGTGAAAGGGGCCTAACGCCTGCAAACGCCTTTATCATCTTTCCTTTCTCCTGCATCAGCCAGCCAAACTTCTTCAGAAGCTGATTTACGTCCTCTTCGTCAACGTCAAAATCTTCCTTGCTCCTAGCAATCTTCAGTGTCGGGCCTATGGTGATAGTTCCTCTTGTGGTTGGAATTATTGCTCCTCCCTTCGTTCTGCCTTTTTGAATCAGGCTGAAAGGAGCAACTATATTTCTGAAGCTTACACCTGAGAATTCTGCTATAACCCCTTTTCCCGGAATTATGGGCTCTACATCAACGCCAAACTTCTTTGCAACTTCGTCCGAATATAGGCCAGCAGCTATGACTGCAGCTTTTGCTCTGTAGTTCCCGCACACGGTCTCAACCAATATCCATTGATTGATGTTATCGCTTTCTAATCTACCTTTATTTACATAGCAATTAAAATGAAACTCTACGCCTTTATTTCTTAAATAAGTAAAGAGATTATCTATCAACTGAGATGTATTTACTATACCATATCCGTCGACAACTATTCCAGCCTTGACTGAATCTGAAAGAAATGGTTCCGATTCTTTAAGCAATTTTTTGCCCTTAAGTTCAACCCTGAATTCTTTGCCCAATCTTCTCTTCAAGTAAATATAGCCAAAGTATAGCAAAGGGATTCTGAATATGCTTCTTACCACAAGTATTGCTTTTACCCTTCTCATATCGACAGAAAGATTCCTGCATATATCATCATACATCCTGTTGCCTTCTCTTGCAAGTCTGCTCTTCAAAGAGCTAAAAGGCAACTGAACAACATGTATAACTTCTGACTGCCTCGATGTGACACCCCTTCCTGCAAATTCTTCCTTATCGAAGACAGCTATCTTCAAGCCCTTTTTTGAAAGTTCATATGCAACCATAAGCCCAGTTATGCCTGCCCCGACTATAGCCACATCATAATCTGATGTACTCATTATTATCTCCTTCTGTGCTTTAGCTGATAAGTTCTTTCAGAATTTCATTATTTAAAACAATACTTTATTCGCCTTGCTATCCAGATATATTTTGATATACTGCTAAAAAAGGTTGGGTGACTTTGTTCATAGCGAACCAAATTTGCCAATCCTTATATACTGCATAAGAAGCGCGGTTGCTCAGCGGCGATATTTATGAAACGAAGATTAAGAGGAATATCAAGGATTGCCGCAGTAGCACTAGTTATTCTGGTTCTAATAGTCGCAGGTTCTGCCTATTATCTATACTTCGTCCAGCAGAACAAACAGCCCCAACAGGCAACTCTTTCAGGTACTTTGAACGTTGCAGCATTCTCAGGTTATGATGATGCTGCTTTGAATCAGATAGCAAAGGATTTTATGGCGAAATATCCTAATGTGACTGTCAATATTCTTGGTGTACCTTACGGTCAAGCTATTACAAAGTATCTGTCTGTCTTTCAGAATAACTTAACCACTTACGATATAGTTGCTTTGGGAAGTGTAGGATTCATGGGCTCACTTTACCCATACCTTCTTGACCTGAGACCCTATTTGAACAACACAGCATACTTCCCCGCATCATACAATATGTCTGATGTTCTTCCTTCGCTTGTAAACCTTTACGGGTATAAAGGAGCAATACTTGGACTACCTCAGGCAGGAGGTGCAATGCTATTTTACTACAGACCCAGCTTCTTCAACAATGTAACCATTCAGCAAAAGTTCCAGCAGCAGTTCGGATATCAGCTTCAGGTTCCTACAACTTTATCCCAAGTTGTTGACATAGCAAAATTTGCCCAGACAAACAACTTCTACAAATACGGTATAATTCTGATGAGCGGTTCTGATGATGACGATGCATCACAGACATACCTAGCTATAATGTCAGGGCTTAGGGTAAGCTCAGCATCACAGTATGGACAGGTAACTGCTCCTTACGGAGTGCTATTTGATAGCAATGGCAAGCTTCTTCTGAACAGTTCAATCGGTGTGCAAGCATTAACCACTTACATCCAGCTCGTCAAATATAGTGAATCACCATTAAGTGCAAGTTACTCAACTACCCCAGGCTACTTTGCAGCAGGTGATGCGCCAATGATGATATGGTGGAATCCAGCTGTATTTTACCTTAATAATGCGAACAAGAGCAAGATAGTCAACGACTGGATGGTTGCACCAAGGATGCCTGGAGGCTACAGCGTGCTAGGAGGAACGGGCCTTGCGATAGCAAAGAACACACAGAATAAACAATTAGCCTTAACATTCCTTGCTTTTGCCACAAGTCCTAATGAATCGATATACTTCAATACTCTAGATAGTCTGATGCCGTTCAGATATAGCGTTTTCAACAATGTTGTAAGTTCTCATCCATCCATAAGCACGCAGATAAACAATGTAGCAAGCACCATGACATACAGTGTTGAAGGTTCAGCAAACATACCATCATGGCCTCAGATAAGCACAATATTCAGAACGACCATTCCCTCAATTTACAACGGCGCAATGACTCCCCAGCAGGCAGCTAATGCCATGGCTCAGCAGATAGCATCGATATCAACATAACAGGCAAGAGTGAAACTCTTGGGAATCTCAAGAGTGACTAAAAGAGACAAAACTTGGTTTTTTCTACTTCTTCCCGCTATAGCCTATTTTGTTATATTTTTTGCTTATCCCATATATAATTTATTTTATAATTCTCTTACAACCCAATCAGGCTCAATCACTTCGCAGAATTTTGCCTATATGCTTAGGGACCCCTATCTGCCTACAGTGCTATGGGTTACCCTCCTGTATGTGATAGGTGCAGTAGGCCTTGAGATGCTTGCTGGCATATCGCTAGCTATTATAGCTCAAAACCTTGCAAGCAAGGTTAGAGGTGCATTGCAGATAATAGCTATCCTTCCACTTATGGTACCTCCTGTCATAGTTGGATTGATGTTTCTTTTGCTGTATGACACAAATTACGGACCCATAGATTTCTTTCTGAGGTCTCTTGGCCTGCCTGCAGTAAACTGGCTAGGCAGCACAAACCTTGCTTTGTTTAGCGTTATACTTGCTGACGTATGGAGGTATTCCCCGTTTGTATTTCTGATAATCTTTGCTGCTCTACAATCTGTTCCTTCTCATCTTTACGAAGCTGCCATGTTGGAAGGACCATCAAGGTGGCAAATGTTCAGGCATGTTACATTGCCGATGATCAGGCCTGCACTTGTTGTTGCACTTCTCCTCGATACAATAGGCGTGCTGAAGGGTTTTGACCTCATTTATGTTTTGGAGGGAGGAGGGCCTGGACTTGCAACAACTGTTCTGAGCTATTACATTTACATATGGGGGTTCGTATACAATAATGCTCATGTTGCAGCTGCTCTATCAATCCTCTTTCTTGCAATAGTCTTGCTTATAGTTGGATTGACCATAAAGTTCACCAAAATTGAGGAGTATCTGGGGCTGAGGAGAAAGTGAAAGCTAGCAAGGCAATAGTGATAATGATATCGATTGCATTTTTCATCTACTTTCTCTTCCCTATCTACTGGACATTTATAACTTCGATAAAGCAATCTGTAGACATATTCTCCTATCCCCCTATTTTCTTCCCTTCAAAGCCTACATTCCAGAACTATTACGCCCCTTCACAGGAGTTTGGGGCAGTAAGCCTTACGGCTCTTAACAGCATCCCATACATGATAAGCTCCTTTGCTGTTGGCTTAATAACAACAATTGCAGGGACTTTTCTGATAGGAGCTCCTGCAGCATACTCCATAGTCAGGTTTGCAAAGGGAGGTAAGATTTTCAGCAGGATGATACTTTTCATGATAATGGTACCAGCTGCAGCATTCATCATACCATTCTTCCAGATAGTCATTCACCTTCACCTCATAGACACTTGGTGGGGGCTTTCCCTTTCGTATCTCAGCTTCACTGTTCCGTTTGCTACTTGGATGATGATGGGGTATTTCTATGATATACCTGTCGAAGTCGAAGAGGCAGCGCTAGTTGATGGAGTTTCAAGAATGAGGGCATTTTACGATGTAGCCATGAAGATGGTGGTGCCAGGTTTAACAGCAACCTCAATACTTGGCTTCATAACATGCTGGAACGAATTTCTTTATGCTTTAATCCTTACTTTCAGCCCTTATAACTTTTCGTTTCCTCCTGTAGGGTCTCAAACAGTGCCTGTATTCATATCCAGCTTTGTCGTTATAGAGAAGAGCTTTGCATGGGGAGGCTTGGCTGCAGCAGGTCTCTTCACAGCACTTCCAAGCATAATTCTGGGCGTTTATGCTCAGAAATATCTAGCTAGGGGTCTTACACTTGGGGCAGTAAAGGGATAAGCCACATCAAATTATCTCATATATGACTTTTCCATCAGCATCTCTGGGGGCATTTATACCAAGCAAACTGCATACAGTTATAGCAATATCCCTCAGCTCTGGCATAAAATGAAGTTGCTTATTCTCTATACCTTTCCCAGATATTATTGTGAATGCATAATTCTCGAATCCTTCATAACTTTCAGATGGAAGGTAAGTGGTATGATGCCCTCCAACATCATAACTCTCTCTTACAGCTACTTCCAGCCTTTTTTTATCTACTTTATCGAATCTCAGAGATGACACGGTTCCATCCCAGTTGGAGTATGTGGGCTTGAAAAAGAAGAAAGCATCACCGAATCTATCGCTAGACCTACCTGAAGGTAAGCTATTCTTTTTAAGTACGGTTTTAATCACCCTTTCTCCATTCTTAGCGTCTCTTATAGAATAAACGGCATCTATGGCAGCATCGAGCACTTCTTCATATTCCCATCTTTCAACGATTCCATTCTTCTCTCTATTTTTCAGGTTCACCCATAAATGAAGTGGGTCATGGTAAACGAATACTTGGCTCCTTTTCATATCAATTTCATAATCTTCGTTATATTTCATCAGACCTGATGATGCAAGCGCAGCTTCAACAGACACATAATTCCAGCAGGGAAGGGCTGAATGGTCTGATGTAACAACAATTACTGCATCCTTACCTGCAGAGCTTACTATCTTTCCTATCATCTTATCTATTATCCTGTATGAATCTTTGTAAACCTTCTCGACTCTTTCCGCATGTTTTTCGTCATATCCAGGAAAATTCCTGCAAAGTGATGATAGGTATGTGTGGTTTAGTGAATCAATCAGATGATAATGCATTATCAGACTGTCAAACCTTTCTTCCTTTAACAAGAACTGACCAGCTTTAGAGAACCATTCTGATTGAAAAGATGCATGCTCTAACACAAAATCTGGAGAAAGGTTCGAAGGACCATATGGTCTCTTTGGGTCTTCTGAGACAAAAGGTGTTTCGAGTCCTTCCATGTATGGTCCAGCAGCTTCTTTAACTTTAATTTCTAATTCTTTTGAGCTGCTCCATCCATTTGCACTGAATATCTGAGTCAGATAAATGGTAAGCCTTTTACAATCATAATTTTTCACAACTTTAGCCCTGAAGACAGCATCCTTCTC
>JGI20133J14441_1003113_pt1 | contig 10516 bp, 9 predicted proteins | sample RS3BMetagenome_FD_14441 | JGI IMG/M metagenome (IMG submission 14441)
CGCGTCTTGGCGTCAACACCCTGGCGCCAAGAAACTCGGGCAATCCCTCCGTGTCAACACCTTCTGGCAACCACACTTCCTTTGGCACGTCGGGATTGTCAAAATAAAATTGGGCCACATACGATCCGGAGTCTTCGGCCTCTGTGCTGTGGTGGCGAAACACGGCGGCGGACCGTTCAATCATTTTCCCCTGGCGCATGATGAAGACCTGTACGCTCATGTAGCCCCTGTCCGTAAACACCCCAAATATATCCCGATCCACGCGATCAGGCAACGTCACCTTTTGTCTTTCCATGACGCGCGCGATCTGTGTGATCAGATCGCGCAGTTCCGCTGCCCGTTCAAAGTTCAACTGCTGCGCTTCCAACTGCATTTTCCGTTCCAATTCTGCCGTGATCGCCTGATGCCCTCCATTCAGGAAATCGCTGATCTCCTTCACAATCCCGGCGTAGGTTTGCTCCTCCACCACCAATTCGCAAGGAGCCAGGCACTGTCCGATATGATAATAAAGGCAGACCTTGGACTTGAGTCTTTTACACTTGCGAAGAGGGTACAGACGATCAAGCAACTGCTTGGTTTCGGCGGCCGCGCCGCCATTCGGATAGGGACCAAAATAGGCTGCCTTGTCTTTTTTCACTTTACGCACGATTTCGAGGCGCGGATGCTCTTCCCTGGTGATTTTGATGTACGGATATGTCTTGTCGTCACGCAGCATAATGTTGTAGTGAGGCGCGTGATGCTTGATCAGATTGCATTCCAGGACAAGCGCTTCAGCGACCGTGTCTGTGACGATATACTCGAAATCGACAATGCTCGCGACGAGTCGCTGCGTCTTTGCATCATGGCTTCCCGAAAAATACGATCGCACCCGATTGCGCAGCACCTTTGCTTTGCCAACATAAATCACGCTGCCACTCTGGTCTTTCATCAGGTAGCATCCGGGCCGTTCCGGAATAAGAGCCAGTTTTGCGCGCAACCCTTCCCACGCCGTCGTCATTGTGCTTCACCGTTCCCCTGCGACTTAACCTTGTGCAATCAGATGAGTTCTACCCCTGGTTGCGTAGCCTGAAACACTTTGCTGATCGCGCCCATGTTGGCGAGCACATCCACCGCGCCGGTCGGTATGAAGATTGTGTTGGCCGAACCCTGCGCCATGTTTGTAAGCGCTTCAAACGACTGAAAAGTGAGCACCTTGTCGTCCAGCCCCGCAGCAACCAGCATCTCGATGCGATTGCGTTCCCCCACGGCCACCAGGCGAATGCCTTCCGCACGACCGTTTGCTTCCAGAATCAGCGCCTGCTGCACGCCTTCCGCGCGCCGGATATTCGCTTCTTTTTCCGCTTCAGCGCGTAAAATAGTAGACTGTTTCTCACCTTCTGCGCGCAGGATGGCCGACTGGCGCTCACCTTCCGCCTGTAAAATATTGGCCCTTTTTTCCCGCTCTGCTTTCATCTGTTTTTCCATGGACGCCTGAATTTCCATCGGTGGATGAATATCGATCACCTCGACGCGATCGATGCGAACGCCCCATGTTTCTGTCACCTCGTCGAGCGACTGCCTGAGTTCATAACTGATGCGGTCACGCCCCGACAGTGTTTCGTCGAGTTCCATGTGGCCCACGACCTGCCGAATGTTTGAGGCCGTAATGTTCTGAATGCCCTGCACAAAATTCTGGATATTGTAGGTGGCCTGCTGCGGGTCGATCACGGTGTAAAAAAACACAGTTTCAATGTTGATGTTGACATTATCCCGCGTGATGACCTCCTGTTTCGGAATCGCCACCTGCTGGGTGCGCAGATCCAAGTTTTTCTTCACCCGATCGATAAATGGGAAGATCAGGTTAAGGCCCGGTCCAAGGGTGCGATTATACTTGCCAAGCCGTTCAATAATCGCCACCGTCTGCTGCCCAATAATGCGCACGGAACGCCAAACCAAAAGCAGAATAATAAGCACCACGACAATCAGGATCAAAAAATTTGTGAGTTCATGCATGGCGCGACCCCTCCTCTGAAAGCTCTCTACAATCCTGCCCACTGCTGCCCCTGCTGCGTGCCCCTACTTCATGCTCTGCTGCCTACTACTGCTCCTGCTGCTCCTGCGACACCTTGCTGACGATCAGAAGCGCGCTCCTGACTGCGACGACGCGCACGCGCTCACCAGGCTCCATCTGGACATCGGATAATTCGCTGCGCGCGCTCCACACATCGTTTCCCACCCTGACCATGCCAGTCTTTCCTCCGGACAGCCTTGACACGACAGTGCCCTGCTCTCCAACCAACTGCTGCACATTGGACTGATACGTGGATGTTCCCGTATTGCGCCATCGTCGCACCAGCGGTCGGGTGAGCAACAGCAGCACCACGGACAACACAGCAAACACACTCAGTTGAGCGGCAAATGAGTGAACAAGCAATCCGAGCAGTCCGGTAACCAGAGCCGCAATGGCAACCCATAAAAGTATAAACGTGGTGCTCATCAGTTCAATAGCTCCTAGTACGACAGCCAAAATCAGCCAGACAAGGGAGCCCATTTGTCATGCCCCTTCCAGGAAAAATGATATGGTTTCAGGTAATCTCTATCATATTGGGAACACTATGCAAAGCGCAAGTACAAAACGAAGAATTTCCTGAAGATCCTTACAGGGCGTCGCTATACCCACCCGCACGACAAGCTGGGAAAGGCAACCCCACGGGAACCAGACCAACAGGCAACATCGGCCTTCAGGAACGAGAATCCCGCCTTTTTCGCAGCAGAGCGGATGCCGTACAGTTTGCACGACACCCGCACTATATCTTCGGCCAACTGTATCGCTGTCAGTTCAGCCATTATATTTAAGGCATTTCATCCGGCAGGCGTTTACGGTTGTTTCTTTTCCGCCATTCTGGCTTTCAGCGCCGCCAGTTCATCTTCGACTCCATTGTCCCCCAACTGCTTGAATTCATCATCCAGGGACTTGGCGGGCGTGCGCAGTTCGTTGCTCGCCTCGGCCTCTGCCTCAAGTTGGTTCACTTTCTCCTCCATACGTGAAAATCCACGGGCTGCGCTCTCCGTTCCGAAGTTGCCCATCGTGTGATTGATCTGTTTTTGCACCTTCGCAGCGTCAGCGCGAGCGACGAGCATTTCGCGTCTGCCCTTCATTTTCAGAAATTCGTCTTTCATCTGGTCGAGCTTATGGCGCAGATCATCGGCCATCGCCTTTGATTTATCATACTCGCTGCCGTACGTGTCCACCTTTTCCTGGTGATCCTTTTTATCTTGAAGCGCCTTGCGGGCGAGTTCCTCATTGCCCAGTTCAAGTGCCTTGACCGCCTGTTCCTGGCGTTTTTCAACCACCGCCGCAGCCTCGTCCCGCTGTTCCAAAAACCGTTTCTCGATCGCAATCTGCTTGGCGACCGCCACTTCTGCCTCCGCAATCTCTTCCTCCATGTCGCGCAGAAACTGATTGATCATCTTGACTGGATCTTCAGCTTTGTCGAGCATGTCATTAACGGATGCAGCCGTGATGTCGCGAATCCTCTTGAAAACAGCCATATCAATTACCTCCCTCATGTCACTACCTGTATTTACGAAGCCAAATCGAAAAGGTTTCACGTTCCGCAAACAAATTCTATTTGCGTGTAGTACTCACGTAGCACTATTGTATCATGCTTAAAGGGGTTCCTCTGCCTGATTAAGCCTTTAGATAGGTCCTTCTTGTGAAAGACTGATCATGCTGAAAAATATTATCCCTCTCCGCATCCATAATTACGATTACTACCTGGAACGCCACCGGCTGTCTCAGGCTCCTTTCCCTCTGCCAACTGTAGGAACATATTGAGAAGGCGCGACATTGCCACTCCCTACATTGGCGCCGCCAACTACGACTCACGCAGTTTTCGCCTCAACTACGAGGTCTGTGAGGTTTTGTACGATCCGGCGTTCGCACAGGAAAACACCCGTCTGTTCGAACGGAACCTGGAGCTTTCTTCAGCAGTATCGTCGGCGGAACTGGAGGCTCGGATCCATTTTCTGCGCACTCTGTAAAAATGTGCGCGGCTGGTTGCCCCCACCCTCTGACGAGACAGCAACCAGCCGCACACTGAAGCCCACAGGATCGGTCACATGCGAGCAGCCCTGCGCCAAAAATCCAGCCCTGCGCGTCTAGCTGACCGGTTCAAGACGGGGTATCAGTCCACTCTCACGAAGCGCATGCATAAATGCGGCGAACTCTGCGAAGTTCAACTGCTGTTTAGCGTCTGACAGGGCAACGCTTGGTTCTGGATGCACTTCTACCATCACGCCGTCCGCTCCCACCGCCAGCGCCGCCTTGGCCACCGGAATCATGATGTCTTTGCGTCCGGTCGAATGCGTGACGTCCACAAGAACCGGCAGATGCGTTTCCTGTTTCAAAATGGGCACAGCAGAGATGTCCAGCGTGTTGCGGGTCGCCTTTTCGTACGTTCGAATACCGCGTTCACAAAGAACGATTTTCTCATTGCCGCGTGACGCAATGTACTCCGCAGCGTAGATCAGTTCTTCAATCGTCGCTGACAATCCCCGTTTCAGCAGGATAGGAATACGCGTTGCGCCGACCGCCTTGAGGAGTTCGAAGTTCTGCATATTCCGTGCGCCGACCTGGATCATGTCCACGTATTGCAGCGCCATCTCCACGTCGTTGGGACTCACGATCTCAGAGACCACTGCCATGCCGTACTTTTGTCCGGTCTGCTTCAAAAGCTGCAGACCCGGTTCGCCCAGACCCTGAAAATCGTAAGGAGAAGTTCTTGGTTTAAAAGCGCCGCCCCGCATCAGGAGAATACCCTGGGCCTGCAGTTCCTTCCCCACTTTCTCCATCTGATCCGGCGTCTCCACGGAGCATGGTCCGCCCACCACAAACGGTTTCCCACCGCCAATGTCCATGCCGCGCACCGTCACCACAGTGTCAGTGCCTGTGCGGGAACGGCTGACCAGGAGCCCCCTGCGCTCTTCCTGCAGACCAAGGGAAGCCTGGAAAATCTGTTTGAACAGGTGGCGAATCGTACCGTCGTCAAATGGCCCCGGATTTTCCGCCGCCAGCCGGTCAAGCTGTTGTTTCTCCCGTTCCGGGTCAAACGCCGTCATACCGCGAGTATGCTTGATCTGGCCAATGCGCTCGACAATATCGGCCCGCTGGCTTAACAGCGCAAGCAATTCACTATTGATTTCATCCAACTGCTCCCGCAATTCTTTCAACTGTTCCTCTGCCATCTCCAAGTCTCTCCTTTAGGACACTCTATCTATCCCGAAAAATCGCCGCAGGCGAATTTTCTTCCCGGTTGTTGGTGCTGCGCAGCAGCATGGATGACGATCCAATCACTTGCGCCAAAGCCTGCAAACAGCGTTCGTTTTCCTCTGCGGTGCCAATGCTGATCCGCACATAACGATCCAGGCCGGGAAAACCTGCGCGCACAATCACGCCGCGCCGCTGCAACTGTTCAAACACGGCAAGGCCGTCGCCCACATCCGCGATCAGAAAATTGCCCTGTGTTTTGATATACGGAACAGCAAGCGCAGACAACCCGGCGTATAACTGCTCGCGACCTGCCTGATTCGCCGCCCTGCAGAGCGCGACGTGCTCACTGTCCGTAAGCGCCGCGACAGCCGCCGCCTGTGCGACCGAGTTCGCGTTGAACGGTTCGCGCACCTGGTGCATGAAGTTGATCAGTCCGGGATCCCCCAGCGCATAGCCCAGACGGATCCCCGCCAGACCATACATTTTCGAGAATGTCCGCAGGGACAGGACCGTCTTGCCTTCCCGAATAAACTGCAGCGAATCAAGCGGATCTGGTTCATCCACATATTCGAAGTAGGCCTCATCGCAGACGACCACCACGTCATCAGGCACCTGCGCCACAAAATCCGCCGCCTCTCCGTGGCTGAGCCAGGTGCCTGTAGGATTGTTCGGAGAGCACAGATAGACGATTTTGGTGCGTTCTGTTATGCTGGCGAGCATGCGCGGCAGATCGTACCGAAATCCTTGCGCAAGCGGCACATTCACAACCGTGGCGCCCATGATGTGTGCTCCAAAACTGTATTGCGCAAATGACGGAAAGGGCGTGACAACCTCATCGCCGGGTGACAAAAACGTCTCTGCGATCATCTTGATGATCTCGTCCGATCCATTGCCCACAAACACATGAGCAGGCGTGAGACCCATGCTGGCCGCGATGGCTGTGCGGACATCCTGCGCGGCGCCGTCCGGGTATCGGTTGAGCTCCCCCAGCATCCCGGCAATGGCGGCCAGAGCCTTGGGCGACGGTCCAATCGGGTTTTCGTTGGAAGCGAGCTTGTCGACTGCGGTTAAGCCAAACTCCTTCTGGACATCCTCAATCGGCCGTCCCGGTACGTATGGCCTGATCCGCTGCAATTGGGGCCGCACCTGAGACAGCAGACGCTGCGTCACGCTTTTTTGCGCAGATTGTTGTTGTTCATCTTCTGCCACTCGTATCCCGCCCCCTCTGGCACATGTTTTTTGCTACAATGTAACACAGACTGGACTGCGAGCAAAGATCAATTGCAGATCAATCGCAGAAATTTTGGGGGCGAATCGATGAGCATCACCCTGAGTGCAATCCAGGAGGCCAGAGAACGTCTGCATAAAGTGATCGAACGGACTCCGCTAGATTACTCGCAGACACTGAGCCAACTGACCGGCAATCATATCTATCTGAAGCTTGAGAATATGCAGCGCACCGGATCGTTCAAGATTCGGGGAGCGTACAACAAAATTTCCACGCTCGCAGAGCAGGAGCGCAAGGCGGGGGTTATCGCCGCATCCGCCGGAAACCACGCGCAAGGCGTCGCCTATGCCGCCCGCATGCTGGGCATTCCCTGTGTGATCGTCATGCCTGAATCTGCATCGCTTTCAAAGGTCGAAGCCACGCGCGGATACGGCGCGCAGATCGTGCTGCATGGGCAGAGTTACGATGACGCGTACGCAAAGGCGTGTGAGTTGCGCGACGACACGGGCATGACGTTCATACACGCTTTCGACGACGAACACATCATTACAGGACAGGGCACCCTGGGGCTGGAACTGCTGGAACAACTGCCTGACCTCGACGCGATTGTCGTACCTATTGGAGGCGGCGGCCTGATCGCCGGAATCACCATCGCCGCCAAAACGATCAATCCCGCCATCCAGATCTATGGCGTCGAGGCCTCAGGGGCAGCCTGCTTCCGAACGTCACTCGACCGCCATGAGTTGACGACGCTGCACAGCGTATCCACCATCGCAGACGGCATTGCCGTGAAACGACCAGGCGCGCTCCCCTGGGAAACCGTGCGCGAAGCGCTGGATGATGTATGGCTCGTGGAGGATGAAGATATCGCGCGGGCGATGGTGCTGCTCCTGGAGCGCTCCAAAGTGGTCAGCGAAGGGGCCAGCGCGGCGGCGGTCGCGGCGGTCATGAGAGGCAATCTGCCGCACCACGGCAAGCATGTGGCCGTCGTCCTTTCTGGGGGCAATGTCGACGTCATGTTGCTGTCACGGATCATTGAACACGGTCTTGTTGCAGCCGGCCGGCATGTGCGGTTTGTGACTACTGTGCCCGACCGCCCTGGTTCACTGGCGTCTCTGGTGAGCGCGGTTGCACAGGCAGGCGCCAACGTCGTGTCCATAGAGCACCACCGTTTGGGGCAGGCTCTCGTGCTCGGACAGGTGGAGGTGGAACTGGCGGCGGAAACTCGCAATGAGGCGCACATCCAGGAATTGTGCGCGCGTTTTCGATCACTCGGTTATGAATTTCAGATGCGCTGACAGCGCTAGGGGAGCAGTGATAAAGTCCGCGATGCAGGCGCAGCGATTCGGATTATCACTGCTCCCCTAGGCGTTCCGTCACAGTCACAGGAGGCACGATTAACAATGCGCAATCGCGACAAAGAAGCGACCCATAAACGCATCCTGGATGCAGCAATGGACGTATTTTCTGAAAAGGGCTATACGAACGCGTTGATCGACGATATCGCCAAGGAATCAAAGACGTCCAAAGGGGCCTTCTATTTCCATTTTCCAAGTAAGAAGGCGATTTTTGAGGCGCTGCTGCAAACCCTTGTGCAGCGCATTGTTCGCGATGTCGAAGACGCGATCGACTCCCGTCACGGCGCAATTGACAAGATTGAAGGAGCGCTGCACACAGTTCTTGGAACATTCTCTAGGCATGAAAAAGCAACCCGGCTCCTGTTTGTGGAGGCGACCGGCCTTGGCAAGATATTCGATCAGCATGTCTACGCGGCGCATCGCCAATTCGCCAATCTGATCGCGAAACATCTGCAAACCGCCGTGGACGATGGCTCCATCATGCCGGTTGACGTGGAACTCACCGCCTACGCATGGCTGGGCGCGATCCATGAAGCCCTGTTCATGACCCTGCTGAGTCCCGAGAAACGATCTCTGGACAGTCTGACCGATCCCCTCTGCTCGTTGCTGGTGAACTCCCTGCGCCGTCAGTCATCATCCGCAGATTCTTGACATCGCCGCAATCAAATGATTAAATATCTATATCTTATAATTTTATAATATACGAATAGAAGGGGATTTTGATTTGCGAACTCTGCATATTCTGCTCTCGACACTGGCCGGATTATTATCGTTGGCGATTGTTGCACTTGGCTGGTTGACTGTGCGTCACACGTTTCTGGCGTCTCCGATTCTAAACTACGAAATTCTCGCGGGCATTCCTGTCCATGTTGTCGTTTCTCTCACTCCCTTTGGCGGATTGTTTCTTTGTATGCTCGGTATCGTCGGGGTGCTCGCCGCCGTGTACGGAATCGGCTATGGTCAACAATACGAATCGCGTCGCTACGGTGTCTGGCTGGACGTCGGACTGCTCGGCTTTCTGCTTTCCATGGCGGCGGTTTTCGTAGCCGCGAACGTATTCACATTTATCCTGGCCTGGGAACTCATGTCCATCGTCTCCTATATGCTGGTCGTCTATGATTACCATGATCGCGAAAACGTCAAATCCGGACTGATCTACGCGTCTATGACACAACTCGGCGCCGCTTTTTTGCTGGCGGCGTTTTTCATCCTGCACGCCTATACTGGCAGTTATGAGTTCGCGGTATTCGCAAGGTCGGCCAGTACAATTCCCCCTATGGCGCAGGATCTGGCGTTTCTCAGCGCCTTCGTTGGTTTTGCCGCCAAAGCCGGCGTCATGCCGCTTCATATCTGGCTGCCAAGAGCGCACCCGGCTGCTCCCAGCCATGTGTCGGCGCTCATGTCAGGCGTCATGATCAAAACCGCTTTATATGGATTCCTGCTTGTGAGCGTGTTTTGGCTCCACGCTCCCTTTCTGTGGTGGGGCGTCCTGGTTGCCGGAGTGGGCGCAGTCAGCGCCGTTCTGGGAGCGCTTCACGCGGGCCAGGAAACGAATCTGAAACGCATTCTCGCTTACAGCAGCATTGACAATATGGGGCTGCTCTTTCTCGGAACAGGAATGACGCTGATCGAATTGGCGCTTCAGCAACCCGTGCTGGCAGGATTCACCCTGACGGCGACGATCTATCAGGCCTTCAATCACGCCTTCTTTAAAAGTCTGCTTTTCCATGGTGCAGGGGCGGTGATCCATGCGGCTCACACCGCCTCCCTGAACAGGTTGGGCGGCCTGATCAAAACAATGCCGTGGACAAGTGCCTTGATCCTCGGCGGCCTGTTGTCATTCTCCGCCCTGCCCCCCGGAGGCGCGTTCGTCAGCGAATGGATGCTGTTTTCGGCGTTCGCCCGCAGCGACGCTGTTCAACTGCACAGCGTCGTGGGCGCCGTTGCGATGCTCGCGTTGTTGGCGTTTCTCATGACCGGAGCGTTGACTGTGTTTAGCGCGCTGCGCATCTTTGGCGTCGGCTTCCTAGCCGACGCCAGATCTGAGGGCGCGGCAAAAGCACGGGAGGCCCCCATTACGATGCGCATCAGTCTCGCAATGGGGTTGCTCGTAATCATCGCAGCCGGCGTATGGCCTCCCGCCGCAGTCAATTTTATTGCAAGCGGCTTACCGCGGTCTCTGCAGTTCCACGCATGGAGGCTGTGGTATGGGTTCGATCCGCATCTGTCCATGTGGTCGATTCCCATCCTGTATACGGCTATCGCCGCAGCGGCGACGCTCGCATGGCTACTGCCGCGACTGTATCTGGGGCGGACGGACGTTACGCGTGTCCAAACATGGACGTGCGGTGGAAAACGGTCACCCGCCATGTCATACACGGCGTCCGGATTTTCCCAACCCGTTCAGCGCGTCTTTCACGCGGCCGCGTTGCCGCTCGCCATACGATACCTGTACCGCCCGCTGTGGCAGTTGGTGTTCAGCACGACAACCATCTTTCGAAGAGTGCAAAATGGTCACGTACGAGCATACCTCCTGTACCTGTTCATGACGGTGCTCGTTCTACTGGTGGTGGCGCGATGAGAGAAATCATCATAACGGCAGCGCAGATGATCGCGATTATTCTCTTGTCGCCGCTGTTGCAGGGCGTCATCAAAAAAACCAAGGCCGTGATGCAGGGC
>JGI20133J14441_1003115_pt1 | contig 10512 bp, 19 predicted proteins | sample RS3BMetagenome_FD_14441 | JGI IMG/M metagenome (IMG submission 14441)
ACGCTGCGGCGCTACTACGTCCTTTTCGTTATCGAGGTGGACAGCCGCGTCGTTCACCTGCTCAGGGTGACGGCCAACCCGGCCATGGCCTGGATCGTCCAGGTGGCGCGCAACTTCACCTCGGACCTCGAAGACACCGCCGGACGTCGGTTCCGCTTCCTCATCCGCGACCGCGACACGAAGTTCACGGCATCCTTCGACGAGGTGTTCAGAGCCAGCGGGATCGAGGCAATCCGCACGCCGATCCGATCACCCAAAGCGAACGCCTTCGCCGAACGCGTTCGCCGAACGCTTCGCCCGCACCAGGGCCGTCAGTTCCCGACCCCACTTCCCCGCTATGACCAAGAACGTATCGGTGAGATCTGCCGGCGCTGGAGCCTCGGCGGCATCATCCACGAGTACGACCGAGCTGCCTGAGGCCAGCACCCCGGGCCCGGGCCCGGGCACGGCGTTAAACGCGTTGGCCGTCCGCAGGGATCCACAGCTTGGACGACGAGCTGCCTCGCCTCGACGACGTCATCGACTTGAAGCGACCTGCAAAGCGCTAGTGCCATCGGCTGCTGCGACGGACCTCGACGCCGGCAATAGTCCTCCGGCATCGAGTTCTTGGACCCTTCACCTTCACGGTGCCGTCGGCAATGGTGATACCATGGGTGCCATGGAATCACCATCAGTTACGATTCGGGTGGATGCTCAGGGTCGGATGGTGTTGCCGCTCCGGCTCAGGGAGGACATCGTCACGACGCCGGGCGAGCTGGTGGTCCGTCGTGTCCCCGAGGGGCTACTGCTCACCTCGACGACGAAGGCCGGGGTCTTGTCCACCGGCACCGATGGCCTTCCTGTGCTCCATCTCGGACGGAAAGTCACCAACGACGAAGTGCTCGACGCGCTGGAACGCGAACGCGCCGAACGGTGATAGACACCTCAGCACTGGTGGCCGCCTTGGTCTCCGACCACGAACACCACGAGCTTGCCCGACCGCGCTTGGCCGAGATCCGACGGGTGCCGGCGATTGTCTTGGCAGAAACCTTCTCACAGTTGCGCCGCACCTTCGGACAGCCGGCCGACCTCAGTGCCCGGTTGCTGGCAAACTGGTGGGAAGACGGCGAGCGCGTCTTGCCGACCACGGCGGCTGCGCTTTTCGTCGTGCTCAGCCGAGCTGGCGAACTGGACCTCGGCGGCAACGTCCACGACGCGCTGATCGCAGAGGTGTGCCGGGAGCACGGGTTGGGTTTGCTCACCGCGGACGGTCGCCAGCACCGGCTCGCCCTGGCTCTCGGGGTCGACAGCACCTACCTCCTGGCCTGAAGGGTCCAAGAACTCGATGCCGAACCTTCGTCTGGTGTATTGGAGGTGTGAGGTGAAGTTGCGGGCTTGTTGGGTGACCCGGGCTGTGGCCGGGTTGGTCTTGATGCCGGCGATTCGCACGAGGCGGGTGTCGTGGTGGATGAATACGAGGACGTAGAGCCCGCGGAGGAGGATGGTGTCGACGTGAAACAAGTCGCACGCCATCAGCCCTTTGGCCTGGGTGGCGAGGAACTCCGTCCAGGTCGGTCCCGACCTGGACGGCGACGGGTCGACGCGGTGGCGCTTCAGGCTCGCCCAGACGCTCGAGGCGGCGATGACGACGCCCATGGTGGCAGGCTCACCGTGGATGCGGCGGTAGCCCCACTGGGGCCTGTAGGGAGGTCTGTGTAAGAGGCTGTTGCTAAGTTTCGTCCAGCGCGTTAGTCGTACGTGTGTTCGGTTAGTCGTCGGCGGAGTAGGCGAGTCTGGGCGGCCCATACGAATCCTTCGGTTACGGCTGGAACGCGTTCATAGTCGACTTGTAGGCGCCGGTTGTTCATCAGCCATGACCAGGCTCTCTCGACGATCCATCGTTTGGGCAGTACTTCGAAGCGGTCGGAATGGATCTATTCACTACCTCAGCGGAGACGTGGTGGGCGCCGACACCGGCCTTGAAAACTTTCTTGAACCCGCCGTCGCAAAACACTTTGGACCTGACCCTCTTACACAGAATAATTTACAGGCTCAGGATCCCGCCGACGGCCGCTTAGCTCGCGGGCGTCTGCCGACGCGAGATCCTGGGCGCACTCATCAACGAGTATCACGCCGCGTGACCAGCCCGGCCGAGTTTTCGGACCCTACGGGTTCCCGCTGCTCTGCTTCGACGGCACGTGGCGCGATGTCCGGCCCAAGGCGCTGCGGTGTGGTTTCTTCCACGCTCCCGGAGGCCTGCCGCACCGGGCACGCGGACGCATCGTGCAATCATCGACGACTGGCCTACAACCGACGTACTCCTCGACGCCTACCGGCGAATCGAACTGCTCAGCTGATCTGCCCTCCCGCCCGACACAGCGCGAGCACCTTGACGACACGCGTCCCCCAGAAGACATCCGCCCCTCGCCGACGCAGAAACCGGACTCGATCACCCCGACCGGAACCTCCCCGGCACCGTCAGCGCTGATCGCGTCGCTCCCGGCCATGCCACCCCTGGATCAGACCCCCATCAAATAGCGGCGTGAAGAGTCGGGGCTAACGCAACGGTGACGACCAGATCTCGATGTCGCGAGAAATGTGGCCGGTGGTCACCTCGGGCACTCCGGCTTGGTTTGCGAAGGTCGACCACTTCCCGACCGCGTCGAGGACCTGCTCGATGATGTCGGAAGCGTCCGGAACGCTGAAGCGATCGCCGACCTCGCGGACGTCCGCCCGCGTGATCCCGGTCGTGCGGCCGTTCACGGCCAACAAGTGCTGTCGGGTCCACTGGCTGTTCGGGGCGTGCGCGTGCGTGACGTCGTAGGCGGGGGACAGGCGCCACCGACCGCCTTGGGGCAGCAGGAATGAGAAGTTCTTGGTGTGGTCATCGCAGTTGGCGCCGGCGACGTTGAAGACCATCCTGCGGAACGCCTCGGCACGGGTCTCGGGTCCAAGTCCGAGTTGCTCGATGTGCAGGAACAGCTGTGCGTAATCGTGGGCACCAATTTGCCGGAAATCGAGGTGCGCCATGGCGCAGAGGGTTTGCGCATGCACCTTCTCGCCCCCGGGAAGGCGGTCGAAACGGCGCGTCATGAAATGCGCCCGTCCGCCCTCTTCCAGAAGGCGGCATTCCGTCATTTCAATACCGGCTGTGGCGGCCATGAGGTGGTAGGCGTATTCGATGCGGCCGAAGTGGCCGGATGCACCCAGGTCAATATCGGCACCGACGCCGTCCAGCTTCAAGAGCCACTGCTCGAAGCCGGGATCGGCAGGAACCTGACCAGACCGCAACTCTCCCGTCTCGGGATTGAGCGCCACGACGGCCTTGGCCCTCGCACCGCCCGCTGACGTGCCGACCGCCATGAGCTGCGAGATCGCATCCGTCAACCCATCCTCGGATGCGATCCGTCCAGAGAGTGCGCTGCGAGCGGCCACGACCAGTTCCGACAACTCGATGGCCGTCGCCTTGCGGGTGCGCGGACCCCGCAAGGGATGGAACTCTAGGGCGCCAATCCCGCGCGTCCCGAGATACGCCAGCCGGTCCAGCGCGGTGATCTGGCCGGGCGTCACACCCTCGTTCGCCAGGTAGGCGGTCGTCAGGGCGTTGCCGAAGTCGTCCGGTAGCGAGTCGGCCACCATCGATGGAAGCCGGTGGTACGTGTCGGGGGGCAGCGTCGGGAAGACGAAACGCCGCGCCGGCCCCGTGGTCGGCATCGTCGTGGGTGCCAGCTCGACGCCGGTGTTCGCCCATGCACGCTCGTACTCGAAGACGTAGAAGCCGGACCGTTCGTCCAGAGCCACGGCACCAACACGTGAGCCCCAGCACCTGACCTCGATGACATCGACCGGCTGGTAGGCCATCAGCGAACCCGGCCCGGTTGCGGATCGTTCGTGCGTACCCGGACACGCATCCGCGGCGACTTCTGCTTGGCCCGCAGCATCTGGATCGGGGATACGGTTACCGGGGGTGCCAGGGCCTCGAGCCAATCCGTGCGCCCCAGAGCCCGGACCACGGCCACCACCGTCTTGAGCGATGACCCTTTGCCACGCTCCAGGTTGGAGAGGGCGCCCACCGAGACGTCCGCCAGCCCCGCCAGGTGCGTCTGATCGAGGTCGCTCGCGATCCGCATAGCCCGGATCTGCTCGCCGACCAGCGTCTCCCACTCCCCGATCGTTCGATGACTGCGCTGAAGCACCATAAATCTCCGCTTTAAAAATTAGCTAGCTGTCAACCCACAGAATAGTGCGTGTCAGCCGCAAATCAGAATGTAGCGGTGAACTCCCAGAAAAATGTGTGCTAGACGCAGACCGGCTCAATAACACACAGATTTATGTAGACTAAAGTTCCCATGATCTGTAACGAAGCGGAGATCATTCCGACGCCCCGGTTTCTCGAGACACCGCCGGCCGCCATGCCAATTGAGTACGGCACGCGCCCAGGTGGCTGCATAGGGCAGACGCAGCGAACGGCGAACTCGTTGGGTCTGTAACTCGAAGGGTGCACGATGGCCCTGAGCCCCCGCCACTACGACCGCTGGTCAGGCGCATCACACCCGGACGTGGCGCAACAGGAACTTTGCCAGCCGATGCCGGGCCTGGGTCCGGTCGATCACCAGCGACGTCGCCCTCGCCTCCAACACCGTCACCGAGATCGAGCTCGTGTGACCATCCGGTGCGATAACGGCGGCATCTTAGGGAACACGGATCAACACGGCTGGCTCCTTTCGTATGTGGCTCGGTCCACCTCATCGTGGACAACCCACGTGATATGCGGATCGAACCAGCCGTTTCATACTCACTGATCGAACGCGATTTCGGAGTGACCAGACTCGAGGTGGCCCTCGATGCGCGGTGGGTGCGGCACCGAACGGGTATACCATCGAAGCCCGGCGACGCTTCAGGCACTGCTTGGTGTCGGTTCGAGCTGTTCACCACCTTTGTCGTGGTGGGAGTGAGTGTGGTTGGAATGGGCATCATGCACACGGTCCGCAGCGTCCGGGTCGAGCGCGGCTGGACGAGCCAGGAGGACATCGACGAGGGGATGGGGTTCGTCCAGCTCTACCCCGGGGCGATCATGGTGGACATCATCACCTACATCGGCTACCGGCTCCGCGGGGTCCGTGGCGCCCTGATGATCGGGGCACTTGCGCTGAGCCCGGGCTCCGCCAAGCCAGCTGCTGCTCAGCAAGCTGGCGGGGCGCCCGCAGCGATGTCGATCTCGTGGTCACGCCTTGCCCTCGCCACGGTGCCGGGTCTGGTGGTCGTGGCCGGGACCGAGCGTGGCGATGACCATGGTGGTCGCCCAGATCTACCCTGTCTTCAGACGTCTCACCTGGGTCCGTGAGGCGATTATGGGCGTGATGGCTGCCTTTACTGGGTTGCTGGCGGGCATGGTGCTCGTGCTCGGCCGACCGGTGCTGTCGGTTCCGGCAGCCTCGGTCGACCTGGCCGGTCGGCGCCCTCACCTTCTGAAGCCGTCGAAGCCGTGCCCCATTATGTCTGTGATCTTGTCTGCTTGTTATCCGGGTTCTTCCGCACGGGGCAAGGCAACCCTGGCCAACCAGCGAGTTGTCACAGCCCGGCGGGTGTATCGCCCACCGTACGCGCTTGGCGCCAATCGGACCGGATGACTTGTAGCATATCTATGCTATATTTGTGCTATGAGTCGGGTGAGGGTGAGTACCACGGTGGACGAGGACCTTTTGCGCAGTGCCCGCGAGCTGCTCGTCGGGTCGACAGACGCCGCGCTGCTGGACGAGGCGTTGGGGGCGTTAGTGGCTTCTTATCGGCGTGCGGAGGTAGATGCCAGTTACCGTGCCTATGATGACGTTAAGCTGGATGCGCCTGATGAGTGGGGTGATCTGGCATCGTTTCGAGGCGCAGCTGGGCTGTCGTGATCCAGCTTCCGGCCCGTGGCGAGGTGTGGTGGTGCGAACTCGCAGGGGTCGGTCGCCGTCCTGTGGTGGTTCTGTCTCGCGATGTGGCTATTCCTCGGCTTCGCCGGGCGGTGATCGCCCCATGTACGACGAACATCCGGGGGTTGTCGAGCGAGGTGGCGCTCGAGCCGGGAGAAGACCCAGTCCCGCGTCCGTCCGCGGTCAACTTGGACTCAGTTGAGAGCGTCTCGGTCAGCGTGCTCGTCGAGCGTTTGGGCAGGCTCAGCGACGCGCGGATGCGCGAAGTCTGCTCCGCGCTTGAGGTGGCTGTGGGCTGTGGGTAGTCGGCGTGACCTTACGTGACCTTATCGAGATGGATGGGGAGGTTTTTGGAGGGGCCCTGAGGGAATTGCAGGGCTGTGACCTGCACATTCTTCGCTGAGGCCCTGGTCGGCAACGTAGAGCTCTTTGGGGCTCGCCGGGGTGAGCGAAGATTTGGTGGTGTGTTCGCCTGTCGCGGCTAACCCCCTGGCGGTGTGTTGGTGTTGGTGGGAGACTTGTCGGGTCCGTCCCGGTAAGACACCGAAGCCTCTGTAGTGCTGTCGAGCCTGTTGGTCCCCATGGTGGTGGAGGGCTCCCAGCCGAACCGTGGATTGTTGCCATAGAGCACGAGCATCAGACTTCTGATCTTTTCCTGCCCTCCCCGGAGCGGGCGTCGACTACGAGAAGGGAGAGAGAGCTATGGAAGTGATTCATCCCCGTTGCGCTGGGGTTGATGTTTCTAAGCGTGACGCGAAAGTGTGTGTTCGTGTCGCCAAACCAGGCCGGGCGAAGGCCGTCTCGACGGTGTCGACTTGGGGTTCTGTCACCAACCAGGTGTTGGCGTTGCGGGACCATCTGATAGCCGAAGCGGTGACTTTGGTGGTGATGGAAGCGACAAGCGACTACTGGGAACCGTTCTTTTATCTGTTGGAGGACGGGCCATTCGAGGTGATGTTGGTCAACGCCCGCCACGTCAAGAACCTCCCGGGCCGAAAGACCGACGTGTCGGACGCTGCGTGGCTAGCCGAGCTCGGCGCGCACGGTTTGGTGCGCGGGTCGTTCGTGCCGCCCGAGCCGATCCGCCAACTACGCGACTTGACCCGTGCTCGGAGCACGCCTTGACATGGCCCAGTTCCCGTCCCCGGACCATCTTGTCTCCTGGGCAAAGGTCGCCCCGCGAACGGTCCAGTCCGGGCCGAGGAGCCGTTGGGCAAGACCGGCGAGGGGAACCGCTACCTAAAGCGGGTCCTCAGTGACACCGCAGGGGCTGCGGCGAAGACCGACACCTTCCTCGGCGCCTGCTACCGACGCCTAATCAAGCGGACCGGCAAGATGAAGGCGCTCGTTGCGATCGAGCGTTCCATCCTCGTCGTCGTTTGGCACCTGCTCAACGATCCGAACGCCCGCTTCGTCGACCTCGGCGCCGACTTCTACGAGCGACGCATCGACGAGGACCGCCGGACCAGAGACCTCGTCCTCCAGCTCAAGGCACTCGGTCACGAGGTCACGCTCCGGCCTGCGGCCTGATCCTCCCCGTCAACATCGGCGCTGACACCCCGAGCGGGACTACGTCCCGCAAACCCCGTCCCCGGGGCTAGAGCATCGCGCCCACGCGCGACCATTGATTTTCCGGACAGGAGGCCAGGATTGGTCGTTCGCATCGCAGAAGTGGTGGGTTCAAGTCCCATCACCTCCCCGGTGCTTCGGACCTTTGCAATTTTTGTTCTGTATGCCGTTTGCTGTTGTGCTGTTTCGTTGTACTCCCACGGGTTTGTCCACAGGGTTTGTCGACCTGATTATGGATGGATGATCACGCTGCCCTAGGCAGCCCTGCAGCAGCTTGCGGCAGTTCCCTATTGAGCGAGACTGGCGAGAAGCCGCCCGCTAACGGCGCTTTCTCGGTCTCGTAAGGGCGACTCGTCTGGCGTGGCAGGCCCGGAGGCTCACTGGCCTAACGATGCGAGGTCACTCACTCGTCGTCTTCGTCGGTGAGCACCATGATTCCGCTCGGCGCGTCGAGGAGAGCCATGGTGCGCTGGGGGCGCCGTCGACGTGGATCCGGAGCTGCGGAGAGGGGTCGTTGGGGTAGTAGGTCCCGGACCGGAGAGCTGGCTGTAGTGGCCCTAGGCGGCGTAGCCGTGTAGGACGATCACCTCACGCCACGGCCGAAGCCCCGCCACCGCTCCCGTGGTTGCGTGGACTGCTGCTCCGGCCTTGCGGGTGTCGGCCTCGTAGCGAAGCCGCATCAGCTCGGTCTTGGAGCGGCCGACCTCTGCGGCCTCGCTGGCGTCGACAGCGAGGCCGCAGCCGCTCGATCACCGTGCAACGAGGCGATCTGGCGGTCGACGAACGGTGCGAGCCCCGTGGCCAGGACCTCGAAGGCCCTGCCGACCCGCTCCCGGTTACTGACGGCCACGTTCTGCTCCTAGCTCTCGTCGCACCTCGACCACCACCTGGTCTGCAAGCCCCGCCAACCGGTTCGCGAGTTCGGCGTCCGCCTCGGCGAGGTCATCCGCGTAGCGCCCGTCGACCGCAGCTCGGGCATAGACGACCCGTCCTTCCCGAAGCGGCCAGTAGTGCATCGAGCCGATCACGTCGCGGCGGCGCTCGCCCTTGCGGCGGTCGGTGACAAAGACCTGGACCGGCACTGCCCCGCCGAGGACGCCGTAGAGTGCCGCCTCCAGCTCGTGGCGCTTGGTGTAGTCGATGGTGGAGAGCACCACCATGAGGCCGAGATCGGAGTCCGGGCCGTCGTCGCCGCGGGCGACGGACCCGAAGAGGGCACCTGTTCGGGGTCACAGGCCGCCACGACAGCCTCGACGACATTCGGCACCCACTCGGACAGGGTTCGGCCGTCGTAGCGAGCCTTGCCGTCGCGTACTTCGTAGGTGACCGGGCTCATGACCCAAGCTCCGGTTGGACCGATCCCGGCGAGCCGGCCCGACGGAGGATCTCGGGCCACGACGTAACCAAAGCGTTGAACCCGAGGGCGTCGTCGGCCCAGCCCCGACGCTCGCTGATCGTATAGAGGCGATAGGCGAGAGCGCGTGCCGATTCGCCGAGACCACCCAGACGGCGCACCAGGTCCGCGTCGCCAGACTCGCTGCCGTCATCCCATAGTGCCTTCACTAGCTGCTGGGTCCTCTCCCACTGCTGGGGTCCTCTCCCACACCGGCGTACGCTCGTCGGTGGTCGGATCCCAGTCCGCGGCGAGCTCGGCACGCCGCAGCAGCCGGATCCGCCCGGCCCGAGCGACGAGGATGCCGGCCTCCTCCAGGCCCTTCACCGACACGTTCGTCGCTCGGGCGAGGCCTTCTGCGGGATCGTAGCCGGCCTCGTCGAGGACCTGGGTGATGAGCGTCAACGCGCTGCGCACCGGCATCGTCTCGCCGGTCGGCTCGACGACTTTCGCGTAGCGGGAGAACATGGCCATCCCCGGTCCGATCGCAGCCTGGGTGAGGTCCGCGGCAGCGATGTTGCCCTGCTGGAGCTCACGCAGCGCTCGGGGAAGCTTGGCGTGCAGCGCAGCGAGGAAGCCTCGCCGATCGGTGATGCCAGCCGTCTCGCTGCGTGGCCGGCACGCCAGGACGATCGACGAAGCGAGGGCGTTGCCCGCCTGGTTGCGCATACGATTCGAAGCCTCAGTACGTATTGGCCAGGTAGCAGTGACCGCGAACCCGGCGCGGAGCAAACCGGCAAGCATCGTCTCCCACCCTGTAGTGGCCACGCCTGAAGGGTCCGAGAACTCGATGCCGGAGGTGCGTGGGAGCTTTGGTGGGAGCGACATCCGTTGGAGCGGCCGATGGCACGTGCGTTTTGCAGGTCAGGTCGACTGGGAGGAGATGGAGGCTGGGGGCGCGTCGTCCGAACGGAGTCGCCGATACGCACCTCTGCGTGGCCGATCCGGCCGTCGCTCCTCGCCAGTCGCTGGGTCTCGGTTCCCCCGAAAGTAGCGACGAGGAAACCGATGAGATCTTCGGCACCGCCGACGAACACGAACGGGTTGACGCTGTGGTAGCTCTCGGCGGCCAGGGTGCGCTCCACGGGTAGCTCCTCCTTCAGAAGATGTCGGGTCTGACGGTAACGGCCGTAGAACGCGTCGTCTTGTAGGAACTTGACCTGCCGCGGGGGCCCAGCCGGAGTTGATGCTCCACGCCTGGCTTCCCCGTTCTCGCCACCACGGCGTGCCTGCGGCTCTATGCACATGCCCTACTCAAGGATCAAGGACCTAGGAGAGGATGCGGGTTCGGGGTGGCGCGACGGCTACTGGTGCGCCGAGCCGGGTTTGACCACCATGAGGACGATGATGGCGAGGAGGGCTATTGCGGCGAGGTAGTTGAGGGCGATCGCGCTGCGGTCGTCGAGCAGGGCGCGAAGTTCGGCGCTGGGCGGGAGGTCCTCGGTGGCGTGGTTGGTGGCGAGCTTGCGCGCCTGCTTGGGTCGCTGGCCGCCGATCGACCCGATGACGACGACCAGGGTCAATAGGCCGATAGCTGCGTCCACCCAGGGCGTTGCGTAGCCCCAATTCCCGAGATCGACCAGCCACAGCCCGAAACCAGCAGCGAAGAGGGTTCCTGTCACGACCAGGACAGCACCGATCCGTGCGAGGCCGAGC
>JGI20133J14441_1003123_pt1 | contig 10484 bp, 4 predicted proteins | sample RS3BMetagenome_FD_14441 | JGI IMG/M metagenome (IMG submission 14441)
TAGGTCGTGCAAGGGAGTGCGCGCGAGCAACGCCCCATAGATCGCGTTAGCGGATGCGATTCGTTCCGCTCAAGCTGAAACGCGCCTACTATCTGGCACGGGTGGCGACGAGGCGATCCACGCGCTCCTCTATCCGATGTACGCAGGGGCGACGGTGTGGACGATCACCCGCAGCGTCGGAATTCACCCGACGGTATCCGAGCTCTTGCCGACGATCCTCGGCGAGCTGAAGCCGCTCTCGTAGCGATGAGCAGGGGGACCTGCTCAGCCAGGTGGCGAGCACCGCGCTATCTACGTCTACCTGATCAAGATCCGGGAGCAGGTTCTCACGGGTGCGCTTCAACACCGTCGTCCGCAGTGGAGTGCCGGGGTTCACCCCTCAAAGTACGCGCACCGGACCATCACCGGAAGCGATTGGGTCGACCCCACGGATCGAGGCCTCTGGACGTGGACCAGAGCGCTGATCGTGTTCCAGCGTGCGTAGCGCCCCCGCGCAACTAACCTTCCCTAATAAGGCCCCGCCGGACCGGTCCGAGCGGGGCTTTCGCATGCGCATCCGCCAGGAAAGCTGCAGCGGGAACAGCAGGGAGTGGGCGCGGTAGCTCTGGTCTGGCAGGGGCTCCATGTGAAGCCGCCCTTGGTCGAGCGACTGCCGGAGCGCCTCCCGCATGCTCGTAGGGTCCTCTTTGATGCGCGCCTCGACCTCGATCACCAGGGCGGCCATCTCCTCGGCCGTGGGCAGACGCGGCAGCTCCAAGGCCTCGTTGCTCGCCGAGATGGCGGCACTTTGGCAAAGCACCCGGCCGAGACGTCATGCGCTACGTCCTCGCGCTCGTGGCCGAGCTGGGAAGGCGGAACGGTGTCCCCTGGCTGTGGGAGCAAGTGAAGCAGTACCGCGACCGCGAGCGCGGCTCGACGTAGGTCCCGCGCGGAACAAGCGTTCTACGCGTCCTCGAAGTAGTCGCTGTCGACCTTAGGTACGCGCAGCGTCTTGTGGCTGACGCCGACCCCGTGGTCCATCATCAGGTTCGTCAGGTGTTCGCCGTCGACGAGAACGATGCTGCCACGTGCCTTGGCGGCAGCCGCCTTGGCGTCCTTCGTGAACGCCGACGTCGTGATGAACACGCCCTTGGTCGCCCCCTGAAGCTGCAGCGCACCCATGAAGCCCTGGATGTCGGGACTGCCGACTTGGTTGGTCTTCTTCCAGCGCTTGGCTTGGATGTAGACCTTTTCGAGGCCCAACCTGTCGAGCGAGATGATGCCGTCGATGCCCTCGTCGCCGGAGCCGCCGACGCGCTGCAGGTCGTCCCGGCTCGTGCCATAGCCCATCTTGTGGAGTAGCTCGAGAACGAGCTGCTCGAAGAAGGCTGGCGGGGCGCGGCCGATGGACTCGAGGAGCTCGCGCGCGACCCTGTCGCGCACCTCCGCGAGCGCCGCGTCCATCTGCTCTTCGGGGCTCGACATGTCGCCCGCCAAGGTCGAGGGAGCCGGGAGCACTTCGTCTCCGTCGTCGATGTTCTTCGGCTGGAGGTGGTGTGTCTTGTCGACCTTGGCGAGCACCTCGATGTCGTCGACGGTCAGAGCCTTGTGCTGGGCCGCGTACGCCATCCCCTCTGGCGTGAGCCTCCAGAAGCCAATTTTCGGGCTGGTCGAGAACCCTGCGCGCTTCAGCCGGTCGTGCGCCCAGCCGTTGCGGTTCTTGTAGAGGGGCTGCACACCGCTCGGTAAGAGTGCGGCCCGGTCGTCGGCCGTGAGCCCGAGGCGGTCGGCGACTGCTGCGTGCGCGTCGGCGGCCTTCGCCCCGTCAGGGTGCGCGGCGAGATACCGGAGGAGCGGCTCGATGAACTGGTCGTAGGTGGGAACGGTCATGGCTGCCCGTGCGAGCTGAAATTGAATGCTCGGGACGATGACCAAACGTAGCGCGTTCTGCGCCGCCGGTCAGTGTGCCGACGGTCCCTCCATGTCCACAGGCACCGGCTCCATCATCCCGCGGGCCCACTCGGTCTTCTGCCAGTTGTGGATGAATGTCTCCTTCGTCTTGCAGGCGAGGCAGTGCGCGAGAATGCCGTTGTCGGCCGTCTTCACCACCCACATCAAGCCGGGGCACGCCTTGCCCTTCGGCCGGCGCTTGCACTCGACGAGCGTCTCGCGCGTCTCGTTCTTGGCGAGCTCGCCCCCATACTCGATGAAGCGCGCGATTCGCAGCATCCGGCGATACAGCCGCGGCTTGTCGACGAGGAAGTGACCATCCTCGGTGAGCCAGTCCCACGGGTCGACGACGAGCATGGCGCTGCTCCTACCACGGACGGTCAACCGCCGGGCGCAAGCTCGGAGCTTGCGGAACTGCTGCAGCGGCTGGTCACGCGCTCGCGGTCAATGTACTGCGAGGCCGTGACCTCGCCGGATGTTCTCGCCACCTACACGCGCCTGCGCCAGATTCAGCGGGCGCTGAACAGCCACCTGATGAAGACGCTCTCGAAGAAAGCCATCGAGGAGAGCGCCAAGCACCTCGGGTTCTTCGAGGGTGGCTGCCTGGTCGCCGACGCCGTGTCGGACCTCGACCTCGTGATGGACTCGGCGATCTACGACTATGCGAGTAGGTCGTGCAAGGGAGTGCGCGCGAGCAACGCCCCATAGATCGCGTTAGCGGATGCGATTCGTTCCGCTCAAGCTGAAACGCGCCTACTATCTGGCACGGGTGGCGACGAGGCGATCCACGCGCTCCTCTATCCGATGTACGCAGGGGCGACGGTGTGGACGATCACCCGCAGCGTCGGAATTCACCCGACGGTATCCGAGCTCTTGCCGACGATCCTCGGCGAGCTGAAGCCGCTCTCGTAGCGATGAGCAGGGGGACCTGCTCAGCCAGGTGGCGAGCACCGCGCTATCTACGTCTACCTGATCAAGATCCGGGAGCAGGTTCTCACGGGTGCGCTTCAACACCGTCGTCCGCAGTGGAGTGCCGGGGTTCACCCCTCAAAGTACGCGCACCGGACCATCACCGGAAGCGATTGGGTCGACCCCACGGATCGAGGCCTCTGGACGTGGACCAGAGCGCTGATCGTGTTCCAGCGTGCGTAGCGCCCCCGCGCAACTAACCTTCCCTAATAAGGCCCCGCCGGACCGGTCCGAGCGGGGCTTTCGCATGCGCATCCGCCAGGAAAGCTGCAGCGGGAACAGCAGGGAGTGGGCGCGGTAGCTCTGGTCTGGCAGGGGCTCCATGTGAAGCCGCCCTTGGTCGAGCGACTGCCGGAGCGCCTCCCGCATGCTCGTAGGGTCCTCTTTGATGCGCGCCTCGACCTCGATCACCAGGGCGGCCATCTCCTCGGCCGTGGGCAGACGCGGCAGCTCCAAGGCCTCGTTGCTCGCCGAGATGGCGGCACTTTGGCAAAGCACCCGGCCGAGACGTCATGCGCTACGTCCTCGCGCTCGTGGCCGAGCTGGGAAGGCGGAACGGTGTCCCCTGGCTGTGGGAGCAAGTGAAGCAGTACCGCGACCGCGAGCGCGGCTCGACGTAGGTCCCGCGCGGAACAAGCGTTCTACGCGTCCTCGAAGTAGTCGCTGTCGACCTTAGGTACGCGCAGCGTCTTGTGGCTGACGCCGACCCCGTGGTCCATCATCAGGTTCGTCAGGTGTTCGCCGTCGACGAGAACGATGCTGCCACGTGCCTTGGCGGCAGCCGCCTTGGCGTCCTTCGTGAACGCCGACGTCGTGATGAACACGCCCTTGGTCGCCCCCTGAAGCTGCAGCGCACCCATGAAGCCCTGGATGTCGGGACTGCCGACTTGGTTGGTCTTCTTCCAGCGCTTGGCTTGGATGTAGACCTTTTCGAGGCCCAACCTGTCGAGCGAGATGATGCCGTCGATGCCCTCGTCGCCGGAGCCGCCGACGCGCTGCAGGTCGTCCCGGCTCGTGCCATAGCCCATCTTGTGGAGTAGCTCGAGAACGAGCTGCTCGAAGAAGGCTGGCGGGGCGCGGCCGATGGACTCGAGGAGCTCGCGCGCGACCCTGTCGCGCACCTCCGCGAGCGCCGCGTCCATCTGCTCTTCGGGGCTCGACATGTCGCCCGCCAAGGTCGAGGGAGCCGGGAGCACTTCGTCTCCGTCGTCGATGTTCTTCGGCTGGAGGTGGTGTGTCTTGTCGACCTTGGCGAGCACCTCGATGTCGTCGACGGTCAGAGCCTTGTGCTGGGCCGCGTACGCCATCCCCTCTGGCGTGAGCCTCCAGAAGCCAATTTTCGGGCTGGTCGAGAACCCTGCGCGCTTCAGCCGGTCGTGCGCCCAGCCGTTGCGGTTCTTGTAGAGGGGCTGCACACCGCTCGGTAAGAGTGCGGCCCGGTCGTCGGCCGTGAGCCCGAGGCGGTCGGCGACTGCTGCGTGCGCGTCGGCGGCCTTCGCCCCGTCAGGGTGCGCGGCGAGATACCGGAGGAGCGGCTCGATGAACTGGTCGTAGGTGGGAACGGTCATGGCTGCCCGTGCGAGCTGAAATTGAATGCTCGGGACGATGACCAAACGTAGCGCGTTCTGCGCCGCCGGTCAGTGTGCCGACGGTCCCTCCATGTCCACAGGCACCGGCTCCATCATCCCGCGGGCCCACTCGGTCTTCTGCCAGTTGTGGATGAATGTCTCCTTCGTCTTGCAGGCGAGGCAGTGCGCGAGAATGCCGTTGTCGGCCGTCTTCACCACCCACATCAAGCCGGGGCACGCCTTGCCCTTCGGCCGGCGCTTGCACTCGACGAGCGTCTCGCGCGTCTCGTTCTTGGCGAGCTCGCCCCCATACTCGATGAAGCGCGCGATTCGCAGCATCCGGCGATACAGCCGCGGCTTGTCGACGAGGAAGTGACCATCCTCGGTGAGCCAGTCCCACGGGTCGACGACGAGCATGGCGCTGCTCCTACCACGGACGGTCAACCGCCGGGCGCAAGCTCGGAGCTTGCGGAACTGCTGCAGCGGCTGGTCACGCGCTCGCGGTCAATGTACTGCGAGGCCGTGACCTCGCCGGATGTTCTCGCCACCTACACGCGCCTGCGCCAGATTCAGCGGGCGCTGAACAGCCACCTGATGAAGACGCTCTCGAAGAAAGCCATCGAGGAGAGCGCCAAGCACCTCGGGTTCTTCGAGGGTGGCTGCCTGGTCGCCGACGCCGTGTCGGACCTCGACCTCGTGATGGACTCGGCGATCTACGACTATGCGAGTAGGTCGTGCAAGGGAGTGCGCGCGAGCAACGCCCCATAGATCGCGTTAGCGGATGCGATTCGTTCCGCTCAAGCTGAAACGCGCCTACTATCTGGCACGGGTGGCGACGAGGCGATCCACGCGCTCCTCTATCCGATGTACGCAGGGGCGACGGTGTGGACGATCACCCGCAGCGTCGGAATTCACCCGACGGTATCCGAGCTCTTGCCGACGATCCTCGGCGAGCTGAAGCCGCTCTCGTAGCGATGAGCAGGGGGACCTGCTCAGCCAGGTGGCGAGCACCGCGCTATCTACGTCTACCTGATCAAGATCCGGGAGCAGGTTCTCACGGGTGCGCTTCAACACCGTCGTCCGCAGTGGAGTGCCGGGGTTCACCCCTCAAAGTACGCGCACCGGACCATCACCGGAAGCGATTGGGTCGACCCCACGGATCGAGGCCTCTGGACGTGGACCAGAGCGCTGATCGTGTTCCAGCGTGCGTAGCGCCCCCGCGCAACTAACCTTCCCTAATAAGGCCCCGCCGGACCGGTCCGAGCGGGGCTTTCGCATGCGCATCCGCCAGGAAAGCTGCAGCGGGAACAGCAGGGAGTGGGCGCGGTAGCTCTGGTCTGGCAGGGGCTCCATGTGAAGCCGCCCTTGGTCGAGCGACTGCCGGAGCGCCTCCCGCATGCTCGTAGGGTCCTCTTTGATGCGCGCCTCGACCTCGATCACCAGGGCGGCCATCTCCTCGGCCGTGGGCAGACGCGGCAGCTCCAAGGCCTCGTTGCTCGCCGAGATGGCGGCACTTTGGCAAAGCACCCGGCCGAGACGTCATGCGCTACGTCCTCGCGCTCGTGGCCGAGCTGGGAAGGCGGAACGGTGTCCCCTGGCTGTGGGAGCAAGTGAAGCAGTACCGCGACCGCGAGCGCGGCTCGACGTAGGTCCCGCGCGGAACAAGCGTTCTACGCGTCCTCGAAGTAGTCGCTGTCGACCTTAGGTACGCGCAGCGTCTTGTGGCTGACGCCGACCCCGTGGTCCATCATCAGGTTCGTCAGGTGTTCGCCGTCGACGAGAACGATGCTGCCACGTGCCTTGGCGGCAGCCGCCTTGGCGTCCTTCGTGAACGCCGACGTCGTGATGAACACGCCCTTGGTCGCCCCCTGAAGCTGCAGCGCACCCATGAAGCCCTGGATGTCGGGACTGCCGACTTGGTTGGTCTTCTTCCAGCGCTTGGCTTGGATGTAGACCTTTTCGAGGCCCAACCTGTCGAGCGAGATGATGCCGTCGATGCCCTCGTCGCCGGAGCCGCCGACGCGCTGCAGGTCGTCCCGGCTCGTGCCATAGCCCATCTTGTGGAGTAGCTCGAGAACGAGCTGCTCGAAGAAGGCTGGCGGGGCGCGGCCGATGGACTCGAGGAGCTCGCGCGCGACCCTGTCGCGCACCTCCGCGAGCGCCGCGTCCATCTGCTCTTCGGGGCTCGACATGTCGCCCGCCAAGGTCGAGGGAGCCGGGAGCACTTCGTCTCCGTCGTCGATGTTCTTCGGCTGGAGGTGGTGTGTCTTGTCGACCTTGGCGAGCACCTCGATGTCGTCGACGGTCAGAGCCTTGTGCTGGGCCGCGTACGCCATCCCCTCTGGCGTGAGCCTCCAGAAGCCAATTTTCGGGCTGGTCGAGAACCCTGCGCGCTTCAGCCGGTCGTGCGCCCAGCCGTTGCGGTTCTTGTAGAGGGGCTGCACACCGCTCGGTAAGAGTGCGGCCCGGTCGTCGGCCGTGAGCCCGAGGCGGTCGGCGACTGCTGCGTGCGCGTCGGCGGCCTTCGCCCCGTCAGGGTGCGCGGCGAGATACCGGAGGAGCGGCTCGATGAACTGGTCGTAGGTGGGAACGGTCATGGCTGCCCGTGCGAGCTGAAATTGAATGCTCGGGACGATGACCAAACGTAGCGCGTTCTGCGCCGCCGGTCAGTGTGCCGACGGTCCCTCCATGTCCACAGGCACCGGCTCCATCATCCCGCGGGCCCACTCGGTCTTCTGCCAGTTGTGGATGAATGTCTCCTTCGTCTTGCAGGCGAGGCAGTGCGCGAGAATGCCGTTGTCGGCCGTCTTCACCACCCACATCAAGCCGGGGCACGCCTTGCCCTTCGGCCGGCGCTTGCACTCGACGAGCGTCTCGCGCGTCTCGTTCTTGGCGAGCTCGCCCCCATACTCGATGAAGCGCGCGATTCGCAGCATCCGGCGATACAGCCGCGGCTTGTCGACGAGGAAGTGACCATCCTCGGTGAGCCAGTCCCACGGGTCGACGACGAGCATGGCGCTGCTCCTACCACGGACGGTCAACCGCCGGGCGCAAGCTCGGAGCTTGCGGAACTGCTGCAGCGGCTGGTCACGCGCTCGCGGTCAATGTACTGCGAGGCCGTGACCTCGCCGGATGTTCTCGCCACCTACACGCGCCTGCGCCAGATTCAGCGGGCGCTGAACAGCCACCTGATGAAGACGCTCTCGAAGAAAGCCATCGAGGAGAGCGCCAAGCACCTCGGGTTCTTCGAGGGTGGCTGCCTGGTCGCCGACGCCGTGTCGGACCTCGACCTCGTGATGGACTCGGCGATCTACGACTATGCGAGTAGGTCGTGCAAGGGAGTGCGCGCGAGCAACGCCCCATAGATCGCGTTAGCGGATGCGATTCGTTCCGCTCAAGCTGAAACGCGCCTACTATCTGGCACGGGTGGCGACGAGGCGATCCACGCGCTCCTCTATCCGATGTACGCAGGGGCGACGGTGTGGACGATCACCCGCAGCGTCGGAATTCACCCGACGGTATCCGAGCTCTTGCCGACGATCCTCGGCGAGCTGAAGCCGCTCTCGTAGCGATGAGCAGGGGGACCTGCTCAGCCAGGTGGCGAGCACCGCGCTATCTACGTCTACCTGATCAAGATCCGGGAGCAGGTTCTCACGGGTGCGCTTCAACACCGTCGTCCGCAGTGGAGTGCCGGGGTTCACCCCTCAAAGTACGCGCACCGGACCATCACCGGAAGCGATTGGGTCGACCCCACGGATCGAGGCCTCTGGACGTGGACCAGAGCGCTGATCGTGTTCCAGCGTGCGTAGCGCCCCCGCGCAACTAACCTTCCCTAATAAGGCCCCGCCGGACCGGTCCGAGCGGGGCTTTCGCATGCGCATCCGCCAGGAAAGCTGCAGCGGGAACAGCAGGGAGTGGGCGCGGTAGCTCTGGTCTGGCAGGGGCTCCATGTGAAGCCGCCCTTGGTCGAGCGACTGCCGGAGCGCCTCCCGCATGCTCGTAGGGTCCTCTTTGATGCGCGCCTCGACCTCGATCACCAGGGCGGCCATCTCCTCGGCCGTGGGCAGACGCGGCAGCTCCAAGGCCTCGTTGCTCGCCGAGATGGCGGCACTTTGGCAAAGCACCCGGCCGAGACGTCATGCGCTACGTCCTCGCGCTCGTGGCCGAGCTGGGAAGGCGGAACGGTGTCCCCTGGCTGTGGGAGCAAGTGAAGCAGTACCGCGACCGCGAGCGCGGCTCGACGTAGGTCCCGCGCGGAACAAGCGTTCTACGCGTCCTCGAAGTAGTCGCTGTCGACCTTAGGTACGCGCAGCGTCTTGTGGCTGACGCCGACCCCGTGGTCCATCATCAGGTTCGTCAGGTGTTCGCCGTCGACGAGAACGATGCTGCCACGTGCCTTGGCGGCAGCCGCCTTGGCGTCCTTCGTGAACGCCGACGTCGTGATGAACACGCCCTTGGTCGCCCCCTGAAGCTGCAGCGCACCCATGAAGCCCTGGATGTCGGGACTGCCGACTTGGTTGGTCTTCTTCCAGCGCTTGGCTTGGATGTAGACCTTTTCGAGGCCCAACCTGTCGAGCGAGATGATGCCGTCGATGCCCTCGTCGCCGGAGCCGCCGACGCGCTGCAGGTCGTCCCGGCTCGTGCCATAGCCCATCTTGTGGAGTAGCTCGAGAACGAGCTGCTCGAAGAAGGCTGGCGGGGCGCGGCCGATGGACTCGAGGAGCTCGCGCGCGACCCTGTCGCGCACCTCCGCGAGCGCCGCGTCCATCTGCTCTTCGGGGCTCGACATGTCGCCCGCCAAGGTCGAGGGAGCCGGGAGCACTTCGTCTCCGTCGTCGATGTTCTTCGGCTGGAGGTGGTGTGTCTTGTCGACCTTGGCGAGCACCTCGATGTCGTCGACGGTCAGAGCCTTGTGCTGGGCCGCGTACGCCATCCCCTCTGGCGTGAGCCTCCAGAAGCCAATTTTCGGGCTGGTCGAGAACCCTGCGCGCTTCAGCCGGTCGTGCGCCCAGCCGTTGCGGTTCTTGTAGAGGGGCTGCACACCGCTCGGTAAGAGTGCGGCCCGGTCGTCGGCCGTGAGCCCGAGGCGGTCGGCGACTGCTGCGTGCGCGTCGGCGGCCTTCGCCCCGTCAGGGTGCGCGGCGAGATACCGGAGGAGCGGCTCGATGAACTGGTCGTAGGTGGGAACGGTCATGGCTGCCCGTGCGAGCTGAAATTGAATGCTCGGGACGATGACCAAACGTAGCGCGTTCTGCGCCGCCGGTCAGTGTGCCGACGGTCCCTCCATGTCCACAGGCACCGGCTCCATCATCCCGCGGGCCCACTCGGTCTTCTGCCAGTTGTGGATGAATGTCTCCTTCGTCTTGCAGGCGAGGCAGTGCGCGAGAATGCCGTTGTCGGCCGTCTTCACCACCCACATCAAGCCGGGGCACGCCTTGCCCTTCGGCCGGCGCTTGCACTCGACGAGCGTCTCGCGCGTCTCGTTCTTGGCGAGCTCGCCCCCATACTCGATGAAGCGCGCGATTCGCAGCATCCGGCGATACAGCCGCGGCTTGTCGACGAGGAAGTGACCATCCTCGGTGAGCCAGTCCCACGGGTCGACGACGAGCATGGCGCTGCTCCTACCACGGACGGTCAACCGCCGGGCGCAAGCTCGGAGCTTGCGGAACTGCTGCAGCGGCTGGTCACGCGCTCGCGGTCAATGTACTGCGAGGCCGTGACCTCGCCGGATGTTCTCGCCACCTACACGCGCCTGCGCCAGATTCAGCGGGCGCTGAACAGCCACCTGATGAAGACGCTCTCGAAGAAAGCCATCGAGGAGAGCGCCAAGCACCTCGGGTTCTTCGAGGGTGGCTGCCTGGTCGCCGACGCCGTGTCGGACCTCGACCTCGTGATGGACTCGGCGATCTACGACTATGCGAGTAGGTCGTGCAAGGGAGTGCGCGCGAGCAACGCCCCATAGATCGCGTTAGCGGATGCGATTCGTTCCGCTCAAGCTGAAACGCGCCTACTATCTGA
>JGI20133J14441_1003125_pt1 | contig 10470 bp, 13 predicted proteins | sample RS3BMetagenome_FD_14441 | JGI IMG/M metagenome (IMG submission 14441)
GCCCCGAGTTTAAAGAACAAGTCACGCCTAAAATCCTTTAAGTGCTCGTGCTCCTTCGCAAGTCTTGTCTTTGTTTTAAACCAGTTACCCGAAAGAAACCTCTTCCTTGAAAGTGACCTCTGAAGCATCCTGACTCTATCAAGGGAGCGCTCAAGCGGTTTCGGGTTCTCTAGGTACCTACCATCTGAGAGTGTTGCAAGCCTTGTGATCCCCAAGTCCACACCCACAGCGTTCTTGGGCGCCTTCGAAGATTGCCCCAGTGTTTCAGCCTCCCCCACCAAGAAGATTACGTGGATTCGACCAGAGGGGTCGAGTTTAACGCACACNTGAGACACTCGCTCCAAAGGAAGCTCCCTGTGGAGGATTAAAGTAAAGAAGCNTATTTTGCTNANGTAGAGACGAGCCCTTCTCTTCTTTTTGTTTTTGCCGAGACCAACTTCCCTGACATCAGAAAGCCTCCAACCACTCTGAGGGTACACCAAAGAAAGAAACTTGTGCGGCTTCTTTTCCTTGGGTTTGTTCGCTAAGCCTTCGAGGAACCTCTCCCGTGCCTGGTAGAACCTCTCAGCAACCTGCTGCGCAACCTGGGAATATAGCACTTGAAACACGGGGTTTTGCTTTCTCAGGTCTAAAGCGAGCTGCCTGAGTTCGGTTTTATTCATAGTGTGCTTGTTCTCCTCGTACTCTTCTTGCTCNGCGTGTANGAGCGTGTTGTAAAGCCTACACGCTGCTTCAAGCTGGGTNTTCAACACCCTCGCAGTGGTTTTCGATGAGTACGCTCTGAACCTATATGCCCTTACACGCACTACCAAGCGTTTTCCAGACTCGTATTTATACTTTTAGAACCCCCGCCCCTAGAAGGGGCGAGGTTTTGGAAAGTTTATAAACCTATCTATTCTGGAGCTGCTGACTACGGTATTATAGGGGGCAGCCTAACCTTATTCGTTATAGGAGGCGGTATGGGTCTGATTAGTGGTCTGGGAGTGGAAGCCTCGTACCTCATTGTAGGTCAAAGATTCGTGTTTTGTAAACAGGTAAGGCTGAGTGGGACTTTTTATACACTGTTTTGGGTGTTGCAGATCGTGTTTCGCTGTCCATGTACGCCTGCACTGATGGAGAGGTGTTGGGCCACTGGTAGTAAAGTATAAAAGTAGATAAGTAGAAATTATGTGTGTCGTCTACGGTTAAATTGGATAAGAAGAGAAAGAAGGAGCTTGAGCGCTTCGTGGCTTCCCTGATCTTAGAAGAAGGGGTGAAGCTCACCTTGCAGGAGGTGCTGGGCCTTATGGTTGACTTCTCACTTGAGAATAGAGATGAGTTCTTGAAGAGGGTGAAGAGTCTGCCTCCCCTTGAACAGGACCCAGCGTGGCAGAAGCTTAGAAACCCCGACGATTGGGGTGTAAGGGATGCTTCGGAGAAGGTGGATGAATACCTGTATGGGAGAAGCGACACTTGATGGCTGTTTATATTGATACAGGCATTTTTGTGGCGGCCAACAACCGTAGTGATTCGAATCACGTGAGAGCCGTGAAGCTACTTATGAATGCATTAAATGGCGTCTTTGGCTTAGTTTACACCTCTGACTATGTAATTGACGAAGCCATAACAACCGCGCTTGCGAGGACGCGTAGTCATATCTTAGCCGCCAACACAGGCTCATATATAATACAGTCCCCAAGGATCCGGAAACTCTATACGGGCCCCGAAGAGTTTTCGGCTGCTTGGGAAACATTTCTTCAACTTAAGGATAAACCCATGAGTTTCACTGACTGCGTCTCACTGGTACACATACGTAGACACCGCATACACAGAATAATGAGTTTTGATTCAGGGTTCGATGTCTTCGTGGAGCGTGTTTCATGAAGACTTTACTAATCATTATAAAACTTTTAATGGCTTCGCCGCTTCTAGGAGTGGGGATCCCAAGAGTATAAGTACTGTGGAAGGAAGATTAGCCTGCAGTGCGTGTAAGAGCCTACCAGTACAGGGCGTACTCATCGAAGACCGTGGGGGTTGAGAATCCGGTTAGAGGTGGCCTGCAAGCTCTATAACACGCTCTTACACGCTGAGCAAAAACGAACTCAGGCAACTAACTTTAGACTTGAGGAAGAAAAACCCTGAGTTTCAAGTGTTGTATTCCTAAGTTACATAGCAAGCGGCAGAGAGGTTCTACCATGCTCGGGAGGCTTTCTTGATGGGTATGGGTTGACAAACAAACCCAAAAAAGAAACCACACAAGTATCTTTCCTCGGTTTACCCCCGGAGTGGTTGAAGGCTTTCGAATATTAGGCAAGTAGGACAGGGTAAACAAAAAGAAGAAGGCCCGTTTGCGCCTGAGCAGGATCGGCTTCTTCGCTTTGGTTTTACACAAGGAGTTCCCAGGAAACTAGATGGCTCAAGTGTGCGTCAAAATGTACCCCTCTGGTCGGATCTACTTTATCTTCGTAGTTAAGGAACCTGAGACACAATCAGGTCTTTACAAAGGAACACAGAAAAGCTGTGAGCGTGGACTTGGGGATAAAGGAACTAGCCACTTTTTCCTATGGGCGCATCTTGGAGAACCCGAAATCGCTTGAGCATTCCTTGGAGAAAATTAGAATGCTACAGCGAACACTGTCGAGGGGGAAATCTCTCGGCGAACCGGCTCAAAGGAAGTGGAGGCTCGCTGGGGAGTACGAGCACGTTAAGGATTCTAGGCGTGAACTCTTCTTCAAACTCGGTTTTCTTCTTACACAAGAGTACGTTGTGTTAATCTTGGGGGACTTGAACGCGAGGACTTGATTCAGAAGAAGGGTGAAACCGGGACGAGGAGGTGTAGGCTCTACGATGCCTCCTTCTCAGAGCTCAGAGGGTGCTTGATGTGGGAGTTTCTTAAACATGGGAAACGGGTTTTACCCGTCCCAGCGTGCAACACCCCCGTGAATACTTCCAATGTGGTTGAGTCAACCGGAATTTAACGCTAAAAGATAGGGTTCACCACTGTCCTCACTGTGGCTTCACTCTTAACCGGAGTCCGAACGCTTGCCTAGTGTTCCTAAAACGCGCAGGGTGGGTGCCACCCCCTCCATAGGTGCGCCTGTGGAACTCCGCTCAATACCTTCTCTATCAACCTTAGGGTTGGCGAAGAGGAGGTATAGTGGGCTGGTGATCATGCAGGTGGCTCCACCACTTAGGGCGGGGTGGCTCACAGCTGTTGAGATCCGTGTCTCTTATGCGACGCAGGTTGTGATAGAGTCTACAGGTGACATATGCTAACCCATGAAATATCGAATCCTTAAACAATGCGCCTAATGGCATTAACGCAACATGTATGCCTAGAAAATAGGTGCTGGGTATGGCTTTCACTTGCTTGTGTCTCACCGCCATGGTGACTGTGCTGGCCCTATTCCTTGTATATTTGGTTTAGAGAATAAAGTGGTCTACGGGGCTCATTAGGAATTGAAGAGTTGGGTGTAGGGTTAGATGTGGATTTTTGGGTTGCGGTGTGTTTAGCGTTGGGTTGTCAGGGTTGGCTCGTGTTTTTGGTTGTCATTGGTTGTTTAATATTGTGTTTTTCTGACATTGAATTTCATGCGGTGGTGAAGCCTGTTTGGTCCTGTTTTGTTTGCGTTTTCTAGGTTCCGTGCAGTTTGGAAAAGTGTTATATATTGGATTTGGTTATATTGGGTTAACAATGACCGCGGTTAATATCAACAATATTTTGCCGCCTGTTTTTTTCGAGGTGTTTGTTGGTGTGTTGTTTGTGGCCATGGTTTTAGGGTTGGTGTATGACGCTCTGGGCGGTCGGAAGCTTGCTTATTTTAGGGCTGAGCGTAGGATGATGCTCTCAGCTACGTCGGGTGGTGGTCAGGGTAAAGAGGTTGGTGTTGCTGGTGTTGTTGGCCGTACGCTTGTCACTAATCTCGCTACTTCCAGGGAGCTTGCGAAGTGTGGCGCCTCGCGGCGTGCCTCGCATGAGCTGATGCTGTGGGGGTTCATTCTCTCGGTTATCGTGGTGGTGGTTAAGGTGTTCGCTTACCCCGATGTGAGCCCCGTTTTGCCCTCGAGTGTGCTCGGCGTGTTGCTTAATTTGGGAGGGTTGCTCGTGTTGGTTGGTGGTTTGTGGTATCTGTGGCTTAGGGTTAACGTCTCCCATGAGGGTAACAGTGTGTTAAGGGTGACAAGGGCTGATATGTTTATTTTGAGCCTGCTTGCTAACGCGGTTTTGGGATTCGTGCTTGAGGGTGCCGACCTGAGTGGCTCGGTTGTTGCCACCGATGTTGCTCTCGGCTTGTATCTTCCCGTCACCGCCTTCATGTTCTTCAGTGTTCCCTGGTCGAAGTTCAGCCACATCTTCTATAAGGGGGCGTACGCTATACAGCGTGAAATAGATCGGGAGAGGGGTGTTTCACGCCTGCCCACACCCTCCGAGGACTCTTATATTAAGGAGTAGTGGTGAGCTGTGCCTACATTCGTGTATATGTCGATGTGTGATGGATGCGGTAAGTGTGTTGAGATCTGTCCGAGTGACATNATGCACATTGACCCCGCGATGAGGCGTGCGTATAACATTGAGCCGGAGTACTGCTGGGAGTGTTACTCGTGTGTTAAGGCTTGTCCTCAGAACGCGATTGATATGAGGGGTTACGCTGACTTCGCACCCCTCGGCCACGCGCTCACGGTGCTCAGGGAGCCCGAGAAGGGTGTTGTCTCCTGGAAGGTTGTGTACAGGAATGGTGAGACGAAGACCTTCAGGTTCCCGATTCGCACAACCAAGTTCGGCAGCATCAAGCCCCCCACAGCCTACCCCGAGCCCAGCTTGGAAGCGCTTTCTAGCCCTCTCCTCGCCCACGAGCCAGAGTACCTTAAGGTGGAGGGGTTGCCCACACTTCGCCTCAAGGAGGCTGAGAAGGCATGAGTGTTAGATCCTCTAGGTCTGTTCACAGGGTTGACTGTGACATCCTGATTATCGGCGGAGGTATGGCTGGGTGCGGCGCAGCGTATGAGGCGAGGTACTGGGGCCGCAGGATGAAGATAGTGCTGGTTGAGAAGGCTAATATTGAGCGTAGCGGGGCGGTTGCCATGGGTCTTTCAGCTATCAACTGCTATATGGGTATGCGTTGGAACGAGAACCGCCCCGAGGATTTTGTGCGCTACGCTAGGGGGGACCTCATGGGTTTGGTGCGCGAAGACTTACTCTTCGACATAGCGCGCCACGTGGATAGCACGGTTCACCTATTCGAGGAGTGGGGTCTGCCGATAATATACGATAAGCAGACTGGTCACTACAAGCGTGAGGGGAGGTGGCAGATACTCATACACGGCGAGTCGTATAAGCCCATAGTGGCTGAGGCCGCGCAGAAGGCTGCGTCCGAGGTGTATAACAGGATAATGGTCACCCACCTACTACTCGACAGGAATGTGCCTAACAGGGTTGCGGGGGCTGTTGGCTTCAGTGTGCGTGATGGCTCCTTCTACGTGTTCAGGGCTAAGGCGGTCATCGTGGGCGCTGGTGGGGCCACTCACATATTCAGGCCGCGCTCAGTGGGTGAGGGTGCGGGTAGGACTTGGTATGCACCCTGGAGCACGGGTTCGGCGTACGGTCTTCTCATACAGGTTGGGGCTGAGATGACTCAGATGGAGAATCGCTTGGTTGTGACGAGGTTTAAGGATGGCTACGGACCCGTGGGCGCCTGGTTCCTCGCGCTTAAAGCGGTTGCGAAGAACGCCTACGGGGAGGAGTATGAGAGGAAGTATGTTGAGGAGCAGCGTAAACTTTACGGTGACTACGTGGATTCGAAGCCTTTCCCAACTTGTCTTAGGAATGATGCTATGTTCAGAGAGATTAAGGCTGGGAGGCACCCCATCTACCTACACACAGAGCAGGTTCTGGATACGCCTGAGAAGGAGGAGCTTGGCTGGGAGGACTTCCTAGATATGACTATGAGTCAGTCGATTGTGTGGGCGTCTCAGAACATTGACCCCAAAAAGAGGCCTTCGGAGCTCACGATGTCCGAGCCCTATATTATGGGTTCGCACGCTACATGCTCTGGTGCGTGGGCGAGTGGGCCGGAGGATGTGTCTCCGAGGGACTACTATTGGGGTTATAACCGTATGACAACTGTTGAGGGCCTGTTCGGGGCTGGTGACACCATCGGTGGCTCGGCTCACAAGTTCAGTTCGGGCTCGTTCACCGAGGGTAGACTCGCGGCTAAGGCCGCGGTTAAGTACGTGTTGGATCACCCCGATTACACACCCGAAGTTGACCCCACGGAGGTGGAGGCGCTCAGGGAGAGGGTGTATCAGCCTCTTGAGACCTATGAGACGGGTAGGAACATGATTGTGAAGGGCACGGTTTCACCCATCTACCTCTACCCGAATCAGGGTGTGGTTAGGTTGGAGAAGATTATGGATGAGTACGCCGCGGGTTACGGCTCGATGTATATGACTAACGAGTTCCTGCTCAACCGTGGGTTAGAGCTCCTCATCATGCTTAAGGAGGACTTGGAGAGGCTTGCCGCAGAGAACCTCCACCAGCTTCAGAGGGCTTGGGAGCTACACCACCGTGTTTGGACGGCTGAGGCCGTGATACGCCACACTCTCTATAGGAAGGAGACTAGGTGGCCGGGTTACTACTATCGCTCGGATTACCCCAAACTCGACGACCAGAACTGGCATGTGTTCGTGAACTCTAGGTATGACCCGAAGACGCGTGAGTGGGTCATGAGTACGAGGCCTGTCCACCACATCGTGGGTTAGCCTGTGGGGTGTGGGTGTCTTGATACCTGAGCCCTATGGGGGTAGGCTTGTTAAGACTCTTATGAGTGAGGCTGAAGCTGAGAAGCGGTTGGGGGAGGTTCACGAGCTTCCGAGTGTGAGGCCGGTTGTTGACCAGGTGTACGATGCCGACAAGATTGGGGTTGGGGCGTACAGTCCGCTTGAGGGATTCATGGGTGAAGACGAGTATTTGAGTGTGCTTGAGAGGAACACGCTTGGAAGCGGCCTGCCATGGACCATACCCATAATCCTCACACCCAACTCGAAGACGGATTCCCGGGTTGTTTCCGAGGCGAGACCCTCCGACACTATTGTGTTGAGGGGTCTCAACGATGAGCCCTTCGCGCTTCTGGAGTTGGAGGAGAAGTTCGGGTTTGATAAGTCGTATTACGCTGAGAAGGTGTATGGCACGAAGGATACGGCTCACCCCAATGTGGCTGACTTAGCGGAGTTCGGGGAGGTGGCTCTCGCTGGGAGGGTTAGGTTGATACGCCGCTTAAATGTGCCCTCGATGAAGTTTGAGTTCACACCAGAGGAGACGCGTGAACGCTTTAAGCGTATGGGTTGGAGGAGTGTAGCTGGCTACCAGGCGAGGAATCCGCCACACACCGCGCATGAGTATATTCAGCGTGTGACGCTTGAGCGGGAGGATGTGGACGCCATATTTATTCAGCCCGTGGTTGGTAAACTCAAGCGTGGTGACTATAAGCCCGAAGTGATCATGAGGGCCTACGAGGTCTTTGTGAAGAACTATTACCCGGAGAACAGGGTTCTGCTCGGCTCGCTATCCATAGCCATGCGCTACGCTGGGCCTAAGGCATCACTCTTCCTCGCGATTGTGCGCAGAAACTATGGCTGCTCACACTTCATAGTGGGCCGAGACCAGGCGGGTGTTGGTAACTACTATGACCCCTACGCCTGCCACAGGATATTCGATGAGTACGATGTGGGCGTCATACCCCTACGATACCAGGAGACCTTCTACTGTAGAATCTGTGGGTGGATGGCCTCATCAAAGGTGTGCCCCCACCCAGAAGAGTACCATGAGTCCACCAGTCAGACCAGGATAAGGAAGCTCCTAACAGAGGGAAAACCCCTCCCAACGGAGATATTGAGGCCAGAGGTAGCCGAGGTGCTAAGAAGCGGAGACGTGATCAACCAATAAACACACGCCAAACGACGCGGGGTTATGAGTTCTTGAGGATTGCGGCTGTGAGCGACATCCACGCGCCCCGCCACCTCGGGGAGTTCAGAGAAGCGCTCAAGCGGACAACCCTAGAAGGCGTCGACCTATTCCTGCTCCCGGGCGACGTGGTGCACAACAACCAACACACGCTCATACCACAGGTAGTGGGTCTCCTAAGAGCGCGCTATTCTGGACCCATCTACGCGTGCCCTGGTAACAACGAGTTCGACTCATCCCTCGAAGAGATTAGAGCCTACCCAGATGTGGTTTGGTTAGACGACGAGGCTCAGACTATAACGCTTAATGGTACAAGGCTCACCTTGGTGGGTACCAAGGGTGTGAGGGACCGGGTGACACCGTGGCTGGTTTGGGGTGTGACACCCAACCCCGATGTTGAGGCCACCAAGAAATTATACGAGGAACGTGTGGTAAGGTTAGAACGCCTACTCTCAGATAACTCAAACGCCCCAATACTCGTTGTGTTCTCACACTTTGCACCCACATACCAAACGCTTTTAGGCGAGGAGCCATCACAGTACGCTGAACTCGGCACACTAAAATTCGAACAACTCATAGAGAGGTATAGACCCACGCTCTGGGTTCACGGCCACGCTCACAAATCAAAGAACACGCACACTAGGATTGGTTCAACCCACGTGTACAACGTGGCCTTACCGGCAACACATAAAATCACCCTAATAGATTTCGATCATACTGCGAGGTAACACCAAACCCACCCTACCGAACATTCCGATTTGTTCAAAAAATGAGAAAAGTCTTAAGTTAGACGAGCATGGAGGTAAGAGGGTTGCTTTGGCTAACAGAGAAGAGATGTCACATTGTGATAAAGTGTGTCATTTCCAAACCAACAAACAGGCTTCGTCTTCCTTATATATTACTAGGCTAGTATAGTTTTTTTGTATGACGCTTGAAGTGAAGGTTACTAGGAACTATCAAATAACTATTCCAGCCGAGGTTAGGAGTAAGCTTGGCATAAAAGTGGGCGACAAAGTTTTAGTCAGTCTTGAAGGAGATAGTGTCGTTATGCGCAAGGTGTCAGGTGACTTCACAAGGGTAAGGGTTAGGCTTAAGCGCAAAATAGATGCAAATTACGTTGAACGTGTCATAAGGGAAGTTGGGGAAGAGCTTGGAAGCACTGTTGGACACTAATGTTCTCGTGGCCGTATTGGTCGAGGATGATGTTAACCACAGGGAGGCATTAAGGGTTTGGTCTGGTGCAGAGAAGGTGCACGTTCCCTTCATCTCAGTAGTAGAGCTTGAGTATTTCCTTGTTAAACACAAGCTTGGCTCAAAAGCTATACAGGAGCTGGTAAACGACCCAAAGTGGAGATAGTGCCAAACACCTCCCAAGACATTAGGTTTGCCTTAACACGAAAGCCCAAGTCCTACGACGACTTCAATGACTACATTATACTTTCAACTGCGAGAAGAACATCGCTACCACTGTTGACTTTTGATGGGGAACTTAGACGCTTAGCAAAATCCTAAGGGAGTCGCCCTAGTCAGCAGTTCCGGAATAGATAGGTTTATATAGATTTGTGGTTTTGAGCATTTGTGTGCATGGGCAGTAGGGTGAGCGGTAGCAGAGACCCAAGACCTCCGCTGGCTGAGGGAGGGGTACGTGCACACACAGGAAGCGGGGAGGGGGGACTGAAGATGGTCGGCGTTCCCCACTGCATGGTGGGTGGGTACGTCGAGACAGGGGCGGAGCTGAATGGGGTCAATGAACTCGTGAGGTTCCTATATGATGCGCTGAAGCCCAAGCTCTACGCGTACGACAGGTACAATGATATGTACCTACGTATACCTACGTAGAGTGAAACCCTAGGAGAAGCCGACACTTGCAATTCACTTCCGCCCCTAAAAACCAGGTGGACCGGTTTCCTGAAAACATGGTTCGTATTTCTCATAGCGTTTTGTGAGTGAGTTCCAAACCCAGAGCTCCGACTTCAAATCAGCACCACAGATTGGGCATACGGTTACCCTCACTTTCAGCTTCTGTCTCACCATGGCCAAGGTTGGCACTTTGAGAAGCCTACGGGCTTTCCGGTCCTGGAAATAACCCCAATTCTTAACCAATCGATCGCTTTCCAAAAAAGCCCGGATCGTCAAAAAGTCAGAAGTGTCTGTTGGATTTTTCAAATAAAACAGTACCCGAGTAGAGTGGTTTTCCTTCCTTCCTTCCGTCTTCTCTCCGATTTCAGGATTCCGAGCGTGCGCCTTCACCACAAACCCGGGTCAAAGTAGCCGACAAAGGGTGTGTCCGCCTCCAATGCGTGGCTGAACACGTACACAAGATGAACTCCTTTTTCAGCCGCGTCTTTAAGGTTGGCTGCGAGCAGGATTGATTCGTTGATCGAGAGCCCCCTGCTCCTGAACCGTTTTGCCATAAGAGTAATTCTCATTACCAAAGCTGACTTTGTATGCCGGTCCAGGTTGATTCTTTCTATTGCAGCCTGCGCGCCTTCGCCGATCCACCTTTCCTCGTCGTTTGTGAAGAGAGACCT
>JGI20133J14441_1003144_pt1 | contig 10390 bp, 12 predicted proteins | sample RS3BMetagenome_FD_14441 | JGI IMG/M metagenome (IMG submission 14441)
AAGGGCAACGGGCGGCTGTCCATCGCCGCGTCGCCGGGGTGGTGCTCGGTGTCGGTCGACGGCGTGCCGCGCGGGGTGACGCCGCTCAACGGCTTCGATCTCGCCGCCGGCACGCACCACGTCGACTGCGTGCCCCCGAACGGCAAGCCGCGCTCGGCGAGCGTCAACGTCGCCGACGGCACGGCGACGCACTACAAGTTCGCGCTCGACGAATGACCCGCGAGGCGGCGCTCCACCGCGCGATCGCCGACGCCTGCCTGGACGCCGACGCCGGCGACGCGATCGCGCGCGACCTGCGCACATTCCTCGAGCAACGCGGCGTCGCGCCCGAAGACGTCGAGGCGGCGCTCGCGTCGGCGCCTCGCCTGGCCGTCTACCGCAGCCTGGTGCGCAACGGCCTGTCGGCGGTGGTCGTGCGGATGCTGCCGCGCACGCGCGCGCGGATGAACGCCGCGTGTGCCGGACGCTTCGACGCCGACGTCGCCCGCTTCGTCGACGAGGTCGGACCCCGCACGCACTACCTGCGCGACGTGCCGGCGGAGCTCTTCGCGTGGGCGGAGCCGCGATGGCGCGCCGACGCGAGCGTGCCGGCGTACCTGCCGGACCTGGCCGCGCACGAGCTCACGCACTTCGACGTAGCGGCCGCACCCCACGGGCCTGCGGCCGACGCGGTGGCCGCCGCCGACGCGGCGCGCTCCGGCGACGCGAGCGCCGAGCTCGCGCTCGACCGTCCCCTCGCCTTCGCGCCATCGATGCGGCTTCGGCGCCACGGCTGGGCGGTGCACGAGCTATCTCCCGACGAGGACGCGCGCGACGAGCCCCCGCGCCGCGAGGTGCGCCTCCTCGCCTACCGCGACGCCGAGCACGCCGTGCGCTGGCTCGAGCTGACGCCGCTCGCCTTCGCGGTCGTCGAGCAGCTCGCCGCCGGCGAGGCGCTCGGCCCGGCCGTCGAGCGCGCATGCGCCGCCCACGCCACCGCCCCTGCCGCCGTCCTCCCCGCCATCGCCCGCCTTCTGGCCGACCTCGCCGCCCGCGGCGTGCTCCTCGGCGCGCGCTAGCCGTTCGCGATCGCTCGAATGTGGGCGACCTCGGCCAGCAGGGCATCGAGATCGGGGATGTTCTGGTCGCGCTCGAGCAGCACGGGGACCGGGCCGGTGCGCGCGAGGACGCGGCCGAGCAGCGAGAGCACGGGATCGGGGACGTCGGCGCCGTGCGTGTCGACGATCATCGCGCCCGGCGCGTGCGGCGGGCGCGCGTCGCCGAGGCCCCGCTCGTCGACCGCGAACCACTCGTGGCCCGCCACGTGGATCTGCACGACGCGGTCGAGCGGCGCCGCCCGCATCCACTCGTCGACGTCGAAGCCGAAGTTCTGCGCGTTGACGTACGCGTTGTTCACGTCGAGCATCAGGCCGCACTCGGCCGCCTCGCACACGCGCGACAGGAACTCCGCCTCGCCCATCTCGGCGCGACCCGGGTGCCAGTAGTAGCTGACGTTCTCGACGGCGAGCGGCACCATCACGGCGTCGCGCGCGCGGCGGATGCGGTCGGCGATGCGCCCGACGCTCGCCTCCTTGAACGGCACCGGGAGCAGGTCGTGCAGCGCGCGGCCGTCGACCGCCCCGAAGCAGAGGTGGTCCGAGTGCCACGGCGACCGCACGTCGCGCACGAACGCCGCCAGCTCGCGCAGGTACGCCTCGTCGAGCGGATCGACGCCCCCGAGCGACATCGTCAGCCCGTGGGTCACGATCGGGTAGCGATCGGCGACGCGCGCGAGCGCGGCGGGGTGGTGCCCGCCGCGCCGCATGTAGTTCTCGGGCGAGATCTCGACGAAGTCGATGGGGAGTCGGCCCGCGGCGCTGCGCTCGACCAGCTCGTCGAGAAACTCCCAGCGCAGCCCGAGGCCGACGCCCCCCACGCTCACAGCAGCTTCTTGCCCGTGTCGCTCGCGCAGGTGCCCGCGCCGCAGCTCGCCTCGCCGCTCGGCTTGGGCCTGGCCGCGTGGCTCCCCTTCTTCTTGGGGGCGGGCTTGGCGGCGGCGGCAGCCGAGGCCGCGGGGGTCGACGGCGCCGCGGCCGGCGACGCGGGCGCGGACGGCGCGCTCGTCGTCGCGGACTCCACGGTGGCGGCCGCCGCCGGCGCGGCGCCCGTCGCCGAGCCCGGCGCGGGCGACGGCGTCGCCGCGGGCGCCGACGCGCTCTTGCTCGCGCCGCAGCCGCTCGCCGAGCAGGACGCGTGGCCCGAGCACGACGCCGCGCCGGGCGCCGCGCTGGTCGCCGGGGCCACCTCGTTGGCCTGCACGGGCTGCGGCTGGCTGCCGCCGCAGGCGACGATGGCGCTGGTGCCGAGCGCGGCGAGCACCGCGGCGAGGTTCTCGAACGAAAGATTCGGACGCATGGGCTTTCTCTCTCCTCCCGATCAGGACGACGACGGCGTCGCCCGCAGGTTCACGGTCACGTCGGCGAACTCGGCCACCTTCGAGACGAGCTTCGTCGTCCACGCCAGCACCTTGCCGGCCGGATCGCGCGGCGTCACGTCGTGCTCCTTGAGCACCACGCGCATCGGCGCCTTCGACGTGACCTCGATGCGCGTCGGCTTCGCGTCGGCCGCGGCGCCCGAGGGGTAGTGGAAGCGGATCTCGACCGCGTCGTCCTTCTGCGCCTCGTGCCCGTGCACGAGCAGGTCGCCGTGCACGGTGGCCGTCACGGTGCGCACGTCCTCGGCGCCGTCCTTGACGGTGGGCACCTTGGTCAGATCGTGCGCGCTCAGGTCGTCGACGGACCGGATGGCGAACACCGCCCAGCGCATCGCGTCGTTGGTCTTGCCGTCGACCTGCGCCTCGAGCCAGGTGCGCGCGTGCTTCGTCTGCGTCGCGTCGTCGCCGTTGCCGAACGTGTGCGTCGAGAAGGTCGCCAGGTCGATCTTGACCGTGCCGCGCGACCTGGCCAGATCCGCCGGAACGACGTCGAGCGTGCCGGCGGCGGCCGTCGTGTCGCCCTGGATGTGCTCCTTGAGCCCGGGCATGTCGACGTGCGTCGTGCTGGCCGGATCGATCGCGTAATGCCACGCCGCCGCCGACGGATCGGCGCTCGAGGCCGCGAGCGAGCTGGCGACGGGGGCGAGCCTGGCGGAGTCGTCCTTCTTGCTGCAGGCGACGACGCCGACGGCGACCAGGGCCAGGACGACGAGGGGACGGCGCATTTCGACGAGGATACGTGGGCGACGGGAGCTTGGTTTCACAAAAAGGACGGGCACCGCCGCCGCCCAGCGAAAGGCCCCACGGGCTTACAACGAAGCGCGCAGGCGCGCGACCGCGCGGCGCAGCTCGTCCGGTTCGAGGCACGCGAAGCCGAAGCGCGCGAACGGCCGGGGGCGGCCGTCGAAGGTGAAGCTGCGGGCGGTCTGGAAGTCGACGCCGGCGGCGCGCGATCGCTCGAGCCACCCCTCGACGTCCACCCCACCGCCCACGCGCGCCCACAGTGCGGTGCCCCCCGGCGGGACGCCGAAGGACACGACGTCGCCCAGGCCCCGCTCGAGCGCCCCGGCCAGCACCTGGCGGCGCTCGGCGTAGGCGGCGCGCGCCCGGCGCACGTGCCGCTGCACCTCCCCGTCCTCGAACAGCTCGGCCACCGCCGCCTCGACGGCCTGGTCGCCCTGCCGGTCGACGTGGGCCCGCACCGCCGTGAGCGCGTCGACCAGCGGCCGGGGCGCGACGACGTAGCCGATGCGCAGCCCCGGCGCGAGGATCTTCGACAGCGATCCGACGTACACGACGACGCCCGCGCGATCGGCGCTCGCCAGCGGCAGGACGGGCCGGCCGTCGTAGTGGAACTCGTGGTCGTAGTCGTCCTCCAGGACGGCGAAGCGCTCGGCGCGCGCGAGCTCGAGCAGGCGAAGGCGCCGGCCGGGCGAGAGCACGGCGGTCGTCGGGTACTGGTGGTGCGGGGTGAGGTACACGGCGCGCACGGTCGAGCGCGCGCCCGCCGACGGGCGACGCCGCTCGCGCACGACGCGCTCGAGCGCCTCGATGCTCGCGCCCCGCTCGTCGACCGGAATGGGGACGAGCGTCGCGCCCGCGAGCTGCAGCGCGCGCCATGCGGGGCGGTAGCCGAACGACTCGACGACCACGACGTCGCCGGGCGCGATCAGCGTGCGCGCGACGAGGTCGAAGGCCATCTGCGATCCGCGCGTGACGAGCACGTCGTCGGCGGCCGCCGCGACCCCGCGCGTGGCCGAGAGCATGGCGGCGATCGCGGCGCGCAGGCGCGGGTGGCCGCGGGGGTCGCCGTAGCCGAGCGCCGCGCGCCCCGCCGACCGCAGCGCGCGGCGGTAGGCGCGCGCCAGGACGTCGACCGGGACGAGGCGCAGGTCGGGCTGGCCGCCGCGAAGCTGCAGGAGATGGGGGCGCACGGGCTCGGGCAGCGCGGTCAGGCGCGCGGCGACGTCGAAGCCGGCCCTCGCGGGGACCTCGGCGCGCCTCGCCGCGGCCCGCGCGAAGGGGCGGGGCCGCGCGTCGGGCAGCTCGGCGGACACGAAGGTGCCGCGCGTGCGCTCGGTCGTGATCCACCCCTCGGCGGCCAGCTCGCGGTACGCGGCCAGCGCGGTGTTGCGGTGCACGCCCAGCGAGCGCGCCAGCTCGCGGCTGCCCGGGAGGCGCGCCCCCGGCGCCAGGCGCCCGCGGCGCACCTCGTCGGCGATGGCGCGCGCGATGCGCAGGAACGCGGGCTGCCCCTCGGTCGCCTCGGGGAGCGCGAAGGCGCGCGGCCAGGAGGACATGGCACTGGTCTAGCGCATTTCTCGAAACTGGATCTGTCCGAGGTACCAGATCGGCGCCAAGCTCGAGGGCATGAAGGCCGTGTTCCGCATGGACCGCGAGGGGGCGCTGGCGCTCCTTCGCCGCGCGCCCGTCGTGCACGTCGCGTCGACCGCCGAGGACGGCGAGCCGCTGCTGCGCACGGTCCACGCCGCCGTCGTCGACGACCGGTGGCTCGCCTTCCACGGCGCGCCGGTGGGCGAGAAGGCGGAGGCCGTGGGGCGCCCCGCGTTCGTCTGCGCCGAGGAGACCGTGGCCACGATGCCGAGCTACTTCCTCGACGCGCAGCGCGCCTGCCCGGCGACGACGTACTACGTCTCGGCGCACGTGCGCGGCACGCTCGAGCGCGTCGACGACCCGCGCGAGAAGGCGCGCGCGCTCGAGGCGCTGATGCACGCGCTGCAGCCCGAGGGGGGCTACGCGCCGATCGACGCGGGGCATCCGCTGTACGCGAAGACGGTGGCGAGCCTGCTGGTCGTGCGCGTGTCGCTCGAGCGGCTGGTCGGCAAGGCGAAGCTCGGCCAGCACCGGCAGCCGGCCGACCTGGCGCGCATCGTCGAGGCGCTCTGGAAGCGCGGGGCGCCCGGGGACGCGGCGGCGATCGAGCGCATCCTCGCGGCCAACCCCGGGGTGCCGGCGCCCCCGTGGCTCGCGGGGCCGGGCGGCACGCGCCTGGTGTGCGCGCTGGGGGGCGACGAGGTCGAGGCCGCGGCGGCGCTCGTCGCGGGCGAGTACTGGAACGAGGGCGTCGGCGGCGAGCGCATCGCGCGCGCGATGCGGGCGTCGAGCGCGCTCGTGGGGGCGCGCGACGCGCAGGGGCGGCTGGTCGCGACGGCGCGCGCGGTGGGCGACGGCGCGCGGCACGCGCTCGTCGCCGACGTGTGCGTCGCGCCCGACTGGCGCGGGCGGGGGCTCGGCCAGGCGCTCGTGAGGCTGGTGCTCGATCACCCCGCGGTGCGCGACGCCGACTGCGTGCGGCTCGGGACGCGCGACGCCGAGGGGCTGTACGCGCGCTTCGGGTTCGTCGACGTGCGCGAGGAGCGCGGGCGGCCGTACGCGTCGACGAGCATGGTGCTGCGGCGCGAGCGCGCGCGGCCGGCGCCGTGATGCGCGCGAGCGGGCGTGCGCGGCGGGCGCCGTGAGGGGCGAGCGCGCGCGAGCGGGGGCGGGCGCGGTCACCCCTCGAGCAGCGAGGCGCGCTCCTCGGGCGAGATCGCGATGCCGATCGTCGCGAGCGGATCGAGGATGTCGCGCACGACCACCTCGCGCGCGACGGCGGCGAAGCGCGGGGGCTCGAGCCAGCCGAGGGCGTGGAGGTCGGCCGCGGGCGCAGGCGCGGGCGCGGGAGCAGCCGCGGTCCGCCGCTTCCAGAACGGCGCGAGCCCTCTCAGCGCCTCGAGCATCACGCGCCCCAGGCGCGCGACCTCCGCCTCGTCGATCTTCGCGAGCGCCCACTCGAAGTAGAGCCCCCCGAGCCGCCGGTGGCGCGCCTCGTCGCGCAGGATCGTCTCGTACACCGCCCGCGGCAGCGCCTCGGTCGTCTCGTCGCGGCTGACGCTCGCCGTCCCGCCGCTGAACGCCTCCGCGATGCAGCTGACGCGAAGCACCAGCTCGTTCGCGCGCTGCAAGTGCGTGAGCCCCCGCGGGCGCACCACGAACCGATCCATGTCGACCAGCCGCGGCGCCGCCCCGCCGAGCTCCATCGCCATGCGGCTCGCCATCTCGACGTGCGAGCACTCGTCGGCGAGGAAGTCGCTCGTCATCCCGAGCAGGTCGAGCGGCGCCTTGGCGTCCGCCATCGCGCGCAGCACCTCGGTGAACGACGCCACCGCGCGGTACTCGTTGATGGCGACCTCGGTCCACGAGCCGCGCGCGCGCTCGACCGCGGCGGGCGCGAACTTCGCCGGATCGAGCGACCCCCACGGGAGCCCCTCGACCGCGGGGCGGACCTTGCGGAAGTGGTGCTCCGCCGGGCCGCCCATCCACTCGATCTCGAAGGGCTCCTTCATGGCGGCATCCAGTCTAGTCGCTGCCGCCGTCCGCGATCCCCATCGGACCGCCGTCGGGGTTCACCATGACACCGCCGCCGGACATCTGCGCGTCGTCGCCGGCGTCGGGGTTGACGACGACGCCGACCACGACGTCATCGAACGAGGCCTCGGGTTCGCCGCCGGAGTCGACGATGCCCATCGGGCCCGTGTCCTGGCTCCCATCGGCCGCCGCATCCGACGGAGCGGCGGCGAGCGTCCCGCAGCCGACGCAGTGGACCGTGTCGCCGGTGCTCGAGCAGGCGGCCAGCAGCGCCGCACCCGCGCCGGCGGCTGCGATGCGCAGCAGAAGCCTCGGGGGCTGCCGCGGGGTCTTTCGGTAGAGCATTCGTCGATCCTAATCCGTGCCCGCGTCCGGGTTGACCATCACGCCGAGGCCGACCATCTGCGCGTCGTCGCCGGCGTCGGGGTTGGCCACCGACCCGCAGCCGCCGTCGACGCAGGGCGCCACCCCCACGACGACGTCGTCGAACGACGCTTCGGGCACGGGCTGCGCGTCGCCGCCGTCGTCCGGCTCCCCCACCGAGCCGCACACGCCGGTGCCGCATGGCAGACCGGCGTCGGGTCCGCCGTCGGCGCTCGCGTCGGGATTGGCGAGCACACCGGCGATCGAGCCGTGGAGGTCACCGGTGCTCGAGCACGCCGCCGCGAGAGCCGCGCCCGCGCCGGCGGCGACGACGCGCAGGAGGAGCCTCGGGGCCTGCCGTGGGGTCTTTCGGTAGAGCATGCGGCTGTCCTTCAGCAATCGGCGGGCCGCGGTGGCTCGCCTCGAACCGGCCCGCTTTCGTGCAAAGGTGTGCCACGCGAAACGTGCCCGCGACAGTGCGGTCAGTGCGGGCGCCGGCCCACATCCGCCGGACCACGCGTGCCGAGCATGCCGGGATGAGGCCGACGGGCGCGGGGACCAGCAACGTTCCGACGGGGATGAAGCCGATCGTCACGGGGGCGAGCGACATCCCGATGCCGATGAAGCCCATGGTCACATCGACGAGCCACATCCCCGCGACCATGAGGCGCACCGTCACGGCGATGAGCCACGTCCCCGCGACGATGAGGCGCATCGTCACGGCGACGAGCCACATCCCCGCGACGATGAGGCGCATCGTCAGGGCGACGAGCCACATCCCCGTGACGATGAGAGAGCCCGTGGGGTGCTCGAACCACGCCACCGCGCCGACGTCGAGAATCCCTCAGTCGTTCCGATGTCCTGCGGTGACCATACGTTTTTCTTTCAGGAAATGGCTCGGCTGCTCCCGCAATCACTGAATGGGAGGCGGCGGCGCCCGGCGACATCGCTGGCGCGCTCACCTCTCTGCATGGAACCGAGGAAAGGAGATCGATCATGAACGACACGGGCAACAAGAACCGAAAGGCAACCGCGGTGGGCAAGCTCGTCGCCGGGGCCCAGAAGCGCTTCCCGAACGGCAAGCAGTCGGTGACGCTCGAGGGCGAGACCACGACGATCGACGACGTCACCAAGGAGCTTCAGTCCTTCGTCGACAATCGCGACGCGGTCGTGGCGGCCCAGGCGACCGCCAGGTCCAAGCTGGCGGTCGAACGTGCGCAGATGCCCGCGCTGAACGCGCTCATCGTGGCGTTCATCGCGTTCGTCCGGCTCACCTTCGGCGACGACAGCGAGGCGCTCGCCGACTTCGGCCTCGCACCCCGCAAGGCGCGAACGCCGCTGACGGCCGAGCAGAAGGCGGTCGCCGCCGCCAAGCGCAGGGCGACGCGTGGTGCGCGCGGCACCACGGGACCCAAGGCCAGGAAGGCGGTGCACGGCAACGTCACGGCGAAGCTCGTCGTGACGCCCGCGCCCGCCGCCGAGGCCGAGGCGACCGCCCCGCTGCCCGCGCCCGCCGCCGCGCCGCCCGCGCCGAACGGCGCAACGGCGACCCAGCCCAAGGGCTAGCCGCCGGCCGCGACAACCAGGGCCCCGGGGACGCTGCGCCGTGCGTGCGGATGCGGCCTCTCCCCGGGGCCCGGGCGCGCCCCTGCCCCTCCTCGCGCCGCGTCCGCGCGGCCGAGGGGGCTCGGGGCAGCCACGAAACGGTCGCGAAAAGGAGCCGGTGTACGTTCACCGCGCCTCGCGATGCTGACCCTCGATCCGATCCACGCCGCCGACGACGACGTCCGCGACCTCGTGGGCGAGCTCGACGCGGCGCTGTCGGCCGCGTACGCGCCCGAGCAGCGGCACGGGCTGAGTCTCGAGGCGATCTTCCAGCCGCACGTGCGCTTCTTCGTGGCGAGGCTCGAGGGCGCCGCCCTCGGGTGCGGCGGCGTCGCGCTCTTCGCCGACTTCGCCGAGGTGAAGCGGATGTACGTGCGTCCGGCCGCGCGGGGCGCCGGCATCGCGCGCGCGATCCTCGCGCGCCTCGAGTCCGAAGCGCGAACGGCCGGCCTCCCCGTGCTTCGCCTGGAGACGGGCGACGAGCAGCACGAGGCGCTGCGCCTGTACCGGCGCTACGGCTTCACCGACTGCCCGCCGTTCGGCGCGTACGCTTCGATGGCGCCACACGCCATCGCGACGAGCGTCTTTCTCGAAAAGACGCTGGCGTAGCGCCGGAGCCACCCTCGGGATTTGAACCCGAGACCTACGGTTTACGAAACCGTTGCTCTACCCCTGAGCTAGGGTGGCCTGTCGAAACGGCGCCGGAAGATACGCGGCCCGGCCGGCGAGTCAAGCGGCCGCGCTCGTCCGGCTCGCGCTCTCGGCGATGCGCGTCGCCGCCAGCCGGCTCATCGCCATGATCGAGTGCTGCGGGTTCACGCCGAGGTTGGTCGGGAACACGCTCGAATCGACGACGTACAGGCCCCTGGCCTCGTGCGCCTGGAAGTCGGCGCCGACGACGCTCGCGCGCGGGTCGAGCCCCATGCGCGCGGCGCCGAACAGGTGCGTCGTGATCATGCTGAAGAGGCGCGGGTCGGGCGGGACCTCCTCGATGAGGCGCACCTCGTCGATCGAACGCATCACGCTCGGCAAGCCGTAGAGGCCCGGCCACACCTCGCGCGCGCCCGCCTCGAACATCAGCCGCGCCAGCAGCGCCGTGCCCTTCTTCGTGCGCTCCATGTCGGCGCGCGTCAGCGTCAGGCGGACCCTGTCGCGCCCGCCCCAGCCGGGCTTGACCGTCCCCTCGGCCTCGGCGCGCACCACGACGGCCCACACGGCGAGGTTCGAGAACGACCCCATCCGCCGCATCAGCTCCTGGCCGATGCCGGGGATGCGCACCGCCGCGAGCTCCGGCGGCATCGCGATGGTCTCGAGCTTGATGCGCTCGGTCTTGCGCAGGTGCGTCATCTCCGCGCCCTGGGTCGCCCCGAAGCTCATCGTCACCGGCTGATCGAACACGCCGCCCAGGCCGTAGCCGGGGTGACACTGGAAGTGCTCGCCGATGGCGCGCGCGCGCAGGCCGCTCCGGCGAAGGACGTTCGGCGTCTGGATCGTGCTCGCCGCCACGAGCACCCCGCGGCGCGCGCGCAGGTGCACGGCGCGCCGCGGCTGCCGCTCGCGCACCTCCGGATCGTGGCTCCC
>JGI20133J14441_1003150_pt1 | contig 10359 bp, 9 predicted proteins | sample RS3BMetagenome_FD_14441 | JGI IMG/M metagenome (IMG submission 14441)
CCGGTGCTTTTGAGACTCTTGTAGCGGGCAATGACCGTTTTCAGTACGGATTCGGCCATTTGAGAGCGCAGGCCATACTCGGTGCGCAGTGGCTGATACGTTTGTCCGTGCAAAGCAGCCTGAACCAGATTCTTGGTGTCGAAAATCAAATCGGACACAAAGTTACAGCCGTCGCGGTACACGTTCAAGGCTTGGCGCAGAAGTTCTTGCTGTTCTACGGTGGGAAGAATCTTGAGTTTTGCCGTAACGGTTAGTTCCACTTTCATCGCCTTCATTCACTAAATATATTATACGGTATATTTAGTGATATGTAAAGAGCAGACAATTCCTCCCCGCCCTAAGAGGACGGAGTCTACTTGTCCAACTGCGATGAAGCAATGCCGCACAGGGAAGCAGTGCTGGAGTCTCTGGAGTCTGATCGAGAGGCTGTACAACAACTTGTCTCCACAATATCTCCCGCCGAACTTGTGCGGCGCGCCACAAACGGGACCGAACTGCAACCAGAACCGATGATCCGGCGGATTTGGCTGGCGCCGCAGATCTCCTATCGACCGTTTACCATTTTCAATCGAATGCCGAAGACCGGCATCTATTACTATCCTGTCGCCGACGAACGGATGCCCGGTCAACGCGAGCATCAGTCAGCGTTTCAGGTGGCTAATCTTCACAAGGCGGTCGGGGATGTACATCGGGTGAGGATTCTGCAGTTGCTCCACCGCTCGCCGCGGTCGGTGACGGAACTCGGTCAGTTGCTCGATTTGGCGAAATCGACCGCCCATCACCATTTGCTGCTGCTTCGCAGCGCAGGATTGGTGCGGATGGAGAATGGTGTATACAAGTTGGAAGCAAAGAACGTCGGGCGACTGGGACCGCGTTTGGCGGAGTACGTCGGGTTGGAAGGTGAATGGTCATGATATCCGGGGCAGCTCCGTATCGAAGAAAACTCCTCCTGTCATATCCGGAGTTTTGGTTTTGGTTCACCGGCGAAACAGTATCGTCCTTGGGAACCAATGTGTCCGTGATTGCGATTCCATGGCTGGTTCTTGTGATCACACACTCAGCCCTGCAATCCAGCCTGACCATCGCCCTCGAATTTGTGCCGTATCTATTCTTTTCTGGCGTAGCGGGAGCGATGGCTGACAGATGGAACAGAAAAAATCTGCTGATCTGGACAAATATCCTTCGCGCCCTGATTTTGTTCAGCCTGCCATTGTTGTACGAGGCACGCCACTTGAGCATGATGGATATTTACGCCGCATCATTTTTGAACGCCGCGATTTCTGTCTGGTTCAACGCAGCAAAATCGTCGGTTCTTCCAAGGCTGCTGCCGTCCGATGCCATTCATCAGGGTAACAGCCTCATGCAATTGGGGAACGCCGTTGCAGCGATGGTCGGCCCCTCGCTTGGTGGAGCGCTGATGGCCGTGATGCCCGTGGCATGGGCGTTGTCGTTCGACGCACTATCGTATCTGATCGCGGGCCTGCTTGTCTGGTCTATCAAGACACCGCTGCAGGCGGCTCGCAACAGCCGTGATACGCGGCCTGATCGCTCGCTGGTTGGCTTGCGTTATCTGCTTTGCGATCCCATGCTCCGCAGCAGTGCGTTCATCATGTCGATTTCGAACTTCGCAAATTTTGCTTCATTTTCGATTCTCGTTTTTTACAGCCGGGATGTGCTTCATTTATCTGCAGGGTGGACGGCCGTCATTCTGGGGGCATTCGGCATGGGACTGTTTGTTGGCTCGGTGGGCAGTTCCATGGTGAGTGGCCGCTTACAAAGCGGAAACGTGATGCTGGCGAGCCGTATTTTGTCCATTGTGCCTTCGCTTCTGTTCGCGACCGTTGCCTCGCCATACGGTCTTGTCAGCGCAGCGGCCTTGAATGGCGTCTGGATGGTGCTGTGGAATGTGCAATCGGCGTCATTTCGCCAGTTGCATGTGCCAGACGTTATCCGGGGTCGGGTGACCAGTGTACACTCGATGCTGGCATGGATCATGATTCCCGTTGGAGCGATGGTCGGCGGGTTCCTGGCGCAGCCCTTTAAGAAGATTGGGCGTCAAGGCGGCCCTGCCCGAGGGGTATCGGCTTGCGAATGTGATGAGGGAGCCAAAGGAAACGGCGGTGTAAACAATCTCCCTGCGCCGGCGTGTGCTGCACCCCTTTCGACGTGCTGATTTTGCCCGTATAATGGTGATCAGGACAGCGTGGGAAATCGCTGTCGGCGGTGCCAGCGCGCGAGAATTGCCAAACCAATCGGAAAGTGTCGTGTCTGCAATGAACCCGAAGAACGAATCTGTCACAGTGAATTCGTTAAACCCTTCCGCGTCGGATCTCGCGTTTATTCAGGATGTGCACACGAAATTCAACGGACAGTGTCAGAACTGCGGTCAATGTATGGATAAGCGTCTGGCGCGCTATCGCAGGGTGGATTTGGATCGACCCCGTACAGTGGATAATGCGACACTGGTCTGCCCGGATTGCTATCGCGGTCGTCCAAACCCGGCGTTGGATGGTTTTCTGGCACAGGATGCCATCATCGCCAAGGTTGCTGCGGCGGCCGGATGGGATGAGCCTGCCGCAGCCGAATGGCTGTCGAATTTCGCCAGGAGGTACGCGCTGGTGATGATGAATTCTCATGGCTTCAGGCGCTACTGGTCCTGGAAACGTGAGGAGCCGTTTCGGATTGTGGACGTTCTGGACGGTCAGATCATGCGAGTCAGCAGACGCAGCAAGCTGGAATCGCTGGCGACGCATGGCTGATGAGGGAGCCTGGTTGCGAGATTGCGAGATTGCGCAAAAGGCGTATACTGAGTGTGATAACAGTGGGAATGAATAGGGAAAGGTGGTGTCTCGTCGACGCCATGGATACTTCGTTTGGATTCTGAGCGCCTGTGACAAAGATGACGCAGAATGCAGACGCCGCCATATGGGCGGCGGGCGCGCACAGCTGCTGCTTGCGCATGCCTGAAAGCACTCATGGAAAGACGGGGCCGCCTTATTTGACGTTGGAATGTACTGTCAAAGCGGTTGCGTGTCTGTCGTGGGGCGTCTGCTCCATGGCTTTTTTGTTGCGGGCGAATCTTGATTCGCATGCCAGGGAGGCAGTGTCCATGACGGTGTTGATCGCGAATGGGGCTATTTGCCGCAGACGATTGCGCCCATCGACGGGCAGACGGTTCACTCATTTTTGGACGATGCGCAGCGTGATCTGCTGACGATGGCGGCACAGTTGGAAGACGACTCTGCTGTCCTATCAACTGTTTCGCTTTGACGAATTTTCAACCTGTCTGTCGGCAGCCTGAGTCCTGGTCAGGCCCGCAAATTGATGATCGCGCGCCTGCTGGCCGAGCGGCCCAACCTGCTCTTGCTTGATGAGCCGACCAACCATGTCAGTTTTTCTGTAATGGAAGAGTTTGAGCGCGCGGTGGACGAATTTCCTGGGCCGAATATCGCGGTGTCGCATGATCGCTGGTTCACCCGTCAATTTCGCGGCCGCAGTCTGGACGTTGCTGGATGGCGCTCTGACGCCGCCGACGACGACGGATGTGACACAGGAGGACGCCATGCGCATGCGCGCAGAGATCGCTGAAATCAGTCAGTATTCGCCGCCCGACGCATAATGCGGCAGGTGTGATCGGCATGAGTTCGCGAGTGGGATCATGAACGGCGGCTGCGGGGTGTTGGGGAAGGACTGAGGAACGGCTGGGATGCTGGATACAGAGTTCCAACAGTTCATGGACACTCTGAATTCAGTTCAGTACCAACAACGTAGATAATACAATTGCTGATGCCACAATCCCTTGATACGACAGGGGTGGTGGCTTTTTGTATGATACAGCCCGTGTGGACTCAACTTTCTATTCTCCGCTCAATCAAAAACCAGGATAAGAATCTTATCGCCGGACCAATAAATGCAATAACTACCCATACCAACGAAAAGTGTCTAATGCCAAAAAAGGCACAAACAATGAAAAAGATTATTATCATGAATATTGTTGATTGGCTATTGATATGACAAGAGATCAGTGAAACATCCACAGCAGTATAACAACCAGCGTGGCGAATGCGAACACGGTCAAAAGGATCTGCCTGTCCTGTATGAGAACATGCTCCGGCTGGCCCCCTTTGCCCGCGACGTGAATAAGCAGCAGATAGCGAAACACGCCGTAAATCACGAACGGAATCGTCAACATGAGCGCCGGAGTGTGGCGCGACGTAAAGCTGAACATGGAGTATGCCATGATGACCAACGCTGCGGTGACGCCATTTAGTTGATTGAGCAACTCAGGTGAATACTCGCGCAGTACGGCGCGATGGCATTCGCCTTCTGTTTGGGCCTTCAACACCTCGTAGCGCCGTTTGCCCGTCGCGAGAAACAAGGACAGGAGCATGGCGCACAGAAGAAACCAGGACGTAAACGGAACTTGAATCGCAATGCCCCCTGCGATGGCGCGCAAGACGAAGCCTGCAGCGATCGCAAACAGGTCGGCGATCGGGACGTGTTTGATACGCAGTGAGTACGCGACGTTGAGGACCACATAGGCGGCAAGTGTGGCTGCGAGCAGCAGTCGCAGCGCGAGCGCGATGCAAAGCGCAAGAAGCAAGAGACCGCCGGCAAAGACAAGTGCTGTGCGCGATGACAATAGTCCGGCGGCAAGCGGTCGATCCTGCTTCTCTGAGTTGCCGCGGTCAGATTCCAGATCGATGAAATCATTGAAAATATAAATGCATCCGGAAACTGCGCAAAACAGGACAAAGGCGGCCACTGCCTGTCCAACCATGGCCGGACTATCGTTCGGAATGTGAAAGAGCAACGCGGCGAAAACGAACAGATTTTTCGTCCATTGCGCTGGTCGCATGGCGCGAAGCAACAGAGAGAGAGTCATTTGCGCCGTCTCCTTACGGGGTGGTGCTGTTGACAGCAAACACCGTGAATTTTCCCTGCCGGTTATAGACCTGAAAGAGCCGCGGATTTTCCATGGCTGCACGGTATTGGGGAGAGTGATCGGTCGTCATGAGGTACTGGATGTGATCCCGGACGATCTCTTGATCAAATACATGTGGATTTTTCACCATGATTTCCAACACTGTGTTTTGCGCGTGCCGCCCAAACAACGGATACGGATAGGCCACCAGTGTCGTAAATCCGATCACGGTTGGATGCCGCAGCCCATCCACCCAGGCGTATTCCGGCAGGAAGATACGGCCGGTGGTGCGCTCTCTTGGCGGCAAGCGCAACGAAAGGAGAAAGTCTTGCGAGATCGTTCGCGTTCCACTATACCCGTTCAGAGGCCCGTGCTGCAGGGACAGTGTTCCACCGACCACGTACGTGGCCACGACGAGAATGAGCGCCAGAAGATAACCCGTGGATCGCAGTCCGCGCACGCGGATACGTTCCAGCATGTACGCAAGTGCAATCGCCCCAAACGCCACCATGAACATGGTATAGCGCCCCCACCAATTGGCAGGCTGCAGCCAGAAGATAATCCACAGCGGGACAACGAATAAGAAGAATGTGCGGCGATCACGCCAGAGGGTGTAGCCTGTAAACACAACCAGCGCGGGAAACTCCAGCAGGATCCACTGCGGACCGAACGCACCGATGACCATGTCGTAGGAAAAATACGTGGGAATACCCGTCCATGCCAACCAAATTTGCTTCCATGGTGGCAACCCAAGAAGTGAAATCGGCGTATTCGGGCGCATGACCAACTGTTGGACCGTCCCGAATCCAGGGAAGAGAGGATGACCCAGTACCGTCACGACAAATGGATAGATCGGATTTCCGTATAGAGACCAATTTTGTATGTACCAGTACGATCCCAGAACGCATAGCGGCGCCAAAAAGGCGCTGATGTGCCCAGTAAGAGCAACGCTTCGTAGGCCAGTTTGCCGCCTTCGCCGCAACGTTTCGACCAGCATCCATAAGGCACAGATTCCGATGTACAACGCCCCGTCTGCTTTAATGCCCAGTGCGATCCCGCCAGCGACACCCGCCGCCAGGCTGTATCGTACAGTAGGGTTTCGCATGTAGGCTTGGGCGAAGTACAGGGCCGCCAGAAACATGGAGGCAAACGCGAGATCGACGTAATCGGTGCTCGCCTGCACGAAAATAGTGGGCGCAAGAAAAAATAGAGTGGCCGCTGCAACTGCGCCGCCCCGCGATACGCCAAGCAGCCGCGCCAATCCGGCGGTTGCAGCCATGCCGCAAAGAGCAAACAACCATTGACCCAGATGGACCAACGTAGCGTCATTTTTAAAGAGATACAGCCACGTAAAGAGCAACTCCGCGTTTTTGGGATAGGCGTCTGACCATACTGACACATTGCTCTGAATGATCTGTCTCGCGTGGATCCACGTCGCCACCGTCACCAGATGGTAACCCAACTCATCCGCCGCGTAGGGTGGCACGAAGTATCCGATCACCGCGATGACGATCAAACTGACGGCGGCGAGCCCCACATAGGCGTAGCCAATCCCACCCAGCTTCAAGTGCTCCCGCATGCGAATGGGGAGTACGGAAACGGTGTGCGAATCCGTTGCGACAGACGCACGATGCCAGAGCCACAGCGGTACCGTGTACGCCAGTGCCAGCACGACGATACAGGCAAACACGTCCACCGAGGACAGGTCACGCAAAACAGCGCCGGCAAAAAAGACGGCGATCATAACCTGTGCGATGCCAAATACCAACGCTTTGATCACACGGTCAAGAACACCGGGAAAGAGGATTCGTGAAGAATAAAGCGATCCTGCAGTGACAACCAGCAAACCAGCAATTCCCAAAAACATCCAAGTAACCTCGATACCTATTTATTTGGGCTGAGTTCTGTACTCGTGTTGCTTAAGAGCCGTCGGGGAACAAGCGTCTCTATCTTGAAAATAACGTAGCGATCCCCATTTTCATCCTGGCGCTAGTGGCGCGCCAGTGCCATGGGGGTCTACTCCGAAAACAGCTTGTTCACGCCCATCTTCATTCTGCTGATGGTGACGCGCAGTGTCAAGGGAATATCCGGGGTACCTATGACTTGGCTGCGCCCATTTCTACGCTTTATGCTCATTAAACTCGACGCGGTTATGCACCGGTTGTTTAAAAAAGGGAACTTCCAAAAAAACGCGTATGGCGCTCTAAGTCAGGGGGCTGCCACGAGGAGCATACGCGTTTTTCGGGCAACTGTACACTTGCAATCTGGGAACCGAATCGGATTTATCTGTTTCTGTGATGCAACTGCAAACCACCTCTTTGTCCATTCGCAGACGGACATCACGGAGAGTCTCTGAATTACAGTAATGAACTTGAAAACTCGCCGTTGGAGCGTCCATTCAACCCAAATGGTGCTTAGCGGTCAGCAATAATACTGCATGAGTTGCTCACAGTTCTCACCCTAAAAATGCAAGGCATCAGCCATTCTTCTCGCCGGGCTTTTAACTGTAGTACACATATGCATTTCCTGTCACTGTACCTCCACCAGCAGGAGAAGTATTCTGTACCTCTACAAGGTAACTTCCCGCTGACAAATAAACCGGAATGCTTACATCGGTCGATGTATCTTTGAGTGCTGTCCAATTCGTTGTGGTTCCACCGTTTACCGGAATAATCCGAAAAGCACTTGTACCTGACCCAGTTTGGTTATATTCGAACGAAACGGTCTGACCTCCTCCGTTGATTGTGAACTCTTGACCATCGAATTGTATCAATTGTTGAGGGCCCAGATCTGTCCATGACATCGTCGAAGTAACCAAATTAGGGTTGATAGTAGCAGTCGATTGCTGAGCAGCAGAGGAAGCCGGTTGCGGATTGCTCAAAGCGGACAAAGGAATCTGGTGATTAAACGCCTGTATCTCAGACACTGTGCCCGCAGTCGAGTGCGAAGGAGACGATGCGGCAAAGGCTCCCGTAGTAAGGCCGAAGCTAAGCACCAACACTGATGCAGTTCCCAGCAACATCTTTTTCATAAGACTCATCCACCTCCAAATTAGTTCCCTGCACCAGACTATTTTGATACAGGGTATTTCTGTAATAACTACTCAGGTACCCTCAGCAGCACCTATAGTGGAACAAGATGATCCCGCCTCCAGGAATGAAACGATTCTAAAATCGTGGTCTGTGCCAAGGAACATGGTGATAACGCCACACAATGTGTTGAATTGCTGTGTACTGTTCAGACCCCATGAAGTCAACAGCAGTTGCTCAGCCCACAGAGGATTGTCCGTCTTTGGCAGCCAACTAACGCGCCTACTCATCCGCTGCGTCAGAATCATGCAGCCCCGCCGTCACGACACCCGTTTCGGCAACCTTCTGCACTCTGTATCTCTGCAAATGAATCACAATCCTCGGCCTGCTTCGCGATGATCTGGTGCAGCACCACCAGCCACCCTGGATTGCATAAAGTTGGCCTTGTTGCCACTTTGGGCTCGATCACTTGGGTTTCGACGATTTGCCGACACGGTGAGCCCCTGGAATTCTGGCGCTTGTCAAGCATTCGCAAGCACGAGTTGCCGCTAGAGATGAGGGACACTTGTTGTAGAAAGCCATTCCTGCGTGCGGCGACGGTGAAAGGCCAACAGGCGTAATAACAAGGTCTCCTCCTCTCGTCCGATAGTGTGCAGTGATCACCACTTCACAAACACTATCACATCTTGGGTCTTAATAATCTTACAGTATGTAAGAAAACAAACAATTCTGAGCAGTCGTGATCTATGTGCGGTTATGGAACCGGGCTGAACTGTTTCAGAAACTCAAGAAGACGGTAACCTTTTGCAACTTGGATCGTCTAATGTCTGAAAGGGTAGGATCGTCAACCAGCGACTTGGATCAATGGCGAAAGAGGATAGTTGGATTTGATGGAGAATTAAGCAATTTAGAACATGTCGCAGTGTGAAAAAAATTCATTTGGAGGCGAATTTTCGGATGACGACACTGGCGGAATTGCAACCGATCATGCTCGATTTTCTTCAGCGCGGGTTAGTGATCAGTCCTTGGTTGGCGGGCATCAGCGAGAACCGACGGGTTGATGAGCAGATCTTCTTTCTCATCGATGAAGCGGTGCAAGACTATGCCGACTCGAATTGGTCGGAAGCGATGCAGACCAAGGCTTTTGGAGATCTCCCCGTAATGCCTCGTGTGCCTAGAACCGCCTTGTATGAAATATGCGCCTCAACGGCGGTGTGGCTCGCGCACGGCGAGATGGGGCAAGCGGAAGTGACCGAAGAACTGGCGCAACGGGCCATCGCGATGGTTCAACAGTTTTGCGGCGATTATGATCTCGCGACTCTGGTGCACCTGTATGGCTTGGCGACCCAATATGAGAATCACCAGGCGCTGGCGCATTACGGCCACATGTCCGAACGGATCTTTGTTCTCGGACACTGGCATCGACCGTGGGTGGATTATTCTCTGAGTGATGAATTGACCATCGGAGTGCTGCTCGGCAATTATCTGGTGCAGGTGTTGGACGGACAGCGGATGGTCATGCTGACCGCCAAAGGGATGGACACCTATCGGGAGACCCAGCAGTTTCTAACAGAGACGGGCTATCTGGCTTATCGAGTGCGGCAACTCCACCTGTCAAACTTCAATCTATTGCCTGATTTCGAGCAGTTGGCCAAGGCCGTATGGCCGGACTGGATTTCGCAGCGGCGGGAGTTTTGTGTATGGACAGGGATAGAGCCAGGGATGACGGTGTTGGAACTGGGGTGCGGCGACGGCCTGTTCACGTTTGACGGCGGACTGGCGGAACGTGTAGGTCCATCTGGACGGCTGGTCGCGACCGAACCAGCCAGGGGAATGCTCGCCAAAGCGATGGCCAAGAGCCGAGAAAGAGCGGTGCACTGGGTCGAGTTTGTTCAAACGGGTGCGGAACAGCTGCCGTTTCTCGATGACACCTTCGATGCGGTCGTGGGTGTGGCCTTTTTGCACTTTACCCATCTGCCGCAAGCATTGGCGGAGATGCGTCGGGTGGTGAAGCCGGGTGGAATCGTGGCCAGCTTTTATCCGTTGCCGATGTCTCTCGATATTCCCTTTTTTAAGGAGTGGTTCGCACCGCTGTTGGCGCTGGCGGCACGAGATCAGCGAGAGAGACCGGACGATTTTTTGATTTCCGCTACGGAGATGGCGCGAGCCTGGGAGCAGGCGGAATTGGGGCAGATGAAGTCTCATACTGTGACCAGTCGAGCGTTGTGCTGGGATCCCTTGATGATCAATCAATGGTTTCTGGGCGTCGGATGGGGGCAGGAGGAGTTGGCTCGGATACCGTGGAAAGCGCGGGAGGATGTGTTGGCGGAGGTGGCGGCGTGTGGTATGGCGGTTTGTGATCAGTATACGTTGGAAGAAAGGGTGATCAACTCCCCCATGCAGATG
>JGI20133J14441_1003164_pt1 | contig 10303 bp, 8 predicted proteins | sample RS3BMetagenome_FD_14441 | JGI IMG/M metagenome (IMG submission 14441)
TCTGGGTTCGCGTTGTTAGTGTACTGGTCGAGCATCATCAATCCGTCTCCACCATCATCTACGAGCTTCTTAGCGTAGGCTATCGCCCCGGTGGGCTCATCTGTGGGACAGTAGTTGGTGGGTAGTTTAACCACTAATGTGAAGGGTGTGTCTCGATGTTGTCTGATGAATTCGAGCACGGGCTCAGTGCTTGATGGGTCGTCAACCTCAATTGCCTTAGCCGCAAACCTTCCTGATAACTCGACTTCAAATCCCTCAGATATTTTCCTTGAAACAATCATGATGAATGAGGCGCCCAGCCTTCGTAGGATGTCGGCAAGCGCAAGACCAGTGTTCCCGGAGGTTGGCTCAACCACGACACTACCAGGCTTCAATACACCACGATTCAGGGCTTCACGTACCATACCGTAGGCAGTGAGAGATTTCGCGGTGCCATAATAGGGTAACCCAGAAAAGTGCACAACGTGTACACTGATTTCCCTTGAGCTATAGTCCAGCTTAAAAGCCTCATCCAGCACGCCGCCAACTTCACGGGTAACCAACGGTGGGAAGAACGGCAATCCAACTTTAAACTCGTCTATATCCCCAAAAGCGGGAGTAAACTCCGTGCAAGATTGATCCGCAAACGTGACCACCAGTCATTTACTATTCCATCCCAAATGTTTAGCGCACTGGTGAGTTATGAACCTTATGCCCCAAGCACGATGGCGTCCAGATTAGGTGGTGGTGAGCGTGACCTCCAAGCGTGGGAAACAGTTATCCAGACACAATCCCAAGCACTCGCCATCCACAATAGATTCGGATAGAGAGTGAAAGTTCAGCCACAAACCACTCGCCATCTACTCAAAAGCAAGCTTAGAACGCCAGGCAACCTAATAAGCCTAGCCACTGAGTTCCTCTACTGGAGATATAGTCTGCGGTAGGATGTCTATTTGGGATTGGAGGAGACCCAGTAGTTGTTTACCGTTGATACCCTGTGACGCAGCGGTGGGATTAATATTCTGAAACATTATGCTAACCATCAGGCTACCACTGTAAGCAGCAAGAAACACATAGTTAAGGTTGGCTTGCGTCCCATTGTCGTAATAAGTATAATTCCAGCCTGATACTGTACCAGAGACATTATATTGTGTATGCCTCGCAACATAGAGTAGACTCGAGTAATAGTTCTGCCGAGCATAGATTTGGGAAGGAAAACCATACACCGTGAAAATTATTATGACTGGGAAGTTTGGGCTATTGCTGGAAAGCACCATCTGGTTTATTGAACCATAGGCATTAGATCCGTTAAGCCAAGTTTTCTGCCAGCTTATACTTTTATTTATACCCAAATTTGTGACTATCTGATTCGCGCTTAGAACGGGCTCTACTATTGGGGGGAACCCAGTAACCTCCTCTTCTAGACGTGTATACTCGTTCTTAAGCTTGGCATAGCCAGCGGAGTACGAGTAGAGCTGTACTCCAAGCATTATAGAGAGAACGAGCAGCACCAAGATGACACCAACTAGAAGTCGAATCACAAACCCACGAGACCCAGAAGGGGGATGACCACTATTACCCGCACCCTGATTTGCCAACACCCGACACTCAGACTTAGACCATATACCTCAGCTTAAATATTTTTCTGATTGACATATCGTCGACTGGAGACTCTAGGCGTCCTTTACAGCATACGGCAATCATTAATATCTAAGCGGAATTTAACAAAGCTGAATTCTTAAGGAGAGCCTTTTTGCCTCGGAGGGGGCTGATTATTCGGAGGGGAGTGACGACACTGAGTCGCCGGAGACCCTATCTTGCTGGTCCGCTATAGGCAGGTCTATGGTTGCGCTCCAATTGTGTGTAAGAGGCTAGCCATCAACACGCTCGCTCTCTCATTTATGTCTAGTTTTGCGGAGAAAACGATGGTTGCGGCTCCCAGAATTTCTTTGAAACCGGGGTTCACTGTCGCCTCAGCAAGTTGATGTATTCTCACATTACTACTCTCTTATATCTCAGTTTGATTTGAAAGAATGAAATGATGAGGCCGAGCGAGAGTGAGCATGCTGATAGCCCGAGTAGGTATAGGTAGCCACCAACGTGGATAGGTAGGTATAGCTTTGAGAATTGATAGGCGATTAGTAGAAGCGCAATCCCAACAACAACTAAAACGTAGTTGCGGTTGACTTGTGGTGTGAATTGTATTCTTCTTCTCCAAGCTTCTCCGACCCCATAGAATATTATGATCCCCGAGACTAGGAGGGCGAAACGAATGAACGCAGTGTGCAGGAAGGCGGTAACCCACCCATATAAGTTACCGAGGTAGGCTTCATACATGAGCAGGAATATGAGGGAGGAGTAGAAGACCGCCCAGTCTATTAGCATACCGTTTTTGAAGGGGCCGTAGACTCTCCGCCACGCTGTTGGTGTGTACTCCTTTAGGCCAGGATCCGCTGTTTTGTATACTAAGCTCACAGGGTCTTCGAGGTACCAGAGGAATCCCTTAGTGTTGGCTGGCGCACCCTCTAAGCTTAGCTCATACCTCCTAACCAGACGCCCAAGCGGGAAGAAGAGTTCAACGCCCCTATCGGTGGGGGAGGTTAAGAAGTCGAGCGCAATATGAAGTAAAAATCCCACCCCCAGATAAAAATTAAAGAATAGTGCACCCAACGCTACAAACAGGTTGTGGAGAAGAGCCCTGTGAAGCTGATACCGTGAGAAGACCTTCCTAGGTGTGAAGACATATTCACGATCCAAGTCGGGTATCGCCGCACCTATACCAACAAGAACCACAGCATACATCGGGTGAAAAAGAACTGAGCCTACGGCTAAGGCGAGCATCACGTGGGTGTTGAGATTCATAACAACACAAGCCAGTTAAACGTATAAAACTTTCCCCCTACTCGGGTTTGTAATGTAGACGGTAAGTTACCCTTCATCCTACGAGCAAGGATCCAGCCATGTGTGGTTCCTAGAGTTGGTGGGCACCGAGCAAACCATGGTAACTAAAATTCATACACCCCATAATATGAGGTTAAAACGAGTCATCAAACACACCCCCTACGAGATCAGCGAGCAAGCTACCCCCAAGGTGGGAGCCTTCTGAACCACCACCCCACCATGCCTCCCCCTCCTCACCAAGCCTAGGGATGGTAGGGGAGGCATGGTGGGCGGAGCTCAACTGCTGACACACCAGAAGGGTGGCACCCACCCCGCACCTTCAAAATCACCAAACAAGCCTTCAAGTCACGGTCCAAGGTGAAACCACGGGGGGACAGTGAAAGACTCGGTCTTCTAAAGTTAGATTCTGGTTGATTCTCCCGCAAAGATTCACGGGAGGAGTCGTATGCTGGGACAACCAAGTCGGCTTCCCCACGCTTCTCAAACTCCCACTCCAACACCCCCCTCAGCTCCGAGAACGAGGAATCGTACAACCTCATCCTCCTCTTTTTGGCTTCGCCCTCTGGATCAAGCACCAGACATCCAAATCCTCCAAAACCAACACGTAGTACCCCTGTACGAGTGTAACCCCGAGTTTAAAGAACACGCCACGCCTGAAATCCCCGACGTGCTTGTGCTGCTTCGAAAGCTTCGTCTTTGCCTTAAGCCAGTTACCCGAGAGAAACCTCTTACCAAAGAGAGCCCTCTGCAACGTCCTAATTCTTTCAAGAGAGCGCTCAAGTGGTCTAGGGTTGTCTAAGATGCGCCCATCGGAGAGAGTGGCGAACCTCGCTATCCCCACATCCACACCCGCAGCTTTCTTGGGTTCCTTCTGAGTCTGCTCTTGGTCTCGGCTCCCCCACTAAGAAGACCACGTAGATACGACAAGAAGGGTAGAGTTTCACACAAACTTGGTACACTAGGTTTTCTGGGAACACCCTGTGGAGGATTAAAGTGAGGAAGCCAATTCTATTCAAGCAGAGCCGAACACTCCTCTTATTGTTCTTCCCAAGACCAACCTCCCTCACGTTAGAAAGCCTCCAACCACCCTGAGGATACACTAAGCACAAAAACTTGTAAGGCTTCTTCTCCCTTGGCTTGTTCGCGGGACCATCGAGGAACCTCTGCCATGCTTGGTAGAACCTCTTCGCTACTTTATACCTTTGGAATCCCCGCCCTAAAAGGGCGAGGTTTTGGAAACTTGATAAACTTTAGCCGCTAAGACGGCTTCAATATCAAAAGAGTATTCAACTAAACACAGTGTTCAGACCTTCCGACAACACTATAGCTATTAGACTAACCGTTCTATTGCTTTATCAAGTTCGCAAACCCATAATTAAAACACATGTCGGGTCGTATATGCTAAGAACTCTTTTGAGTAATATTGGGTCAAGCATTTTTCGGAAGCCGAGTAAGATATGGGGGCACATGTTCGTTGATCATCAAGTGTGAACACCTGGGGAGTGTGAATTTGGTTTTATAGTTTTAATATTTATTTGGTTCACAGCTAAGCGTATTTTGACAGTGTACTTATAATATACACTTGGGTCAATTTACATCGAGAAATTGATTTACATTATGATAACGGAAAACCTTATAAGCCAATCTTCTATTTCACTTTAAGTCAATCGGTTTCCCGGTGTTACAAATATCTGCTTTGACGACCCTGCTTAGCAGCTAGCCGACCTCTACCATTCTTGAAGCGTATAGGGCCTCGAGGGACCCTGTGGCCCAAAGCGTCATAATGAGCCCATCACGCGACTTGGCTTTGAGCGCCTCAAGCTCTCTTTCAAGTAGCTTGAAGGCACCCTGAAGGTCGAGTGAGAATATGTTGAGAAGAGATGCATCATGGGTCTCAGGTTCACCGCTGCACCCCACCATGATTAGCCTCTGCAGAAGACACATCAAACTCACAACCATACATGGAACGCTTATAGCCTACGGGATCATGCCCCATACAGACGTCTACGCTTTTGAGCCAACCGAAAACCACTTCGAGCCCAAACCAACAGAAATAGTCTAATCTAAGAATGCCACACAGCATCGGTGTAGAAATTAAAGGAGCGTAGAGTGTATTGTTATGCCTGGGGTGAAACTAGTTTATTTGGTATAGATGCACCTCAGGGTAGCCCCTCGAGAACCGCGGCTCGTAAACATAGTATTCGCTGAAGGGTGAAACGGACTTGAAGATAACATACCCATCAACGAATCTTAGGCTAATCCTAATTGACGACATATATTTAACCTCCTCCGTGACCTGTAAGCCCGGTTTCGCCATCATGAGTGTAACATCACCATGATAAGCAGTTGACATGTACGCCTTCCGTAACACGCTCACCGCGTCCTCCTTACCGAATAGGTGCTCGAGTAGGTCTAGTGAAATCACCTTAAGCACGGGCTTGCCAAGTCTCTTAAACTCTTGGTACACATTGTTCCACTCAGCCAGGTCCTTATCTTTGTCGCCGGTGATGGGCACAACCGCTTTGCTTATCGATTGGTCGACCAGCACATCGTCGAGAAATATCCTAGCGCATTCCTCAAATGTTTTCCTGTCGGGGTAAACATAGGGTTTTATACTTTCAGAGGTGAACTCGAGGCTTGGGAGAACCATGAGTCCACGCCTCTGAGCCAAAAAGTTAGCCGCCGAGACTAGCGCTGGAGAATAGTAGACTAGCTCAGGTATGTTTGGACCCGTCTCCCATAGAACAAGTGAACCCTTAGGGTAGCAACCTATTACCCTATCCAAGCTACTGCTACCAGTGGAGTAAACTCCCTTCTTCTCGGCGAGCGGAGGCCTGGGCTTTAGCTTTTCACTCAAACCCCCATTGAATGGACTGAATACACGTATACCGAATCCTCTTTGGAACACGTAGAGATACCTGCTTTGCTCTAATGGTATTGAGCGCATCTTGAGCACTTCGAGCTCCCTGAAGGAAGACTCGGAGTCCCTTCTCCGACCTAGTCTAATTATGCCGTCCGCCACATAGGATACGAAGTCGTTTTGATCGCCTTCAGTGATTATTAATGTGGTTATCTTCTTTTTGGAGAAGATTCTTGAAAAGAGGTTGCTTAGCACAGACCTACCCTCAGCTTCTGAACCAATTGCTTGCAGAACCGCGCTATACGAGTCGAACACAAGTATTTGGGGCTGCTCGCTTCTAACCTTTTCTAAAACCATTTCCATAACGGGCTCAACTCCACCGCGGATAATGCTTGAGAGCTCCACGTACACTATTCTACGGGTATCCAAGTGATGCTTTAAGGCCGGTAGAAGGGTTGATGCGGCGTTAACAAACTTCTCCTTGTCTTCGAGGAATGAGACGTAAAGTGTCTTTCTGCCCAGCTCAGCATTCCTCGAGGCTATCTGAGTAACTAGGAGAGTTTTACCCGAGCCCGGTTCACCCCTAACATTAATCACATAGCCCTCTGGGAATCCTCCGCCGAGACGTCGATCAAGGACGGACACACCGCTTGGAAACCTAGTAGTATTCGGCATTTTATTATCTACATAAATAATACTGAGAACTATTTAATGATTACATTGAATCCAAAGTATCATCAGATAGCCTAATCTCATATTAGGCCGACCGCAAAACTTGGCTAGTAACCCCCCATGGTAACCTCTTGAGGGAAAACCGCAAAACAACTTCATATAGCTATATATAGAGACGAACTATCAACTCACTTGAAACCTCCTCAGGTGGGCTATGTTGAGGTTTGGGTACCAGATTTAGGTTGCTCGTGTGTATGGGTTCTAAACCACTCGAATACCCGTGTGTATGCGTCCTTGAGGTGGGGTTTCTCAGTGAAGCCGTGACCCTCCCTTGGGTACACCACGAGTTTGACCTCTTTTCCCAGGTCGGAGAGAGCCCTATAGAATTGTAGCGACTGGCCAAGTGGCACATATGGGTCCTCCTTACCGTGCAGTAAGAGCACGGGTGTATTCACCCTGCTGACAAAGCGGATGGGTGAAGAGGCATCGTAGCGTGCATATTTGTATGGTGACTCGTCGAGGTGTAATTCGTCCCAGTCGCTTAGATTCGAGGTGCCGTGGAAGCTCAGCCAGTCGGACACCCCGAATAGAGCAGCGATCGCAGCGAAAACATTTGTCCGAGTTGCAGCCCACATAGCCATAAAGCCACCGTATGAGCCGCCCTCCAAGTACACTCTGCCGAGGTCAACATTATACTCGGCGATTATCGCCTGAACCCCACTCATTATATCCTTGAAGTCCTGTCCGCCGAGGTCCCCTCTGTTGGCCTCAGCGAACACAGAACCCCTCCCAACACTCCCCGTGTAGTTGGGGTAGAACACTAGGTAGCCTTGAGAGGCGAGGAGCGCCCCAAGTGATGATAGGTATGCTGGCCTAACACTACTCGTGGGCCCACCGTGGACGTGCACCACGAGGGGGCATGACTTATCCCCCGTGTTCTCCAATCCCTCTAGGTAGCCAGTGAGTCTTTGACCCTTATCATTTGTCCACTCGAAAAACTTCATGCGGGGGACCTCTATCTCCTCTTTTAGTGGGGCGTTGAAGGCAGTCACAGCTGTGGGGTGGCTGGCTGTCTCTTCGAGTCCAGTGATCCATAGTTCTGGTGGTGTGGCGGTATACTGGGCGCTGAACGCCACCTCCAGTGGCTCCCTGTTCAGGATGGTGAACTTGGGGTACCACTGCGGGTTCACACTTAACATTATACTTTTGAGCTCTCTTGGAGCCCAGTCTGGCGCCTCGACGCGGAAGAACACCGATTCGCCTTCCCTCTGCGCGAGGAAGAGTGCTGAATCATCATCCAACCATTCTGCCCATGATACACTGAAGGGTGCACCACCCGTCAAGTTGATGTTTTCTCCTTCCGCTACGCTCACAAGGTGTAGGTCGCCTAGCTGTGAACCCCGGTCACTCCAAAGACTTGAGGCGAACAGAACCCTTTTCCCATTGGGGGAGATCCTTGGCGCGCCCACCTGGCGCCACCCCGGGTCGTACACACATTTGACCTCCCCATCTACCGTGTTTAGGATGCCTAGCTTGGCTCTGTACCAGTGCCTTTCGAATGGTAGAGTAGAGTATGTGAGCGCTATGCTTTGAGCCCGACTATCAGATGAGAACTCCCAGACCTGCACTCTTTTTGTTATCTGCTTCACGCTGAGTGTGTGAGCGTTAAAGTACCAGAGGGACATAAAGCGTGAAGGGTTTTCGAACTCCTCCTCATCGAAGCCCGCGGCCTTCCTGCGCGCCTCATCCACAGACTCCTCATCTAATGAGGCCACGAGCGCACTGTCGGAGGACACCCACTCGAAGCCCTCAACGTGGCCGGGCACCGGCGCCCTCCACACCTCATTCGAGCCTTCCAGTGTGAGAACGAAGAGGCTGGTCGCGGTGCGCCCGGAGCCGTCCGCCTGAGGCTTCCTGTTAGAGAGGAAGCCGAGAAGTTCACCCCCATCCGTGAATGAGGGCTCCCGGTCGAACCACTCGCCTGATGTAAGCCTACTCACACCCTTCTCCTTAGTGTACACATAGATGGCTGACTTCTGTGTTGAGTGTGGCTCACGGAAGCTCTCACCAACACTGAAGGCCACTTTACCTGTCAGACTCGCCTTAGGCCTCGACACCGCTTTGAGGCGAAACAGGTCATCGATAGCAGCTTTCCTCAAACAACATCACGACTATCACTTATCATACAATATAAGCCCACCACTCCGTGTACGCTTCATTTGGATAACAACCGTTTGGAAAGGATTATATTACGTTGTGGTATCCAACACTTGCTATGAGCGCGAAGATAACCTATGTTACACTCTTCGCGGATGAGTCGATACACCCAGCCTACGAGAAGGCGCTCTCAGAGCTTCAGCAGGAGCTAGGCCGAACCCATCCGATGTATATTGGGGGAAGAGAGGTCTCCGCTGGTTCGACTTTTGAGAAGACGAGTCCCATCGACACATCCATTGTTGTCGGCCGGTTCCAGAGAGGTACAGCCGAACACGGCTTGGAGGCCTTGAAGGCAGCGCGTAGGGCGTTCGATGAGTGGAGTCATACAGACTATAAGAGAAGGGTTGAGTTGATGCGGAGGGCGGCTGACAGGATTGAGGCTGCTAGATTCAGGCTGGCGGCCGCCATAACATTTGAGGCGGGTAAGAACAGGCTTGAAGCAATAGCTGAAGTATATGAGGCAATAGAGGCCATGCGCTACTATGCTAACCTTATGGAGAAGGAGGATGGGTATGTGCGGCGCATGAATCCTGGTGCTCCCGGTGAGGAAACATACAGTGTCGCAAGACCATACGGCGTGTGGGCTGTGATATCACCATTCAACTTTCCACTTATGCTTGGAAACGGCATGATGCAGGGTGCACTCATCACCGGTAACACCGTAGTGTGGAAGCCCACGAGCGAGGCTCCCCTAACCGCGCTCGAGGCGTACCGGCTCTACGTTGAGGCCGGCCTCCCAGAGGGTACTATAAACATCGTTACAGGTCCAGGTGAGGCGTTTGAAGACGTGTTTGTAAGGGGTGCTGACGGCGTTGCCTTCACTGGCTCAATGGATGTGGGTTTGCGCCTCTACCGCAAGATCGCGGCGGAGTCACCCTACCCTAAGCCCATGGTCTCCGAGATGGGAAGCAAGAACCCCGTGATAGTCACCAAGAATGCTGACTTCGACAAGGCTGTGGAGGGGGTTGTGAGGGCAGCATTCGGCTACTCTGGTCAGAAGTGCTCCGCAGCATCACGGGTGTATGTCCAAGAAGAAGTCAAAGAGAGCTTCATAGAGGCTCTCGTCAAGCGAACATCCTCACTGATAGTGGGCGACCCGAGAAGACGGGAGGTATTCATGGGGCCAGTGATAAACAGGAGAGCCCAGGAGAGCTACGAGAAATATGTGGCCGATGCGAAGAACGCTGGGAAGGTGGTCTACGGTGGTAGAACGCTGCGCAGCGGCGGGTTTGAGAAGGGCTACTATGTGGAGCCCACAATCGTCACAGGCTTAGACGAAGACCACTACCTCTTCAAAAAGGAGCTCTTCGTACCCATACTGGTGGTGGGTGGCTTCAGGACGCTCGACGAGGCACTCACAAAGGCGAACAACACCCAGTACGGCCTTACCGCGGGAATAATGTCCGAAGACAAAGAGGAGATAGACAGGTTCATGGATAAAATAGAGTTCGGCGTCGTGTACGCCAATAGGAAGGGTGGAGCCACAACGGGTGCGTGGCCAGGCGCCCAAAGCTTCGTGGGCTGGAAGGCAAGCGGAGCCACAGGCAAAGGAATCGGTGGACCCTACTATCTCCTCAGCTACATGAGGGAGCAGGCCAGAACATACGTACACTAACCACCCAGCAGACCGCTTCCGCACAATAAACCTTATTTTATATTTTTTTAAAACCATAC
>JGI20133J14441_1003167_pt1 | contig 10296 bp, 12 predicted proteins | sample RS3BMetagenome_FD_14441 | JGI IMG/M metagenome (IMG submission 14441)
CCGATGTGGCTGCCGGTGGAATGAGCCGCACGCCCTCGGGTGCGGCGGAGCGAAACCGGAAGACGCCGCCGCACGCAAGAGACTCGCGCGAGTTGACGCCGCCCTCGCCCTGACCCCTTCCACCGCCGCGCAGGCCGTGCAGGCGGTTATCGACGCGGCGCAGCGCATGAAGCGCGGTGAAGGCGCGGAGCAGTTCGCGGGAACGGCCCTCGCCAGCACGGCCGCCGAGATTATGAGCGTCCTGGCGGACTCGCTGTTGGGCGCCCTTGCCCCACTCAGCGGCGATGCCCGATGACGCCGCCCGTCACCGACCCCACGGCCACCGAGGCGCGGTTGCGGCGTGCGGTCGGGCATCTCCGGCGGCTGGCACTCGCGGCCGAGTTGCTGCTGGATCCCGGCGCGCAACAGCACACCCGGGACCCGTTCGAGCTGCGCCAATCACTGGAACGCGAGCTGTGGAAGCGCGCCCGCGAAGCCGAAGCGGTCATCAGCGAGATCGGGGCTGGGGCGTCGTGAGCACCACGCTCCGCGTCCGCAGCGTCCGCACCAACGGCAAGGTGCACCTGGTGGCCGAGCGGCGCGGCGGCAACTACACGACCGCCTGTGGCGTGAGCGGGCAGCAGTACCCGTTCGGCTGGTTCGTGGCGCTGATCCGGGAGCCCGACGCGCCGGTCACATGCGGGAGCTGCCTGCGCGAACAGGCGCGGGAGCACAAGGAGGGTTCGCGGTGAGCGCCAGCATACTTTTCCCGCTGCGCATCGTCGCGAGGACCGTATGGATGGTGCAGGACGCGACGGGTCGGTTCATCTGCGAGGCCATCGGGCCAGATGAGGCCAAAGCGGTCTCGGACGCCCTTGCCGCCATACAGCCTCCAGATGAAGCGCCCGCGGAAACGCGCGAGTCCGCTGATGTTGAGCAAACGACGCCCGAGCCGTCCGCGCTGGACCGCTTCAGGCGGAAGCAGGATCACCTCCTGTGCACCTTGCTGGCCATCGAGCAACAGAATGCGCGCGCGGAGCCGACTTCCGCCCGGCACATCGCCCGGGCTGTCATCGGCCCCCACGGCGACGGCAGGTCAACCGCCCACGACTGCATCGCGCTCGCCGAGCGCGGACTCGTGGACCATATGACGCGTTCGGACCTGGGGCCGCTGCCTGTCAACGAGTACTGGATCACCGACAAGGGTCGCGCGTTACTCAGCGACGCGGTGCCATCCCTTGGCCTTCATGCCACGTCCCCGAAGGCGTTGTACGCGTACCGGCTCGTCCGGGACCTGCTCGTGGCGCAGGACGGTCCCGCCGAGGAGTTCGTCTACTTCATCGACTGCCCGCAGACGGGCCTGTTCAAGATCGGCCGCACGATGGAGCCGGTTCGCCGCATGAAGGGCTTGCAGACGATGAGCGGTGCCCCGCTCAAGATGATCGGCCTCTTCCGAGCCGAGGGAAGATGCGAGCAGGAACTGCGCTGGATCTTTGCGTCTTTTCGCCGGCACGGAGAGTGGTTTGAGCGATGCGGGCGCCGCGAGGACGTGGACACCGGGGAGGCCATCGAGGACGCCGCTGAGATCCTCGACACCTTCGTCCCGCTGTTCTCGATGCACCGCGAGACCGCAGATGAGGTGCAGCGGTCGGTGTTCGACGCGTCCTTCCCGGCAGAGATGGGGCCCATCGAGGAGGGCTTACGGTGAGTGTCGAGTTGCGGGAAGCACCCCCGGCGTTGGTCACCGTGGCCGAGGCATGCGCCCGGCTGCGCATCGGCGTCAGCACCCTCTACCGGTGGGTCGATGAAGACAAGCTGCCCCGTGACGCGGTCATTCGAATCGGCAACGGCCGCCGTCGCGGCGTCCGGATCAAGACCTGGTGGCTGGAGGCGTACCTGCGAAACGGCGAGATGCCGAAGGTACGCGAGATCGGAGGGCGCCGCCGGTGAGCAGCATCCGACTGATGAAGCGCGGCAAGGTCTGGTACACGGTCCTGTCCTACGTGGACGAGGGCGGCAAGCAACGGCAGAAGTGGGAGTCGACCCACACCGCCGACAAGCGGCGCGCCGAGGAAGTCCTCGCCGACAAGCGCGCCCAACTCCGCGCCGGGATCCGCTTGGAGGACGACCCGACCGCCGCAGAGTGGCTGAGCGTGTGGCTCGCTGACGTGACATCGCCGTCCGCTCCCAGGCCGCTGGCTCCGAACACAGCCACCGACTATGTGCGGATCGTCGAAAAGAACCTGCTTCCGGCGCTGGGCAAGATCAAGCTCCGCGACCTGAAGCCGGCCGACGTGCAGATGATGATGACGGCCTGGCTCAATGAGGGCTTGAAGCGTGCCACGGTCCGGTACCGGCACGCGGTGCTCCGTGCGGCCCTCCACGAGGCCGAGCGCCAAGGACTGATCCTGCGCAACGCCGCGGCGCTCGCTCGGCGGCCGCAGCCCGAGGCCCAGCAGCAGCAGCGGCTCCGCTCTGAGGAGTCGCGCCGCTTGGTCGAGGCCAACGCCGGCGACCCGTGGCTGCCGTTCGTGGAGGTCGCCCTGTTGACCGGCTTACGGTTCGGCGAGCTCCTGGGGCTGCACTGGGGCGACGTCGACTGGGACGCTCGATCGCTGACCGTCATGCGCCAGCGGCAGCGCCTGAAGGGCGGCCACGGCGTCGTGGAGCGTGCGGTCAAGAGCAAGCACGGCTTCCGCGTGCTCGCGCTGCCCGGGCAAGCCATCGACCTTCTGCGGGGCCTGCGGGCGGTGCAGGCGGAGGAGAGCCTTGCCGCAGGCGTGCCGACGCCGGACCACATCTTCGCGCACCGCGAAAATGGATGCTGGCAACCGTGGAGCCCGGAGGCGGCCGCCGAAAACGTGCGGCAGCTCTATTCCGCCGCCGACCTTCCGGTACCGGCCAAGCCGACGCACGTCCTGCGACACACCCACCTGTCGGCCGCGTCACGCGCCGGCATGGCGGTCAAGGACGCCCAAATCCGCGCTGGCCACTCGGCGCCGAGCGTGACCCTCGAAATCTACACGCACAGTGACGTGGAGGGGCAACGCGCGGGCGCTGAAGCGATCGCCGAGCAACTCCTGCCGATCAAGCCGAAGCGGGGTGATCGGGATGCTTTGTAGCACTTTTGTAGCACTTTCCCAGATAACTGCCAGACAACGCCCGGAAAGTGGTGCCGGAGGCGGGACTCGAACCCGCACGCCGTTGCCGGCAGGGGATTTTAAGTCCCCCCTGCTTGTTCGTCGTCGGCGTTGTGCGAGTTGGCGTCCCCGCTCGCCGCTTGGTCGTCTGGTGGCATTTTGGTGTCAGCCTCCTTCGGCACCTGCTCGCCTATGAACGAAGCGAACCGCGACGCGGTGTTCCGGCGCGATGCGGCGGTCGCGTGCGAATAACGCTGCCCGGTAAACGCGATGGAAGCGTGTCCCAGCGCGTCGGCCAGGCCGACGATATCCTCGCCCGCCGCTCGGGCCAGCGTGGCAAAAGTATGCCGTAGGGTATGGGGGCCAATCCACTTCGGCAGCCCAGCGATTTTGCAAACCCGCTTGATGGCGTCCTCCGCTGTCCGCTCCGCCATAAGGCCGCCGCGATGCGTCGGGAACACCCAGCCCCCGTCCGTCCATTTGGTGCCCGCACGTTGCCGTTCGCGTTCCAATTGGAGCCGTTGCTGACGCAAAGCGTCGACGGCGCCTGGCACCAAGGGCAGCGAGCGTATGGCGCGCGGGGTCTTGCCGCGCGTGATTTCGCGGAACCTGCCGTCCTCGTCCTCGGTGAGGGATCTGTTCACATCCACCCGTGGTGGCTCTGCATCGATGTGCACGTCTTCCCAGCGGAGAGCCAGCGCTTCCCCCAATCGCAGCCCGGTGCGCCATAGGAACCGCCAAAGGTTGGCTGTCCGCACGTGGCCGCAGGCCGCCTCGAATAGTTGCGCCTGCTCAAGGGTCAGAGCTTGGGGATCGCGTTGCACCTGCCTCGGAGGCCGCACCAACACCGGGTTGGTGGCCAGTTTTCCGGCTCGTACGGCATCGTCCAGCGCCTGCTTGAGGATGCCGCGGGCATATGCGACCCGACGCGGCGACAGCCTGTCGCCGTCCCGACCTGGCTTGCGGGCAACGGCGGCCTGCCAGTCCGCCACGTGTCCGGGTCGAAGATCCGCCAAGGGAAGGTGCCCGAGCAGTGGCTCCATGTGGAGCCGAATGAGATCAGCATAACTTGTGCGCGTGGATTGGAGGATGTCCTTGCCACCCAACCACGCTGCCAGGTACTCGGCGACGGTCTCCCGCTTAGACGTTGTGCTTGGCATACCAGCGAGGCCCCGGTCGATCTCGGCTTGTCGGCGATGCCAAATCGCCTCGGCTTCGCGTTGCGTGATATTGCGCAACGATCGCTTTTCCCGAGGCCGCTTTCCCGAACCCGCAGGCAAGTCCCAATAAAGCGTGAAGACCAGCCTGCCGTCGGCCAGCGTGCGTTTCTGAACGTTCAAGAAGCCCCCCCTTGTCCACTCGCCCACGCCGGGCGCTCAGGCCCACCGACCGCAGGGGCGTCTTCGGAGTCAGCGGCCGGGGGCTACGGCGCCACGAACACGAGCCGAGCACCGCCCTTCGCGACTTGCCGGAGCAACTCCCGGAGTTCGCGCACCCGCAGAGAGAGACAGTCCGCGGTATCCACGACCACCAAGTCGACCAGGTCGGCCCGGACGAGCCGGAGGAGTTCGGAGACAGCCGGCCGGTCGAAGCAAGGGCCGGCGGGGCCGCGATCGAAGATCGTCACCGTGGTCTCGGCGCCCTCATCAACGGCCCTTCGTTTACACCGAGCCTCTTGCGCCTCGAGCGCGCGGACCGAGTTGCGTCGGGAACGGCAGTAGAGGACCGCGCGCAATGGTCGGGTCACGTCGAACACCTCACACTGGACAATAGCACCATTCGGTCGCAAAACCACGCTTCTTCGCGGGCGGATGCCCAACCGCGGGGGTTGGCCCAACCGAACGTTTTCGACGGTCACCGGCGGAAAGCGCGGCTATGCTGGTCCGCATGTGGCGAAACGCTCGCGGTGGGATCTACCTCGAACCGGTGAGATCTCGGTCCTGGCCGACTTGGCCCGTCGATCCGCCCCTGACGGCCGCGCTGGATCCTCCGGCCGAGGCGGACGTCTTTCGCCGCTTCGCGGCGATGGCGGGCGACAGGACGGCCGTGCTGGTCAGCCACCGCCTGGGCTCGGCCCGGCTCTGCGAGCGCGCGCTGGTCCTGCGGGGGGCACCTGGTGGAGCAGGGCCGCCACGAAGAACTGCTGGCCGCGGGCGGCGTGTACGCCCGGATGTGGGTCCTCCAGGCGCAGTGGTGCCTGGACTACCCGTCGGCTCGACAAAAACCTGCAGGAATACTCCTTCACCGATGGAACAACGCACCCATCAGTGCTGATTGGGGGCGCGATGTGGGTAAAAGCGGGAAGACCCTCAAGTTCAGGTTCCACGGAGTGCTTGAACCGGAGAGGAGCCCAGGTGGTAGAGACCCTTTCCTGGACGCGCTGACTGGCATCCGTGATGTTGAAGGCAGAGCGCGTACCATGGCTGCCGATGACGCCTTCTTCCGGGTTCCGGAGTTCGTGGACCTTGGGGGGGGCTCAGTTCCCTGGCTGGCCGGGCGGTTTGCCCGCTACGCCACTGACCTCGACGTCGTCATTGGAGACGTGGATGGCGGCTTCAGGCAGGTGAGCACAGATGAGAGTCACGGGGCCCAATCACCGGAATCATACTTCCTGTACGACCCCTCCCTTCGCGTGCTGTGCTTCCAGAACAACCCTCAAGCCCACGTCAAACGCTTTGAACGCTATGTGGCCCAGGTGGCACCGGCCCATCCCGACGTTAAGACTAAGGATGTTTTAAACGAGGAGTTTCTCAAAAGTGTTCGGACCGCCGAACGAATTCTGGCTGTTGACGTGACATGCATAAAGCCAAACCATGGCGATTTCTACGAAGGAGATGACGTGTCCCTTAGGGACTTTACCTCCGGCCCCGCTGCACTCGGAGCTCAGACGTTTAGCATGCACGCAGCCGTGTACAAGAAGTCGCCACACGGCCTCCACCAGTCGCGCGTGGTCGACATGGTGTCCGAAATCCTACGGATCAGGCAGACCGACAGGAAGAAGCTGCGGTCGGCGAAGGTTGTGGTGGACAACGGTGGTTTGAGCGAAGAGGTCATCAACCTCTTCAAGGCGGGCCTAGAGCGGAAGTTCGATGTGCCGATAGTGCGTCGGCTGGTGCGACCGGAAGAAGTGTACACAAAGTTGCGAGAAGCTTATGCTGATGCCGTCCCGGAGTTGAGTCGCCAGATCTCGCGCGAGGGGTGATGCCGGATGACGCTGACGACGGAGCGTCGGTATCCCTTCGTTGGAGCCGGGATCATCGGTGTCGCTGTGGCCTTGGTTTCCCCGACGCTGACTGTCCCAAGAATGGTTCAGACCAGCGGCGATGTTGTCACATGGTCGGCCTTCGTTGTGGGATTTCTATCCATCTGGGCCCCGCTGATCTCCTCTGGGCTGACCACGGCAGCCGCCCGTATCAGAGAGAGCAAGTACTATTCCGTGCTGATGGGATATCTCGCAACCGCCGTGACGACAGCCTTTTACGCAGGAGCGCTGTCCCTCGCAGTGAAGTTCACGCAAGGGATGCTGCCGCCTTGGGCGTGGCTCGGGCGTACTGAATGCGCCCTTTGGGCGGGAACCGCAGCCGCGATGTGTTTTACTGCTCACCGAGCGATGATGGTGTTGCTAAATGCCGCTCGTTCCCCAGCCGTCCGCGATCGTTCCGCCGCCTGACCCAGGAAGGGTGAGCATCGAGGCACCCGACAGACAGTAAGGGCCCCGCACCCCAGCCTTTACAGGCTAGCAGGGACCTCCACTCGGAGTCGACGGGACCGAACGGCCCGCACACGCCTCGCCCCGGCATCGTCCCCGCATGTCCGACCGTTTTCGACGCCTGCCAGCCCGGCTACCCGCTATGCTGGTGCGCATGTGGCGAAACGCGCAGGGAATCTACCTGGAGCCCGGCGAGGTGGCGATCCTTGCCAATCTGGCCCGGCAGGCGGTCCCAGCAGGCCCCCCGCAGCATCCCCGGGGCCTGATGCTCGCGGCCCTCGCATCCGCGCTCTCAGACATGCCGACCGCCGCCGGGGTCGTGGTGCTGCCCGCCCCGCCCGCGGTCGCCCGGCAGGCCGCGCGGGCGCACCTATGCCCGTCCGCCGCTCTTCCGGCGTCCCCGTCCGCATGCAAGTCCGTACGCCCGGCGTAGGCACCCGGGCGCCGCCGTCGAATCGCCCCGATATGGCCACCCAGACAGCAGGGGAGCCAGCCCCGCCCGCCCCCGGCCGCATCCAGGCCCCCCCCCAGCGTGCCGCGCGGGTCCAGGGCCTCCTGCAGGACATGGAGGTCGCCCTCTTGTCGTCCGCGGATAAGGACAGGCTCCGGGTGCTCGGAGGGCTGAAGAGGGCGTGGCGCAGATTCCGGGGCTTGGCGATGCGCAATGGCGCCGCCGGTATGACTGATGGTCACAGTTCGTGATCCCGGGGCATGGCTCCGCAGCAAAGGCCGCCCCATAGTGGCAGGGGCGGCGGAACCCGGTTCGATTCCGGGATTGACGCCCCCCCCCATTACGGTCCGGTGTCTTGTGCACTTGCGGATGCGCGAGCGATCCACTTCTCCAACGCCTCCCGGAACCGCGCCGCGCCGGCCTGCGGCACAAGGATCAGAGGAACACCCGCTTCCTCGACACCTCGCGCTTGATCGAATGCTTTGTGGCTTGCCCACGCCGTGACGAGCACCAGCACGGTCGCACCGACCGCGGCGGCCGCGAGGTGGGCCGGATTGCCGAAGCCCGGAAAGAACGCGAACTCCCCGCCCATGGACTCGACGATGCGCCGGTACTCTGCCTGCCGCCCCACGTCGCCGACCACGAGAACGGAGTGCCCGGACATGGGCGCAGGTGCTTGTCTTGGTCCCGCGCTATCGCGCCGCCGGGTCGCCATCTGTGCCACCACCCGCGCGTGCAGGCGAGCGACCTCAGCCTGGTGCTCCCGCGCCGCAGCCAGTTGTCCCTCCAGTTCAGCGATGTGCCTCCTGGCCTCGTCCAGCTCTTCCCGGAGGGCGCGCACCTCTTCCGCGTGTCCCCGGATCACCACCTCGGCGGCCTGTTGTGCCCGCGCCGACTTCTCCTGCGCCTGCTCCGTCCGGAGTCGGAGCCCCCGCGTAGCCCGCGCGACCTCGGCTTGCACCGCCCGCCAGCGCGAATCCTTCGCCCAATCCGCTCGCCCCTCGCGATGGGCGAGGACCTGGCCGTGGACTTGCCGCAGCGTCGGCAGGACCTGCTCCAGGTCGGTACGGGCATCTGAAGAGAGCGCCGTCCACACGCGGCCAAGGGGTAGGTCCGCCTGCCCCGCGGCCCAGAGAATGGTCACGGGCGCTACGGTCTCCTCGAGGTGGTAGACGGCTTCCACGCCGTCCTCTCGGAGCCGCTCGATATAGGCTCTCGTAATGTGCCGGAGTCCGGCCACAAAGAACCGCCGAGTCTCGGGCCAGGCCCAACGCGCGAGGAGTGCCCACCAGAGTTGGCGTCGGCGCTGGCGCACCTTGGGCGGCACCGGGTCCGGGCAGCGCTCGGCCAACAAAGCCCGTTCCCAATCGGAGAGGGACATGAGCCAGCCTGCCACGCTGCCGAATTCGCAGATTTCCGCGTCCAGCCCGTCGGGCAGGTGATCGGCTTCTGATCCGCTTCCGGGTGCTTCGATACTCACGCAAATCCCCTCGGCTGCGATCGGTTCGCGTCGGCACGTGCGAGGGCCTGCGGGAGCCGAGCGGAACGCATCTAGTCGATGTGTGGCTGCATGGGGGGTAGTCTTGGCCGCGTGTGGCAGATGAGCCGTCGCTTCAAGCATAACCGCCACTGTTTGCCCCGCATACCCGCATACTGCGCCCATCTATGCCGTTCGGCGGATCAGCCAGTGGTAGCAGCCCGCGACCATCGTATTCACAACCTTCCGTGGGTCCGCGCCTTCGGCGTCCCACGACGCCAAGCGGCGGCCTCGTGCGTTCCCCCCGGTGAAGTCCGTCAGCACGGTCTCCCCCTGGGCGGGTGCGCCTCGTGTTCGCCATGTATTCGACGGTCTCGCTGACAGTCAGCCATTCCCCGTCGGCCGCCGGATCCGTCTCCCCGAGAACGTGCGCTACGGGTCCCAATGCTGGCAGCGATGATGGATCCCCTGCGGCGTCAACTCCGTGCGCTGGATCGCATCCCCCCGCCATGGCGACGAGGGGCCTCCATGGTGACCTTTCGGCGGTCCTCCCACTCTCTCCCTGTGTTGACCTCGCCCGAGGTCCCGGAGCGGTGCGACACAGGGGGGAGAACCACGTCGGCGCAGAGGAGACCTGTCCGGCCTCGATCTGTGATCTTCGCGTCGCGCGCTCCCCAGCGCCACCAGACGGTAGCCGGGGTGCTCCCCCCTCAAGCAACCAGTGAGAAGGAAAGGCTCTCCAAGAGGGAGAATGCGCGGTTCTGCCCGGTGTGTCGAAATCGGCCGGGTAATGTCGAGTAGTTGACGACGATTCCTGCGGGATTGACCCACCCTCGCTGCGAGGGAGGAGTTCCGTCCGGTGGCATTGACCGCCGAAGATGCTTCTCCAGAATCAGCCTCCGCCTGCCCGGTCTGCGGCGCCCTGTTGCCACCGCCCGCGGTCGCGTTGGCCGCCCAGACCATCGGGTTGGCGCGCTGCGTGGTCTGTGGGGCCGTCGTGCCGGGCACCCTTGGTGAGGATCGGCCACTCCAGACCCTCAACCGCGACGGAACCCTGCGCGACGAGTACACCCCCCGCACGACAGCGGAACACGACATCGCCCGCGTCTTCACTGAGCGCCTGCCACGCAAGGGATTCCGCCTGCGGCCGGGGCAGCGGTCCATGGCCGTGGCCGTGCAGCGGGCCTTGGACGGTGGCCAGGTGCTGCTGGCCGATGCGGGGGTCGGCATCGGCAAGAGTTTTTCCTACCTCGTGCCGCTCCTGACCCGCCATGCCGGCCTGCTGGTGCTCTCGACGTCCACGCTGGTCTTGCAGGAACAGCTGGCCGCCGACGCGGAGCGGATCGCCCGTCTGCTGGACTTACCCCGGCCCGAGGTCGTTATCTCCAAGGGCGAGACGCACTACGCCTGCCGTTCCCGGCTGGAGAATGGGCTCCGGCGCCGGGACATCCCGGGCGCCCTGCGGCCTGAGGCCGAGGCGCTTCAGCGGCGGCTCGACGCGCTGTGGGCCGGCCGCGACCGCCCTAGCGGCTTCTGGGAG
>JGI20133J14441_1003199_pt1 | contig 10215 bp, 9 predicted proteins | sample RS3BMetagenome_FD_14441 | JGI IMG/M metagenome (IMG submission 14441)
CACCGTGACGCTGGGGCTGGGTCAAAGCCAGCAGTTTAAAGCAATAGTCGCGGGAACAAACGAGTACCCAGGAAGCCTTGTGCAGTGGAGTTTACAGCAGGCGACGGGCTGCGGAACATTGAGCTCTTCAAGCGGCGTAGAAACCAAGTTTGTCGCACCTTCCTCATTGGCGGGCCAATGCACCAACCAAGTGATTGCCCACCTGAGCAGCGCACTCACCGGACTTCAGAGCAGCGCCGCGGTGACCGTTGATACATCAGCGCTTCCCAATACATCCGCTTTAACGGTGGCAAACGACCACCTCAAAAACCTTGTCTTTGAGCCAGTGCCCAGCGGTCATCAGCGGCCAACTGGTTCAAAGCGGTCTTAGCCTGATCCGCAGCCAACCATCCCCAGACCCTTAAAGCAACTGGACTCAGCGGTGCCCGCTGAGCTGATTCTTGAAACCGAAAAGCCGTGTATGATCTGGAACCGAGCGGTGGATCTGTTTGTCGGCGGCCGCAAGAAAACATATTATTGATTCGCTTACGATATACATACGTATGTACTCTTTCTTAACTAGAACCTATCAGAATACAACCAGTTTATATATACTTACGGGGCTCGGTAAAGTGTCTCAGACCGCTGTGGAAACACGCAGCGTACGAGGCGCACACCAATGGTTGGAGAAATAGACCCGCTAAGAGACCTGCTTGAAACCAGAAGGTTTCGGAGAACCAGTGCCGAGATAATCCGGGACATACTATTGGCGGCAAAAGACGGTGCGAAGAAAACCCATATAATGTTCAGGTCAAATCTGAACCCAGCGGTCATGCAAAAGTATATTCGCTTTTTATTAGAAGAAGGGTTGATTACGATAGAAGATTCAGACTATGTCACAACCCAAAAGGGAATCAGATTTCTAGAGTGTTTGACCAGATTGGAGGAGCTCAAACAGAAAATAGATGATGTGCAGGCGGAGATGGGTGAGCTTTTCAGAAAGCAAAAGCCTCACATCAAACAGGAAGGATGATCACCAGATAGGCTTGACGTTACTACAGTCAACCCATGATAAAAGGTTCCGGTGAATGGTATAGATATACTCTTATCAATGATATACCAACGCAAGTTATATATAAGACGAATATGATCCGTCAGAATTTTCTATAAAATATATAATCGTCAAAAATCTCTTGACTTTAGCTAAGGTGTATTATGAATATTAGCAAAAAACTAAATATACCTCAAATTAATACATATCAAAGATTGACTTGCTTCTAAATTCTTTTTATGGCTACCGACAACTCTATTCTATGTTCAAAGTGGTCCATCAACCAGACGAGTCGCCGGCGCAAAGTATAGTGGAGCCGCCGACAAAAAGAGACTCTTCGCCCAACACAGCCGCGGACAGCGGAGGCGGGGTAGAGGTCTCTTTCCTTCTTCGTTCCCTTAGACAAAAGGCAAGAAGGCTGAAACTTTGGTTGACCGCTTTGAGCGAGACCGAACGAGGACTCGTGAACGCATCGCTCAGTTTGGAGTCGGATTCCATGGGCGACAGACTCAGATCCATTTTGGCGCAGATAGCCAGCAAACTCAGGGAGAGCCTAAAAACCAACTATTTCAGACAGCTCGAGGCAAAAGGCGCCGAAATACTTCAGAGAACCGCGACGTTTTTCTACGGTGCTTCACCCAAAACCGAGGAGCTCCTACACGATACATGGCTACTGCGATACAACGGACTTCACCTAGAGAGCGCGTCCAAGCTGGGTTTGGCGGCAGCCTAATACACAGCCCTGTTTTGAATCGTGGTTGATCAAAAATGAAAATCATACTTTATGTCATGGACGGATGCCAAGTAGACGCCCTGAACAGGGTCGATTCATCCGAAGCAAACGAAGCCAAAAGAAAAGCTCTCATAGTGGAACCCACAAGCACCATTTACCCTTCTCTAACGGGACCGGGACACGCCTCGATTCTCACCGGTGTGCTACCAGCCAAACACGGATTGATAAGCCACATGTACTGGGACTGGGGAAGCGGCATACATAACATTTACAGCGACCAGTCCTTCGAGGCACCCACCCTCTTCGAACTCCTTTCAAAGCGCGGATTCAAAAGCGAAGGGCACGGAAACTATTTTAGAAGAGGAATAACCGACCCTTTCAGCAAAAAGACTCTAAAGTGGGTTGCCAACAGAGCGGAGAAGAGCACGTTCATAACAAACACCTTAGAGTCCATGCCCGGCTTCGAAAAATTCCTTAAAAGAAGCGTTGCAGGCACAGTGGAACGCCTAGACGAGAAAGTAGCGGACTCAAACGCGCCGCTGCACTATGTCTTGGACAACAGAGTGGACAAGGCGTCACACAAACACGGCCCCAATTCAACCGACTATTCAAACGCAATACAAACAGCCATGGCCAATCTGGTCGGGCTAATCAACGCCTTGGAATCCCGAAAACAGGACTATGTTATATTCGTCACCTCGGACCACGGCCACACAACCGTGGACGACAAAGTCAACGCGGCGGACTTGGACCTCAGCGAAGTGGGGTTACCCATCAAAAATTCAGAGGTCATCAACGCCAATCTAATAGTGGAGTACGGACAGAGCTCAACCGAGGCGGTTGCAGTAGTGGTTTCCAGACACATACAGGTCTATCTGAAAGACAAGTCCAAAACCGCGAGGGTCACAGAGGCATTGGCAAAGAAGCGCTTCGTGGACAAACTACTCATAGGAGATCAAATAGCCGGCACCGGAGTCGCCAATCCCCGGACGGGCGACATAATAGGTGGATTCAAAGATAACGTGGGCTTCATAGAGCTACCAATAGGCGAAAAAGGGGACCACGGCGGCTTCACGGAAAAGGAGATGCTGGTTCCCCTATGGGTGATAGGTTCAAAGGTGAAACCCGGAACCGTTCACGGCGAAGGCACAGTGGACATAGCCCCAACCATATTCTCGCTTTTGAAAACGGATGAAGCAAGGTTTGATGGAAAGCCAATCAACATTCACTCTTGAACCGACCTTCTTCCACGGCGACGGGTGGCTCAAACTCCTAGAGTCCACCTACTCCTACCAGCGCTTCGACATACGCGGAGAGGGCTTCTGGATGCCGCTTCTCAAAGTTGGCCCCCTGTTTGGAAGAAGACTCGTATCCATACCGTTTTCGGACTACGGCGGACCCGTGGGCCAAATAAGATGCGACGACTTAACGCAGCACGTCAAACAGGTGCTTCGCCAAAGCCGGTGCGACTACGTTGAAATAAGAACATCCAGCCAAGAACTCGCCAGCAAACTCGTAGAATCGGGATTCGTTCAGGCCGCAAGCTACATCACAAGGCTCAGCGACACGGATTCCTCGGATACGGAGCAGGCTCTGGAGAAAAGAGTTCTGGGCAAGACCGCCAAGCGCTACATAGCCAAGGCTGAGAAAGCCGGCGTGGCCATAAAAGAAGTTGAGTCCATCTCAGACCTGACCAGAGCGTATAAAACCTATTTCAACGCCGTCAAGGAACTCGGCTCACCCTGCCACTCCAAGACGCTTTTACTCAACCTTAAAGCGATGCTGGGCGACGCCTGCAGAATATTCATCGCTTCAATGCAGGGCAGAGATGTGGCGGTCGCCGCCTTCCTAGTTGGCGCCGACAGAGTCCACCTATGGCTGATATACTGCTCAAAAGAGTACAAAAAGCTGGGCGTCATATACCTGCTCGACTGGGTGGGAATAAAGCTCGCAAACCAGCTTGGACTCAAATACTTCGATTTCGGGCGAACACGCTCAAACAGTGGGGTTGACATGTATAAACATCACTGGCTGGGCCACGACGAGGCCATCTACCACTTGGCCTACTATGGTAGCACACCCAGGGAGCCCCCCGACCCGATGCAGCCTCGTTTCCGCGCGTACTCCGCGGTGTGGAGAAGGTTGCCGGACTTCGTGGTTGGCTTCGTCGGACCCAAAGTGATTAGGAGCATCGCGCTCTGATGTGGACGCCCAAAGTGGCGATGATAACCCCCTTCTACCCGCCCAGTACAGGCGGCATGGAGAGATTCGTGGCCCAGCTCACAACCAAGCTGAGAAGCCGAGGGGTTCACGTTAAAGTGATCACTGGGAACCACTTTGGCTCAAACGGATACGAAGAAGACGTGGTACACCTGAACACAAGGCTCGTGGTGATCGGCAACCCGGTGATACCCTCGCTGATCAGCGAACTCACAAGCGACGACTACGACATAATGCACGCACACGACGAGCACGCCCTCACAAGCAACATCGCGGCCTTCTCCAAAACGTTGAAGGGCACACCTTTTGTGATGCACTGCCACGGCTCCTTCAGCGGAGGAAGCCTCGCCTGGAGAATATTCGTCCAAGCATACATGGCATCCCTGTGCTCCTACACTTTGTCAAAAGCGGACGCCACAGTGGCTTTATCCCCTTCGGAGGCGAAGTACCTAACGAAGTACAAAGCTAAAAACATAAGAATAGTGCCCAACGCCGTGGACCCCCAGGAGCTAGACACGAACGCGGACCCAGATCTCTTCTTGTCTAAATACGGCCTCAAAAACAAAAAAATAGCCCTGTTCGTGGGGCGACTCATCCCCCTCAAAGGGGTAATGTACGTCCCGTCTCTCGCCCAACGTTTCTCTTCCACGCATCCAGACCTCGTATTCGTAATCATCGGAGACGGCCCACTCCGCCAAAAACTCACACAGGAAATCAGAGCCAAAAGACTCAAAAACGTGTTGGTGACAGGCAAAGTTGATCCGCAGACCTTGTCCAGCGCCTACGAAGCCAGCAACTTCGTACTCGTGCCTTCGACCGCTGAGGGAATGCCTTCTGTGGTACTCGAAGCCCTGCTCTTCCGAAAACCCGTCGTGGTGTCCGACCTGCCCAACATAAGAGACTACTTCGAAGGTGTATGCAGATTCATCCAAACAGGCGACTCACACTCAATGGCTGAAGCCGTCAGAAGCCTGTTAGAAAAACCTCCCAGTGAAGTCGAATTGGAGGACGCACGCCAAATGGTTCTCACAAGATTCCGCTGGACAAAAGTCGTGGACCAAATCTTGGAGACGTACCAAGAGGTTTCCGACACGCGTTGAAGACAACGCCCCAACGGTTTTTAGAACACTTTTCGCTTTCGAGTGAAGGCTAACCTTGAGCAGCGTGTGCTTCTTTCTACCGGTCTCCAAAGCCACCCGATTCGACGCCAAAATGGGTGGCGGCTCCGAACTCGCCCTGTTCTACCTGACAACGGAACTCGCCAAAATGGGGCTTGATGTACACGTAGTAATTGACGAGGGCACCAAAGAGGACTATTCTGTTGACGGCGTCCAGGTTCACCCGCTCCCTTTACCCGCAAACCCCGTGGGAGCCTACAGAAACACTCTCAACAAATTGTCCAAACTCATGGACAAACACCGCTACGAGGTTCTGGTGGACTTCGAACAGGCGGTCAAATGGGACAAGGCTAGCTGCGGCAAAGCCGTCACCAAGTTTTCGAAGTCGAGAGGAGTCAAACTCGTATACTATTTTGGCAACCACTATCCCTGGCTGGTTCCCAAATCCGAGATCAACCCTTGGATACTGTGGAGGATACTCAGAGAGGTAATGGACGAATCGGACAAAGCGGTGGCAGCCAGCTCCGTTCTGGCCAGAGCTGCTACTCAGCGAATGCGGTGGGAGAACCGTCGAGTCGAAGTGGTTCCCTTCGGAGTAAGGCTCACAGAGTACTCAGACGGTGACCGCACGTATCGAGCTGACAACTCTGGCAAAGTACTCTTTGTGGGCAGAATAATCAAACACAAAGGATTGGACGAACTCGTAGAAGCCGCCTCCATCCTCAAAGAAGAGGGACACGAATTCACATTCACAGTGGTCGGCCCCAGAGGAGGGGACTGGGACGATGTGCCCACTCAGTATTATCAAGAGCTGAAAACCAAAGTGGACAAACTGAATCTAGCCGACCGCTTTAAATTCACGGGTTCCCTTACAAAAGAACTGGTCGTGTCCAAGATGGCTGAATCAAACGTGTTCGGGTTTCCCAGTCACGCCGAAGGCTTCGGAGTCGCGCTCATCCAAGCCATGGCAGCAAACCTCACCCCGGCGGTCTACGACTTGGAGCCCATGAGCGAAATCGTGGGTCCAGCCGCGGTCAAAGCCAAACCCTTCGACGCTTCAAGTTTGGCTCAGGCCATTCTAAGCGCGGACCACGACAAAAACATGAAAACACTTGTGGCGGAACGCGTCAAGAGATTCTCCATAGACAGGGTCGCCAAAGAATTTCTAAGCAAAATAGAGACTTAGCGAAAATGAGTTTGAAAACTGGTCCCTATACACAAGCGTTCACCTTTAACCCGAACCAGTTCAGCGATCCATTTGCAACCCAACCCGAACGCCTTGCGAAGCGACTCGAAGCGACACAAGTGTGAATACGAGTAAATCATCCGGAGCCAAAACCCGAAACCGAGACATGGGACGTTAGAAGTGCAACCGAAAAGTAAAGATAGGGACCCGACGTTGCTCGCAGCAGTTGCTATAGTCGCCTTGGCATCAATAGTGTTCGTGGGCATAGACGTCGCGGGCTACTACAACTCGTTCAACGCGCCAACTCTGGCCCTCCTCAACCAGCAAGGAGAAGCACAACTACCCAACACCACCTACAACGGAACAACCATCCAACTGCTTATTCAACTCACACAGCGCCACTCAACAAATCAACGCTTCGCACTCATGGTCTATGTGAGCAACGCCACTGGATTCCTCAACGAGAAAAATGGGCCCATAGGCAACGAAACAGCGGTGATACAGCTACCACAACAACCAAACCTGAGCCTGCCCCTTAGGCTGCAGGTCTGGTACACCAACAAAGACGGAGCCTTGGACGCCTACCTGCTTAAGATAAACGGTGACAACTACCCGTTGAGCATTCCCATTACCCACGGCTTGGTGGGAATCTTCTTCCAGCTGGTCGAAGCAAAGAACGGCTCATACGTAGCTACGAACACGTGGACAAACATTTGGCTAAACGTGAAACAATAATGACCAACAAATCCCTCGCACTGATAGGCATCTTCGTCCCCGTTCTCGGAGCATTCATGTTCTACTACGGTTTGCTGGCAAGCTACGTCACACTCAGCATAGCCGGAGCCGTCCTAGTAATAATCTCGATTCTATACGCATTCACCCCCCGAGCAGCTCTACCCGGCGAAGACGCTTTGAAGACGTTTGTCAAAGAAACCATCGACGCAGCCGCGCTCACACCCATGCTCACCAAATACGATTACCGAGCCAGGTTTACACCCGCAGGCAAACTTATCCTAGAAAGGTTACAAGAAGCGTCTTACAGCGGCCCCGCAAACGGTTCCCACCAAGGTCTCACCGTCGACGTTCCCACCGAACGCATAAAGCAACTTGTTCCATTTGACACCAAAAAAGCTGGTAAGGGTTACAAACTTACGAAGCGGTACGGAAACTTCTTACAGGACAAGCAGCTGATATCCGAGTTCAAAATATCTTCGGACGGCGCCAAAGTGGATATAACTGTGGGTAACCCCCTTGCAGCACTTCCCGAAATGAACGGCAAATCTGGGCACCCCGCGAACATCGCGCTTTCCCCCATGCTTTCAACCTTCTGCGCCTTCGCGTCAGCGGACCTCAACAAAGAACTCACACTCACAAAACTAGAAAACTTAGGGGACGCGACGCGCCTAGAACTCGAAATCAAGGAATGAGCCAAGCCAAATGAATCCCCTAAAGAACCTTGTTTCGGGAGACAGGGTGTTCGGCTCACTGCTCGCACTAATCACGGCAAGCGCCTTAGCCATGAGACTGCTGGCACCGCTCACAACGCAGGGGCTTCCATTCTTCGATTCATGGGGGTACTACCACAACGTCCTTACAATGCAGCAAACCAACACCGACCCCCTCTACTCCTCAGCGGGCTACTTTGGAGAACTACCCGCCCTAAACTTCATCCTTTACCTTGTATCCCAGTACACTGGACTCAGCGCATTCATTGTCACAAAATATTTGCCGCCGATACTCATCAGCTTAGTGGTCATACCTTCTATGTATATAATTGCTGCAAGAGTCACCGGCAGAAGAGACCTTGGATTGGTCGCCGCTCTGCTGTTCGCCATCTCCGATGTTGGAGCACTCAGGGAAAGCTACGCGCTGCCCGAGGGAATAGCGACCACCGTCGCCCTTGTGCTCATAGTCGCGCTCATCAAGTTAGCGGATACGGGTAAATCCAAATGGTGGATAGCCGTCACAGTGCTTTTACTAGCGGTGTTTTCGGCTCACAACCTTACGCCCTTCGTCTTCCTGCTTGTCGTAGCCGGCGCCGCCGCTGTAATGACCAAGGTGAGCATACCCAGAGAAGGTCTGTGGTTGGCCGCCTCTCTGTGTATCGCGGGAGCGTTCACGGCTCTAACAGGGTTACACGCAAGCGTTGACCGCAACGCTTTCGTCAGATATTTACAGTTGGTCAGCCTCCTATACTCTCATTCGCAAGCCATAACGTCGGGAACGGGGTTCGGCAACCCGTTGTCAGGATATGCGACAGGCGGGGGACAAACAAGGTTGCTTTTCATTGAGTTACACCTGATAACCGTGACAACTCTGTTGCTGTCACTGGTCGCGTTTGCAAAATATATCGTAAAACCCAGCAAGGACCCGATGGTCGCAATGACATTTATGTGGCTCATGCTAACCGGGGTGCTGTTCGTGATGGGCGTCGCCGGAGACTCGCTTTTCGGTGCCAACAACCCCTTCTTCGGCTACAGAACGTGGATTTACCTTATGTTTCCAGCCTCCATTGTGGCGGCGCTTTCACTACGCTCTCTAACATCGTCCAGAAAATCATTAAAAGTGGCTGCCATGACGCTTTTAACACTAGTGCTGATAGCCTCGGCCTCTGGAGCCGTTGTGTTCATGCACCGCGAAAACCTAAACTTTGAGGAGGTGGATGCGCACGACGTGTTGGCCAGCAACTGGTTGGAAACCCATTTAGAACCGATCAATGTGACGGTTTACTCTGCTGACGGCTTTATACCCACGATAAATGGACCGGCTTCGGGCGTTGGAGGCGACCAAGATAAACAGCTGCTGCTGGGAAACCTAACATACCTATTCAAGCAAGGAAGTGCACCTTACTACGTGTTTCTCTCACAAAGAACGCTCGAATACCCGTTTCAATCCACCTCCTATCGCATAGAAACCGTCAAATTCTACAACCCCTTGTTCGACGTAGTCTACTCCTCGGGCGCACAGTGGATATTCCAGTACAGCAGCCCATCCGCCTCCGCAGGAAACTATACGTATTCCCAGCTGAATAACTCTCTGAGTGGTCAACAATAGAACTAACCCTAATCTCACACTCTGGAAATTACCCCATCGACGTGGGTGGACCACAAGCTGTGTCGTACTACTTGGCGAATGGGTTGGCCCAACGCGGCGTCAACGTTGAACTGTGCCTTAGGTTCCCAAACAGAGACGCGGAGGTTCAATGGGCGAACACGCCGGAAGCTTCTCAACTTGTTTCGAATGGCGTCAGGGTCAAAAAGTTCTATGCGAACTACTCTCTTGTCTCAGCCTGGAAGTTTCCCTACTACGTTTCCAAAGCCGTCGACGGGTTCTCCCAAGCAAAGCCAGACGTGGTCCACTTTAACTCTCCACCCGTGGACGCAAACCTGCGGTTACCCGGCAAACTCGCCGAACTCGGCGTGGCGCAGACCATCGCTATCCACGGTGGACTGTTCTATGAGGGACACAATTTCTTTGGCCGCATTATGTTCAAAAGGCTAACCAAACACTTCTCGGCTGCCGTCGTGTTCAACTCTTTTTCAAACAGCATAGCCCTAACACAGGGGTTCCCAAAGGAGAAAATACGGGTTATTCCAAACGGGGTGGACACGGAGACGATAAGCAAAATCCCGAAAAAAGACTTGGAGGGCGACCCTTCAATAGTTTTCGCTGGAAGACTAGAGAAAATCAAAGGCGTTGAAACACTCGTCGAAGCAGTAAAAAAAGTAAGGAAAACGTTTCCCAGCATTCGGGTTTACTTTATTGGCACGGGCGCAATGGTGGACTACGTGAGGCAGGCTCAGTCCCAGCTGGCTCCCAACATTGTCTACTTGGGAAAACTGCCCAGAGTCTGGGACGTGGTGGCCACGGTTAAAGGAGCCCACTTCTACGTGCTTCCCTCACTCATAGAAAACTTCAGCATCTCCCT
>JGI20133J14441_1003211_pt1 | contig 10178 bp, 11 predicted proteins | sample RS3BMetagenome_FD_14441 | JGI IMG/M metagenome (IMG submission 14441)
TTGCAAGTCTGGCTTATTCTTTGTTCGTAGGGTTTCTACAGGGCCGCAATCACACAAAATAAAAATATGGAAAGAGGGTCATCCCATGTGGGATGGTTATTCGGTACATCCATTACCTGCTGAGCTTGATATCTGAGCAACTTACAGGGTTAACAAGAAAAGGAAACTCACTGCATAAAGAATCATTATCGTCACGACACCCTTTAAGAGACTGTCTCCCCATGAGACATGATTTATGCCTCTGAACGCTATTATCGCACCTAGTGCTCCTATGATTACTCCGGGGAAATAACCCAAAAAGGGCGTAGTCAGTATAACAAGTGTCAAGAAAAAGATGATAGCCAGCAGAACAGAAAGAAGAGTTTCCTTGATAGAACTCTTCCAAAAAAATATTATGAAAGCAGAAGCCAGACACCAAGTTATCACCTTTTGTGCAAAGATTGAGAAGGTAATTGGATCAATCATCGAGAGACCAACCCCTGAAATTCTGTCGCTTAAGGTATGGGTGGGAAATTGAATGACCACCCTATACAACCACAGGCCAATGCCGTCCATTCCGTTGCCGGAGTGTTGGACGGATATATAATGTTGTAGTAAATGTCAACACCTGCTGATGGCCAATGTGCCCACTGAGTAGTTATCGGACAGTCCAACAACGCGTAACCTGCATTCTGCTGGATGTAACCCACTGATGTGTCGACTCCGTTGGTTTCAGCAGGAGGACCATCGCATAGAGCCGCATTAGAATTGTCAACCCAATATCCAGAATCGCTTGGGTCGATCCCTGTTATTTCAACTCCATATTCAACGTAGATATAGCCTGCCGCGATGGTGTGAGATTCAAGTTGGCCGTTTAGGGTTGTGCCGACGTAATAGCTTACGTGTATCGCGACGGTATTTACCTGAGGTGTTAACTTAATCCTGTAATAAGAAGCTGAGACCTTAGAAATAAAACCCACATTCGAACCACCACTGCTTCTACTCTGGAAGACTTGGCTCCACGTACCTGTCGGGTTGCCTGTTTGGCTAAATAGAAAATGAGCACCAGACTGGTTCCAGTAATAAACGTCCAATGTGTCATTGACGACAACTATTGACGCATATTCATACGAATATTGGTGAGGTGGAAGGGAGAACGTCACTAGCGTGTTTGGAAACTGAGTAGAATTAACAACCTTGAAGGGAGTGGTTATGTCTCTTTCGGTGAGCCCAAACGCATTAAGAAGGTTGATTTTTGAAGAATTCACATAATCAAATGATTGTGCGTTAGCTATGGAACATCCTTTTGAAGTATCATGCCCGGATGAAGCTACTGGCAAAGAAAAGCTGGTAATTATCAAAAACACTGCCATGAGGAATATAAGCAGAAGTCCTTTGTGGGAAAACCTTGCTTTCATTTTCCCACGAATTACAGTTCAGAAATTTGTATATAATATATATCTGATTCGCACAAAATATGACTTTTTGCTACCGAATGAGAGTTTTTACGTTATACCATGGTTCTAGCCTTAATGGGCCATCTATTCATCATATAATGCTAAACAACTTCAGCATGGATGGGTAAAAATGCTTGGACGACACTTAAGGTTAATTATGATGATGTCTAGTTCCCTTTAGTTCACGCATTGGTTATGCGATCGTCCTTCGCAATCTGAATACCTACAAAATCGTTCAACATGAATATTTACCAAGTGACTTACGACTAAACATTGCTTGTTTGGCAATCCCTTCTCTTAATGCACTTGCATCATTTCATGCATTATTTACACCTTAATTATGAGTTCTATATTCTGACCTTCGTAGTTCCACTGATTATATGTAAGGTATGATAAAATATAGCTGGATGTCCGGTTTATATTTTCAGGGCTCTCTGTAGGGAATGGTATGTAAAATATCAACCACATATCGACATGACCACCAGGGGTAAGCACTACACCTGCCCACGTCTTGTGGCTTGGGAAAGCAAAGTGTGGATATGATGAAAATGTAGCATTAGCCACATACTGCGTCACGTAATAAGAAAAGTTGGAGTTGGAAACATCGGTCACCAAAGCCCAGAATATTCCTGTTGTAACGTTATTATTACCAGTGTTGCTCACAGATACATTGACAAGCAAAAATACATCGTTCGGGTCAAGCGGGGATTCATTTGCTCCCATAAATTGAAATCCAATATCTGCTGCCTTTGAAAAATAGTAGTTGTGAACAGTAATGCTGATGCCACCGTTAGCTACACTCCGTATCCCACATACTGGTCTGAAACCAGTCTCCACTATCTGAGGATTACTAGGAAGGTTAAAGCTGCATATAGATGTGTCTTCAGAATGGTTTTGAAGATAGAGAAAGATGGCAGGAGTAAATAAAGCAACAATAAGAACGGGAACGACATACTTTATACTCATTCTCAATTTGCAATCGCCTCACAATCCAAAAAATAAATTGTGGGGATCAAGGTCCACAGTACGCCTGTGTATTCGTGGAGAACAGAACAGGCCATTGACTAACATCGGAATACTTTCCGTTAGTGTAAAGATAATAATATGGGTACTGATACCCAAACGTAATGGACTGCGATGTATGGTGGTTATATGCAGTTGTGTCCCCTATTTGAGCTGATGCGCTGGTGCCTACTATGCCAGCGCTGATTGTTACAGCAACACTATATCTGTAACCGTTGGCAGTATCTTCTGTAAATCCGCTGCCCGCAGCATATTGACCATAACTGTAGTCCTGCTCAACTGTTGAAGGCGGGAGGCAGTCACCTGGAGGACTAGATGAAGGTCCAGCGTCTATCCAACCTACATCTCCTCCATCCCATCCAGTAGCCCAGATCTGGTAGTCATCATAAGTCCAACAGAAGATATAACAGTACTCCAGCTGATCTTCCTCGTAATTGAAATAAGTCTCCGCGTAGTAGTTGGTGCAGCAGTGCAGGGGAGGCCATGTCGTTGCTTCTGATTGTGTGTTATACAATGTCCAACTACCTGATACGCTCCAGCCCCCTCCGTTTGCCGATTCAACAACATCAAGTTGCGACCCCGAGGACTGGCCATACGAAAAAATGTCAGTCATGTAGCCCGATCCTGTTGCTTCCCCTATGGTTGTAGGTAAATTAGACCAGCTCGCAACTTTGACCCAGCAATAAACGCCCTCTCCTCCAATAACGGGGAAGCAACTGTTTGGTTGAGCATATCCTACGTTAGGATAGGGTGATGGGACTGAGATAGGATTATATGAGCTTAAAGTATAGGCTGCATCTTGCTGTCCGTTAGTTCCAACGGTATGATTACCATTGAAAATATATATTGGCCATTCGTCTGATACAATTTCCTGTCCGTTTCCACCTATGCTGTTTAAGCTGGTTTGGTTTGAATTATTTGGTTCTTTGCCAGTATTTGTCCCACTGATATTGATAATGTGAGGAACAACCTTTCCATTCACAACTAGCTTTACGTTTCCGTCAGCAAGGACAATCAGATTCAGTGCTATCGGATTTACGACATTATTTCCCTGAAGTTCTGAGGACCAATGATAGTTCAGCAGTCTGATTAGACTACCATTTGCTAAATGCTGCATCACTAGTATTGAATAATGAATATCTGGATTGACATGCTTGAATTCAGCAATAGATTGGTCATACAAATTGAATACACTCCCAGCCTTCTGAGTAACAGTTGCTATTACACTGACAGGCCCTCCCATGTCTGAATAGCGGAAGAGCTCGACCATGTAACCTGTTGATGGTAATTTTGGATTCTGGTTAACTATGTCACCTGTTACGATAAGCTGCCCAGAGGAGGAAGCCGTTGTCTGTGAAATTATGTAGTTTGCCAATGCTACAGATGTAAACGCTGACATGAAGAATATCAGCAGAAGCCCTTTGTGGGAAAACCTTGCTTTCATTTTCCCACGAATTATAGTTCAGAAATTTGTATATAAATATATTGCCGATTCGCATAAAGTCATACTTTTTGCCAACTAGTAATGCATAGAAAATTGTTGACAGATTTTGTCCAAGCTGAGTCTTTTTAAATCAATAGGCAATATCAGCATGAAAGGTTAAGACGTTGGTTTATTCAGACTTGCGTAGGCTGCTATCAACTATCTTGGGAAACGATAAATAATCCTGGTTGCCGCCTCAATATCTGAGGGAGCCTTGGAGAGGTCTATTGCCACAAAGGTATTGGTAAGGGAAGTTATGAACAGCCCAGTTATATCTGGGTCTGAAAACGAAACTGCTGACCAGCTGGCAAAGAAGATGGTAAAGTATTCTATTGGCAGTGTAATAATAATAGACGGAGAAGATGTGAAGGGGATAGTGACTGACCGCGACCTTGTGAACAAAGTTGTGGCAAAGAATCTGCTCCCTTCAGAAGTGAAAGCAAAAGATGTTATGTCAAGCCCCTTGCAGACAATAGAATCGGAGAAGGATGTAACAGATGCAGCAAGGTTGATGAGAAAGCTTGGTGTGAAGAGACTCGGAGTAACTTACAAGGGTAAGGTTGTGGGCATAGTTTCAATGTCTGACATAATAGGTGTGACGCCAGAAATAATAGATATAATATCGGAAAAGGCGAGAATACTTTCTGGTGGTTCAGGCCAGAGGGCTTCTTCAGTATCAGGATACTGCGATAATTGCAATCAGTGGTCTGATAACCTGCTTGAAATAGATGGTAAGTTCATCTGTGAAGAGTGCAGAATTGACCAGAGCAGGAGGGATGATGAAGAAACAGCATAGCCTGCTTGTAGATGGTATGCTCGGAAGCCTTGCAAGGAAGCTCAGGCTTTACGGTTTTGATACTTTATACTTTAATGATAAGGATGACTTGGAATTGGTAAAGATAGCAGAAGAAGAGGGAAGAATTTTGGTCAGCTCGGATAAAGCATTAGTATCGTTTGCCACTGCTAAAGGCCTGCAGGCAGTAGAGGTGAATGGCAAGGATGATTTGGAAAGGCTCAGCACAATTTTTCTTTATCTTAAGTATCTTCCTGCATTGGACCCAGAGAAGAGCAGGTGCCCAGCGTGCAACGGAGAAATAAAAGGCATAATGAAAGAAGAGCTGAAGGGAAAGATTCCGGATTCCATATTAGCAAGATACAACAGCTTCTTCGCATGCTCGGGGTGTGGAAAGATTTACTGGAAAGGTGGGCACTGGAAGAGGCTCTCAGCATTTCATAGCAGGCTTGAAGAGAGGATGAAAAATAATGACTGAATTCAGCTTTGAATCTTTTACCAATGAAGAAGGTAGATGGCTTGTAAGGACTGCTAGAAGAGCTGCTGAAACGTTTGTGGAAAAAGGAGAAAGAATACCTATTCCTGATGATACACCAGCTATAGCAAAACAGAAGATGGGAGTATTTGTTACAATAAAGAAATATCCAAGCGATGAGCTCAGAGGGTGCATAGGCAGGCCAGAACCTAGCCAGACTCTAATAGAAGCTCTTATAGATTCAGCAATCGATTCAGCCACAAGAGACCCGAGATTCGAGCCTATGACATCTAAAGAGTTGGAGGAGTCGACTTTTGAAGTCAGTGTGCTCTCCCCTCCTTTGCCGGTTCAGGTGAAAAATCCGCTTGAGTACAAGAATAAAATAGTGATAGGAGGGACGGGCTTATAGTAGAATGGAGCTATGGTGCAGGACTCCTGCTTCCTCAAGTACCTGTGGAGGAGGGGTGGGATATAGAAACATATCTTTCATACGCATGCATGAAGGCAGGAGCTCATCCAGACTACTGGCTCATCGATAAGGTAAGAATACTGAGTTTTCAAGCGATTATATTTTATGAGGCAACCCCAAATGGGGATGTAAGGCAGAGGCTTCTTGCAAAATAGACCGAAGCTGCACGTCTCAGTCTACGGGTCTGGGCTCGGCCATGCAGCCAGGACATCGAAACTTCTAAAACATCTTGAGTATAAATACGATATATACTCCACATCCTGGGGAGAGGGAGAAGCATACCTCAGCAGGCTTGGCTATCGATGTAAGAAGGTGCCTGAAGTCGATGTTGGGTGGGGAGACCAGGACAGAATGTCTTTCAAAAAGACTGTCAGAAACCTCCCAAAGTTCTACGGCTCTTTTGGGCTTCAAGTATACAGGGAAATGGAAATAATGAGGAAAGAGAAACCTCTTTTGGTTTTTAGCGATAGCAGGCTTTCAGCAATTTTGGCTGCAGAATTACTTGGCATACCATCAATTCTTTTGACCAACCAGCTGAGGATAAACCTGCCTATACTTGAAGGGAAAATGATGCGTTTTCTCGAAAGGGTTAATGCAGAAACTCTTGCTGCCTTCTGGAACTCCTCAAAAATAATAATCGTCCCTGACCTGCCTCCACCTTACACCATAAGTCAATACTCTCTTTCGCCTCTGAGGCTGACAGAGCATAGGCTTACGTATGTAGGCCTATTTGCAGAGTCTCAGCCATCGCAGCCTCAAAAATCAGCGAATAAGCCTAGAGTCTTCTTTTCTCTTACTGGTCCATTAGTTTCAAGAAAATTGGTTAGTAAGATGATGTTCAGCGCAGCCAGGATGCTTGCTGATTCAGGAAAGGCTGAAGTGATATTCAGCGCAGGTGACCCGAAGGGTTCACAAATGCCCAGAAAGATTGGTAATCTCTTATATTACGAGTGGTGCCCTGACACAGATATTCATATACTCAATTCAGATTTGATTGTAACCAGGTCAGGGCACTCTACAATCTCAAAACTTATCATGATGGGAAAGCCGTCCATCCTTATCCCTATACCGATGCACGGGGAGCAGTGGGGAAATGCAAGAAAGTGCCAGGAGCTTGGTATAGCTAGAGCATACGACCAGCTCTCAACTTCATCTTCTATGCTCTATGAAGGCATAATCGATGCAATAAATGATTCATCTCTAGCTCAAACAGCCCAGAAGCTCAGGGAGATTGCAAGCAGATATCACGGGGTAATGAATGCAGTTAATATTGTTATGAAGGTGCTGCCTTAAGGTTTCTTATTGCAGTGTCAAGCGCTTTATTATATTGTGCCAAGTCTGTCAATGCAATTCTTACAACTTTCTCCTTACCAACCATCTTGGCTATTCCATGCTTTTCATATATGTATCTTCTTTTAAGCTCTTCTGGTAAGCTTGACATCAGCCTCTGCCTATCCCATGTCAGCACAGGGTTGATGACTTTGCAGCTGCTTCTTTTACAAACTTCGAGCAGCTGTGGCAGCTCAGGCGAGATGTGAATGCCAGTGCATATGTAATCTGTCCCTATTTTCCTGGCCTCGGATTCTGCAGCTTTTAGAGCTTCTTCATACATTTTTCTGCTTTCGTATTCTCCCTCAAGAGTTACAAGCTCAAGCTCCATCTCTTTATGCAAAGTAAGCTCAGTCAGAAAGCAGGAAGAGATTACTGCTCTCCTGAATTCACCTTCATCCACAAAATTTAGGACGAGCAGGGGCAAAGGGATAAAACCTGCTTTCGCAATCTCCATCGCAGCAACAACACTTCCTAATCCTCCAGAAATCAGGCAAACAGCTTTGCCGTTTATACCAGCAGGTAATCCACCTATTCCCTGATAGCTGAGTTTAGGTATAAAATATTCTTGCTGATATGCAAGTATCCTAATGACAAATTCTGCATTCTTATCCCTCGGTACGCTTCCTCTCTTTTTCATTTCATCGATTATCATACCGGTAAGATGCATCGATTCTTCTTCATCTTCTTCAAAAGTATTGCCAGAATGCCTTATTACAGAGACTTTGTAGCTTCGTATGTGCTGCAATGTTTTTACTGTCATCTTTTTTAGTTGAGTAGCCGTATCATTGAACCCCTCAACGATGAAGCCTACTGCTATTATCTCCAAACCAGTAATTCTCCTGCATCTTTCAGCAAATTCAACGGGCGAAGTTGATTCAGCAAGAATGCAGCCACCCCAAATGCTGGTTGATTTTACAAGTTCAGATTTGCCCAGTGTGTCTGCAATGTATGATAATGCCAAAGCAGGATTGCTTGGTAAAAGTGCAACCATATAGTTCTGAGCCATCTTATCGCTACCCCTGCATGAAGCCTTTAAGAATACAACTTCATTAACCTATGCCCTGTTCAGCAGGGGGATGCATTTGGAAAGGTCTCATTACGCATCTGAAGTATTCAGCCTTGAAGAGGATTCAAAGGTGAGGCTGCTGGGGTGGATAGCAGTGAAGAACCAGGTTGGAGGAATGCTTTTTCTCAGACTGAGGGATGGTACAGGCTACGTACAGGTATCTGCCAGAAAGGGTAGTGTTGATGATGCTGCGTGGAATGAAGCAGTATCAGCAGAAACGGAATCTGCGGTCTACGTTGAAGGGGTTGTAAAGAACGACAAGCGCGCACCAGGCGGTAAAGAAATACGCATGACAGGCTTCAAGCTGATAGCGCCTTCGATGCCATGGCCGCTCAGAAAGGATGTGCTGAAGTCAAGAAGTGCATTGTTCGACATGAGACATCTTTCCATAAGGGGGCCAAAGTCAAGTTCTGTGATAAAAGTCAGGTCTGAGCTGGTAAAGGCAACTTTCAACTATTTCTATTCAAGGGGCTACATCTATATTCAGACTCCCATTCTCGTAGGAGCAGCAGTTGAGGGAGGAGCCACTCTTTTCCCTGTAAAGTACTTTGACCAGACAGCATACTTAAGCCAGAGCGCGCAGCTTTATGAAGAGGCGGCTATATGCAGTTTTGATAAGGTCTTTGTCCTTCAGCCTGCCTTCAGGGCTGAAAAATCCAAGACAGCAAGGCATCTTACAGAATTCTGGATGATTGAGTCAGAGTTAGCATTCAAGGGGCTTGATGAGCTTATGAGGGTTGAGGAAGAATTGGTATATAACATAACGAGCCATATAGCAGAGAACTGCAAGAATGAGCTATCAGTAATAGGTAAAAAGGTGAAACCCGTTGAACCTCCGTTTCCTAAGATAGATTACGATGAAGCATTAGTTATAGCTGACAAGGGAGGGGTGAAGGTTGAATGGGGAGAAGACCTTGGGACTGAAGCTGAGAAGCTGGTAAGCAGAGCTTTTGAAAAGCCTGTCTTTGTAAAGGGATATCCTTTATCGGCAAGAAGCTTTTACCATATGGAAGACCCCAATAGACCTAAGGTATCTCTGAGTGCTGACCTGCTGGCTCCCCAAGGTTATGGCGAAATAGCCACGGGAGGGCAGAGGATACACGACTACGAGACCCTGTTGAAGAGAATAGAAGAGCACGGGCTCAGCCCTGAAAGCATGAAATGGTACCTTGAGCTGAGGAGATACGGCTTGCCACCTCACAGCGGCTTCGGGATGGGTGTCGAGAGGTTGCTGAGATGGCTTTTGGGTCTTAAGCATATAAGGTCATCCACACTCTTTCCAAGGACACCGAATCGACTATACCCTTAAAATAGGAGAATGTTCAAGCCATAACGATTAGGATTTGGCCAGCGAAGAGGAGCTGGAGCTCGACTCTATAGAAGGAGTCGGCCCGGTAACAAAGCAGAAGCTGAACGATGCAGGGATCTACAACCTGATGGACCTAGCTGCAAGAGGAGTAGGAGAGGTGGCTGATGCGCTTAATGGAGATACTGCAAAGGCCAGCGAAATGATAAACAGAGCAAGGAGCAAGCTGAGCGAACTTGGAGTTCTTGCCAAGGATTTTGTCTCAGCGAAGGAGCTTTACCAGAGAAGGCAGAATATTGAGAGGATAACGACAGGCTCAAAATCTCTTGATGAACTGCTGGGAGGGGGTGTTGAAGTAGGAGCAGTTACGGAGTTTTACGGCGAATTCGGTTCTGGAAAGTGTGTTTCATCCGATACAAAGGTTGCTTATCTTTCATCGGTAAATGGCAAAATAAGGTTCAGGGTTGAAGAGATACAGGATATTTACAGAAGATTCATGAAACAAAAAGGGGAAAGGATTCACGGTAAAGGTTTCGTTATACTAGTAGATTCCCTGTGGGTATTTGGCAGGGACTCCATTCCGAAGAAGGCAGACTTCCTTTACAGAGAGAGAGCGAATAAAGTTTTCAGGCTTATTACTGCTTCAGGGAGGAGAATAGATGCTGCATTCTGGCACAGATTTCTTGTGTATACTGAAGAAGGGATGGTATGGAAGAGGGCTGCTGATATAAGAAAAGGCGACCTGATAGCTGCACCCAAAATGAGTTACGAAGAGCTGGGCCTATTGTCAAGTCT
>JGI20133J14441_1003213_pt1 | contig 10173 bp, 6 predicted proteins | sample RS3BMetagenome_FD_14441 | JGI IMG/M metagenome (IMG submission 14441)
TTATTGATATCAACAATAACATGCAACTTCATCCACCCCTTCCTTCTCCTGTTCCATTTATTTCCAAGGTAATCCCCCCTTATTGTTATCTTGAACCTACTTGAATCAATTGCACAATCCACATTCTCAGAGTTATTCTCTGTATTCATGACTTTCATGTTCCTTATTCTCCTGAATATGGGAGTATAATGGATTGCATTCAAACCCATGATACCTGAGAATATTTTCAGAATGGATTCAAGAGATCTGAATGGTATGGAATAGATGGACCTAATTTTNGCAAGGAAATTTATCAGAACATCAGGCACCTTGAAGGGTCTCCCTCTCTTGCATTTATTTTCTTCTTCTAAGGAATGCTTCCATTTGGAGAGGGAATTTGTATCCAATAAACTAAACATCCTCTCAACAAGGGACTTGTTGTATTTGCTCCAGTTTCTTTCAAAGGATCAATATCCTAATATTCCTTCTCTTAATTTATCATTCATTGGGGGTTGTTCATAAATCCCCAATCAACTCATAATATTTCAATGTCTGTTATACGTTAGACATTATGCAACACACTTACTATACAGAGAAGGTTTCTATGTATAACTAAACCCGTTTGAGCAGAAGCAGAATATTTTATGACGTTGGTGTGCCTAAACCCAGAAAGGATAAAGAATATTCCTAGGTAGATTCCAAGCTCTATGGGAATAAACTTTTATATTAATTTTAGTATATCATTTGATGAAGTTGAATTTCCCGAAAGATTTCATTTTTGGCGTTGGTATTTCTGCCTTTCAGACTGAAATGGGAGTATCGAAAGAAGCACATTTTGAAGGCACGGACTGGTACAAATGGTCTACGAGCCCCACCATTATCAAGGAAAAATTGGTTAGCGGGGATGATCCAGCTGAAGGTGACGGTTTCTGGGATTTATATAAAGAAGATATATCAAATGCCAAAGAACTGGGACAAAACGCTTTCCGTACCAGTATAGAATGGGCCAGGATTTTTCCAGAAAATACGTTCTCTGTTCCATCGGAAATAAAAAGGAATAGTAGGGGCGAGCCTATAGAAGTGAAACTTGGGAATGAATCATATGAACTGATGAAGGAAAAATGTAATATGAATGCAGTTAAGCATTATAAAGAAATATTCTCATATATCAGGTCAAAAGGAATGAAAGTTTTTCTCACAATTTATCATTGGCCCCTTCCTTTATGGCTTCACGATCCTTTGGCGTGCCACACCAATCTGAATGGTACGACTAAGACAGGCTGGTTAAATCAAACAACCATAGAAGAGTATGGTAAGTATTCTGACTTTGTTGGAAGGATCTTCAAAGACGATGTGGATGTCTGGGAAACGATCAATGAACCAGATGTGATCGCCACGGAAGGTTATTTATTTGGCAAAGAATCTGGATTCCCTCCTGGACTCTCAGATTTGAAGTTAACATTTCGGGTGGAACGTAACCTAGCAATTGCACACAATGTCGCTTATAAGAATCTGAAGAGGGCAACTCATAAGGAGGTAGGTCTTGCAATTGCTCCAGCCCATTACATGGTAGGAGATGATCGCCCAGAAACATTAAATGTTCTTAATAGAATCAGATACATTCACAATGAATGGATCCTTAACGCAGTGGTGCTGGGAAAATTTGATGACGACCTGGATGGGATTGCCGAGGATAATCAATCATTCAACTGGGCCGGTACAGATTACATTGGAGTAGACTATTATCAGAGGCACCTTGTTCATTATGATGAAAATGCAAATTATCTCGGAAGCATAAAAGCAAGTTTTGAAAAATGCAAAGACTGTTCGGACTTTGGATGGGACATTTATCCACCCGGCATAACAGAGGTAAGCAAGTGGATCTACGAAAAATACAGAAAGCCCATCTACATTTTCGAGAACGGTATTGCAGACTCTTCAGATACAAAGAGAGAAAGGTATACAGTGGAGCACCTGCGAAGCTTAAGCAGTGGAATTATGGAGCAAAAAATTCCCATAAAAGGGTATTTTCACTGGTCTCTCTTTGACAATTTTGAGTGGGCAATGGGATATAAAATGCGTTTTGGTCTTTACGAAGTAGACTACAAGACAAAGGAGAGAAGGAAAAGAAAGTCTGCAGAATCATACGAAAGAATCTCAAAGGGGCTGGAGCTGTAAAATTAAACAGCGATTTAATTCAATTAATTGATACTAGTTGATCAGGAATCTACAATAATAAGGTGATAACATGACCAAGGATATGGAAAAAATAGAAAGGAGGGTATTCGATTTAATTGCCTCATCTGTCCTGGACGTCGGGATGATTCAGGAGCTAGCTGCCCCATGTCATAAAAAGGTTAGTCTACCCATATCTGGAAAAATATTACCAGATCAGACTTTGAAATTTACGTTTAAAGTACCGGTTCTGCACGAATTTAAAGATGGAGCACATCTACTGATAATAGACTCAACGTGTTCAGGAATCCTGTATAAAAGTGGTAACGAAATAGCCGCTACTGATCCGGGTCATAGGGCAATAGTTATTCACGAAGGGCAATGCACCTACGAATTACAACTGACGCCGCGTGGATTCTTCGGTTTGCATCCGTGGAGATTTAGGATAAATGGAATCTATCTCGTTGATGTAAATATCAAGTTACTTTCTTATTCTTTTGCAATTCTGAACATGTTTGACCTTCTGAAACACACAACGAATTCTGAAACCAAGGAGGAAATACTGAGATTTATAAACGATTCAGTCAAGAACGTGGTAGTGGCCCCTTCAATAAAACAGATTATCGGAACGTCTTATCTTGTCACATCTGGCATATTGCCAGTAATTGCAGACGAAGGATCTTCCTCACCCAGTCCGGAAAACAATGTCACCAACATTTATTATTTTCTAAGGGATCTCTATAGTTTTCCTGTGCTTACAGACATGAAAGGTTATACCTCTAGACCTGTAGATCCCCAATTATCCAATTCTTTGTTGGACTCTGTGGAACACAATTTCAATTCCCTCTCAAGTTTCGAAAAAAAGAAAATTAAGGACACCAGGATGTTTGTCCTCGGTCACTCACACATAGACACAGCATGGTTGTGGCCATTTTCCGAAACCAAGCGCAAGGTTCAGAGAACGTTTCTTAATGTGGTAACGTATTTGGAAACAGGATATAATTTCATCTATGCCCAGAGTTCCGCCCTCTTCCTTAAGTGGATCGAATCATTGGATCCAGTGTTACTTAAGAGAATACAGAAATTGGCCAGAGAAGGAAAATGGATTCCGGTAGGAGGGATGTGGGTAGAATCTGACACAAATCTTGTCAGAGGTGAGTCTCTAGCCAGGCAGTTCCTTTATGGACAAAGATTTTTCAAAAGGATTTTCGGACGAGTGGCTAAAATTGGTTGGTTACCGGACTCCTTCGGTTATTCAGGTCAACTCCCACAACTTATGTGTAAATCTGGTATCAGTTATTTTGTACTTTCTAAACTTATGATGAATGATACAAACGAGTTTCCATTCCATATATTCAAGTGGGTAGGCATAGATGGCAGCCATATTCCCACGTCTATATTGAACACAGATTACAACGGTACGTTCAAATATTCAGAAATATTAGAAAGCTGGGAAAAGTTCAGGGGACCAGATAAGTCCTTGATTTTGTACACATTTGGTTATGGTGATGGCGGAGGAGGTCCAACAATTGGTATGCTTAACTCATTGTCGGAGTCCAAGAAGATTCCTTGGATACCTGAAATCATCAATAATTTCACAGAAAATGAACTTCTATCCAATGTAGCTGTAATGGAGGAAAAGCTGCCAGCTTTCTCAGGAGACCTATATCTTGAAGGACACAGGGGAGTCTATACCACTAACTCATCCATAAAGAGGTTTGTTTCAGAGCTTGAAGAGGCGCTTTTCAAGTTGGAGATGGTATCTTCACTATTATATGTGAATTTCAAGTATGAATATCCGGCCAATTCTATCTGGCGCTACTGGGAGATACTGCTGAGAAACCAGTTTCATGATGTTCTGCCAGGTTCGTCTATTCGAGAAGTTTACGCAGAATCGGAAAGGGAACTTGGCAGGGCAATCGTATCCATTCTCACCACTCTTGGAAAAATGAATAATGATACAGCTTCCCAGACAATGATTCTAAATCCTACTCCATGGGAGTATTCAGGACTGATTAGCGCTGCTGACCCGGTGAGACGCTCCAGAGAGATTGTGGATGGTAAGAAAATCATGAACGTATCGGATTTACTCAATATGGTGTATGTAAATATCCCTCCATTATCTATGACATCCCTTGCGGACTGTACTGTCAACAATAGGCCGCTACGTAAAAGTGCTGAGAAACCGGGAATGATCGTAAACCAGGACAGCAAGACAATAAAGGTGAAGAACAGGTTTATAACCTTGATAATAAACAAGGAAAATGGTACTTTTAATCTCTATGATAGCAGAATGAAAAAATATATCGCGAAAAATGCAAACAAGGTAAGAGCATACTTCGATGAACCGGCCGAACTGGACGCTTGGGAAATAGATAGAGAATCATTAATGTCGCAGAATAAGATAGAGGCCTTATCGGTCAGTGTTAAATTATCATTTAACAACCATAATGTAGTTGCAGTTGGGGTTTCAAGAAAATTCGAAGACGAATCAACCGTAGACCAGCTCGTGATAGTCAAAAATGATTCAAGAATTGTTGAAGTAAGGAACAAGGTAACTTCCAATGCACGACTAAAAATTTTCAAATTTTACCTAAATCCTGGAGTATCATATGATTCTATTGACACCGATATTCCATTCGGGGTTATTTCTAGAAAAGTTATTTCGGACAATTCATTAAATCCGGCCTTTGAGTTTCCTGCATTACATTGGGTAGATGTTTCTGATAAGGATGACGGAGTTGCCTTAGTATCTACCCATTTACATGGTTATAACTGCATTGATGATGGACTTGGAATAACACTTGCCAGATTTCCTATATTCCCAAATCCATGGTCTGACGAAGATGGAGCAAGTTCAATATTTTACATAGTACCTCATGAAGGGAACTACGAAAACGAAGAATTTCAAAGGACTATAAATCACATCATTCATCCTCCAATCGTTTTAAAGGTAAGAGGTAAGAATAACAAAAGATTGGTTTCGAAAGTAAGGAAAGGGAGAATAACATTTCCCTTCTCAATTGAGGGAGAGGGAATAATCCTAGAGAGTATAAAAAAAGCCGAAGATTCTAGAGATATTATTCTTAGACTTTACAATATAAAGAATTCAGAAGCGATATGCAAGATTACATCAAAGGACAATGCAAATATCGTGGAAATGAACATCATAGAGACTGATACAATTAAAAATGTGAGCGATGGCGATTCAATAACTTTCAAACCTTTTGAAATCAAAACTCTCAGAATTTTCCTACCATAGTAAAGAGTTTCAAATTATCCGCCTTCAAAGAGAAGCTAGGCAAATCTATAAAATCTGAAGGCTATATTTCCATGAAGTGAATGTTCGGTAAAATAGTAATGTGTAGAACACTCTAAGGATTTTATTTGCTAATTTATTACGGGAATCGCGATTACTGTGTGCGATAGTTCCAATTACAATCAGTAATTTATTGATGCTGTCGTCAGCAAAAAATTTAACGATAATATAACAGTATCTCCGAAAGGAAATAAGGAGTTGTTATAACTGGTCCCTCCCGCTCGTTTTCCTTTATTCTTTGTTGAGAGAATGGCAATTATTACGGCGCATTATTGTACATCGCGGATCAGGAGAGCAATCACTCCTGCTTCGAGGGTGCACGTAAAGAACACAGTGGGGTACTTCATAGGAACTGTAACAAAATTCTAGGACATTTGGTTAGCCAATAGAATATGGAGTTAATAGAGATTATTTTGACATTAACACAAATAATATATATGTGAAGTATGATTCGATAGCAAGAGAATAAAGTGAGGAATGATCAAAGCAGTAATCATTGATGGAAAAGACAATGTAGCAACTGTTCTAGGTAATGCTGAGGTAGGGGAGGATATTCAATTAATAGGACAGGATGAAATATCTACTATCAGGGCAATTTCCAAAATCCCTCGTGGTCATAAGATATCAATTCGTGATATAGAGAAGGGAGGCCCAGTTATGAAATATGGAGAAGTAATAGGTAAGGCTTTAGTCTTTATAAAAAAAGGAGAGCATGTCCACATTCATAATATGGATAGCATTAGGGGAAGATTTTTAAATGATTGATTATTTTTTTGGCTATGAAAGAGAAAATGGATATGGCGTAAGGAACCACGTCCTAGTTATACCTACAGTTACCTGTTCTGAATTTACAGTTAAAAAAATGCTTAGCGGGGCTTCACAATACTACTCATCTTATGATTGCGGAATAAAGGCCTTAAACAACCCTTATGGCTGTGGACAGACCGGCAAGGATCTGGATCAGACTACTCGAACCTTAATTAATATAGGCAAAAATCCCAATGTTTCAGGCGTTCTTGTGGTCGCACTTGGATGTGAAAGTGTAAACTATGACAAGGTTGCAGATGAGATATCTAAAGTAAAGAATGTGGAATTTCTGAAGATACAAGACCAGGGAGGTACAAAGACTGTAGATGAGGGAGTAAGGCTACTTAAAAAACTCTCCGACGAATCAAAAAAAATGAACAGAAAGAAATGTGGAGTTGAAAACCTGTCTATTTCACTTAAATGCGGCGGATCTGATTTCACAAGTGGAATAGCCTCAAATCCTGTAGTAGGTAAAGTTTCTGATATGGTTGTAAACATGGGGGGTACAACAATAATTGGTGAAATACCCGAATTCGTAGGAGCCGAGCATCTATATGCCGAAAGAGCGATTAGTCAGGAAGTCAAGACGGAAATAATAGATACTGTTCACAAATTTGAAGAGAAACTAAAAAGAGAGGCAGGTGTTGATTTCCGTGACGGACAGCCGTCACCAGGAAATATTACTGGTGGCCTGACCACTATAGAAGAAAAATCCCTCGGTGCAGTCAAAAAATCGGGGTCGTCCAAGGTTTCTGGCGTACTGGAGTATGCTCAAATTCCAAACAAGAGGGGACATTTTATGATGAATACTCCGGGATACGATGTTGAATCTGTTTCAGGAATGGTAGCTGGAGGGGCCAATTTGGTTTTATTTACCACAGGTAGAGGAACTCCAACTGGTAATCCTGTTGCACCTGTCATAAAAATTACAGCAAATTACGAAACATACAAAATAATGGAAGATATGATAGACTTTGATTGCTCATCTGTTATTGACGGAGGGGAAACAACTTTGAAATCTAGCGAAAGATTATGGGAACTGATAATAGATGTTGCGAATGGAAAACCTACTAAGGCTGAAATAAATGGACAGGATGATTTTCTTATTTATAGGATAGGACCGACCTACTGAAATCTCCAACTGAAGCGTGTCAGGTGTTTCAATAAAATTTATTATCGGAGTGGTATTTTAAGAGAGGGTGATTTGTATATTTTCTTTGATAGGCAAAACAACTCATAACAGTGGATATACGGAAATTTTCAATGGTAGCGGCCAGCATTTGAATTTTTTGAGATTTTCATTATTGAACTTAGACAGAAACTTTAGTAAGTACAGTGGTTATTCTGGTAATGAAGAAATAGCCCTTGTAGTTATTCGAGGCACAGTAGACGTTACTGTGGATTCTATATTTTTTTATAATATCGGAAGGAGGAATTCAGCATTTGAAAGCCCCCCTTATACTGTCTACGTTCCCACGGATTCCCATTACAATATAGAGTTGTCAAAAAATTGTGTTGACGCAGAAGTTGCCATTTGTCGATCAGTTGCGGAAAGACATTTTGAGCCTTTCATGATTAATCCTGAAAAAGTGGAAACTGTACCGAGAGGAAAAGGCCAGTGGAAGAGGGATGTAAGAAACATTCTGGTAGACAATGTGAATGGGATGGTTGACAGAATTATAATGGGAGAGACCATAAACAGTGCAGGAGAATGGTCTGGATATCCGCCACACAAGCATGAGGAAAATTCTCCCCCAAACGAACTGCCGTTCGAGGAAATATATTATTACTTGCTTGATCCTCCGAATGGCTTTGGGATTCAAGTTCACTACGGATCGAAATTTGAAGAGGATAGAGGCTACGTTGTGAAATCAGGCAATGCATTTGCCATACCTGATGGTTATCATCCTGTAGTTGCGGCTGGTGGCTACAGACTCTATTATCTATGGTTCATGGCAGGTCCAGCAGGACGTAAATTGATGCCTCATTTAGATCCTTCACACGCGTGGGTTGAGAAATAATGCGGAGTGAAAACTTTTCCCTTTTTAAAGAGGGGGATACGGGAAAAATAGAGTTTTTGCAGCTTGGAGAGGGAAAACTTCTTAGAACGTTGATAGATCCAATAATACAGCATATTGTAGATAATGGATGGCAGATTACTGTGACAGTAACCAACCTGAGAGATAGCGGAGAACACAATATTGAGATGATGAAGAGGCAAGGGGGGAAATATCACATAGCTCTAAGGGACGATGAGCAAATTTCGGTATTAAATATCACTTGCACTAAACCATTAAGCTTGAAGGAAGATTGGGATGCAGTGGTAGGCATTGCAAGATCAAGGAATTTGTTTGCAATTATATCAAACTCGACCGAGGCTGGGTTCGTCAACGAAATGAAAATGCTTGATCTAAATGTTAGACCAACAACATTCGTAGGCGTCTTGACATTATTGCTATATGTTAGGTATAAAGCAGAGATAAATAATAAAATTCTAATTTTGCCGACGGAACTGTTGCCTCAAAATGGAAATCTTTTGCGCTCTTTCGCAAATAAACAACGTGAGCTCTGGAAGTTAGAACAAAAATTCGAAGAATGGCTTAATAACTATGTTTACTTTTTGAACACCCTGGTTGACCGCATAGTGGTAGATGTTCCCGACAGACAAGAATACGATCAACTGAAGAAGTTGAATGACCCTTTCATCACTGTCGGGGAGAGTTATGGGAAGTGGTGGATAGAAAGTTCAGAAGATATGTTTGGCGGCATTCCATTATATGAGAGCCCTGAGGTTGAGCTAGTTCCCGACATTAACAGTTACTACCGGATGAAAGTGTGGCTTCTGAATGGCCCCCATTTGTATCTTGCATGTTGGGGACTCTTGCATGGCTACCAAACCGTATTCGAAGTCTACTCCAATGAAAGGATGAAAGTACATATTTACTCGTACTGGGAAGAGATTAAAGGTATAGTGGACCTTCCTGCTGAAACAGTGGACAGATTCATAACTAATACTGATAAAAGGTTTAAACAAAAATGGCTTGAACACAAACTAAGCGATATAGCCACCAATATTCCTCAGAAATGGCGCGCTCGAATTGAAGAGCCTCTTCTATTACGCAATGAAAAAGAAGGAAGGTATGGAAAAGAAGGACTATTGGCTACAGCTACAATAATGCTTTACCTTTCAAAAAAAGATAAAATTTCTACTGAGGAAGCAATGAAACGTCTTACTAATAACAAAGACCTCATAGACCAAGTCTTTTCCTTATTGGATAATGGGAGTCCCTTCCTAGATTTTCTGCTACCATAACTTTAATTAACCACTTGGTAGTTATCTAAGAATATGTTTTTTAGCATCTTGTTTGATTATTTATAAAGCGTTCAATTTTTATTTTGGTGACACATTCTTTTTTAGCGCGAACTAATAGCTGACCTGAAAAATTGTTATATTTACTCTATGCCAATGAAAGGTGCCCTTGAGATTATTTTTAACATATCCCAATTTCATTGGAACTAAAGTCGTCTCAGACCAGTCTGATTGCTAAAAATCATACAGATTTCCATTCAATCACTTCCTGTGATCAATGAGCATTATCTCATTCGGTATTCTGCAATCTTTCTGATAGGATCTCCCAAAGTTACCATAATTTTGTATCGTTTGAAGTACTGTCTTTTCAGCACTCTTGTATTCTTTCCTAATATCTTTACTTGAGGTTGTAATATATTAAACGGATAGTGTCACAAACTCTGTGTAAATTCAAGGATACCTCTTACTGAACATTTCCATCGATTCATCCTTGCATTTAAAGTATCCGTTGAGTACTCTGTGAGACCATTTCTCATTCAACTCTGCCACTCTAAGATATATTATTTTCAGAGCGGATTCCTCT
>JGI20133J14441_1003225_pt1 | contig 10149 bp, 9 predicted proteins | sample RS3BMetagenome_FD_14441 | JGI IMG/M metagenome (IMG submission 14441)
AAAAGAGAATGACAATAAAATTGGGAAGAATGCTTAAAGAAGAAGAATTGAATCGAATTTTGGAGGAAATATGGCAAGAAATGGTATAAAAGAATGCATATAAGAAACAAAGAAATGAAAACCTGGTTCTTTAAACGGAAGTGAAGTCAGTAGAAAGAAATAACCTTAAGAGAAGTAAATTCAAACCAAAGTCATCATATACTCAAATTATACAATATAGCAAGTGTTTCAAAAAGTATATTAATTGTTTGTTGTGTATTATTAAAAGGGAGTATTTTAGAAAATGCTCAGCGTGAATGAGAAGTTAATCGAGAAGCTTAAAGAGAAAGGTATAGATATAAATGATGTCTTATTAGACGTGTTAAGCAGGGAAGATCCAGCTGAAAGTAGTAAGGAAAGAATAGAATTTGCAGTGAAATATTTAGAGGAGTGTAAACAGCATATTCAGAAGAAGGATGCGGTTCAAGCTTCTGAAAAAGCGTATAAAGTAGCTGAGGAGGTTGTTAAGGCTTTAGCGGAGAAATTTAAGACTGATGAATATGAGGAGTTTCTGAGAGAGGGTAGATGGTATACTTATTTGCTAGGTAAGGCAAGTAAAACTTTATCAAAAAAGCTCGGTTATTGGATTTTGGAAGGTTGGAGTGTAGCTTATGATTTGCATGTGTGGGGTTTTCATGAGAAGAAATACTCAATAGATGATGTTGTTGTTTCACTAAAGAAAATAGAAGATATGTTAAATGAGACGAAAAATATAATAAGTTAAACCTCTTATTAGTAACTACTGGAATTAAATATAACCTAGAAAACTGACTTCCTCCACGCTTTGAAAAAGTAATGGCTCTTTTTCCAAAGCGTTTCATTATTCCTACCATTGATTCATAGCTACATCTCTTATTTGCTTAACAGTGAGTAGCTAAGAGAACCAACCCCATATATATTTCTCAGGATCCCGAATAAAATGGATCTTTATTGAAAAACAAATAAAAGTTTGCTGATTGCTCCTTCCTAAGTCACATTAAGCTCTCATTCGAGCTTAGGAGAAGCGTTGTTGCCGTACTTGATTAAAATTTCTTTTTAAAATATTTAAACCATTCATTCCGCCTTAAGGGCGAGGCTTTCATTTATGTAAATATAAAAAACTAAAAACATTAATGGATTAAGATACTTTATGAAGGTTAAGAATTCAACGCTTACGTCACTACCTTATTTTGAGAAATGGCTTATATTAGGAGTTATAATGGGAGTTTATCTGGTTTAGCTGCTACTGTATTCTATCTCTTGCTTCTTTTATTTGAGGATTTATTTCTTTTCCATTTAATTGGGATATTGTACCCTAGGCCAATAGGCGAAGGAGGAAACCCAATTACCTTTACGTTTTATCCAGGCGATTACTATTTAATACCTGTTTCTATAGTAATTGGCGGCTTGGTTTCTGGTTTAATAGTTTACACTTTTGCACCAGAGGCTGAAGGACATGGAACTGATGCTGCAATAAAGGCCTATCATTACTATCAAGGTAAAATAAGATGGGTTGTCGTACCAGTAAAGATCATAGCTTCTGCCATAACCATAGGTTCTGGAGGTAGTGCTGGAAGAGAAGGCCCTACAGCACAGTTATCAGCTGGCGTTGGTTCAGTTTTCGCTGATTTACTTAAGCTAACATCAGAGGATAGAAGGCGAATGGTTGCAGTTGGAATAGGGGCTGGAATAGGAACAATATTTAAATCTCCAATTGGTGGGGCTTTATTAGCGTCAGAAATTCTTTATAGGAGAGATTTAGAGCCAAAAGTCATTTATCCTGGTCTCGTAGCTTCCGCAATAGGTTATACTATTTTTGGTAGTATATTTGGTTTTACACCAATCTTCGGATATTACACAGGACCTTTTAATCCGTTAAGATTACCAATGTATGCTGTATTAGGGGTCGTAGCTGGATTATTAGCTATAGTTTACGTAAAGGTTTTTTATGGAGTTCATGGCTTCTTTAAAAAGTTAAAAATTAATAATTACTTAAAACCTATGATTGGGGCATTACTTGCAAGTACCATAGCTTTAATAGCTCCAGAGGTTATGGCAGTAGGTTATGGATGGATTGATTTAGCAGAATATAGTAGATTCTTTCAAAATGTTTTTTATTCTCCCATTCTTCCCGTTATAATACTTTTGATACTTTTGCCATTTTTGAAAATTATTGTGACAGCATTTAGTGTTGGATCTGGCGGTAGTGGTGGTGTATTTGCACCAGGTTTATTTATTGGTGCATTTATTGGGGCAGATATTGGCTTACTCTTTCACTACTTATTTCCGTCTATCGTACCCTCAGTTGCTCCATTTGTAATTATAGGAATGGCTGCTTTCTTTAGCGCAGCAGGTAAGGTTCCACTATCTATCATCATTATGGTCACAGAAATGACTGGTAGTTTACAGCTATTACCTGGAGCTATAGTAGCTGTTGCAATTTCCTATTTAATATCTGGTAGCTATACTATTTATCAGGCTCAAGTTTCTACTAAAAGGGATTCGCCAGCACATAGGAGTGAGTTTATGATTCCAGTTCTAGAGAGTGTTAGAGTTTCAGAATGTAAATTTGAGGATATAAAAGTGTTTGATGATGAAAGCATTGAAAAAGCAATATCTATAATGACTAACTATAATTTCTTAAGTTTGCCAGTGATAGATCATAATTATAGATTTTTAGGTATAGTATATTTAAGGGATTTGCTGAATGCTGACAAGAATGATATGGTTAGAAAGTATATGATAATAGGATCACCTTACGTTAGGCCTAATTCAACATTAGAGCAAGCTTGGGAAATTATGTCAAGACTTAGAAGTAAGTGGGCATGTGTTGTTGAAGATGGTAAGTATAAAGGAATTGTAACTATGGATAATTTAATAGAAGCTTATGAGAGAGAGGTGAAGAAATTAAGGCAAACCTCTTAAAATATTTGTCTAAATATCCTTCATTTTCTTTAAGAAATCTTATTATAAGTATAATTATAATTTAATAAGGATCGGCTAATATATTTGATAGGAATAAAGTATTTAATATACGATGACGCTCAAAGAAGATATATTAAGACTTATAAAAGAAGATGAGGAGTTTAGATATGCCATCATAGGTTTACTAGGCTTACATAGATTAGATAAGATTGAAGAATCAATACTAAGGTTAACTGAAAATATTGCAAAATTGGCCGATATTCAAGCGAAAACTGAAGCTAGACTTGCGAAAGTCGAAGAAAGATTATTGAAAGTTGAGGAAAGGCTGGAAGAGCATGACAAAAAATTTGTTATGATTGGGGAGAGATTGGAAGAACATGACAAAAAATTCAATGCAATATTAGAAGAATTAATAATTCATAGGAAAAAATTGGAGGAACATGATAAAATGTTTAACTTAATATTTGAAGAATTAAGAAGTCTTAGAGTAGTTACTAATGAGCTAAGTGTTGCTATAGGTTCGCTAACCAGAAGATATGGTAGAGATTTGGAGAAGACAATTCTTAACATATATAAAGATCAATTAATACAAATGGGAATAAATCCAGATAATGCTAAAAGATTTAGATATATAGATAAGGAAGGTAAATATGGAATAAAAGGAAAAGAGTACGAATTCGATGTAATTATAAGTGATAATGCTATTGATGTAATAGAAGTTAAGACACATGCATCTAAGGATGATGTAGAGTGGTTCAATGATAAGGTTGAGCGTATTAAAAGTGAATTTGGTAAACCATTAAGAAGAAAGGTTATGATGGCTGTTCATATTGATGAAGATGCATTGAATAGAGCAAATGAGCTTGGCATCAATGCTATATATGGTCATGTGATAAAATAAAAGAATATGCCAAAACTGTTGTTGAAATTAAGGAATATTTAAATGATTTCTTCGCTCCGATAGAATTTCATTTCGCTAAAAATGAGATCTTCGATAGATGGTATAAAAGATTTTGGATTATTATGTTGAAGTCTAAATTATAAAATATAAGATAAATCATTTGGATGATAAAATACGAGATATTCCATTATTAAAGTAAAAATAATGATAACCATTTTTAAATTAGTAAACTAATTTTTCTAGAGCTGAATTTTTATCCAAGAATTATTTTGCCAAACTTAATTCTTCTTTTTTGCTTATCTTTGGCGAAGGTTCGCAACCTTCAAGCCAAATCATTGCTAGTGTTTGAAAATCTGGAGGTATAACTTCGCGATCTATTTTTATATCAAGAACAGCAGGAAAACCTGATAGTTTTGCTTTCTCTAGCGCTCCTCTAATTTCTTTTGGATCTTCAATACGTTCACCGTAGCATCCCATAGCTTTAGCAATCAAATCATATCTGATCTCGCCGAAATCTACACCGATATACCTTTTTTTAATAATATAATGTTTGACCTGCTTTTATCATGCCCCATGCAGAATCATTTAATACTACAAAGGTGATTTGCAATCCTAATCTTTTGGCTGTTTCTAATTCTGCAATTCCCATACTGAAAGCACCATCGCCTGTTATGCAATAAACTTCTCTTTCAGGGTTTGCTAGCCTAGCAGCAATCGCATATCCTATACAACTACCTAGATGTCCGGAATCTCCTGTTGCACTACTTAAAAAGGTATTTGGTTCATATGCTCTATTTAAATAATGAGCCCAAACTGTTGTGTTTCCTCCATCTATTACTGCAATTGCATTTCTTGGATAAAATGCTCTCACTTCATGTATAACTCTCAAAGGATGAATGGGTATCTGATCCATCATGACTATCTTTTCAAATTGCTCAATCCATTGTTTTTCCAATTCTTTATAATAGCGATTTCTTTCTCTGCTTCATCGAAAGCTTTAAAGTCTTCTTGCGTTAACTTTTTCCTAAACCTAACTAAAGTTATAAAGTACATATAGATATTTCTCTAAAGATATAATTAAAATTAATTTTAATTAAAATCAAACGCATTGGATGGGAAATTTTATTTATTTTAAATTTAAATTAGAACAACATCATTGAGGGTTATCTTTTGAGCTATTTTTCTTTAGCTACGAAAGCTATTACATAAATTGAAAGCCATGCTCTTTCGGGTGGGAGAAGTCAGATGCTAGAGCACTTAAGCTCACCATCTTCTCAATTTTTATAATTTCGGTTAAAGAAAAGAGATAAGTTTATTAGTTTCAGTGTGAAACTAAGTTTCGGTATGGAACTATGACACTATTTGATCTTAAACCTAAGAAAAATAGAAATGAGCTTTTTGATAGAGAGAAGGAACTTGAAGAGCTGAAAAAAGCAGTTGAGAAAAGATATCCTATTATTGCTATTTTAGGGATTAGAAGAATTGGTAAGACAAGCGTATTGAAAACGTTCCTAAATGAAATGGGTGGAATTTATTTAGATTTGAGAGGAGTTTTTAAGACTATTGAATTGCAAGAAAGGATTACTGATAGTATAAATTCTTCGATTGGAATATTTAGAAGAATACTTGAAGGGATAAGAGGAATAAGCTTTGCAGGTTTTTCTGTAGAAATCAAATGGAAAGGTAGCGATTCTATAAGCCTTGTAGGTTTGCTCAATGAAATCAATAGAAGAACCAATAATTTCATCTTAGCTTTAGATGAAGTCCAAGCAACAAAACCTCCTGTTTCAGCTCAGCTAAGAAACTTGCTAGCTTACGGTTACGATAATTTTGAAAATATAAACTTTATAGTAGCTGGCTCCGAAATAGGTTTGCTAAGAGATTTTTTAGGCATCGAAAGACCCGATTCTCCTCTATACGGTAGATACATCTATGAAATACATGTTGAAAGACTTACAAGAGAAGAATCTAAGGAATTCTTGATGCGTGGATTTAAAGAAGAAGGTTTGAATCCGCCTGTAAATATAATCGAAGAAGCATTGGATTATTTTGACGGAATAATTGGATGGCTAGCATTTTTTGGAAGGAAATATGCAGATGGTATAAGGGACTTAAAAGATTTGAAAGAAATAGCTATAAATTTAGCTTTGGATGAGCTTAAAAAGCTAAGCATTAGAGAAAGGCTTGTTCTTAAAGCCATTGCTTCAAGTTCAAATTCATGGGGTGAAGTGAGGAGATATATTGAAGAAAAAGAAGGAATAACTTTACCAAAAGCAACACTTTCAAGATTGATTGAAAAGATGGAGAAGCTAAGCATGGTAAAGGATTATCGTTTTCTGGATCCGATATACAAAGAAGCTTCATTTAAGTTATGATAAAGTGATTTCCTCCACGCATTGAAAAGGTAAGGGCTCTCTTTTCAAAGCGTTTCATCATTCCCACCATTGATACGTAGCTACATATCGCATTTGATTGACAGTAAGTAGCACAGAGAATCACCCCATTTATATTTCTCAGGATCCTGAAAAATAGGATCCTCATTGAAAAACAAATAAAATTTTGCTGAACGCTCCTTCCTAGTCACATCAAGCCCTCTATCGAGATGGAGAGAAGATTTATTACCATGCATTAATAGAATTTTCTTTATAAAACATTTGAATCTTTCTGTTCCCGTCCTAAAGGGCGAGGCTTTCATTTCTTTGTAAATGTATGAATAAGCTTCAAATTCGCTTCTAGTTTAGCTAAGCCAACTTGTCTTCTTATTTCTGAAACTTCTTTTTTAGAAATAATTAATATTATTATACAATAAATTGATTAAGAAGTATTCATCAAAGCATCAAAAGTATTCTTAAATATTTTACCAAACATATTCTTTTGAGGGTGCAAAGCGATCTTAAGGAAAAATTCCTTGAATTGTTAGATAAGGATAAAGAATTTCGCTACGCTGTAGCAGGCTATTTGGGGCTTGCTGATATTCTTAAAAGATTAGATAGACTTGAAGAAATCCAAACTAAAATTCTCGAAGAAATAAAGGAAATTAGAATAGAGCAGAATAAGTTATGGGAAAATCAGAATAAGATGTGGGAAGAAATTAAAGCGCTCAAAGAAAATCAAGAGAAATTATGGGAAAACCAAAATAAAATTTGGGAAGAAATAAAGGGCCTTAAAGAAGGCCAGAACCAAATCTGGAAAGAAATACGAAGTTTAAGAGAAGTCCAGAACCAAATTTGGGAAGAAATACGAAGTCTTAGAGAGGATCAAAATAAAATCTGGGAAGAAATAAAGGGCCTTAAAGAAGGCCAGAACCAAATCTGGGAAGAAATAAAGAGCCTTAGAGAGGACCAAAATAAAATTTGGGAAGAAATACGAAGTCTAAGAGAAGGCCAAAATAAATTGTGGAAGGAAATTAAAAGCATACGCTTAGAGATGAGAGCAATGCGGGAAGAACAAAGAAGGCTCAGTATTACTGTTGAAAGATTAACTATTTCAGTAGAAGAAGAAGCGAGGGATGTTATAAGCTACAGGTTAAATAAAGAACTTGGTATAGAAATTAAGCTTGACAGATTGTTCATAAAAGGAAGAGAAATTAATATCTATGGTGCAAGTGGAGATATTTGCGTAATTGGAGAAGCTTCTGTTAGATTAGGACCTCGAATAGTGAACGAAGTGGAGAAAAAAATTGAGCTGATTAGGAAATATGAGCCTGAGCTTTTAAGACCTAAGTTAATAAAAGTAATATATACAGACATTGTTCTTCCTCATGTTTTGGAACTTGCTTCTAAGAATAATATTTGGGTATTGAACTGGAAAGGAGATTTGCTACCTATGAAAATAATTCAATTATAATTCCTAAGCTTATAACAATGAGTATTATAACGATTATCCTTGTAGCGATCATCCAAGGAGAAGTTATTATAAGCACTCCTAATTTAACTGCCAAGTAGTAGCCTGAATAATCGTGACCGCTGCGAGAGTAGGCATAAAAAACAAGAGGAGAGAAGACAATCTTTTTGCAACTTCTTTTCTGGCGTTTATATCTAGTGTTAACATTATTCTTCTCATTACTGTTCCCATGAATAAAGTTATGCCTGTCTATGTTCCACCAGTTATTATATGAACGTAATTCAAAATTATTAAATCGTTCAAAAGGTAAGCAACTAAGAAGCCTGCTATTACTACAATAGAGAGCGATAGACTTATTGTTCTGTATCTTTTCACATAAGGAGGAAAGGAAACTTTATTTTCTTCTTCGGATTCCATGAATATTGTTAAAGAGGCATATAAAGATTTGGAACTGGCAAATAATTAAAAACTTCACAGAAAAATGAAAAGTTATATAAGCACAAAATGTTTAAGAATTGTTAGAGTTTTCCTAAGAACAGTCCCAATAAGTTTTATTTAAGAAACGTTACGGCTATAACTTATTTATAATAGTATACTTTAGTATGGAATCTTCTATAATGTATTCACCATTAATTTTCTTAACGTAGCCATACTTAACCATTTTTTCTAAAAGCCCACCAAATCTATTATCTGGTATTGAACCTGCTCTTAATTCTACATATGCTTTTATATCTTTCCATCTTTTCAATCCTGAAGCAATAGCCTTTAGAATTGCTACATATCTAGCCCAAGAATTCTCGATTATTTTTCTTAGCTCTGAAATTTAGATTGCAGAGCCTTCTTCAATAATGCTATTAAGAGTTTCTTTATGATTAAGCTTTCTTACAGTTCTATAGTAATCATAAAGCGTTAACCATCCAGGAATACCATCTAATTCAGATATGATTTCTTTGAGTTCAGGTTCTGGTACATTTATTCCTGCTTTAGCAAAGCCTCTCTTAAGAAATTCCATGCTTTGTTCATCAGTAAATCTATCCATAAATACCTCTCTCCTTACTCTACCTCTTAATGGTGAGTCTTCAGAGTCTAATTTAAGAAAATCGCGAAGCAGACCAACTTCACTTCCTGTAATTACAAAAAATATATCCAAATATTAATCCAAATATTAATCGTTATTACTTTAGAAAAATTTTTCTTCTCATCTCTTAGGCTCATTTACCAGTAATTAAGCCTAGATCTAGGAAAATAGGAGTTCAATCTCTGGCCGGCCATAAGAAAACCAGGTTATTCGAGTTTAAAGCTACTTTTTGGCAGGAGACCATAAGAACTTTAAAAGCGATATATATGTAATGTCCTTATGACTGAAGAAAAACCTAATTTAGCTTTCAGTTTATCTCTTGCAGCAGGAATATTCATATTCCTAGCTTCTATAGTATCCTACTACCAAAACTTTAAAGGTTTAATCCTAATCCTGCCCCAATAATTCCTGATACTGTAGGTTTTATTTTTGAGATTTTAATGCGGAGGAGGTCGGCCAACTCCCTAAACACAGACTGCAGCTCTTTTACGTAACTACTAGTTATTATTAACTTTCTAAATATCGTTTTGATTAAGCTATGTTTATGTAGTGTTACCCAAGAATTCTCTTTTGATGATCTCTCAACCGATGACGAGCACCGCTCACGGGGATGGGAGTGATAAAGTGTGGATGGGATGGTAGAGGTGTTTCCCTTCACTGGCCCCAAGGACTTGAAGGTGAGAGCGTGTATGACCCTTTAAGAGGAGTGCCCGTGGCGGAATTAGAAGTGATTAAAGAAGGTAAGTTACGCCACGGGTAAACACTGGTAATCCTCCTAGATTAATATAGTCTAAATAATCTAAAAATATTATCTTATATCCGTTTAGATACAAAACATTTAAAACCCCGTAACAGAAAAATATTCATGTCAATATTCATGGTACCAATACCTCAAGGTGAACAGTTGCTAGTATTCTTCCCAATAGCTTTCATAATGACCATATTCTCTATCTATCTCATCTACCTAGTGAAGAGGGGAATCGACGGAATTGGGCTACTCCTAGTGCTATACTTCAGTGGGAGCATGGTAATGATGTTCGCAACTCTGTCCGTGTTGTTCTCCTCATCCAACCAGACTACTGAGGTGTTGGCCCTCGCTTTCAACTCGGCGTATATGGTGATCGGTCTGGTTTCTATACTCATGAGGATGAACAGGGGGGTCGGAGTCAAGGTCAGAAATTGGGTCACGCTCCTAGTTTTCGCAGTCACCATGGCCTTGTCTGAAGCCCTCATGGGAGAGGCCTTCTACGCCATGTCGACTGGACATCTCGGGAATCCCCTCTTGGGCGTGGAGAACTACTGGTACTTCGGGGTGATGATATCCGAGATGGCCTTCACCCTGTTGTACTCTTGGAGGACTTTGACTCAACCTCTCAAGAACTTC
>JGI20133J14441_1003227_pt1 | contig 10145 bp, 8 predicted proteins | sample RS3BMetagenome_FD_14441 | JGI IMG/M metagenome (IMG submission 14441)
TCTACAAGTCGGCGTTCGAATACCCGGTCTCGGCAGGCCGCGACGGCACCGGGAGAAGGAGCGGCAACCAAGCCTCGTCGTTCACAGTCCAGGAGGCGTCCAGCCAAGCCACAGCCGGCACCGGTGGAGATGGAGATTCAGGGTCAGGTCGCAGAGACGCTCGACGCAGGAGCCAAGATCAAGCGCCGCTTTGCCCAGCGTGCCCCGCGCGAACGCCACGGGCGTCCGGTGGGTCGGTACCAGATGGTAGTGCACGTCGCTGGTGATGTGACGCAGGTGGCCATCCTGGAGGGGCGAACGCTGATCCAGCACTTTGTCTCACGGGCATCGGATTCGCAATCTAACATCAGTGGCAATATCTACCTTGGGCGGGTTGCAAACGTGCTCCCCGGCATGGAGGCGGCGTTTGTCGATATCGGCACCAATAAGAACGCGGTTCTCTATCGTGGCGATGTCCGCTTCGATCGGGAGGATCTTGAGTCTTTCGACCGCAGTGTTCGCATCGAGCAGCTCCTGAGGCCCAAGCAGGTGGTGATCTGCCAGGTGGTCAAGAATCCGATCGCCCAAAAGGGTGCTCGCCTCACCCAGGAGGTTTCGCTGCCGGGTCGCTTCGCAGTGCTGTTGCCTGGTGGGGGTAGCTTTGGGATCTCAAAGCGACTGCCCGACGATGAGCGGCGCCGACTGCGCCGTATCCTCGACGATGTGGCCCCGGAGGGGTTTGGCGTGATTCTGCGGACGGCGGCTGAGGGCTCCACCAAAGAGGAGCTCAAACGCGATATCGATAGCCTGATGGAGTCGTGGAAGAAGATCGAGGAGATGGGCAAGTCGGCCCACGCGCCAGCGTTACTCTACCGTGAACCACCATCAGCGGTGCGCGTGATCCGGGAGGAGTTCAACCGGGAGTTCCGTGGGATCACCATCGATGATCGTGCTCTCTACGATGAGATCGCGGGTTACGTCGCGGCGATCTCCCCCGAGCTGGCTGATCGTGTCGAGTATTTCGATGCTAGCGCCGAGAAGCTGGCTATTTTCGACCATTTTCACGTTCGCGAGCAGTTGCAGAAGGTCCTCGAACACAAGGTCTGGCTGCCCTCTGGAGGTTCGATCGTCATCGACCGCACGGAGGCACTGACCGTGATCGACGTGAACACCTCAAGAAACGTCGGCACGGTTTCACTGGAGGAGACGATTCACAAGAACAACCTCGAGGCAGTCGAGGAGATTGCGCGTCAACTGCGTCTACGTGATATCGGTGGAATCATCGTCATCGATTTTGTGGACATGATCGAGGCCCAGAATCGTGAAGACGTTATGCGTGCGTTTCGAGCGGCGCTGACTCGGGACAAGACCAAGACCCATGTGTACGAGATGTCCCAACTCGGCCTCGTGCAGATGACTCGACATCGGATTGCAGAGGGGCTCGTCGAGGCGTTGTCCGAAATTTGCCCAACCTGTGGTGGCAGTGGGTATTGTATCGACCCGATGATCACCCAGTAAGTCCTATACTGGTTCCGATATGTATGCAGTTGTTGACGTAGGCTCGAAGCAAGCCAAGGTGTTTGAGGGTAGGACAGTTCTCGTTGAGCGCCTTGCTGCGCAAAGCGGTGATGAGGTGACCCTTCGTCCTGTTCTCTTTGTCGATGATGATCGGGTGCTTTCGCGCTCGGATGAGCTTTCACGTGTTGTCGTGCGAGGCGAAATCGTTGAGGAAGTCAAAGGCGTGAAGGTTATCGGGTTCCGGTACAAGTCCAAGGCGAACGAGCGGAAGCATTTTGGTCATCGCCAAAAGTACACCCGCGTGATGATCACCTCGATCGTCGCCGAGTAGCCGTGGTGGACGCCCATTGACGTTGGGCGTCATCGTCGTAATCTCATCGGCACTGTGCTAACAACAGGCGGTGAGCGGGAGCCGGTTACTTGTTGTGTATAGATCTCTGTGAGCAGATCGTTGGGCAAGGTCAGGTTCGCCCGACTCCACGGTATCGCTAGAGGAATCGTCATCGCTAGAGGAATCGGTATCGCTAGGACTGCGTGTGGCGAGGCGAGCGTGAGCCAAGCCCACAGTGCTCGTAGGTGTTGTTATCTGTAGTATCGAAGAAGTTTTCAAGGAAGCGAGGAACGTATGTCAAAGACTAAGGGTGGCGGTTCGACAAAGAACGGTCGCGATTCTAATGCGCAGCGCCTGGGTGTAAAGGTATACGGCGGCCAGACGGTCCAAGCGGGTTCCATCCTGGTGCGCCAACGTGGCACGAAGTTTTATCCAGGCACGAACGTGGGACGCGGCAGCGACGATACCCTCTTCGCTAAGGACTTCGGGCAGGTCGTCTATGGAGTGCATCGAGGACGCAAGGTAGTGTCGGTGGTGCCTCGTGAGGATGACTCACCCACAAACTGATTTGTGTGGTTACGCTTGGGACCTGTTGGAGGCGAGCGTTCTCCCAGACAGGGGCGTCTTCCGAGATTATCCCAGCTACGCGACTCTCTCGAGGCCAAGGGTCGGCCATTGATGAGGGTAACCTCGCGTTGGGCGGCGTGGGCGTAGAGCTCGTGGACGCCCTTGGGGTTGTTCACAACCTTAGGCAGAGCCGGCGGAGCGTGTCTTGCGCCAGTCCGGGACTCTATAGACGGCCGATGGCGCAGCAGGTGGCATTGCACTGACAGGGCGTGGTCGGTGCTGTTGGTGGCATTGCACTGACATGGCGTGGACGACGCTGTTGGTGGTGATCAGCCAGGCCGGAAGGCCTAGCTTGGAACGCCAAGCCAGAGAAAGACCAGTAAATTGAGAAGGTGGGGTCTTTGACTCCGCCTTCTTTCTGTTTGTGACGAGGTAACGATGGCTGAGTTTGTAGATGCTGCCCAAATCCATGTGAAGGCTGGTAACGGAGGAGCGGGGGCGGTCTCTTTTCGGCGAGAAGCTCATGTGGATCGTGGGGGGCCCGACGGTGGCGACGGTGGCAAGGGCGGCGATGTGATTTTGACGGTCGACCCGCAATTTGCCTCGCTGATCGTATTCCGGGACCAACCCTTTCGGCGCGGTGGCGACGGCGCTCATGGTCAGGGCAAGAAGATGCATGGCGCTGGTGGACGCGATCAAATCGTGGGGGTACCGCTGGGGACGGTGGTACGGGATTTCGATGGAACGCTGGTCGCTGACCTCGCGGAGCCAGGCGCCTCGGTCGTGGTGGCCCGTGGAGGGCGCGGAGGGGCGGGGAACGCTCGCTTTCTGTCGAATCGACGGCGCGCCCCAGGCTTTGCCGAGCAGGGCGAGGTCGGGGAGGAGTACTGGTTTAATCTAGAGCTCAAACTCAAAGCCGACATCTGTCTGATCGGCGAACCCAATGTCGGCAAATCTTCCCTGATCGCTAATATCTCTCGTGCTCGTCCAAAGATCGCCGATTATGCCTTCACAACGTTAGTGCCGAATCTTGGGGTCGTGCGTCCAACCGATGCGACGGAGTATATCGTCGCTGACATCCCGGGTTTGATCGAGGGTGCAAGCGAGGGGCGCGGGCTGGGACATGCGTTTTTGCGACACGTTGAGCGAGCCGTCGCTTTGGCACTCGTGGTACCCGCCGACCTGGATGAGGCCCAGATGACAGAGCAGGTCGGCCAGCTCCTTCATGAGTTGACCAACTACCAGGAGTCGCTAGGTGATCGACCAAGGGTATTGGTTGGCACCAGACTTGATCTTGTTGAAGATGAGGATGAGGCAAGAGCGCGGATGTCACGCGTTGGTGATCACTTCGCCGTACCGCTGGTTGGCGTCGTTTCCAACGTCGATCGTCGTCAAATGGCGTCGGTCATTTACGGGTTCGCCAGGATCGTGGACTCAGCTCGAGCCGCGCAGCCAAGCACCGTCGAGCGAACGATCTATCGCCCTCGCCCGAACTTTGAGGTTCAGGTGGAGCGCACGGGGGATTCCAGTTTTGTGGTGCAAGGACGTGATGCTCTCCACGCCGTTGGGTTGAGCGACCTTGGTCAGGCCGATGCTCTGGCGATTGTTCATACCCGACTCGAGCGGATGGGCGTGTTTCGGATGCTACGGCGTCTGGGATGTCGAGAGGGCGATCTGGTCAAAATCGGTAGCTTTGAGTTCACTTTCGAGGAGGACTGATGCCAATAGGCCGGTTGGTGGTGAAGGTCGGGACGACCTCGCTGACCACCGATTCCGGTGAGTTCCGTACTGATGTCGCTGCTGCGTTGGTGCGAGGCATCGACTCGGTGCGCCGTAGTGGGGTAGAGGTCGTCTTGGTGGTCTCGGGGGCGATCGCCCTCGGTGTGCGTCGCCTCGAGATCCCTCGGCCGAGCGAGGCTTCGATGCTCCAGGCGCTGAGCGCCCTTGGACAGATCGAACTGCTTGGCCAGTTGTCCACCCTCTTTGGAGCCCACGACATCCGGATCGGTCAAATACTGCTGGCACCTCAGGACTTCGGTGATCGACGGCAATATTTGCATGCTCGATCAACGCTCAATGCGTTGCTCAGCTTCAACGTCGTCCCGGTGATCAACGAAAATGACGCAATAGCCAATGAGGAGATTCGCTTTGGCGATAACGATCGACTCGCTGCATTGGTCGCACATCTGGTCCATGCCGATCTCTTATTGTTGTTGACCGATCTACCCGGTGTCTACGATGCCGATCCACGCCGTGTTCGGGGTGCGCGTCTCGTGGAACGGCTTGAGGTAGACCAAATTGGAACCGTCCAAGCCGAGGGGTCGATTTCAGGCCGTGGAAGCGGTGGCATGTCATCGAAGCTGGCCGCTGCCAGCATCGCTGCGCGTTCGGGCGTCACCTGTCTGATCGCATCTGCCGAGACGGAGGCGGTGATCGAGGACGCGGTCGTGGGACGTCCGTATCCTTCGACGTTGATTCCGGCACTCGGTGTGCGTGAGTCAGCACGACGTCTCTGGATCGCCTATGCCACCGATCCCGAGGGCAGGTTGGTGATCGACGAGGGGGCCCAGCGCGCCTTGCGTTCTGGCGCAGCTTCGCTGCTGGCGGTCGGTGTTCGAGAGGTCGAGGGTCGGTTCATGTCCGGTGCGAGCGTGGAGATCGTAACGGCCAACGGGGAGATCTTCGCCCGTGGTCTGAGCCGACTCGATTCTTCGGCGATTCTCGGCACTCACTCGATTGTGGTACATCGTGATGATCTGGCCCTCCTGACACCAGTCGTCGCTGACGATGCCTCGGGGCCTCTACGCTGATGAGATGGTCACTCCCCAGGTTGTAGTGGATGAGGGCATCGTCGAGGCCTTAAGGGTGCTTGCTGAGCGCGCACGCCAAGCCCAGCGGACGCTGGCGACGAGCACCGGAGCCATGCGACAACGACTCTTGGAGGCAATGGCTGACGGTATTGAGGCGAATCGTGACGCGATCTTGGCCGCCAACCAGCAAGATCTTACCGAGGCTAACGCGCTCACCAGTGCCCAGCGTGATCGCCTTACACTCGACGAGTCGCGTCTTGGGGCGATGGCAGCCTCGATTCGATCGGTAGCGAACCAGCCCGACGTCGTTGGTGCGATCGTCGATGGCTGGGTGTTGGACAACGGGTTGCGCGTGCGTCGTGTTCGGGTCCCGTTAGGGGTTGTCGGGGTGATCTATGAGAATCGTCCAAATGTCACCTCTGATGCAGCCGCGCTCGCGCTCTATGCCGGTAACGCCATTGTCTTGCGAGGATCTTCGCTCGCAGCGCACTCCAATCGGGCTATCGTCGACGCGCTTCGAGGGGCGATTGGCGAGGTTGGAATGCCCCAGGATCTGGTGGCTATGGTGAGCCAGACGAGTCGGGAGAGCGCCATCGCCTTCATGCAGCTCGGCTCCGCTATGGACGTACTGATCCCAAGAGGAGGGCCCGAGCTGATCAACACGGTGCGCACCTATGCCAATGTTCCCACCATCATCGATGGCGACGGTAACTGCCATGTCTATGTCGATGAGAGTGCTGATCTTGCGATGGCGGTGGCAATTATCGAGAACGCAAAGTTACAACGCCCAGGTGTTTGCAATGCGATGGAGACGTTGCTCGTCCATCGCGCGGTCGCCGAGGCCCTCTTGCTCCGTTTGGATGTTGCCCTCGCCAGCGTTGAACTTCGAGGGGATGAGCAAACGCGAGCGCTCTGTCCGCGAGCCCATGTGGCCACCGAGGACGATTATGCCCGCGAATTCTTAGATCTCATCCTGGCGGTCAGGGTGGTTGACGACCTAGATCAGGCGATCGATCACATCAGACGCTTTAGCTCGGGCCACTCTGAGGCCATCATCACCAATAGTTTTGCTCATGCACAGCGCTTTGAGCGAGAGGTCGATGCCGCCAGCGTACTGGTGAATGCCTCCACACGTTTCGTTGATGGAGGTCAACTTGGGATGGGCGCCGAGATCGGCATCAGTACCCAGAAGCTCCATGCCCGTGGTCCGATGGGAGCTGCACAGCTTACCACCACGAAGATCCTCATCGAAGGAGAGGGCCAGACTCGTCACTAACCTGGAGTGGTGTTGTTCCTACAAAATCAAGACGAGGTCCACCAGGCGCTCAGTCGGGTTGGCTACCTACCCAGTACCGAGATCGCCACCACCGTTTTTCTGGCAACCAAGCTTGAAAAGCCAATTCTGGTGGAGGGACCCGCTGGAACCGGCAAGACCGAGCTAGCGAAGGCACTCGCGAGGGCTTTTGCGTTGGAGATGGTGAGGCTTCAGTGCTACGAAGGTCTTGATGAGTCGCGCGCGCTCTACGAGTGGGACTATCGCAAGCAGCTGTTGGCCCTCCAGGGCAGCACAGATCAAGAGGTCTCATCGATTTTTTCGGCCGACTACCTGTTGGAGCGACCGTTGCTCGCGTCCCTTCGGGGTGGTGGCGAAAAGATTCTTCTCATCGACGAGGTGGATCGGCTGGAGGTCGAGACCGAAGCGCTGTTGCTAGAGGTGTTGGCGGAGTTCCAAGTTACCATTCCAGAGTTGGGGACGGTGCAGGCAACGTCCAAGCCGGTGGTGATCTTGACCTCCAATGGTATGCGAGAACTCTCAGAAGCCCTCAAGCGACGGGCACTCTACCTGTACTTGGACTACCCCAGCCAAGAGCGCGAACGCGCCATCGTGAGCGCGGCACTCCCCGAGATCGATGACGAGTTGGCGGCTCGTCTTGTCGAGGTCGTCGCCCGGCTGCGCTCGATGGATCTGAAGAAGAGCCCTTCGATTGCGGAGACGCTCGATTGGGCCCGATCGTTGCTGGCCCTTTCGGTGTCCTCGCTTGATGATGACGTTGTTGCCTCCACGCTACCGATCTTGTTGAAGAACCGTTCGGACATCGAGCGGGCCCTCAAGGAACTGCTTCCTCGGGTTTGAGATGCTGCTAGCGACGCTGCTTGATTTCGTGACCGCCCTACGGGCGGCTGGCGTGAGCGTGAGCCCGTCGTCGGTAATTGACGCCGCAGCGGCCTTATCGGTCATCGACCTGCTCGATCGCGCGAGCGTCCGTGCGGCGCTTGCGGTTACCCTCATCAAGGACCCGTCGTCGCTGTTGATTTTTTACCGTCTCTTTGATGTGTTCTTTGCTGCTGGCGCTCATGAGGATCCCTCCATCGAAGAGGATGAGCTCTTCGATGCGATCCGGGATGCACTCCTGAATGAACGGTGGGATCGACTGAGTGAACTGGTAGGTCAAGCGGTGGAGCGCTTCGGCGGGGGGTCACCAGAGCGCCCGGTGTCTGGGGTCACCAGAGCGCCCGGTGTCTGGGGTGTACTACGCCTATCGCACGAGTCGTGCGTTGGACTTGGATCGACTGCGCTTTGAATTGCTCGCAGGGCTCGCAACCCAAGCCGAGGGCGAGCCGGCGTCGGTCTTCGACGACCCCGACTATCAGGTGAACCGACGCCTTGGCGAACTCGCCGCCACCATCGACCGTGAGGTGCTCGCTCGCATCGTCGAGGCCCGTGGTGCGACCGAGGTCGCAAGGACCCTTGGGCTGCATCTGGCGGAGGACGCAGAGATTATGCATGCCTCACGCGAAGAGCTGCGCGAACTGCGCCGCATCATCACGCCGTTGGCCGTTAAACTGACGGCCAAGCTAGAGCGGCGACATCGCTCCAAGAACGCCGGCCGACTGGATTTTCGGGCGACGATTCGCCACTCGCTTTCGACCGGTGGTGTACCCCTTTCGCCCATCACCCGTGACGATCGTCCGATGCGGCCAGAGGTCGTCCTGCTTGCTGACGTCTCCGGGTCGGTTGCCTCCTTTGCTCGGTTCACGATGCAGCTGTTGTATGCTCTCGCACACGAACTGCGAAAGCTGCGCAGCTTCGCCTTCATTGACGAGATCGACGAGGTGACCGAGCTCCTTGGTGGGAACCAAGATATCGAGGCTGCACTCCGCAGTGTTGCTCAGTCGGCCAAAGTGGTGGGGCTCGTCGGGCATTCGGACTACGGAGCTACCTTTCGTCATTTCGATGAGCGCTATGGGAGTTCGATCTCGGCCACGACGACCTTGATCATCTGTGGGGATGCCAGGTCAAACTACCATGATCCTGAGGAGCACCATTTTCGCAGTTTTGCTGAGCGAGCGAAGGCTACGTATTGGTTGAATCCGGAGCCTCGTGGGTATTGGGATACCGGTGATTCGGCGCTAGCCAGTTACGCACCCTGGTGTCGTGCCGTGGTCGAGTGCCGGACACTTCGCCAGCTCGAACGCTTTGTCGAACAGGTCCTCTAGCAACTTTGGTCGGTGTCGATGGCTCCACCAAACTGGTTGGTCGTGCCATATTGTACGTAGTGAATGACCCCGCCGCCAAAGGGCAGGTAACTTGAGCCCGCTGCTCCTTGGCAGACCGCGGTTGGATTCGCACCCGGATCAGGCACCCAGAGTGCGGTGTTGGTAGGCAGTGCTGCGCCGTCGGGCGCGCCGGCGGTGATCTGTGACCATTGGTAGTTGGTCGAGTAGACACCGACGTTGGAGGCACCGAGGGATTCCAGCGCGGCGATGGAGCCGAGGATGGCGTCGTAGTTGTGGGCGCCGTCGCCGGTCCAGTTGCTAGAGCCCTCGACGTCAAGCCACCAGGTGTTGTGAACGATGTTTGGAAGGTTGGCTGCATCGGCGTTCACCGTCGCGGTATCAAAGCCAAAGATGGCCTGTTGCCATCCGAAGTTGAAGTTGGGTCCAGGTTGGGCACACGAGTGACCGGCACTGACGTAGAGTTGGCACCCTTGTGTGGTGTCCGGTGCGGTCGCGTAGGCGCCGTCGTTGGTGGGTTCGTCGTATTGACACGTGGTCGCATCCCATCCTGGCAGCGCGGTGCCTGTCGCGGTGAGGCCGACATCGTTGGGATCGGTGGCACAACCACTCGGCACGTCGTTGGTGACCGCTGGGTTCGCGTTGGCGGCGTTGGGGCTATCGCCGAGGAAGAGATAGGGCTGTGTGGCGTTGCCGGCGATTTGCAGGGCAGCCATGAGGCCCTGCGAGATGCCGTTAGTCGCGGTACCACACGCGGCATTGGTCGCCGGTGTATAGTCGAAACTAAACGGCCAGCCGTTGGTCTCAACGAACATCAACCCTTGTGGGGAATTGGGCAGATCCTGACAGTTATAGTTAGAGACATCGTAGCCATGCACCTCGGGCACCATGACCATGGCGACGATGGGTGCCGGTATCTTCTCGCTCCCCAACGAGTTGAGGAATGGGGCCGACCCAAAGTTGAAGACCCCGCCATCGGCGGCCACCATCCAGTACCCGTGTCCACCTGGCGTCGAGGTGATGCCGACGATCGGCTTGTTCAACGGATGCGCACCGCTGAGCCCGGTCAGTCCGTCGCTATAGGTCGAGCCATAAAACCCAGCGTCACCAAAGTCAAAGACCCCGCCATCGGCCGCCACCATCCAATAGCCCTTCCCGTTGGGCGTCGCAGCCATCCCAACGATCGGGGCATTGAGTGGGTGGGCGCCACTGAGCCCGGTGATGCCATAGGTGTAGGTTGAGCCATAAAACCCAGCGTCACCAAAGTCAAAGACCCCACCATCGGCGGCGATGAGCCAGTATCCGCCACCGTTCGGTGTCGGCACGATCCCAACGATCGGGGCGTTGAGTGGGTGAGCCCCTCCGAGCCCGGTGATGCCATAGGTGTAGGTCGAGCCATAAAAGTGCGCGTCACCAAAGTCAAA
>JGI20133J14441_1003235_pt1 | contig 10128 bp, 10 predicted proteins | sample RS3BMetagenome_FD_14441 | JGI IMG/M metagenome (IMG submission 14441)
GGACGCGTCAATGGCCGCCGCGATAAAATGGGATTCATGTTTGATCATGATGATGTAGTGGGGAACAAGGCCGCATGATTTATTCTGCGTTCCTACTTAGTTGTCCGAATAGCACGTAGTTTCAATCCGCTCCGCGGCTTGGGGCCGCGGAGAACATACATATCATCATATATAACAGGCTGTATATCAGTTTCAATCCGCTCCGCGGCTTGGGGCCGCGGAGAACGTGACAAGGCTAGGGCGCGATACGCCAAAAAACTGTTTCAATCCGCTCCGCGGCTTGGGGCCGCGGAGAACTGTACTTTTCTTCCAGTTGTCCGAATAGCACGTAGTTTCAATCCGCTCCGCGGCTTGGGGCCGCGGAGAACCCGAGATCATAGGTGCATCGGCTCCCGGCATGGATGTTTCAATCCGCTCCGCGGCTTGGGGCCGCGGAGAACACACCTCATAAATTTAAAAACGCCATGATTTTTAGTTTCAATCCGCTCCGCGGCTTGGGGCCGCGGAGAACTTATACGCCGTTGATCCGCCTGGATTGCCTATCGTGTTTCAATCCGCTCCGCGGCTTGGGGCCGCGGAGAACACCTTAAAAACGCCATGATTTTCAAGTGGATCATGTTTCAATCCGCTCCGCGGCTTGGGGCCGCGGAGAACGTAGTGCGGAAGTAAGCTATTGCGGCGCATGGAGTTTCAATCCGCTCCGCGGCTTGGGGCCGCGGAGAACAGTGGATGTCGCAACAGGACGTTGCCGACCTATTGGTTTCAATCCGCTCCGCGGCTTGGGGCCGCGGAGAACTGCCTTGCTCTAACTCTCGGTGCCATAACGGCAAATTCGCCTTGTTCCGCGAACCACCATTCCTTACACACACCGGCCCCGCCAACGTTGCCTTCCGGCACTGATAATTCTTCATTTTTCAAAGAACTTCCACGCATCGCGAAACCCCCACGTCCCCGCGTACACTCCCGGTTCGCGGAACCCATTATACACCCACCTGCCCATTTCATGGCCAATACCCCTCATGCCGCTAGCTTACCACATTTCCCGCGCAACCAAACACGCCACGCCGCCCCTTACGCCCCAACAATGCCATCACCAACCCACCTTAAAATACCAACGGCTCACGTAAATCCCGCGGCTCCTTGGTTCCCACATGCTCTATGCGTCCAATCGCCGTGGAATCCAGAAAATAAAACCGCAAAGAATCCAATCTCGAATCAATCTCATCCACCAATCGGCTCCGCAAAATCGCCCATTCCTTATCCCCCACCGCACATTCAAACACCGAATATTGCACCCGTTGCCCATAATCCAAGCACGCCTTGGCCACCCGCCGCAACCGCTTGCGCCCGGCGCTGTCCATGGTATTAACATCATACGCCACCAATACCACCATAACATTCAACCCCAAACCGCGGCCACGCAGCGTGGCCCGCTAAACATGAAAAATCTGTAACATCATTTGAACACCACCGGAATATAATGCTCTATATCTCCCCGAATGTGCCGCGCTAAAATCTTGGCCTGCAACGCCGGAAACCGCCCCAACGGTGCTTCCTGATTCAAATACGGATGCACACGTTTTTCCTGTTTGCGTTCCTGGTACGCCCCAATCAACCGCTTTCGCGCGGCATCTTTCAACTCCACCGCGCCACCGGGCCGGATGATAAAATCATCCGCGCCAACCTGCCGCCGGTTTATTAACGTGATGACAAACCGGTCCACCACAAACGCTCGAAATTCCTCCATCAAATCAAGCGCCAACGATGGCCGCCCAGGCCGTTCATCATGAAAAAATCCCACCGACGGATCCAGGCCCGCACACGCCAGCGCCGCTCTGCAATCATGCGTCAAAATACTGTAAAACAACGACAATAACGCATTAATCGGATCCAACGGCGGGCGGCGCGTCCGTTTCTTAAATTGTAATGATTCCGGTGCATCGGGCGTCATGCGGGCAAAATGTTCAAAATAAATCCGCGCTGCGTCCCCCTCCACGCCGCGCATCGTATCCAACGAATCTGCCGGTTCCAACTGCAACAATCCATTCGCCAAATACGCCGCTGCCGTACGCAATGCCTCCGCGTCCGCCGCCCGATTCTCCGGCAAATCCCGCCCCGACCGCAACAAATTGCCCCGCGCGTTCTGCACCTTGCCCGCCACCACAGCGCGTGTAAAGTGTATCCGAAATGCCATTTCATCCGCCCGCCGAAATTGCGCCCGCTTCAACCGCACACCACCCGACCCCGGCATATCAATCCGCGCCAGCAATCGACCGCTCGTTGACATAAAATTTAACGGAATCTGTCCCGCCGCGCACGCCTCCATCAATTGCGGGCTGACCATCACGCGCCCGAAAGATGCAATGGAATCAATCATGTGCATCGGCAACCGCGCCGCCACGTTGCCGTCGATCTCAATTATAATCGCCTGCCCCTCGCGGTGCAGATACGCCCCCTCCGTCACCACATACAACGTATTAAGTTGAATCTCATCCATAATCCATTTCCATATTCGCCCGCTCCCCCATCCTCGCGTTTAGCGCCGTCGGCTGCCGACGGGCGTCCCCGCCACCCGCGGAATTCATCCCGCAATTCCGTTCTGTTTATTCATTACTCATTACCTCATTATTCATTGAAGCGCAGCGCAAACAACTCTGCGTATGCCGTATCCACCAGCCGTGAACCACCCGCTAACTCCGGAACACATATCGCGTGCATGGAACACCCCTCACATTGCGGTTTCAATATCGCCGGCGGAACTACATCCGCCAATATCAACGCCCGCACGTTATCAATAGTTCCAACCGTTAATTCCCGCAATTCATCGGTAAATACCACCTCCCGCCTCCGCCGCGTTTTAACATGATAAATCGCCCCCTTCGGCACTGGCACGCCGACCATCTCCTCCAAACACAACGCCTGCGCACATAATTGTACGTCATCGTTATCCCATTTTTTTCGTTTGCCCAATTTGTAATCCACGGGTAATGGAATCTCCCGCCCATCAACCCCGGGCCAGAATTCCACAATGTCCGCCTTGCCGACCAATCCCAATGCCACCGAAAACAACGGCAATGCCCGTTCAATCCGCGCCCCCTCCGCCGTCTGTCGATAACCCGGATCATCGGCATGTTCATGCGCCAACGTGCCGGAAACCGTCCACGCATTATCCACCCACAGCGCATCCAACCGATGCAGCGCGCAGCGCCGATTGCAATACAGAAAATCATTCAACGACGATATCGAAACCGGATCGGGCGGGTCAATGTTCATATCCTGCACCATGTCCATATCCTGTTTAGCGCCGTCGGCTGCTGACGGGCGCTTTTTATTCACCACGGCCAGGCCGCCTGGCCCGCTAAACAGCGCCGTTGCCCCACGGTGTAATAAAATCCCATGTTTGCGGGGCCAATCCGGCCTTGATCGGATTGTTGTTCACGTATTTAATGGCCCGTGCAATATCCTCCGCCGTATCCAGATATACATCCCAACCTTTTTGCGCCCATACCGTCGCATCCGTCCGCAATGATTCGACATTTAACTGTTTGGTCCCCCGGCTCCGCAGGTGGCCGACCACCTGCTCGATTTCTTTTGCGTGGCGCAAGATCACCGTGTGTACATGATCCGGCATAATGGCGCAGGCCAATATGCGGTAATTCGTTTCAGCGCACGCCACGCCGAATCCGCGGCCAATGGCCGCGACCTGTTCCATGGAAAACCGCACCGGCGGGTTGGTCAAAGTTTCCTTGCCGCGTTGGCGGCTCGCACGGTCATGCGCCACCGCCGCCACAGATCGCCGCGCCCCGCACGCGGTGCCACCGCCTGCGGCGTAGTACAGATCCCAACTGCGGACATAATCCGACCATGACCCCCGCGGATCATTGGGCAACCAGAATCCATACGCGCAAAATGTACTGTGGTAGGCCGCAACCATAAAATCTCCTGTTTAACCGGGCCGCCGGGCGGCCCGTGCTCTAACCTGTCGCGGCCACCGCCGCCACCTTCCGTTTAGCGCCGTCGGCTGCCGACGGGCGCTTCTATTGCGGGCAGCGCCCCGGCACCCCCACCACGGATTACCTCACACCAACGGAAACGCCAACGCATTCAAATCCGACGCCGACAATTCCCGATGAATAATCCCCGCCGGCAACGAATCCGCAACGGTGATTTTGTAATCCGCGAATTTACGTGGCGCGGCGGAATCGCCTAGCGCCGGTGTCGCCACTCTGTCAAACAACACATGGGCTGGCGCTTCGCCCAGCGCTGTGGAATGCTGAAATACATGCAATCCGCGCAGGGACATCAGTCCGCGCGACGCGGAACGATCCAGATCAAACATCCGTTGCAGCGCCTGGAAAAATAATGCCAAATCTTCGTAACTGAATCCGGTATCACGCGCCAGAAGCGGATTGATAAATCCGTGCCCGCGGTAAAGCGCATACGGCACCGTATTTTTCCTCCCAATCGTGCCGGTTAAAAATCCGTCCTTCTTGGTCTGCTTCTCCGCATCCTCCACGGTCGTAACGCTCTTACGCGTAATGGCCGATTCCGTTGGAATGATCGCATCCAATGAACGGGCGAACGTGATTTGCGCCGGACCACGCACCTGCCCGCAATTGAATTCACCTGTGGAAAGTACTGCTCCAAATGTACGAATGTCATAATACTGCTGGAGCAACCACTTCTTGGCCTTTTCCGCCTCCGTAGATTTATCCTTGCCTTTACTCTCCTTGAACGCCCTCTTGTCGATGCCCGCACCGTCGAACGCCTGCTCCATCAAATTGTTTAAAATGCGCTTCTCATACACTGCGTCCTGTGTCTGAAAAAACAGATCGAAACCCGGCTTGCTGCCCGCAATTGCCGCTACCGCATTACGAATCTTCCGCTTGATACACACGTCCGTAACGAACCCCTGCATGGTTTGCGGATCGATGCGCGGCAGATTGCCCGCATCCGGATCTCCGTTGGGATTGCCATCCTGAACATCAAAGAGAAATACAAAATCATAACGCCGATCAACTGCCTGAACCATGGAAAGTTCCTTTCACAAAAATACATTGCAACGAAATCAAGATTGTGCCGCCTGCTTTTGCTCTTCGCGTCGCTCGCGGTTTTCCGCGCCCTGCCTGCGGTATTCCGCACGCTGGTGGTAAAAACCAAGGGCAAATTCGCACTGTTGGTCCAGTTTCAGCAAATGCGGAAGCTGATCCACCTTACTGCAAAGCAGTTCGAGGTCTTTTTTTATATTGAAAGCCATACCAGGTTTATCATTTTCCAGCTTGCTGATATGCTGCTGGACGGATTTGAAAAGCCGCGGAAACACTAATCCCGGCGATGTGCTGGCGGTTCCATAGAATTTGTCGACCACATTGGCATTGACATCCCCAAGCGCCCCCCATTGGGCACGCTCAAAGACCGCCATCAATCGGCCGCACACATACGCCGATGATCCGGCATCCATCAATTGTTCACTCATGGGAACTCCTTTCCTTAAGAGAATTAACTTAACCAGTCCAATACGCACCGCCGTAAATCCTCGGGTGCCTTCGGCCTGTAAACGCCGCAGACACGCGGCGAGAATATTCTCACCAATCGGCCGTCCCTTTATCGCGCCCGCCAATAACTGCGGCGGCACACTCGGCGCAACAGCGTCCTTATCCAAGGCCGTTGCCAACGCCAACTGCCACAGCGGAAATGCCGTTGTAACCTCGTTGCCCAACGGGCTGATAATTTGCAATTCATTAAACCATCGCCGCAGATTTTCCTTAACCGCTGAGATTGGTGCCTCAAGATAGTCGCGAACCACAGCGCGAGCGGCATTTCCCGACAGCGTCAGACAATAAAAAGCATTCTCATCAGCAACCTTGGCCTCTTGGCCGCTATGCGCACTTTGCAACAACTTCCTCACCGCTTCCGGATTGCTTCCATCAAGGCACGCCAGCAAGCCGTCGACCTCGCTCCTCGCGCGCGACCAGAACAGAAAAATATCGCCCCCGCTTGTGATCCTGCTGCGATGCAATTTTTCCTGCACCAAGGCCTGTATCGCCCGTGTGTAACCGTCCGCTGCGCGGTACCCGATCGCAGAATTCGCCGCCCCTTCAAGGCCATAACTTTCAAACGCCTGTTTATCATTGGATACCAGACTCACACCGGATGCGATACCACCGGGAATCCCGGAAATCTTCGCCGCGTGAACCGTTGCGATCGGACCAAACACACCGGTCACCTGGCAAATTCCAAGCGGCCCTTCCCCTTGCCTGGACTCATCGAATCGTGCATAAAATTCCCGCCACCAGGCCTTGACAGCCTGCCGATCCAAAATCGTCAACCCCTCATCCGGTAACCATGCGAATGTGCATCGATCACCCGGCCCCGGCTTGATGGCGGAAACTTCCGCCCTAATCCGATCCGCAAGCTGCGAATCACTTGCCACCGACTGGCCAAAGGCGGAAACAGCCATCAGCGCGGGGTCTTTTGTGCCTGCGGCGGCTTCCGCCATCTGCCGCCAGAACGTCTCGCGACTGGCAACGCTTTTTCTCTCGTCGCTTATCGGCAGGATGCGAGCGAGCGTGTCGGCAAAATAGCGCGCAAACCCGGCATTGGCGGTGCTGCCGTGTGGTTTGGGAACCGGAAGTTCTTTGCCGCGCCCCGGCTTCACTTTGGGCGGACCATTTCTAGTCGGAACCGTAACTTCGCCATGCCGATCCTCTATCCCAAGGTATTGGCCGCCATCCCCAATCTTTACGATTATTGGCACGGGCAGGCACTCAAATGCCGGATCATCCAGCAAATTTTCGCGCTCCGCCAACTCGTACAGACGCTTCAATATCATGCCGACTCCTCCCAGCCCAATACCTTCACCGGCGGTTCGCCATCCGTCGCGGGCGCGGCTGTATCGCAATGCAGCACGCCGTTTTTCACCGCCGCCATGAAGAATCCCGGCAGATTTTTCCCCTCACCGTCAAACTTCATATCATAGAGCATCAAGCCCAGCGATTCCGTCCATGCCATGGGTTTCTCGGTGCCATCCACCGCGGAAAAATAGCACGCAAACTCTCGGCATCCCAAATAGGGCCGATGAAAACATTGCCCCTTCTCAACCCGCCGCAGGAACATTTCTCGGTATTTAATCGGCGGATCATTGGCATCAAATGGTCCAATATCCACGCTGGCCTCAATTAAATAGGCCACGTCGCGCAGCGCCATCGTATTGCGTTGCGTACGGTTTTGCCCGCCGGCGCTGTCGCGCCCGGCAGAATCAACCAGATACGGCTCGGCCGTGGCCGGGTCCTTCATCCAGCCGCCCACCGTACGCGGTGCGATCTTCCCCTGAATTTCATTGCGGCGAATACCTATAAATTGCGGTCGGTCCGGTGCATCACCGCTCAGCCACCAAGGCAGTAACGCCGTTATCCGACGAACATGCCAGTGAAAAGCGGGAACGAGCCTACCGCCCGCATCGGTTTTCTTCTTAAACAAAATAGCATCCAAAACCCCGCGTGCCGCAGAGGGCGTCATCATCGGATATGACAACCGCTCAACTTTCAGCTCGGGGCGCGTAAAGCAAGCCAGATCACCCCAAACCTTTACCGCAACTATTTCTTTTTCAGGCGTTGCCATCCAGTTCTGTTCCTCATTGTTAAAACACCGGCACTGCTGCCGCACCAGTAATAACCAAACCCAGCAAATCGTCATACGGCAGGCTGCAAACATTAACCCCTCGCGGTTCATCCATGATGCAGGCACTGGCAATCTGCCGTAATTCGTGCTCATACACGTTGACGGTGAACTTCTGCAACCGACGATACGCACCACGCGATGGCTGCCGCCGCAATTCGCCAAGCAGATTCTCAACATCCCTCCTTGCCGGTTCCCATGTCGTTATCACCAGCGGAGTTGTTGCGTCTTCAATAATTCGGTAGTTTTCGGAAACTTCTTGAAAATTATAACGTAACCGCTTGGTGTGGATGTCCTGCAAATCAAGATTTCCAGTTGGATAAAGCCTCCGATAATATTCCGCCAGGTCATCGGGGTGGTCGATCCGCGGCTCACGTCCACACGCCAGGAAATCCTGCTCAACAATTTTCGCGCCGTTGCGATACCAACTGCTCTGCGGCATTTTCCCCTCCCGGCTTCGGAATACGACTACCTGCCCGCCGCCGCCACTCGGTACATTCAGCATCCCCTCCCGGTTGCAACGCCCCGCTGCCTGCACAATGGACTCCAGCGGTGCCATTTCACGCATGACCACCGGGAAATCCAAATCAACGCCCGCCTCGACGAGCTGCGTAGAAATCAGTCGGCACGGTCTACCCGCCTTCAGCAACGCCGCTACTTCCTTTAGCACCCACAAACGATGCGCTGGACACATGTTGGTTGAAAGGTGAATGGCCGCACAGCCTAATTGTGCCAGCTCGCGATAAACCTCCAATGCGGCTTTCCGCGTGTTGACCACGCACAAAACCTGCGCATAGCCAAACATTTCCGCCGCGAGTTCCTTCCAATCAAGCGGTGCCGCATTCGCCTGCGGCCACGTAACATTCACCCGCTTGAGTTGACGGAAAAGTTCAATGGGATTCGGTGCAATCTCGCGCACGTTTGAAATCCCGCTTGGCAGACGAACCGGGTCTTTTTTCCATGCCGGCTGCGTCGCCGTACAAAGCACAATACTACAACCAAGGTACTGACTGGCCTGTTCCAGCATTTCACACGTTGGGGCCGTATACCCCGGCGGAAGTGTCTGGCACTCATCCAAAATCACCACGCTTTGGGCAATGTTATGCAGCTTGCGGCAACGCGAAGGTTGATTCGAAAAAAGTGATTCATAAAATTGCACACTTGTGGTCAACACAATCGAGGCATCCCAATTCTCGGCCAGCCGCTGCGCCGCTTGTGACTCCGGGTCGTCTGCGTGGGCAGTTCCGCCTTTCCCCGGCTCGACCATGCTGTGGTGCTCAAGAATCAGATCCTCCGCCGAATCGCCCAGCGCCGCCCGGAAAACCGCCGCATTCTGGTCGATGATGCTTAAATACGGCGCAACGTAGATAATCAGCCTTAAATTATGCTCTACCGCGTGTTGCAGCGCAAATCCCAGCGCCGAGAGCGTTTTTCCGCCGCCGGTTGGAACCGTCATGGAAAATATGCCTTTCGGCTGAACCCCGGACTTCAGCGCCGCCGCGAGTATCTCCGCTCGAACTCGCGCAATCTCTGGATTCCGGCATTGTGCCGCACGCTGGGCGATGTAAGCCAGCACATTACGCAACAGAGTTGGTGCATCCAGGCACTGTTGTGGCGACGGCGTGATCCAACCCTTGCGCCTCGATTGAAAGTCAGATGTATCCAGCCAATCCGCGTCCACCAGGCAACTGAACAAAAGGCGGGTTCGTGTATCAAAGTCCAGCCCACGCAGGGCCACAGCTTGACCGCGATCCGCAATTTTTAATTCCGGGAAATCCAAATACGCCACGGGAAGAACCGCATCCGCAACGCCGCTTCCGCTTTTGACCCCCTCCGCCATGCTGGCCGCATCCGGAATACCGCCGTGGTGGCCTAATATTGAAAAAGATATGTCAAAGTGTTTATCCTTAATCGCCTCCGCCGCGCCTGCCTGTTTATGCCGCGTGGATTCGCCTTTTGGTTGAATCCCACGGATCATCCGCTGAAATTCAGGGCGATACTTCCCCAAATCATGCAACAACCCCGCCGCGTAGGCCGCTTGGGCGAACTCCTTATCCCCCGGCCTCGCCTCACATGCAAACCGGGCCGCCTGCTTCGCCACATTCTCCAAATGCTCGCGCAGCGGCTGCCAATGGTTCTCATCGGGATCCCGCGAGCCATCCGGCAATTCATAACTGTGCGCGAAATATTTTATGACTTCCCCCGATGAGTTTCACAATACCCGCTGCCGCACCAAGTTACCTTCCCCAATAAACCCTAACAAAACACGACTTTATCGCGCCCACGCCAATTCCGCAACCCACTTCCAAAATTTCTCCAAACCATTAAGTGGTGCGCAGCACCACATCTAATTAAGGGGCCGCCAAGAAATAACCTTTCCAATCTGACTTGGTCTTTTGACCTCTGGCCGCGTTGCCCGCTCGTTACGTATCCATGCGGATATGCTCCTCG
>JGI20133J14441_1003236_pt1 | contig 10128 bp, 20 predicted proteins | sample RS3BMetagenome_FD_14441 | JGI IMG/M metagenome (IMG submission 14441)
GGACCCGCCGCGAGGACGAACTGTGCCTGCGGCTCCGGCCTTCCCTGCTGGTGAGCTGGGACTACCGCAAACGGATGTGAACCCGCCGGTTCACTGCTCGGGGCTGTGGCAGACGGCTTTGAGGTTATCCCCTTCGCGTGAAGCACCTCGACGGCGGTATCGACGGAAGCCCGGACGCCGGCCCGGTCGGGCACTGCGAGGGCCCTCCTGACGATGGCCGCATGGGACCTGGCCGCCCTGGCTTCCTCGTTTAAACCGTCGACTGGCCGGGGGGAGTTGCACCCCCGGCTCTCACAGCACCGGACGTGACACTCTCATGTCATCGGGCTCCTCTCACCTAGCCGTCAGGCAATCGCCCCGAACGCCCAGTGGGCGAATAACGTTGGAGCCCGGCGTTGCACGCCGTGTAGCCACCGCCACGCCCGGCGGACGCTGGTGCGTAGCCGCTTGAACTTCCTTTTCTGGTGCCGGGACGTGTGGATGCGGTCCACGACGGGACGGCCGAGATCTGGTCCGAGCTCGGCCAACAGAAGCACCCGATCGCCGGTGGACTCCTGCTGGTCGCCTGGAAGCCCCTGCCAACACTCCCGGAACCGGTCGAGGCACTCGACTTCCCGTGTCATCAGACTATTACTTTTTGCTCATAATGGGTCAAGACTCCTACCTGCCCGGTGCCGCTACCGGGTGATCCGCACTCCAACGCTGCAATAGCCTTTCGTTATCCGACATCGGTGCGGCCGTCGTAGTGGAGCCGGAGGGTGGACTCGCTGTTGCCCAGGATGTCGGTCACCGTGCGGTAGGACTCGCCGGCGTCGAGCATGGCCGTCGCCGCAAGATGGCGCAGATGTTGCAGCGTGAGTTCGGATGTTCCCCGAGCTGCCGCCCAACGATTACTCAAGGCGTCGGGAGCATCGGCATCGATCCGTCGCAACCAGAGGGGAAGACATACTCCGAACCCGCAGGCCCGACGCCGGTCGTCTCCCGCCGGCGTGCCGCTTGACGCCGGAGAGCATCGACAGCTGTCAGGGTATCTAAAACGACCCCTGACCTGGTGCCTTTTTGCAGACGACGGGATTCGAACCCGCGACCCCAACCTTGGCAACGTCTTAAACGCCCTCCACCGGTTCTCCTCTAGGCCTCTGAGGTGCTGTCTTGTCCGTACCCTCACCCGGTTCGAGGCCCCAGTTCTACCCTGTTTTAGATCGGTCAACTACAAGAATTCATCTACAAGAATTCATCTACAAGAATTCATCTACAAGGATTCCTCGCCAAGGAGGGCGGCGAGTTCCCGTCGAGGATAGACGTGCCGCTTGTACAACGGACCGCAGGCAGTCTCGGCCAGGCGCACTGACAACCCGAGAAGATTTGACCAGGCTCCCGGGTCGGCATGCGCCTCGGCGAGAAAGGTGAACTCGTTCATCATCCCAACCACGCTGCGATTGGATGTCTTGGCCAGCCGGATCTGTACCATCTCGGCACGCTCCGCAGCGATGAACTCCCCAGATGCGCCGTGGGCGGCCAGAACGTCGCTCAACCATTCGGGGAACCTCTCCGCCAGGGTGGCCGCCGGCGCGAGCGGCATCAACACCGGTAGCAGGGTCGCCTCGTTGACCAAGAGGCAGACCTGGGGCCGCCATAGCAGTGCGGTGGCGTACCAGTCCCCCAGCCGGGTGGTCGAAGTCTCCGATGTGTGTGACGGGATGGTCTTCACTCGGTCGCGCAGTTTTTTGGTGCCGTGCAACACCAGCACGGCCTGCTACCCGCTCACCCGATCAGCGTGACGTTCCAGCAACTCGCCGCACAGGTCGGCTTGGGCCAGTGCTCGCTGATCCGACACCGCCCGGATCCAGGCCACCGCTGTGAAACCGGCGTAGCTCCACAAGTCGTCGGTCTCCCGGTAGGCGACCTCGTCGAGCAGGTCGACCTCGACGCCGCAATGCGTTGCGGCCACGGCCATCAGCGCGTAGCGGACCTTACGATTGTCCAGGCCTCGGAACCGGCACTCGGGAAGGTAGCGGCCCACTAGCCCTTCAGCAGGCATGGGCCACTCGGTATCCACCCCTCCCAACCGGAGAGGATCGGCGGCCATACGGGTGAACACCTCTCCCAGGAAAGGGTTGTTCTTCCGGTGCGACGGCCGGATCTCATCTAGTGCGTCGAATACGTCGGCGCCCGTCTCCAGCAGCAGCCTCACGGCCTCACGGGCGTCCTCGGATGTAGAGCGACTCTTCGCGACCACGGCTCAACCCTACGCCCACTTCCGCCGGCCCCCGCAGCGATCCTGACGCCGGGGGCTCCACCCGCACCGGCGCACCGCCGAAGATATTCTGCGTGCCTTGACATCATCAAGCATGGATAGGGTTGAGAATATATAACACCGAGTATGTGCTGGCTCCGGCGACGGCCGAGCAGGCGCCCGGCACGGACACATCATCCTGCTCTGCAGCCCCGGCGCCGCCCCGAATCCGTTACTGGAGCAAGCAGCCGGGCCACGCCCGAAAGGGGGATCCACCACTTCGACGCCAATGTAGCCATGTTGGCGTACTTGGCGCTAAATTTACCGGTATGAGCACTGACGTTACCGAACTGTCCGTCAGCCAAGCCAGGGACAAGTTCTCTGACGCCGTCAACCGGGCCGCCTTTGGTGGCGAGGTCACCTACATCACCCGAGGCCGGGGACACCAGCGTGCCGCCGCCATCGTGCCTGCCGAGCTGGTCGAGCGCTACGAGGCCATGGTCGACGCCGAAGACGGACGCATCGCCACCGAGAGGCTCGCCGACCTGGACGCCGGGCGGACCACAGCGCTGCCTGCCGATGAGGTGGTCCGGGCCCTCGGGTTGTGAGCGGCGCCCCTGGCACGTACACGATCAACTACGACCCGAAGGCGCTCAAGGAGCTGGCCAAGCTCGACAAAGTCCTAGCGCGGCGCATCCTACGAGCTGTTGACGCGCTGGCCGACGACCCACGGCCTAGTGGCTCGCGTGCCCTGGTCGGCTTCCCCGATTTGCTCCGGCTCCGGGTCGGGGCCTACCACGTGATCTATACGATCAGAAGCGACAAGGTCTTGGTCGTGATGCTCCGGGTTGGCCACCGCAGCGAGGCATACCTAACACTGTGAGCTGCCTCGGACCTCTACGGCCCGACACGAGGAGGCGGCGGCGGCGATCGCTGAGGCGATCTGGCGCTGTTGGCGCTATATTGGCGCTGTGCCCAGTGTGCAGGTAAAAGACGTCCCGTCCGAGACTCATGCGGTGCTCCGCCAGCGAGCCGCCGCCGCCCGCCAGTCACTCCAGGAGTACCTGCGTCAGCGACTGATCGAAGAGGCGGCCACGCCTACAGTGGAGGAGGTCCTAGAGCGAGCAGGCGGTCGGGCCGGGGGGTCAGTTCCTTTCGCCGAGGCGGTCGCGGCCCTGCGGGAGGACCGTGATCGTCGTTGACGCCAGCGTGCTCGCTCCCGCTCTCGGCGACGACGGCGACGATGGCAACCGGGCCCGGCAACGGCTCTCGCACGAAACCCTGGCCGCGCCCGAACTGATCGACCTCGAGGTGTCGTCCGTGCTGAGACGGCTGTCCCTTGGAGGCCGGATACCGCCACGACGCGCCGAGCTTGCGATGTCCGACCTCGTAGCCCTGCCGCTGCGTCGCGTCTCGCACCGCGCGTTGCTTCCGCGATGCTGGAGCCTTCGGGAGAACCTCACCATCTACGACGCGTCATACGTGGCCCTAGCAGAGCAGCTCGACACGGTCCTGGTGACCGCTGACGTCCGACTGTCCAAAGCGCCCGGCCTTCGATGCGTGGTCGAGGTAATGACACCCACACCACAGCTACCTCGCACATCGCCGTAAGACGATCCCGCTGCAGGACGGACCTGAGTGGCTTCGCCACGCTCAGCGTCGTCGCCGTAGAGGGTTCGCTGATCGGGCACAGAGTGAGTGAGCAGCCGATGGACTCCCGTCCGAGTTACATGTAACCTGGAGGGTATGGCTGACCAGGAGACCTCTACCGTTCGTCAGCGGGTAGCAGACCACCGCGCCCGTCTCCGTCGCCAGGGACTGCGGCCGGTGCAGATATGGGTCCCTGATGTCCGCACTCCGGGGTTTGCCGCCGAGGCGCACCGCCAATCGGCGCTGGCCGCCTCCAGCCCGCACGCGGCCGGAGACCAGGCCTTCGTCGATGCCATCTCTTGGTTTGGTGACGAGGGCGACGACGAGGAGTGAAGCGCGGTGAGTTGTGGACCGCAGCGGCCGGCAAGCACTACGCCACCAAAGCGCGCCCTGTGCTCGTGGTGCAGGACTACCGCTTCGACGCCACCGACTCGATCACCATTTGTCCCCTGACCACGGACCCCACTGAGATCCCCCTGCTACGGATCCCGCTGACCGGGGGGAGCGATACCGGGCTGGCCCAGCCCAGCAGCATCATGGTCGACAAACTCACGACGATGCCCCGATCCAAGATGGGTGAGCGCATCGGAGCCGTGTCCGACACCGACATGCTGTCGCTCTCGCGCTCCTTGGTCGTGTTCCTCGGGCTCGCCTGACGCGCCGGTGCCCGCAAGTCCATCCCTTTGCGGTGGCGGCAAGTGAGCGTTGGTGGGCGGTTGCGACTGCAGCCGGCGCCGGAGGCCTGCTCTGGGCTGGCCGACTCTAGGCAGGGCACCGAGCCCCACGATCGAGAGCCCTGCCCCGAAGGGATCGGAGCGCCGGGCGGCAGGATCCGACGATTCGGGGATCAAGAACGCGATGGACACCACGCCGACTAGACTTGTCTTTTGCGCCCGAACCGGTCGCCCAGCCTCCCGGCGGTGATCTCGTGGCCCGCGAAGACGACGGTGTAGGCGTCCACGATCCACTGGACCTGGCTGGAGGAAGCGCTCAGGTCCCGCGCCAGCGGCAGCTGGGCGACGTTCAAGATGGTGTTGTCCAGGCTGACCACGAGCAGGCTGATGCACAGGCCGGCCGGCACAGCCCACCTCTCCCGGTGCATTCGGTTCTCGTCTATCGCCTTGCCTTCGTACGGTTGGGTTTGTCCCTGTCGTTCCCCGACAGAGGCGACCGGCTCTTTATTTACGATGCGGATCCGACCCGTCTAGGAAATAACTTCAGGGAACCACGGCGGCCGCCGCAAACAAATCCCCCGGCTCGGCATGTGGCACCATGGCCATCGTGCCCGACCCGACCCCCGCCTTCGCAACGGATCTCGCCACCGGCGGCTACTACGAGCAGCGGGCCGCAGAGTACGACGAGTGGTACCTGGGGCAGGGTCGTTTCGCCAGGCGGGACCGGCCCGGATGGGACCGGGCGGTCGAGGACCTGGTGGCTCTGGTGCGCCGCCTCAGTCCCGCACGCACGCTCGATGTCGCCTGCGGAACCGGGTTCTTGACCCGACACCTGCGGGGCTTCGTGGTCGGCGTTGACCAGAGCCGCTCGATGGTCGCGCTGGCGCAGTCCCGCCTACCAGACGGCGTGGCCGTCGTCGGCGACGCCCTCGACCTGAGGTTCGCAAAAGGCGCCTTCGACCGCGTGTTCACTGCGCACTTCTACGGGCACTTGCCGCCAGTGGAAGCGCTACCTCTCGGGTGCCACGCTCGCCGAGGAGGTCGGTTGCGAGGTGCTGCTCGACGGCGACTGGTTCGACGCTGCACGCACTTCGTGGTGACCTCCTTGTGACCCGCGCTGATGCCCAGTGATGCCGTAACCCCGCGGCAATCGTCGAACCAGTCGGCGTCGTGGCCTCGCCCCCGACCGCGAGCGCCAGCAACGCTTCGGACGCAACGAGGACCCGGGCGGTTGCCGAGACATGCCCTCAGGCTCCCGATCATCTCGCACGAGGCAATTCTGACGGTCCCCCCCGTGGCGGGATCTGGCACGCCGGGAGCGGAGCGGATAGATTCCTTTTCCACCGGCAACATCCCTCGTGGACCTCGCACAGCCGGCCACGACGGCTGCTAGCACCGCGAGCCCGGGCTACTACCTCGCCCTCGGCGACTCGGTGGCGTTCGGGTACCGACCGAGCCAGGTCACGACGAACGCCCAATATGAGAACGCCGACAACTTCGCCGCCTACCCGAACGACGTGGCCGCCGCCGAGAACCTGGTCCTAGTGAACGCCTCCTGCCCCGGGGAGACCACATCTTCGATGCTCTCTGCGACCGCCCAGTCCAACGGATGCGAGAACAGCTATGACCCCAACGCGTCGACGAATCCCGTGCCAGGGGGGTACCGGACGTTATTCCCGCTCCACGCCTCCTACACGGGGTCTCAGATCGCCTTCGCCGAGCAGTTCTTGAAGGCCCACCCGACGACCCGGCTCATCACCCTCGACATCGGGGCAAACGACGCCTTCATCTGCGAGGCGGACCCGGAGAGGGACGACTGCACGACGCAATCTGCCCTCACCGAGGTCGCGACCCAGGTCGAGACCAACCTCGCCCAGATCTACCAGGACCTGCGCGGGACCGGGTACACCGGCCCGATCGTGACCCTCGACTACTACTCCACCGACTACGCCAGCACGACGGGGACCGCGGGCACCGAGTTCCTGAACAACGCCATCAACGCGGCTAGCACGTCGGTCAGCCCCCCGGTGATCACCGCAAATGGGTACGCGGCGTTCCAGGCACCGTCCGCCGCCTACGGCGGGAACACGTGCGCGGCGGGGCTGCTCGTGAAGCTGCCCAACGGCACGTGCAACGTCCATCCGACCCTCGCCGGCCACCGGCTCCTCGCCCAGGCAATCGAGCAGGCGCTCACATCGGCGAAGATCTCGGTGGCCAACCCGCCCGGCTACCGGACGGCTGCCGCCGACGGGGGCATGTTCACCTTCGGGGGGAGTGCCTTCGACGGATCGGGCGTGGGGTCCAGCGCCGCAGCCACCTCCACGGTGGTGGGCGTCGCCGAGGTGCCCGGAGGCGGAGGGTACTGGATGGTGACGGCGGCGGGCACCGTGCTCGCGTTCGGCCACGCCGAGACCTTGCCCACCCTTCCCGCCAGCGCGTTCGGGTCTCCGGTGGTCGGCATCGCCGCCACCCCCGACGGCGCCGGCTACTGGGAGGTCGCAGCCGACGGTGGGATCTTCTCCTTCGGAGACGCCGGCTTCTACGGTTCGATGGGCGGCCAGCCACTCAACAAGCCGATGGTGGGGATGGCCACCACCGGCTGAGCCCGCAAACCACGACCCCGTCCGCCCCGGTCCGCGATCCGGGTGGGCGGGGTCGTTGCGCGTCGCCAGGCAGTCGGGGGCCTCTGCGCGCGCACGCCGCATTCCCAACGTTTCCCGGCAGTCGCGCAAGGGTACGAACTGCCGGGAGGTCGCATGGCGTCTCAACGGGCCCCGGGACCGGCGACCCGGCGGCTGGCGCCACGGAGCCAACCGCCCCGATCAAGGAGGTGAGCCATGACAAAGGCGGCAGCAACGACACTGCGAGCGGGAGCCGACCCAGGCGACTAGCGCGCCAAGGGCGGCTCGACTGCCGCTCGGCCTAGGGTTCGGCGCCGTCCTCGCCTTGATGTTGGGGCGTAGGGTGGGATCGCCCCGTAAGTCAGACCAGTGTTCGGCCACGCGCCCAACGGGACGGCAGCGTGGCACTGGGCTATCACCCCGGCGTGCTGGCGCTTGCCCCGGGAGCGCTGGCAGCGTCGACCGGCGCCTCAGGGCCCAACCCGCCCGTCCCCGGCTTTGCGCCGCTGTCCCGGAGTCGACCACCGCGGTCATCCCAACAGCTCAACCCGCCACGGTCAACCAAACGCGAGGCCAGTACGAGACAAACCTACGCGTGGCTATATCAAGGTTGGCCGCCCACGAGACCGTCCGCGGCTCGCAGCCGCAGCCCTACAGAAACGTTGACAACCATGCAGGTCGGCGAAGACCGGCTCGGTCCCCGACGCCGATGCCGGGCCGGTCATCATCAACATGGCCCTGCTGGTGCTCCTTCTCAAATGCCGGGTCGTCTTCCCCCTCCCCTCTGGCTCGGTGCCCGGTCATGTGGACTGCTAGCTCCCGTTGCGACCGCTTGTCGTCGTCAGCTTCGCCATTTTCGACCCTCGACAACACGGTGACGCCTTCTCGGCGACCGCCCTCCTGACGATGGCCGCATGGGACGCGGCCGCCCTGGCCTCCTCGTTGAAACCCTCGAACACCCCCGACCAGCGTCGCGCCCGACCTTCACCTCGATCGGCCATCAGCGAGACCCAGCGACGGTTATCGGGTTGTTCGTAGGCCGATCCTTAAGGGCACAGTCACTCGTTCGGTTCAGCGACGTCGACGATCCCTGAGACTGCACGGCGAAGGCGCCCGTCGGAGCTGACCAAGATCGCGTCGAGGGAGACTGCCAGGGCGACGTAGAGGGCGTCACGTACTGCGATGCGGTCCGTCAGCGCCCAGGCCGCGGCAAGGAGAGGCCGAAGCGGCCATCGTCTGGCCCCGAAGGTGCCGAGTGCCTCCAGGCGTTCAGCCTCGTGGGTCAGCTGACCGGCACGCTTCAGCCGGCCAAGAGCGGAGAGTACTTCTGCGTCCAGGTGCGCTGGAACGGCAACAGCGCTGGCCATGGCCAGGTGATGACGATATGGCTCGGCGGCCGGAAGGTCGCAGATCAGATCGACGACCGTGGCGGCATCGACTACCGCAATGGTCAACGGTCGATCAGGTCGTCGTCCTCGGCCCGGGCGGCGGCGACAAGCTCTGCGCCGGTGGGTCCGCCGAGGTGAGTAGGCCCCAGCTCCCGTAGGTGCCCTAGCCATTGGTCCATGGAAGGAACGGCCACGTGCTCGGTGAGCAGCTCGCGCAGGTAGGCGCGGAGGCTCTTGTCTTCAGCAGCGGCCCGACGGGCCAGCTCGGCGTGAACCTCGGCGGGAAGGTCTCTGATCAAAACATCCATACAGACAAGATATCATTTTGATAGTCACCGCCAGTGATTGGGCAGACGTCACAGACGGCCATCGTGCTGTGGGCGCACGGGACGAAGCTTGAAGTAACGGCCGCCCCGCCGGCACCCGTATCGCCGCTCACGATGTCGTTTCCACGTAGCGAAGATCGGGCCGACCGGGGGCAGGTAGGCGCGGCCGGCACGTCGGGGCCGGTGAGGACGAGGACCTGGTCGAGGGCGATCTCGTAGCGGTAGAGCACCCTTGGGAGCAGTCCTTCGACCCGATCGCTTGGCGTTCACCCAACCGCCGCAGGTCGGCAACCACACAAGGGTGGCTTTGGCAGAGATAGAAGACGGGGAAGCTGCCCGGTAGGTTGAACCGCCCACCGTGAAGACGTGCGCCTTCCCCACCGAGTGGCTCATAGCGGGGGGCGAAGTGCCGCCACCCCTGGCCGCTTAACGGCGCGAGCGACGCGGCGGCCAGCTCGTCGATGACCCCGCTCAGTACGGCCACACCGTCTCCTTGCAGTCGTGCGATTCAACTAGTCAGTGTCTGATCAACGTCATCCTGCCAGCATCGGAGCAGCCGATGAACTGTGGTCACGGATTCCTACCTCGGGTCGCCGCACGCGACTACAAGGCCGTCGAACGGTGCCTCCGCTCCCTCCTAGAGATCGGCCAGGAGAAACTTTCCGAGGCCCGTCCGTGAATCGCCTTCATCGGTGCCCACACCTCCTCGATGGAAGCCGCACCGCAGGGCTTCACGGTGATCGCCGGACGCCTCGCCGCGCTGACGCCCCTACTACGAGCCGCCGGCATCCCTGGTGCTGACGCTGGTCTCGGCGAGAGCGACGCCTTCGCCTACGGGACAAAGGTCAAGAACCACGAGCCGCCTACTGGGATCGAGCGATCTCCCCGGCTCCCCATGGGCTGGCTCTACGTCCCCCAGCTCGGCCGATCCGTGTCGGCCAACGAGTGGGCTCGGCTCATTCAGGTGTCCACTCTGCGAGGCCACCTCTTCTGCCGACTCCCGTGCTGCCCCTTCAGCCTCCCAGTTGAAACGACCCGCAGCGCGTACCACGGTCATTTGCAAAGTAGGGGTGGGATCCCGAGCAGATCGAGGGTGAGGTCCGGCTGACGGGCGAGTTGGCGGGTTGCGGCTGCGATGTTGACCGTGCGAAAGGTAGTGTGGCGAATGATGCCGATCGCGAGGTTGCGCAGGGTCGCGAGGACCCGTGGGATGGTTCCGGTTCGGACCTGGGA
>JGI20133J14441_1003245_pt1 | contig 10114 bp, 8 predicted proteins | sample RS3BMetagenome_FD_14441 | JGI IMG/M metagenome (IMG submission 14441)
CTCATGTATGATGAGCTATGCGCGCGTCTGGGTGTCCCATTTAAGAGGGTTTCAGCCCTCCTCGTCGTGCGCAGCCGTCTTATGCTTGCACCCCTACTCCTAGGATATCTCTACCTCAGACTCAACCTCAGAGGTCGATTCGGGGTGAGGATCACCGGTTCCCGTGGTGCTTTCGAGCTAGAACCACGCCTCTCTGACAAGGTTAAGGGGGCAATAGTGGTGGATGGCTACGGGGTTGTGGACTCGAAGAGGCTTATAGCCAAGCTTTACGAGCACCTAGCTGGCAAAGTGGATTTCCACTTTAACTGTGAGGTGCTATCCGGCAAACCCCGGGGCCCGGTTTTCCAGCTGAGAACCACTAGGGGTGACTTCGCTTGCAAGTGTGTTGTGAACGCGGCCGGGCTTTACGCAGATGAGGTGGCGGCGAGACTTGGGCTCAGAGTCGAGCCAATAAAGCCGGGGTTGGGGGTTATGACGGAGTACGGGGGGCTCGAGGTGAACTCGATAATCGCACCCTTCAGCCTTATTCAGAGGGGTAGGACGAAGGGTGGTGGAATAATACCCACCATGAGGGGAACAGTGGTATTCGGTCCCAACCTGCGACTCCTCGAGAGAAAAAGTGATGCCGAACCCACGGATGACGATGTTAGGGAGCTCGAGTCAAAGTTCCAGCCCCTCCTAAGAGTGAGGGGGAAACTCCTCAGGGTGTACGCTGGCGTGAGGCCTCTCTCCCCACATGGCGACTTCCTACTCTTAGAAGGCTACTCTGGGAAACTCATCAACCTGATAGGAATAGAGTCTCCCGGCCTCACGGCCGCCCCCGCCCTCGGAAGACTCGTGGCTCAAAGGGTTAAAAGCGTGCTTGGGGTACACCAAAACAGTGCTGTTGGGGAGGGGTTAGACAGGGCGGGGGTGGGTGCGGTTAGGGGCGGCGTCGACTCGGGGGTTGATGGTGTGTGAGCGCCAGGTATGGTTGCATAGATGTTGGTACCACTAGTGTGAAGCTCGCGGTCTATGATGAGGATTTGAACGTGGTACACTTTGAAGCAGTAGACACCCACGTGGGCGAAGATGGTTCACACGACCCCAACCAGCTCCTCTCATGCGTGCGCCACCTGATACTTAAAGCCAAGGAGCTGGGTGCGAAGAGTGTGGGGCTTGCCACGTACCGGGCCTCCATGGTAGCCTGGAACAGTGGGGGGCAACCGGTGAGCGGGGTGCTCACCTGGCTGAGCCCAAAGTCGGCTCACACCTACCGCAGGCTGCCCCCCCACGTCAGACTCCTAGGAAGAATCCCCCCACTCAACCTAGTGATCTCAGCCTACTCGCCCGCACTGAGATACTTAACTCTATGGGAGGAGATCCGTGAAAGGCGGGGTGGGGTGGGGGACACCATGATATGGACTCTTGAATCATTCATAGTCTACGCGTTGACCCACCGCTACGTTGGGGATGCCACCAACGCCGCCATGACTGGGTTCGTGAACCCCGCAAACTTTAAACCCATCTCAACGGTCACAGCGTTTCTGGGCGTGAAGCCGGAGCTCCCAGAAATCGTGGATAATACCGCCTACATAGGCGACTATCAGGGTGTCCAGATCAAAGCCTTAGCAGCGGACCAGCAGGCCGCGTGCGTGGGCGACGCATGCCTAGCGGAGGGATTAGTCAAGATAACCAACGGCACAGGCACCTTCGTCGACGTGGTGTGCGAAGGCTACAGACGCGTCGGGGGCCTAATACCGCTGGTGGTCGCAAAGCATGGGGGAACCGTTATACGTGGGGTTGAAGGGTACCTACCCACTAGCGGTCTAGCCGTGGACTTCCTGAGGAGGATAGGCGTGGTCACACACTACTCCGACCTAGACGCTCCGTTAGAGGGCGACGTGGTGTTTATTCCCGCCTTGGCAGGCCTCCAGCTACCCAGCAAGCCCTGGGTGAGGGGTGTTATCTCAAACCTCGGACTCACCTCGAGTAGGAGTGCGCTGATAACCGCTCTTCTCAAGTCGATAGCCTTCCACGTCAAGATGGTTGTGGATCGCTCTGGTATACCAGTCAAGGCGGTCAGGGCTAATGGTAAACTCTCAAAGAGCGACGGCCTCCTACGGCTCATCTCGGCGTGTCTGGGCGTCCCCGTTGAGAGGCAAACCGACGTGGAGGCCACGCTAAGAGGACTCGCCCTCCTACAGATGGTTGGTGAGGGTAAAATGAGTTTCCAAGAGCTTGAGAGAACTAGGAGGGCAGTAGAGATAATTAGGGGGGATGGGCTACACATATCGCGGGAGGAGTATGACAAATGGGTGTCGCTGCTCCAATCCTTAAAGAGCTGAGCGAAATAGTTGAGGTTCTACCAGAAGAGGAGAACCGAAAGTACGAATCGGATAGATGGGTGTACCTCAGACTGGAGGGTGCACGCGGAGGCCACGCGCTGGCGGTGGTCAGACCCAAAGACGAGCGCCAGGTCGCACAGGCGGTGAAGCTCTGCGCCCACAGGGGGGCTCAGACTCACGTGCAGGGGTGGGGGAAGCTCTGTGACGGGTTCATCCGTACCCATAGATGCTGTGGTGATGGATATGAGTATGATGAGTAGGATCATAGAGGTAGACCGTGAAAACATGGTGGTCAGGGTTGAGGCGGGTGCGAGGCTGAGTGACGTTGAGGCACAGCTCAACCGCCTAGGATACACACTCGGCCAGTTCCCCCAGTCATTCCACCTCGCAACGGTTGGCGGCTACCTCTCAACTATGGGGACAGGTGAGTTCAGCGGCGAATACGGCGGGGCGGAGGACTCGTGCCTATCACTCAGAGTTGTCTTGCCTGATGGTAGCATCGTGGATACTAGGAGCACGGATGCTCCGAGGTCGTCCGCAGGTCCAGATACCACTAGGCTCTTCATCGGCGCGGAGGGGTCGCTTGGAGTAATCGTCTCAGCGAGACTAAAAATCTACAGGTTGAGCGCGCACACCGTCAAACTCGCCTACACGTTCCAGGAGTTCATCCAAGCACTGTCAGCCGCCAAATCGCTTCTGGAGCTGGATGTTAAACCAGCCGTGTGCCGCGTGTACAACGAGCAGGAGTCATCATACGTGTTCGGTCAAAACTCACCAGTGATGCTTCTCATCTACCACTTCAGAAGCCCTAGGATAGCCGAAGCACTAACTGGGGAGGTCAGGGACACCCTAACAGCCAGAGGTGCAAAAGAGGCGGACGCGGGACTCGTGGACAAATGGCTTGTGGACAGATTCAAGTACGACGAGCAGCTCGGCACCCTATATGGGGCTGGATACATAGTGGACACCGTTGAGATTGGCTCGTCCTGGAGCAACGCCCCCGCACTTTACGGAGACCTCGTCAAACAGCTTCCCCAAATAGAGGGCGTGGTGGGTTTCGGTGCCCATGTGTCCCACATCTACAACCAGGGAGCCTGCGTCTACATCACCGTTATCATGAAGCCCAACGCGAACACGTATACAAGGCTCTGGGAGGCTGTGGGCGCACTATGCAAGGCTCACAGGGCAACCGTGTCACACCACCACGGCGTAGGACTGCTCAAATCAGGGCTAGTTAAACACGAAATACCATTCAGCCTACTCGAACAAATCAAGCGGGCACTGGACCCGCACAACACGATGAATCCCAACAAGCTCCTCTAAACCACCCAACAACCACCAACATATATAATGGTTCTATCATATCATTGTGGGGTTGATAGATGAGTCGTGTACACTATTTTGATGCCTTAGTGCTCAGCGGGGTGTCCATAGTTACGGGTGTATACGTCACAGGTCTACCCGACCTTTTGGGTTCACGTGCCCAGGTCATACCCGTGTTCCTAGGTGTTCTCGCAGGTGGGTTCATCGTGGGCGCGGTTTCCTCCACAGTATTCAGGAGGGTTAGCCTCCTATATTCGGCGATACTCGCGGCGTTCTTGGTTGGCGTCGAGGCTTACTATGTAAGCACGCTACCCCTTGTGGGCTATCTCGAGCTCGCCGCACTATTCGCACTCGCATGCTCCCCAATCATACCGCTGGGCAGGGTTCTTTCAACGGGGACTAGGCCGCCTGTACGTGCAGGTTGGCTCGTGGTCTCCATGGGTGCCGGGGTGGCCCTATTCTTCTCAGCTTCGGTCGTGGCATACGCCGCGCGGGGGTATAGCGGTCTACCGTTAATTGTGCTCGCGGTGGATGGGGTGGGCTTCATACTTGTGCTCTCACAGCTTGCCGCAAAGAGGGTAAGAACCAAACGTAGAGGGGGAGGAGGGGCAGCGTTAGATGGTTATCACACGTCCCCCCAAGTCGGTGTGAAGATTGGTGTAAGACGCACGTTTGTGACGATTGCGCTCGCAGGTTTTATGGTCACACTAATATTGGCATCACCCGTGGCGCAGGCGAATCAGGATTTGGGGTTGGCTACTCGCACACCAATCAAGCACGTAATATTTATAATGATGGAGAATCACAGCTTCGATAACCTCTTCGGCGTGTACCCAACTAACAACGCCACCACCCCATCAGGGCTGACCGCACAGCTCACGAAGCCGGTAAACCTCCTAGACATACATCCACCAGCACAGTTGAAGGCTGTGCCAACAGGTGTATACTTTACCGCGGACCCAGTTGAAGGGTATATCGCCTACCACAGGGACTGGGCTGGGGGCATGATGAGTGGTTTCGCATCGAACTCCGGGCCACAATCAATGACGTATTATACTTCGGCTCAGATGGGTGTGGAGTGGGACCTCGCGGAGCAGTATGCGCTCGCGGACATGTACTTCGCAAGCCAGCTAAGTGAAACAGCGCCCAACAGACTCTACAGCCTAGCTGGCTTCAGCCCCGTGGTGAACGACTACGGCCCACCCCCATACATACCGTTCTCAGAGTCGATATTCGCCGAGCTGAACAACTACGGTGTCAGCTGGGCCTACTATGTGGATGACCCATCCGATGGTGTGGCCACGCTCAGCTATTTTCAAGGTATTGCCAAGTACTCCTCACACATTCAGAGCTGGAATCAGTTTCTCGAGGAGCTTGGCAACAACACTTTGCCAGCGGTGAGCTGGCTTATGCCAATAGATGGAGGGGCAGAGGGGTACAGCCAGGGTCCACCATCAAGCGTACTGCAGGGTGAGTTATGGCTCCTATACATCGTGAACACGGTGGAACACAGCCCGGAGTGGAACACCACAGCCATCTTCATCACCTATGATGAGGGTGGGGGATACTATGACCAGGTCCCGCCGCCCACGTTGTATGGTACACAGCTAGGCCAGAGGGTGCCCATGCTACTCATCTCACCATACGCTAAGGAGGACTACGTATCAAACACGCTACTCACCCACACATCGCTGCTCGCATTTGTGGACTACAATTGGAGGCTGCCCGCACTAAACCCACTAGTACTCCACTCAAACATACCCATCGACATGTTCAACTTCAACACAAGCTACCCTCAAGGTTACACCGCTAGACCCCCCATCCCCTTCCAGCAACTCGGCTTCCCAGTCCCACCCACAATCTACGCATCATCATACCAGCAGCCAAGCAGCCTATCACAACTGTTCCCAATGACACCACAAATATCCCTAGACAGTCTCCCATACCCAAGAACCGGCTCATCACACTTAAACCTAGCAAATATAAGCAGCCAAGTATACATTGAAAACGACCAGGGATACACCCCAGCATACGCTAACTCAGTAACAATAGCACTACTCTACATTATCATGCTGGGAATCACATACGAAGCGGTAAGGAGGACGTGAGCAGCATACTTAAGGAACAATCTACTCACATATCAAAATCCCCCGTGAAAATCAAACCTAACTTAGCACTCAGCTACCTCGTCATCAAAATTGAAGGTTCCCATCTTAGCCACCAGACTCAACCCACTAGACAGTGGCCGCTAAGCATCCAGTGCCCATGAGGGTTTACCGCTCCGACTTCCCGTACTCACGATTTTAACGCGCCCTCCCCACTTTTCATTCTCAATCCCCTAGTAGGGAGAAAACTCTTGGTGGGCTCTAAACAATCTTGGGATTAACGTATAGGCTAACTAACTCGTCACGAACGGTGAACCCAAACCAGCGCTAAGCGCTGATCGTAACCCCCACTTGAATTTGAGTCTACAGGAACAGGGCGGGGTTTTGGAAAAACTATAATGATTAGCATTCCCTACTACTGGTTTTGGGTGGAGACAGACTTTTATGTTTGGGCGCATAGATTTAACATGTATATAAAAATGGCCTCTGGGCGTTCGCTAATCAAAGCCATGATAGCGATGGTGTTCATCGCGTCAATGCTTACAACGGTCTATTTTAGATTCTTCCATGGGAGAGATAGGGTGACACATCACGCCGTGCTATGCGGATAGTGTGCGTTAGTGGATGAGAGCATCCATCCAGTAAACACAGGGGTTCGTCGACGAAGGATACGTCATTGTTGGGCTACAGGATCCACCTCAAGTAGGCCAACCTCTAAAGCACTAGGGGAGGGCAATCTCCGTGAGGAAAAGATTTAACCTAAACCTAAGCGTGTAATTTGGGGTGGGTGTATATGCCCAAGTTTCCAAGTAGGGAGTGGGTTGAAGAGTACTCTAAGAAGCTCAACGAGAATCCGGCCTATAGGGATGCTGGGAGAACATGGGAGGGGGACATACTCTTCGTCGTGGAGAAGGACCAAGCGTTCCCAAAGACTGTGTACATCTATTTAGACCTTTATCACGGGGAATGTAGGAGGGCTGAATACTACGAGTCAGCCGAGCAGCTCCCCAAAGCAGCTTACACCTACAGGGGTCCCTACACCAATTGGCGCCGGCTCATAAACAGGGAGATCGACCCGATTCAGGGTATACTCACGGGGAAATTCAAGCTTGAGGGGCCAATGATGCAGATAATGAGGTATACGAGGGCGGCTAAAGAGATGGTTAACACCGCCACAATGGTGAACACCGAGTTCTGAGCGTGGATAAAACATGCGTGTACAAGTCAAACCAGCCGTGGAATATACACACACTTTGGCGCCAAAGAGTGTGCTTACCGGGTGGGTGTGATGTGGTTTTTCAGGTCGCCGGAAGTTGTGTTCGGAGACGATTCACTTTCATATCTTGGCTCCCTCGAAATAAGGCGGGCAGTTATCGTGACGGATAGGTTCCTAAAGGATAGTGAGCCAGTGAATCTAGTGGTCTCAAACCTGCCTGAGGGCGCCGAGCGGATGGTTGTGGCCGATGTGCCACCTGAGCCAACGTACAGGGAGATGACCGCGTCGCTTGACCGTATACGGAGCTTCGAGCCAGACTGGTTCATCGCTGTTGGCGGGGGCTCCTCCATTGACACGGCCAAGGTTCTCTTCGCACTCTACGAGCGGCCCGACATCTCGGTGTACGACATCACCCCACTAGTCAGGTTGAATCTGAGGCGTAAAAGCAGGCTTGCAGCTGTGCCCACCACGAGCGGCACCGGCTCGGAGTGTTCTTGGGCCGCTGTGGTGAGTGTAGAGGGTGAGAGGAGGAAGCACGAGCTAGCCTCAAAAGAGATACTGCCCGACGTGGCCATACTTGACCCGAGAATGGTTGTGGGTCTCCCCAGGGAGCAAACCCGGAACACCGCTGTGGACGCAGTGGTGCACGCCGTTGAGGCCTACACGAGCACTTGGAAGAATCCCTTCTCTGACGCCCTCGCTGAGAAGGCGCTCCAACTCATAACGCCCAACCTACCCGTGGTGCTTGCCGAGCCTGGGAACATCGCCTCGAGGGAAGCTGTACATATAGGTGCGTCGATGGCCGGCCTCGCATTCTCAAACTCCCAGATAGGCTTGGCGCACGCCCTAGGCCACGCACTTGGAGCCTACTTCAAACTCCCCCACGGCAAATGCGTGGGCCTATTCCTACCATACGTGGTATCCTACAATTATCAGGCTGTGAAGGAGAGGTACGATAAACTCAACACCATTTTCCCAGATAAGGTGAGGGCTGAGGGCTTCACTGAGACGCTTAAAAACTATTTCAGAGAGATAGGTCAACCCCTCACACTGGAGGAAGCAGGTGTGGGTAGGGGGGAGTTCACTCAGAGCTTGGAGGAGCTCGTACGGCTTGCGAGTGAAGACACGGGTGTCACGATGAACGCGAGGGATGCGAGCACCGAGGACATCAGGAGGGTGCTCTGGGAGGCCTCGGGGTGGAGGGGCGATGGAGCCTAAGAAATACGCGAGCTTTATTGGTGGCGCATACGATTACGGAGGTGAAGAGAGGGGGGTTTATAGTCCCATAGATGGTAGGCTGGTGGCCCACGTGGTGATGGCCACCCCTGAAAAGGCAGACCGAGCCGTGGACGCAGCACAAGACGCCTTCAAGAGGGTGTGGTCGAAGACACCCCTCAGCGAGAGGCGTAGAATACTTCTCAGACTCGCCGAGATAATTCAGGCGAGGTCGGATGAGTACGCTCTCCTAGAATCTCTCAACACGGGTAAAACACTCAGGCAGACAACGTTTATGGATGTCCCCCTGGGAATAGAACACCTCTCGTACTTCGGGAGAAGCCTGGAGTTCAAGGATAGCCGTGAAATAGTTCACCCCGAATACCCAGGCACCAAGGGTGTCGTGCAGTATTTGCCCCTAGGGGTCGTGGCAGCCGTGGCCCCATGGAATGTACCATTCCTAATGGCTGTATGGAAGGTTGCCCCCGCACTGCTTGCCGGTAACACCGTCGTCCTCAAACCCTCACACTTCACACCCCTCACAGCACTCGAGCTAGCAGAGGATGCAAAGAGAGCGGGACTACCCGACGGCGTGCTCAACGTAGTGGTGGGTGAAGGGAGAGTTGTGGGCGACGCGCTCATCCAGAACACTAAGGTGGCCCACGTGAGCTTCACGGGTTCAACCAAGACGGGATTAGACGTCGCAAAAAAGGCCGCGGGCCTCAGGAGAATAACACTCGAACTCGGAGGTAAGTCCCCAAACATCGTGTTCGAAGACGCCGACATCGATCGAGCGGCTAAGGGTGTTCTATTCGGAATATACCTAAACTCTGGTCAACTGTGTGAGTCTGGAAGTAGGCTGCTCGTCCACTCAGCCGTAAAGCAGAGACTTCTAGCGAAAATAGTGGAGTACATGCGTAGAATGAATCCCGGCAACCCGCTAGATATGGAGACCGATGTGAGCGCCATAACAACGGCTGAGCAGAAAAACAAGATAGAGCTAATGGTTGACTCCGCAATCACCCAGGGAGCGAGACTAGTGTACTCGAAGGACATCACCAAGAGCGTGCCCGAGGGAGGACTATACTACCCCCCAACACTGCTAGACAACGTCCCACCCCACACGGAGGCGGCGAGGGAGGAGATATTCGGACCCGTGCTCACCGTATTAGAGTTCGAGGACGAGGAGGAGGCTGTGGCCATAGCCAACGACACAGAGTACGGTCTGGCAGCGGGTGTATGGTCCCAAGACATAGATAAGGCGAGAAGGGTAGCAGAGGCCATTGAGGCGGGCACGGTGTGGATAAACGAGTATCACCTACTATCAGCGGCGGCGCCACGTGGAGGCTTCAAGAAGAGCGGGATAGGTAGGGAGCTCGGACTCGAGGGTTTACTCGAACTCACCCAGACAAGACACCTCTTCATAAACCAGGGGGGAGGAGACCTAAGCGAAGTGGCCTACAGCCTCGTAGTGAGAGAGTAGCCAAAACACGTCTATGTGATCCGGGTTTCACTCTACGTAGGCATACGTAGGTATGCATCAGCATACCTCTCGTACGCGTAGTGGAGCTTGGGCTTCACAGCATCANGTAGGGACCTCACGGGTTCATTGACCCCATTCAGCTCCGCCCCTGTCTCGACGTACCCACCCACCACTCGACGCGGTGGGGAACGCCGACCATCTTCAGTTTCCCCTGCTTCCTGTGCACGTACCCCTCCCTCTCTTCCTCGAGAAGGAGGTCTTGGGTCTACGCCACCACCCTACTGCCCATGCACACAAATTGTTCAAATCCGAAAATTTATATAAACCTATCTATTTTGAAACTGCAGACTATGGCTTGGCCTCCCGTCCCGCAGACACTCGTATCTTCACCTTTCCCAGTGAACTTCGGGTACACTTATCTTCAGGTGTCCAACACCCAGGGTAC
>JGI20133J14441_1003264_pt1 | contig 10078 bp, 9 predicted proteins | sample RS3BMetagenome_FD_14441 | JGI IMG/M metagenome (IMG submission 14441)
CTGGGTGGGTGCGTCCTGACGGGGGCGGAGCGGAAGACTCCCGATGAACTCGCGAGGGAGTTGCGTGAAGCCGTGAAGCCCAAGCTCTACGCGTACGATAGGTACGCTGATGCGTACCCGCGTGCGCCTACGTAGAGCGAAACCCAGCGATAGCAAGAGCCCCTTCCACTGCTTGAAGGCCGACCCGAGCGCCTCGCCCCTCAGTTGCATCATTGAGGGATAAACGGTGGCAATTGCGAGCACCATTACCAGGTCCGTGTACGTCCCCTTTGAAATGCGTGCCAACGCGTAAGACGCGAAGTGCCCGACGACCACAGCAAGAACTATCGACAAAACCGTGTAGGCCAACATGTACTTCTTCAGGTGCGATGCCAGCCTCCAGGCTAATCCCCTCTCTTCACTCACGGAACAATTCACCCCATTCGATGAAGCGGCTTCGCCTGAACGGGGAACCCTTTGAAAGGGCACCAGCCGCAACGCCGCGGCCGGACCTGAGATAACTCGCCGGCGCGGCTAGATAGAAAACGGCGCGAAAATCGGAAACTGTGTTATCGTAGCAACCAAGACTTTCCAAAGGCGTAACCATTTCTTTCTCGCATAACAGCGTTATCGGTCATATTTAAGCGTTGCTGATTGACCAGTCAGAAAGGAAGCCCTTCCGAAAGAGCGAGGTGACGGGCGCCTTCTCGGCCAGGGGATGCGCGAAAAGCCCGAAATTGCTGAGCCTAGGTACCGCGTAAGGCAAGAAGCAAATCCGCCTTACGCATTCACCGACCTCAAAACGCCCCTTGCCAATTCACGGCAGTAGGCCTCTGGCGCCGTCTCGTTGTAGTCCCACCATATCACGTAGCAGAGCAGCGAGCCGAAGAAGGCCTTCCTCATGGGCTGAGGAAATGGCTTCCCCGTCATCGCTTCGACCCTTTTGAACATTTTATCCATGGTATTGAAGCACAATTCCTTGAGGCGCTTGTTTATCGAGCGGTACTGATCCTTCTTTGCCATGGACATTATCAATAACGACCTGTAGTCCTCAACCCTGTACTTGTTCAAGAAAGCCACCCCGACGTCAAATAATAGTTCCTCTGGGTCCTTGTAGTCCTTTTTCAGCACTTCTTCCACCTCGGCGAAGGGCACTGAAGCTAGGGCTACGCGCTCTATCAACGCGTCCTTTCTCTTGAAATAAAGAAAGATCGTCCCCTTACTGACGCCACTTTTCGACGCTATCTCGTCGGTGCTTGCGGCGTCGTAACCCCTGCGCGCGAACACCTTCACGGCGGCGTCCATTATTTTCTTTTCGGTATCCTCTACCATCTCGATCATTTGATGCTAATGGTAGCTTTTAAGCATACTGACTGGTCAGATCGACTGATCGGTCAGTAAGGCTTAAATATGACTGACTGTATAGTCACAGCGATTCGAAATGCCTATGGGAAGATGGTATTATTGGCGCGGTTACAGCCCAGAAGCCGCTTTCGGCGGGCTGGGTTGGCTGGTCTACGACGCGCTGAAGGAGGGGCCGAAGGACGAAGAGGAGCTGACCTCCTGGGTGCGCCAGCGCACGAACGTCGAATACTCGTTGACCCCGCTTTTGGACTGGTGGGTAGCGAGGGGATTTGTGAAGAAGGGGAGCGATGGAAAGTATAGCTTGGTGGAAGAAGCCCTGTTCGGACCCTGGTGGGCATACGTCCCAGTCCCCAGCCCAGCGAAAGAAGAGGAAAAGAGGAGGACGCTGGAAGACGCCCTAGAGGACGCGGAGGAGTCGGTAAGTTACTTAGAGGAACAGGCGAGGTCGGATAGGACAGCCCTCGCCGCCTACTCGTCCAGGGTAAAGGAACTGACCACAAGGCTGACCAACCTGCTGGGGTGAGGCGATTGGAAAAAACGGGACCAAAGGGACTTAGGAAGATCGGGCTAGACTTCGGCCTGATTAGCGGGGCCGAGTGGCTCATAATAGTCGCCGCTTTCATGGGTAGGTTCCTGCTACAGTTTTACCAGACAACTATACAGGAAATAGGCGCCGCCTTCGGCATGACTTCGTTCGAAGTTGGCGTGGGCTTCGCCCTGTTCACGTTGGCGTTCGCGGCTTCGGCCTTCTTAATGCATAGGTTTAGGCCAAGTCAACTTAGATCGGTCGAAATAATCTCGCTGGTGTTGCTAGGTGCCACGATGCCGCTTTACGCGTTCATAAAAGGCCTGGGACCCGCCTACACGCTCATGACCATAGACGGCTTCATTACGGGGTTGGTGATGGACTCATTCATGACAATGGCCGGCATGGCCTCGCTAGAACCAGCTAAAAGGCAAGTCGAGCAGGCCAGCTTCTCCTTCTGGGTGGCGCTCGCGCTGATAGTTGCCCCCTTCGTGACGGGGTTGTTGCTGAAGCTGGGCATAATCGAGCTCTTCACCATATTCGCGATAATGGCCTTCGTTGCGGTACCGTTCGTCATCGCTTTGAGGGGGAAGTACGCCCTCAAGTACGTCGAGAAGAAAGGGGAGGAAGGCGGCTCAATATCCTCTCTGTTCAAGAACAGACAGTTCAACTGGGCCTTCGTGGCCGCCCTGGGATATACGATCCCGTTCTACCTACTAATGTCATTCGGCGTCATGTATGGATCTAGCCTGGGATTCTCGCCATCCCTGGTTTTCTACCTGTTCGCCCTGATGTTCACCGGCGACGTCCTGACCAGGCTCTACATAAGGCTGAAGTCTCCCATACAGAACAGATACCCGTATATGGTAGCAGCTCTCTCGTTCGCAACGTTGGCCGGCTTCTTCCTCTACGCCAGCTACTACTCACCGCCCCTCTACTATTTGGCCTTCGCTCTCGCGGGAATACCGGACGGGATAGCTTGGACCCTAGGACTTCAGATAGCCAACACCGCCTTCAAGGCCGGCCAGATAGCCACCGCCACCTCTTTCTTCAGCTCGAGCATGATGATCATGTCGGCTGCGATGCCAGTGGTCGGGCTGATGGCCTCGATGAAGGGCATCGGCTTCGCGGGCTCGTTCCTGATCCTCGCGGTAGTCACCTTGGCCTTCCTCCTCGTCGAGCTGGCGCTCAGGCCCAGCGGATCAAATGCGAGCGCGGTACCCCGACGTTTTTAAGCGGGGGCAAAAGCAAAGCGATCACAGTTGACAAGAGGGGGAACCCGTGGGCCGGCGATGAGCCTGATCCAGGCGGTTTTGCTCATAGTCACCCTCACTTTTTCGATAAGGGCGAGTAACAACGTACTGCAGACAACCGTCCCGCTTTTCGCCAAATACGACCTGTCCTACACCCAGTTCGAGGTTGGGCTTTTGACAGCGACCATGTCAGTCTTCGCGCTCGTGGCCACGCTTATCAACAGCAGGGTAGGCGCTGCGAAGCGCAAGCGCCTATTCATGGTGTTCAGCGTAGTTTACGCTTTCAGCCTCTTCGCGTTCACCTTTTCCAACGCGATATCTGTACTGCTGGCCGTCTCGTTGGCGGGCGCGGGTTACGGCTTCCTCTTTCCGAACATCATGACCTCCGCCGGACTGTTCTCAGACCAGAAGCTCAGGGAAAGAGTAATAGCAGTATACACGCTGGCGCTGGCGGTCAGCCTAATAGCCGGCCCGGCGCTGCAATCGTTGGTACTGGCGCACTTCACCCTTAGGTCGTCGTTTCTGTTCTTCACACCCCTCGGCATCGTCGTTGCAATACTGTCCCCCCTGACGAAGTTCCCTGAAGAGCCGGCGAGGGCCAAGGGCACCGTTTCCGTGTGGTCTAGACCGGGGTTCAGGATCGGCATCTACACTTTCTTGGTCTACAGCATGCCGACGGCCGCGCTCCTCACATACGGCGGCATATTCGCCAAGGAGGCCTTCAACGCGCCGTATTGGCTCATAACCCTGATCTTCGCGGTCTTCTTCACGGCCTCGTTTCTGACGAGAATATCGCTTTCACTGAGACCGATAGGAAAGCTAATCCCGTACGTGATATTTTTGATGTCGGTCTCTATTTTGGGGTTAGTGCTGGTATTTTTCAGCAATAACTTGCTGGTTTACGTGGCCGCTTTTTCCGTGTTGGGGATCCCCCACGGGCTGGGCATGCCGCTCGCCATGTTCTCCATCGGTCGCTCGTTCCCGGAAAGCGAAAGGAATAGGGCAAATAGCTACTTCACCTCAACTATGATGATAATGCAGATCGCGATGCCGGTGGTCGGGGGCTTCGCCCTCAGGTATATAGGGTTCAGGGCATTGATACTTTACACAACACCGGTGGTGCTGGTACTCCTCCTGCTCACGCTTTGGGAACGCGGCAAGATGAAATCACCGCAACAAGGCCTGGAGCCGGGGCGTGCCCCCTCTGGAAAAACGGCGGCGGGGCCCGTATAAGCAAGACAGACAGACACGCGTCGTGGAGCGCGGGAGGCCCCCTTCTTTCACTCGCGGCTTGGTCGCCCCCGGGAACGCAAGGGCTCTCCCAGTGCCCCCCTCCCATGATTGAAAATACGCCGAGAGAGACAAAAATCGACCACCATGAGGCCCGCGCCAGATCTTGCACGAGACAAGCCCCCCTTGTGGCGTGCAAGGAGGCCGAGGAGATGCCCGATAAACGCCGTTGTCGCCACATCCCTAGCCGAGAGGGGAGAGACGGGCTCGCAAGAGCCGCAGCTGAAACAATTAAGGCCTGACCCACAGAGCGTGGGTTCCCACAACCGCAGCAAAGCGATCACAATCGTGGAGGCACGCGAGGGCGAGCTGGCCAATCCAAAAGGCTCGCGGAGAGCGGACTTAAAAACTGGGCCCAAAAGGGGTCATGCCCAGTTGGGAGGAAATCGATGCCATAAGCTCGTTGATAATCGCGATAGTGGCCATGATAGCCATATTTTGGCCAGATTTGGAGCACTGGGCGGCCAGGCCAAGGTTTTCCATTGAGGCCAGGAAAGCCTTGAAGCAGCCCTACGGTTCGAACTGGCTCGTAGCGAGGGTCACGAACAGGGGAAGGAGCGTGGCTCACGGGACGGTGGCCATGCTGGACGTGTTCGATCAAAACGGGAAGCTGCTTTGCGAGGGTAGGAGGATGCCCCTGATCGAAAGCCTCTCTTACGACGAGGTTTCCCTTTACCCGGGGGAAACGCTTGGCTTCGCCATACTGAGGGTAGGGAGCTTCGACCAGGCCCACCCCATGACATGCCTGGAGGTCACGGTGAAGCCCTTTAGACTGAAACCATCCCACACTTACGGGCCGCTGACCTGTTGCGAAGCCACCAAGTACACGGGGGTTGACAGGTGCATCGAAACGAACGCGGTTTACATGGCCCGCGTAAGGGTAGGATGCGAGGAAAACTCGGGGATGGACTCGGTGGAGTTTAGGTTCAAGTACGACGGCAACGACGTCGAGATAGTGGAGCGAGGGTACTGCGTCGCCCGAGGGCTCGAACTGACCTCTACCCACCCTGAAGAGCGAGGTTTGTCGTCAATTTACCAATTCGTGCACTGACCCACTACTAGCTAGTCCAATCGGTAGCTTCATAGACCCCGATCGCGAAACAAGAGTAGGAGGTGATGGGAGCGAAAACATAACATAGACCAGAACGCCTAATAACTTGAAGCGTCGTTAGATCGACATTCTCAAGCAACGAGAAGTGCATGAGGGTTTTCTCGTCTACTTTTCTAGTCGTAGCACCCGCCTTTTATCCCATCCCCGTGCCAGACAGACAACTTGCCTGCCCCGATCTCCCTGCCGTATTTTTGCTTCCTCATTCCGGCCAAGTCCTTCGTCGGCTACCCAGCAAATCCCATCAACTTTTTAAGCTGTAGCCCCACCTCTTAGGATAGTTGTATAGCGACGTCTCGGCCAACGAGGACGTGAGCGGGGAAAAAGCTTACTTCCTCGAACTTTTGGCCTCCGCGGACTTGGCGGAAAGATGGCAGGCCTGGGATGAAGTGCTTGGACTCATCTACGCGGGCATACTCACCAAGGAAGAGGTGAAGGCACAAAAGAGGTACTTGCTGGAGCTTTTGCAGGCCGGAGCCCCAAGCGGGAAGACGAAGGAAAGCGAAAAAAAGGAGGACGAAAAGCGCGCGGGAAAGAAAAAGGCCACTTACCCCTACGTCATAAGGAGCTACGCCTGGGGCAAGGCCCTCCTCTTCGCGCGCGCGGCCATATTGAACAGGGAGGACCTCATCGGAGAGAAATCTCACTTCCTCCAGTTGCTCCTCTCGGACCAGCTGGACGCGGTGCTGGCGGCATCAAACGTTTGGGACGAGCTCCGTGACCTGGAGCGCGAGGGCATCATAACGCCGGAGGACCTTGCGCCCGTCAGGTCCCGCTTCCTGGAGCTGATGGAATCAAGGGATCCGCAAGCGAGGCGCGGGGCGTGGGAGAAAGTTTTAGAGCTCGTCGACACCGGCGTGATCTCCCAGGAGGACGTGGTCAAGAGGAAGTCCTACCTTATAGAGATGTTGAGCGCAGGCGATTTCTACGTCAAAAGGAGCGCTTGGCGCGCCATGTCGGAATTGCAGGATGAGGGAATGGTCGCTAGGGAAGACGTGTTCGTGAACAAACAAGGTTGAGTCATCTCCTGGCCCGCCCGCCGGGCTGCCCACCTACTTACAACATATGAGCAAGAAAGCTCCGACCTTTAGGGAGGAGATGAATTGCCAACCGCAAAGTTTATCAATTCAGGCGATATTAAACGCAGTACCCACGGGCAGTGGGGAATTCACGCCTGATAAGCCCATAAAAAAGGGTGTGAGATGGAGTAAGACCTCCGGACTAGAAGGGCATGATGGGGGCACCGTCGATGAAGCAGGAACCTCAAATCCTTCAGGGATGAGAGGATGTCAGATGAGGGGGATCGAGGCCAACGGCTACCGCTTCTCGATACCACGGTTTACGGAAGACGGGTCGGTTCACGTCAAGGGATTTTACAACTTGCTTTTGGCGAAGAAGAAGGTCGCCGTGGCTAACGACATCCGCACCTCCGGTGATAAGAGGGTTTTCATAATAACGGGCGTGAACGGCGGCGGAAAAACCACCTTCGCCATAAGTTTTGGGCAGTTGGCCTTCCTCTCTTCCATAGGCGTGCCCGTCCCCGCAGAGGAAGCCGAACTACCAGCTTTTTCCAAAATAGCGACCGTTTTCCCGACCGGGGAGGGCACGCTGGAAGGGCTGAGCAGGCTCGAGGAGGACGTGGCCAGGGTACGCAAGGTTTTGGGTTCGGCCGATAGCAAAACGCTAGTGATAGTCAACGAGCTTTTCTCAACGACGACCTCTGAAGAGGGATTCGAGCTTGCCCGGCGCTTCATAGGTAAAATAAAGGACAAGGGCTCCTATCTCCTTTACGTGACCTTCATCACGAGGCTGGCCGCGCTCGAGGGCGTAATACCCCTTTCCACCGTCGTTGAGGACGATAGGATCACGTACAGGATAGTGGAAGGCGCCCCTGATTCGAGGTCCATGGCCGTCCGGATAGCTTCCAGGTATCACCTGCTTTACGAAGACATAAGGGGTGCCCTCAATTGATATCGTTTGACCTGCTCAAGTTGGGCGAGGCGAGGGAGATCGGCGGCAAGGAGGACCTGAGCAGGGACTTGGAGCTGGAGAAGATAATTGAGGTGATGGCTCAAAGGGACGGCCTCGTGGCAAAGGAGTGCGAACGCGTGATCACGCTGTCGAGGACCGACATCCCCTCGATAAAGTACAGACAAGAAGCGGTTAAGGACGCGATCCAGAACAGGAGCGCTGTTTTAAACGCGTACCGGTTCACGGGGGAGGTCGTGGAAGAGACGAAGAGGGCGGCCTTTCTGGTGAGTTACGACAACGCGGAGTCCGTTGTGCACGAGACCGCTAGCGGGTTAAGGGTGATGATAGGCGCTTTCAGGGGGCTCAGGGGAATCTTGAATGGTGCTGCTTTTTCATCCGAGGCTTTCAGAGAACTGGTGAAATCGGTTGAGGAGAACGCCGACGACGCTTTCATATCCTCGGCGAGCGAACTCCTGAGCTATCTGAACTTCGGGAGTAGCACCGAGTTTTCTGCTCAACTGGGCACCGGAAACACGTTAAGAGACCCCGTGTTCTTGGTCCCAGAAAGGGAGGGTGGAATTGTGAAGAGGCTGCTGAGCGGGAGAAGCGGCTTCGCCTTCAGGGTGGATCCCCGCGACGAGAGCGGAGGGAGGATATTGGGAGACATCAACAATTGGGTTTTATCAGGTTTGGCGCCGACCATGCTAAAGGCCTACGAACACTTATTGGAGTTCTTCAGGACGCTGCACGAACAGCTGGCCTTCTTCGTGGGTGCCATAAACCTGCGCGACTTCTTTGAAAAGGCCGGATTGCCCGCGGCCTACCCTGACCTTTCTCCGGGTTCTATGCGCTTTCGCGACCTTTACCCGCTTTCGTTGGCGATATCGGCGAACGGGAAGCCCGTTCCTAACTCCCTCGACGCGCGCGGGGTGAGCGCGTTCGTGATAACGGGGCCTAACAGGGGAGGAAAGACCACTTACTTGAAGGCGGTGGGTCAGGCTATACTGCTGGCAAGAGCTGGGCTTTTCGTTCCGGCCGGCGAAATGGTCATCCCGTCTCCTGGGGCTGTTTTCACGCACTTCGAGAGGGAGGAGGAGAGGACGATGTCGTACGGCAAGTTTGAGGAGGAAGTGGTGAGGTTTAGCAAAATACTTGGGTCGCTGAAACCCGGGGACTACGTCCTCATGAACGAAAGCTTCTCCACGACCAACCAGGTTGAGGCGTCGGTGGTGGCCGAACAGGTTGTATCCGCTCTCGTTGACGGTGGGATAACCGTCTTCTACGTCACCTTTCTTCAAGACTTCATATACGGGTTCGTCAAGAAGGAAGGGGAGCATGTGGTGTTGCTGACCCCCGAAAGACTAGAAGATGGGACTAGGACTTTCAGGCTGGTGCGGGGTTCCGTGCAGCTGGGATACGCGGTGGAGATATGGGACAAGTTCTTCTCAAAGGGCTAGAAAACCTATAACTCACCTCTTCTCCGCCCCGAAGGGCAAGGGTTCCCCCAGGTCTCGGGGGTTAAACCCCTTTTACGGGCGCTACTGGGTTGTGGTCCACCAGGAAGGAGGGCGGTTTCCTTACCCTTGAAACCGCCGCATTGGTGGCCTCCTTCAGGATGTTAAGCGCGCCGTTCAGGTCAGAGTGGAGCCTGTGGCCATTGGAACAGCTGATCACTCCTCTCGGGTACCTCTTGATTGACTTCCCCGCCCCGATAGGCACAGTACTCGGACGCGTTGTATTCGACGACCTCTAAGGCCTTCACGCCGCACTCATGGGCCCCTGATCCAATCGCGCCCATCGGTTTACGGCAGGACCACAGGTTTGACGTAAACTCGTTGCCCTCCTCCTGCGCTNCGCTGAGAGGGTAGCCCAAGCAGATCGCCGAGGCGCCGAGCTCGTGGAGCGCCTTGACCAGGTGGGAAGCGAGGAGGCGGTAGAGGCAAAACAGCTTGCTCGTCAACTTCTTGAAGAGCCTCCTCTTCTCCCTCGACAACTCATCACGGGCCTCCTGTTCCCCCATATTCTTGGTCTTGTCCGCCAGCGACTGGATCTCTGAGATCTCTTTCTCGGAGCAGAAGTAGTCCTCCTCAGTCCTTACATCGTTTTAGAACAAACAAGTGCCGTCGCCGACGACGACGCTCGCCAGGACGCTTATTGTATGCCCAAGTCGACTGAAGCTACCTCGTCACCCTTTGGGGGCTCGACTGGACAGATCTACTCTCACTTTGCACGACGTGTTTCGACTTATTCCCCTTCCTCGTCGTCTCAGCGCCCACCTAGATCGGAGCAAAGGCGTACCAAGCGTTCTCGGTCTCGTCGCGGTGTACCTCGGGCCTACTCCCTTTACCACCTCACCTCAGCTCGCCAGCGAACTCTACATGCGCACGCGGTTCGTACACACAGAATGGGAAGGCGAAAATAAGCGCGTTGAACCGAAAGTGGAGGGCGCTTCCCAGCGTGATTGGTGGGACCGCGCGGTCCTACCTTCACTCCTGGGTGGGTGCGTCCTGACGGGGGCGGAGCGGAAGACTCCCGATGAACTCGCGAGGGAGTTGAGTGAAGCCGTGAAGCCCAAGCTCTACGCGT
>JGI20133J14441_1003281_pt1 | contig 10036 bp, 9 predicted proteins | sample RS3BMetagenome_FD_14441 | JGI IMG/M metagenome (IMG submission 14441)
CGAACGCCTTGATCTGCGCGAGATTGACCTTGCGTTCTTGGATTGCACTGGTTCGCATATTGTACTTGGACAATCCGCCTTTTAACGGAGTGCCCTTTTATCAGATTCAAGGAGCCTGGGCCCTGCTGTTGATCAGCCTTAACATGGCTTTCTCAAGCTTTCTGGTCGTTGCGATGGCGACGGCGCCCTTCGTCTTGTCATCTCGCAGCATCGACCCCAAGAGGTTGTCGCTTGATTCCTAATCGTGGGCACGATCCGCATTCCAAGCTGCCTCGCGCTTCGTAACCTGTTTAACACTTTCAGGTTCCATCAAGCGGTCTTTTTGGCATGGCGAATAAGGTCATTCAGGCGTTGCCCTATATGCTTTCAATAGAAATAGATCTGTCGCTGCGAGCAAAAGCCAGCCCTCTCGACTCAAAGTTCCTGAATACTTCGTGCTTTCTTGGTCCCTTACTGTACGGCCCAAGCCTGGTTGGGATGGCCTGCGTAGCCGGGGCGGGTCCGTTAGCTGTGTCAGGCAAGTTCATCCCTTGATTGTTCGGAGAACCGCGGACAGGGCATCCTTCCCCCGCTCGTTGACTTTCTCCCTGTGGAAGCCCGGGTACCATTTCTCTTCTGAAACAACGTCCGAGACTATCTGAACGGAAGTCGCTTCGACCCTCCTGTATTTGGACACCGCAAAAAAAGCCGAGCTCTCCATATTCACCACCCTGGCGCCCATCCTTCTATAACGGGCCACTTTCTCCCGAGTCTCCCTGTACGGGGCGTCTGTAGTCCACGCGTCACCGAGAGTGTATTTCATGCCCCCCTCCCGGAGCGACTTCTCTAGCCGCCTTGTCAGATTGCGAGATGAGCCGAACCATGTCCCACCTCTGAAGTAGTGCTTGGAGGTCCCTTCATCGCTGAAAGCACCCTTCAGGACGACGATGTCCCCCGGCTCAAGAACTGGATCGATTGCGCCTGCGAACCCAAGTTCGTAGACCCTCCTGGCACCGTAAGAAATCAGCTCCTCCGGGTTCATCGCGGCCGCAGGCGCACCAATCATGGCATGAGCGATTCCCACCTGCCTGTCGACAAGAGTCCCAATGTACATCCTGTCCCTGTAAATGTACCAGTCGACTGGCTTCGCTGTTGACTGGGTGACGGCGGCGCGAAAGATACGAGGGTGGTATGTGAAGACGAGGTCCTCCGGGACTGCTATCTCAGACTCCGGCTTCCCTAAACGCTCGGCAAGATAAGCCCTGAATTCTGCTGGATCAAAGACCGAGTGCCCTCTCTGTTTCTGCATTCGATAAGAACTGACATGCTGCATTCTATAAACCATGTGACAACACGAACGCGAGTGCCATGGCCGGAGGTCAGGAACCAAGAAACGATTCTGATGGCCTTCCCCGACATCGAGATGTGGTAGACGGCGATGGGGTCGTGAGCCTTCCCGCCCCCGTAGACGTTTCAAGCTTGATCACAGGATTGGCATCGGGCCTCGTCCCGCTCAGCCTGCCTCGACCAGGACGAGTACGTCATGTTCTCCGATAGCGGCGACGACTATGACGCGTGATTAGTTGGACGCTGCCACAGAAAGCAGGGCCAGCTCATCACGGAGCTCGAGCTCGCTGCCCTGGTGCGCATCTACGGTCGACGCTAAACAGAACATCGACAGTGCCCTGTCGACCCTCTCCATGCTCCTGTTGCTCCTGAGGAGCTGGTAGTGCGCGCAGTAAAGGTAAGCGTACTCCTTCGATATCCCCCTGAAGGTCTGCAGCCATGGCCTGAGGACGGAGAACTCCCCCTCGATGGTGTTCGTGTGGATGTCCCCCCTGGCATACTCGCCGGCGGTGTGTTTGACAGACTCATGCCTGAACGAGCCGTCCAGGATGCCGTATGACCGGAAATCTTCGTGGTAGATGGTGGCGTCAGGGTCGACGTTCCTGATAGCCCTCTTCACGATCTCCCTACCGGTCACGCCCGACGAGGGAGCCACCCTCACCTGCTTCGTCTCCCTCGATACCATCCCTATGATCGGAGGCTTGTCACGACGACAGATGCCTCTGCCTCTCGCCTTGAGGGCAGTCCTCCTCCCGTTCCTGCTAGCCCTTTTTGCCTTTCAGGCCGGCGGTGACGTAGAGCTTGTCCATCTCCACCGTTCCTTTGAGCTTCTCGAGGATCTGGTTCACGTACGTTCCTTTCCTTATCTTCTTCGCGATGTAGAATGCGTTCCTGTACGGTATCCCTACCGTCTTCGATACCTCGAGAATTGAGATGTAGAACTGCATCAGGAAGGCCATTAGGAACCACTTCCTCAGAGGAATCTTGGTGTCCTGGAAGACCGTGCCTGTCCTGTCTTTGAAGTATGAGCGACAATCCTTGCACTCATACATCTGATAGAGTCCCCTCACTCCGTCCTTCTTCACGTTCGACGAGCCGCATCTGGCGCACCTCACGCCATCCTTCCACCTCAGTTCCCTGAGCGTAGCGATGCACTCCTCTTCCCCCGGCATGAAAGAATCGATCTTCAAGGCGATTGAGAGTCATTCGGGAACAAGAGACCTAAGCAAGGGAGCCAAACGAATGTGACACGAGACTCAAAATCAGCCGACTACAGCGTCACATGAGCGAAAGAGTTAATTGACAACGGCGTAGCCCGTTCATCAGTTGAACTCCCAACTCGACCTGATCAGGAGCCTCTACGAGTACAACTCCGCTGTCAGGAAGAAGTACCTGAAGACCATCTTCAGAAGGGTGCCGACGAAGGAGAGGTACAAGGACAGGAGCGCATCCTTCCCCTCACTGGCCGACATCTTCGTCCACATCCTGGACGCTTACCGCTGGTGGTTCATCTTCGTCTGCGAAGACAGGCCCTCGGAGTACAGGCCCCTGAGGGTGCACAAGAAGTACACCATCAAGGAGGTCGAGGAAGATGAGAAGAAGATCGACGACCTAGTCATGAACTTCGTCCGAGGTCTGAAGGAACAAGACTTGGACAGGACCATATCCTACAAGGACGGCTCAAAAGTCAAGAGGGTCGTCTTGAGAGATATGCTCCTTCACATGGTGGAGGAAGAGTTGCAGCACAGGGGTGAGTTGAACGCTCTGCTCTGGCAGATGGACATCAGCCCACCGATAACGGAGTATCATCATTGGATTCGTTCACAATCTACACAAAGGTAGGGCCCTTTGTCGCACCTAGAGGGCTGGAATCCGCTCAAGACACGAACCTAGGAAACTCGGATCCATTCCCCCACCTCGCATTGCGGATGATTCCTCACCCCCAGAAATTGACTCGAAAGACCATGTTGTGACAGCATGACGGACGTTGTTGGGTCGGAACCAAGAAGTTTGGCCTGACACTGGAAGAATCACAACCTGAAATAATTGCAAGAAAAGTTACCGAAATCCGACCCGTGAAAAATGGCCGGTTCAAGCCGAACAGGGTCCGGAACACATTGGATTCGTGGCTAGCAGCTCGCCTTGTCCTCGCCTCCGAAGACTCCGCTATATTCACTCATTCCTGAACGTCAATAGAAAGTGGAATTCACGCAGTCACATATTATCGACTGGCTGAACTCGTGCCAGGGGATTAGTGCTGAGTGTGTTCTAGGTCGAGCCTAGTTGTCCCTAGCTGTCAGCGGTTGTGCTGCCACCAGCTTATCGATTTTTATAAGAATCTTAGGCACGGCAGATCTCGTAATTCTCGCTATTCTCGCATCAAGTTCCAAGCCGCAGTCTATATCGGGAGCCATCAGTTGAGCATACCGTCTGTCTATGTAACCCAATACTTGACCTTGAGCCATCACTTGTACTGCATTGCGATCGAAAGTGCTTTCGTATTCCCTTACTAGTTCCACCTGCATGCCTTCCTCCATACGCGCAGCCATCAGACGACTCTCCTCCCTGTAGGCAATTCCTTTGACTCTGGTTGTAAAAGGCAGAAGCTCTTCAATGCTCGAATACTTGCCCAGAAGTTCATTCTCTCCAGAAGTCGAGAGAACCCTACTAACATCCTCCAAGATGACACCACTTAGCCCCAATTCATGATGCAAAACGTTGGAATCCATCTTTCCCATCCACTTAAGAAATTCAGAATAGTCCTTCTTGTCACTCTCAGAAAGGAATCTCTCGGCAATCCGAATAGCAGTCAAACGTGACGGTACTCCCGCAGATATCGCCCAGCATGCAACGGGGTCAGGCACGCCATACTTAATCATTGAAGGGAAGAACCTGGTGAACAGTGATATCTGGGATTCGTCTTTGATTCCTACCACATGTGTCGCAATTCTGATTAGTGCTGATAACCCCCATGGCATCTTGTATGAGATGAAATCTTCAATGAATTGAGCAAGCCCCTCTGAAGAGGTAACGTCGGTCTTGAACTTGGATAGTATTGATTCGTAATCTGTGCCGAGTATCCATAGCTTCAGCAGTTCCGACTTGGCTCCACCAAATGTCCACTTAGACCTCATTTCTGGAATCGTAGAACATGCTTCCAGAGAAAGCTTAACCAACTCGTCTAGATCATTCCGCGACCCCATCTGCAGTAACCTCTTGAACTGCTCTTGCTTCCCCTCACAGTATCGTTTCATTTCACCGCAGCTCCTTGAGCTGAGCCCAGTAGAGCTGTAGACGGTCCGATCGGCTGCCGAGGGCACTTCCTTCATTATGTCATTAGCTGTATTGACAAGCACACGTCGCAGATCGTCGGAACTCAACCCATATCTGCCGGCTTGAATGTCAACGAGAGTCCTTTTCATGAAGTCCTTAACAACGCTTTCCTCTTCCAGCTCTGCTCCTTCTTCCACCAAGAGGGCAAGAACCTCAGGGTCGAGTTTCTCCTTGATGACTTCATCTGTCAAGCGCGCATGAACCAAATCATCTAGCAATCGATACAGTGCGCCTTCAAGCGGTTCAGGCTTGTCTTTGTTTTCCAAGTAGTATTGATAGTCCGCTTCGTCCATCCTGTCCATCGTAAGATGGATTATCGTCCCTTCGGTCTCTTGGCAAGCTCGACCCGCCCTCCCGGCTATGTTCCAGTAGTCTCTGGCGGGAATGCGATTGTACGTCTGAGTGTTCTCATCCCATCTCCTACAGCTATGCATGATAACAGTGCGGATAGGAAGATTAACCCCTTGGGCCATTGTATTTGTGGCTATTAGCACTTGCAGCTTTCTTTCTCTGAAATCAGTTTCAATCGCATTTCTAACGACATCTGGAAGATCGCCGTAGTGGACCGCGATTCCTCTCTTGAGCACCCTAGTGACCAAGTGATCGTCACCCAGCCATTCAGACGCGGCGATGGCTGAACGCGTTTCGCTGTTGGGCGAGAAATACGATGGGATGTTTTGGTTAGATAACTCCACTAACTCAAGCCGTCTCTCCATAGACTTCGCCACCGCCTTCGCAAGGCGCGGTTGGGTACAAAAGACAAGCACTGGACCTTGCGAGGCGAATTGGAAGGCCAGCTCGGCTGCCGTACTAGACTTATCACTCCCTGTTCTAGGAAACCAATCGGTGTTGATTCTGCCTGTATCTCGATTCTTGAATCTGTACTGCCTGCGCTTTATTACGCCTGAAACGAAGTCCAAGAAACCCTCCCGCAATTGGAGGTCGTCGCTAGGAACGTATCTAATAACACCTGAATCACCCGACCAGACGAATTTCCCATACCTTTGCACTGAAGGCCGCCACTGCGAGACCACGACGTCATCTTTGGGATTCGCCCCAAACCACTTGGCGAAATCCTGTAGCGTCTCCTGCGGAACGACTGCAGATAGGAATATGAAACGGGCACTGGAGAGTCTCTTCCTCAGGCGGGTCAATAGAACCTCGAACTTCACTCCCCTATCACGCTCGTGGACGATTTGTCCCTCATCCATTATCACCAGGCGCACGTTATCGAGGAACTTGGGTTCGATCCTCAGAAGAAGATCGAGTTTCTCTGGTGTTGCCACAAGTAGGTCGGCGTCAGCAGCAAGCAACTCCTCGAAACCATCGGACTGGTACGATCCGATAATGGACGAGACCTTGAGTCCCAGGTCCCCGAACAGATTGAAGAATGTCTGCTGTAATTCGGAAACCAGTGCTCTGTAAGGCGCTATGTAAACACATTTCGACTTCGGAAAGGTTGTGAGGGTGTAAGCAATGGCTATCTCCGCAATGCGAGTCTTCCCAGCACTCGTAGGCATTTTGAAGACTTTATTCGCCCCTGACAGTAACCCATTGCGCAAGGCTATCACCTGCGAGGGCCAAAGTTCGGAAACCGAAGGACTATCGGTTATGCTCGACCCAACTCCCCTTGCCAGCAATCTAAGGTACCGATTCCATTTTTTATTGCCAGTTACCATGTTTCCGAACACATTCCAAGTTGATCTTAGACGAAGTAGTGGCATTAAGTTGCGCATGCTCCGAGCCAGATTCGCCTCGAAGACCGCTGCTGAAGAATCTAACAATTTGCAAGCATCTTCGAGATTGGAATCTGCTTCTCTGAATTTCCCTACGTCTCCGCTGAGAAGGTAGAGGCTGACTTTTTTCAGCCCTGTGGCAAGGAGAGCGATGCCGAGATTCGACGCAATCTCCTCATTGGTTTCTCCCATCTTGTCTGGTTCCTTTGCAAGCCTTTCACACAAGGATAAAGTGCGAATTAGGAGACGTTGAAGGAAGGCGCTGATTACGTCGACGGCCGTAACGTTTTCAATGGTATTAAAGTCTGGCCGAATCTTCCTTGAAAGACAGATCGCGTTAGCTTGGTAACCAGCTATCTGATAATACAACGCCGCGTTCATTAAAGCTAGGTCCAAGTCTGTCTGCTCGCCTAGTCTCGCAAGGCTTTCCCATGCGCTCGCAGCCTTATAGGCCGCCGCTCCAAAAAGCCTCTCATCGTTCGGCCTACTCGATGCAAGCATCTCAACGCCGAGTCCGACAGCCGTCATGTTGCGCATAACGCGCGACGGTATGTAGGTCCAATTGTATTCGGGAGACTCACGCGCTATCTCTTTCAATAGTGCTTTGGATCTTATTTGCGCTATCTCGTTTTGCATCGATTTGTCCTTCACCAGTGATTCTACTTGATCATGTATCTCGTCAATGTCAGTCAAGCTCGATTCTCATCCTCCCAAGACCAGTTCTTCAAACACACTGCCCACTAGCGGAACCAAATTCTCAATTATCACTAAATCGACCGTCAAGACTGAGGCACTTGGCGTCGTTATGCTATCTTCCAGATTCACCAAGGTCTTCTCGGACCAATTCATCTTCTCCCAGACCAGGCATATGTGTGTACTTTCAATTTTCGTTGTATCGTGCCTGTCCAGGAGGTATCTCAAGAACAAGTCAAAGAGAGGGTTCTGCTCGGCCTGCAACCGTGCCGTGATAAAGGACAGCAATGCTGGAATCTTCTGAACCCTCTGCCGCTGTATTTCCCCGTATGCTTCCTTCGCTGCCGCCGTGTCTTCCCCCGTTCGAAGTTTGACTTCAACGAAACACAATTCAGTTAGCCCTCCATCTTTATACTTCACAGCTATTATGTCTGTCCCTGGCAGGGTCTGGTTCTTGGTGATTGAGTATCTAAGCTTCTGTACAGGAATTTGGTACCCAAAGAAATCCACGAGCGTCATCCCAGCTAGAGTTTCGCCGAATAGTCCTTTACGGACGTTCGGGAGAGTCGGCAGCATAGGGACTACAAGGGTGGTAGCGGCATTCTTCCACCCGACTTTTTCGGCGGCTCGACGCACCAATTCGGGATCCACTCTAGCAGAAGAGATCTTGGAAGCCAACGCATTAATCTCAGGTTTTGAGATCTTCCTTTGCTCCGTTATTTCAATCAAGTCAAATGTCTTGTAATCACTTGGATGCCTCTGCTTCCACTCAAGCCACTCGCTCAGAGTCGACGGCTTCGTTTCACCTCCTCCAACAGATGACGGGTCGCTCACGCTCTATCCGCCCTCTGTAGTGAGACTCATCACCCATCTATGTCTTGCTCTGCAACGGCGATGTTAGCTTCACGTCTCATTTAGCGGTGCGCGAGGGGACATATAACGGATATACAACAGATATACTTAGGTAACAACTCTGCCGATACAGTCGACTGCATGAGCAGGGCAAGGAGAGCCTCGTAATGCTTCCCGAGGGTGTCTGGAAGGTCGTCGATGAATTGAAAGGTACTCTTGGAGATAGCGATTCGGAGGTAATCAGGAACATAGTAATTGCGCACCTATCTGACAAGGGAATACTGTCGCCATCCCACAGACTCGAAGGGATACCCGCTGATTCCGATGCGGAGCTGAGACTGCAACAGAGACGGCTCACTGCGTTAGTAGACTTGCTGGAAGCTAAAGGGCTGATTCTGCAGTCGGAATGGCTAAGTAGACTCAAAGAAGAGCTACAGAAGGCGGGTTCTCAAAAGTAGCCTTGGGATTCCCCAAGAACAACCATATAGGACAACCTGTTTCGCACTTTTCGCTGCACGTGATGATCTCCTTTATGTATTCTCTGAAGGTTCCGTCGTCGCCAAGGTTCCCCGTTTCCTTGGCTATCTCCTACTTGGTCGCGGTGGCGACGAAGATTGCTATCAGAACAGCCGCGATGACAATCGGCGCGTCTGCAATCGCCTGTAACCACCTGCCAAGCAGCTGACAAGAACGAGCGCTATGCAAATGCCATATGTGCTGATTGCCCGCCCCGTCCCTTTGTTGTTGCAGGCTGAACAGACCGCCGTCGCTCTAATTACTTTACGCGGTTCTTGACTTCTTCTGAATGTGGAAAGAAATGCCCGACGTAGAACTCCACGAATTGTCTCAAATAGCGAGCGACCTGTTCTGGATCTGGCATTTTTGCCCCCACTTTGTTCCTCAGTAGGATCAACTCTTTGGCGTCTTCAGGGTCCAGCTGAGTGATGTTCGCTTCAAGGACGTCAACGATCTCATAGTAGTTCTCAAGCACATGGTCGAGCTTCGGGATTCTGGCGGCATACTTCGACTTCAAGAGCTGGAGTCGCGTGAATACAGCGGCGAAGTCCTTCTCGCTGATGTCCCTTCGCTTGATTGGACGAGGCGAGCCACTGGGGGGATGTAGGGTTCCGAAAGATCGATATTCCCTGTTATGCACTAGGAACTCATCACGATAGCTCCTAATTATGGGCTCGAACCACTCCGTGTTACTTCTCACATGCGAGGCGTAGTCTTCGTCGGCTGCGTATGGGTTGCGTACGGCAGATTGAAAGAACTTGCGTTGGGCTGTGAAGCTCTTCCACCGCAGACTCCTGTCTCGGATGAGCTGATACGCCAGTCTAGCCATCAAGTCCAAAAGGATACGTCCGTGAACGAAAAGGTCTTCGTAGTCCAGATCATAGGCAAGAGAAGACGCGTGAACGTACGCCCCAGCGAGCCTCCCCACTGATTCATCGATCTCTCCCTTGCCGTTTGGGCCGTATCTCGTGTTTTCTTGGAGCAGCTTTAGGACAAGGTCAAATGTGGCTCGGTCCCACTGTAGACGTTGCAGAATGAGACTTATTTGATCGTATTTCAGCCTGACAGCCTCTATCGTCTCGTCTATCTTGGCAGCCTCTCCGCTGGAGAGAGTTGGGCCAGACCTTGAAGTCTCCGCATTCAATCCGCCAAATGGGTTGATCGGATTCCACTCTTCTTTCAATCTCTCTTGAATCATCATGTCGTGGAGTCGCCTAAAAACCTAGCGTGAGTCTGTCCTCATGACTTGTGAATTCAGTGGTTCAATCTAAGACGATAGAACGGTATAGTCGGACTCTTGACTTCGATGCCTTCCCACGCTGACTTCCTCTTTGGTTGCCATCCCGCGTGTTGCGCGCGAGTGAGTCTGCCTAGTGGGAATCCGATCACAAGTGTCTTTGGGTATCCAGATGGCCAAGAATCCCTTCAGGTCGGACTGGAGGGATAATCACCACATAATCGAACTTTTGACTTCGATGTCTCGTAGGATTCTGACGTATAGAGCTCAAAGATAGTATGCATCACCACTTCCGCAGTGAGCTTCCGTGGAAGAGGTAAAGGAGATAGGGCACCAGCCAGTT
>JGI20133J14441_1003282_pt1 | contig 10032 bp, 9 predicted proteins | sample RS3BMetagenome_FD_14441 | JGI IMG/M metagenome (IMG submission 14441)
TTGGCTGCCAAGCGCCTTGGCGGCGGCGGAAAAGGCGTGAAGATTGGTGTGGATCGCCGCGCCGGCCTCCGCCAGACCCCGCCGAGCAAACGGCGAAGGCAAAGTGTAGCTGAAAAACAGCACCGGCTTTTCGCGCCGGGCCAACAGCGGGGCAAGCTCCTCCGGCTGCACGGAAAGGCGCGTATCGTTCGCCGCCGAGAACGCAACGGCAATCAGATCAACCTCCGTGCTCGCACTCAGCAGCCCGATGGTGCGGTTCATCCCGCCGGAATGCACCGCTTGTGCGGTAATATCCACCGGGTTGCGGGGGGATCCGTAAGAAGGGATGTAACTCCGAATTTCGGCCTGCAAGCCGGGCGAAAGCTCGGGCAAGGCAAAACCCGCGGCGGCCAGCGCATCGGCCAGCCAAGCCCCGGCGCCGCCCGAGGTGGTGATAATGCCGGCCCGCCGGCCGCGAGCGCGCGGGCCTGTGGTCAACGCCGCCAAAATCGCCAGCGCCTCGTCCGGATCATGCGCCGGGATCATGCCCAAGCTGCGAAAAGCCGCGCGATACGCGCACTCCCAACCGGTCATGGCGGCAGTGTGCGAGGCGCTGGCCCGGCTGCCTCCCTCGGAATCCCCCACTTTCACCACCACGACGCTTTTGCCGCGCGCGGCGGCAAGCCTGGCCGCTTCCGCAAAGCGCGCCGCATCGCGCACCGTTTCCAAAAACAACAGCAAAGCGGCGGTTTCCTGATCCTCCGCGAGATGCAGGAAGCAATCGGCGGCGGTGAGATCCGCCTCATTGCCGGTGGTGATCAGAGACGAAAACTGAAGCCCCAGCACCCGCCCGCGATGCAAAAAGGAAAACCCGATCCCGCCGCTTTGCGCCACCACGCCGATGCGCCCGGCGCCGGCAATGACCGGGGCATCCCCCGCATGCGCATCGACCGCGGGACTGAACGTGGCCGCCACGCCCGCAGCGGCGTTGTAAAACCCCTCCGAGTTGGGGCCCAGGATGCGCATCCCCGTTTCCTGTGCGATCTGCTTCAGCCGCGTCTGCAACGCGGCAGCCTTGCCGCCCTCTTCCGCAAAGCCGGAGGAAATCACCACCGCATACGGAATGCCCGCCCGCGCGCAGGCAAGCAGCGAATCGGGCACGTGCGGCGCCGGAATCACCACAATGGCAAGATCCACAGGCGCGCCGATGGCTGATACGTCTCGATAACAGCGAAGGCCGTCGATTTCCGCATAACTCGGGTTGACCGGATAGATCCGCCCGGCAAAGCCGCCTTGGCGGAGCAGCTGCAAAAGCCGGCCGCGAATCCGGCCGGCATCGGGCGAAGCACCGATCACCGCAATGGCGGAAGGAGCAAACAAGCGCGAGAGCATGGCCGAAAGCATGCCGCAAGCGCCGCGCTCCGCCAAGCGGCGGTTTCCCGCCCTCTCTGCCTGTTGCCTAAGTGTTCCCATCTGTGAGAAACTAGCAGCCACCACTGTTGGGCGAGATCACGACATCACCTGCCGATGGTGGGTTGTGCCAAAAAGGGCTTGGCCTTTGCATACAGGAACAAATGGGAATGGAAAAAGATAGAGCGCTGGAAGCGGCGCTTGCGCAGATCGAACGAAGCTTCGGCAAAGGCTCGATCATGCGCATGGGGGCAAAACGCTCCGATGAGGCAATTGAGGTTATTCCCTCCGGCTCCTTGGGGCTTGATCTCGCGCTCGGCATCGGCGGGCTCCCCCGCGGGCGCATCGTGGAGATTTACGGGCCCGAAAGCTCGGGCAAAACCACGTTGGCGCTGCATGCCATCGCCGAGGCGCAAAAACGCGGGGGCACGGCGGCGTTCATCGATGCCGAACACGCCTTGGATCCCATCTACGCGCGAAAACTCGGGGTCGATGTCGATAATTTGTTGATCAGCCAGCCCGATGCCGGCGAACAGGCGCTCGAAATCGCCGATACCTTGGTCCGATCCGGCGCCGTGGACGTGTTGGTCATCGATAGCGTGGCCGCTCTCGTTCCGCGCGCCGAGCTTGAGGGCGAGATGGGCGATTCGCACGTGGGGCTGCATGCGCGGTTGATGAGCCAGGCGCTGCGCAAACTCACCGGATCCGTCTCGCGCAGCAACACATTGCTGATTTTCCTGAACCAGATTCGACTCAAAATCGGCGTGATGTTCGGCAATCCGGAAACCACCACCGGCGGGAACGCATTGAAATTCTATGCCTCGGTGCGCATGGAGATCCGCCGGATCGGCCAAATCAAAGATCGCGACCAGGTGTCCGGCAACCAAACCCGCGTGAAAATCGTCAAAAACAAGCTCGCCCCGCCCTTCCGACAGGTGGAGTTCGACATCATGTACGGCGAAGGGATTAGCAAAGTGGGTGAGCTGATTGATCTCGGCGTCAAAGCGGGGGTGGTGGAAAAATCCGGCGCCTGGTTCAGCTACGATAGCCAGCGTATTGGCCAGGGGCGGGAGAATGCCAAGATCTTCCTGCGCGATCACCCCGAAATCGCCGAGGCAATCGAGCGCAAGATCCGCGAGCAGGCGGGCGTGGTTGCCAACGCCATGCTGGCGGCCTCCGATGAGGCCGGGGAGATGCAGGCCGCTGACTGATCTTTCGTCTTTTCCCCGCTCCGGGTTGCTCGCCGAAGCCTTCGAGCCGTTAAGCACGGAGGACCTTGCTCTTATTGAGGAAGCGCGCGCCACGCTGTTGCGGCATTATCGGCCGTTTTGGCACACGCTCGCCGCAGCCATTCGAAGCCCCGAGGGGCGGATCTGGACAGGCCTGCATTTAGGGGCAACCGTGGGGCGGCTGTCCATCTGCGCCGAGGCGGTGGCGCTTGGCCGGGCCGTCTTGGAGGGCAATGGCGGCGTGGAGACCGTGGTTGCGGTCCGCCATCCCAAGCCCGAGGAAGCATGCCAAGACCTCGAGGTGGTTCCCCCGTGCGGAGCATGTCGCGAAATGTTTTTTGATTTCAGCCCCGACGCCCGGATTATTCTGCCGGGACCGGAGAAGGTCCTATGGAAAGTTCCTGTGCGTGCCTTGTTGCCGAACCCCTATCGGCGATAAAACCGTATCGCTGAGGACTGTATCGCGATGCCGCCGATTCCCCGCTATAGGGCTCACACAGGTCCGGCTTTGTTTTCCGCCGGATTCCGCCCCTTCTTCCTGCTGGCGGCGCTCTGGGCGGGCCTTGCCATCCCCCTCTGGCTTGCCGCGCTGCACGGCGCTGCTCTCCCCACCCGCATGCCCGCGCTGGTCTGGCATATCCATGAAATGGCTTTCGGCTACGGCGGCGCGGTGGTTGCCGGCTTTCTGCTCACCGCCATCCCGAATTGGACCGGCAGACTGCCGCTGCAAGGCGTGCCGCTCGCCACTCTCGCCGCGCTTTGGCTTCTCGGCCGCCTTGCCGTGACGGTGGCTGCCGGGCTGCCGGCGCCGCTTGTCGCATTGCTTGATCTGATTTTCCCTGCCGTCTTTCTGGCAGTGGTGGCGCGGGAGATCATCGCCGGGCGGAACTGGCGCAACCTTCCCATGCTGGCGGCGCTCGCTTCGCTGCTTGCCGGCAATCTCCTGGTGCATCTCGAGCTCTTGGGCGTTGCAGAGACCGCCCTCCTCGGCAACCGGCTTGGCGTGGCAACGCTTTTGATGTTGATCGGCTTTGTCGGCGGCCGCATTGTGCCGAGCTTCACCCGGAACTGGTTGGTGAAGCAGGATCCCGCGGCCGAGACCCCGGCCCCGTTCGGCTGGATCGATCGGGCTGCGATTGCTTTCAGCTTGCTTGCGCTGCTCTTCTGGGTGCTCGCGCCGCAAAGCACCCTCTGCGCGGTCTTGGCGATCATCGCGGGAATGGCGGTGGCCATGCGGCTTTATCGCTGGCGCGGCGAAAAAACGTGGGCAGAGCCGCTGCTCGCCGTTATGCACCTGGCTTATGCATGGCTTGCGTTCGGTTTTCTCCTGCTGGGGCTTGATCACTTTCTGCCGGTGCTGCCGCCGAGCACGGCGGTGCACGCGCTCACCGTGGGCGCCATCGGCACCATGACCTTGGCCATGATGACACGGGTCGCGCTCGGCCATACCGGAAGGCCGCTCGCCGCCGGCCCGGCCACGCGCATCATCTACACGCTGATCACGCTGGCCGCTCTCTTGCGCCTCTTTGCCCCGTTTGCGGGCGGGGGGTATTTTGGGGCGCTGGTTGCCGCGGGTGCCGCTTGGTGTGGGGCGTTCGGATGCTATCTTCTCTTCTATACGCCCGTGTTGGCGTTGCCGCGGGTGCGGGCGGAAGCCGCAAGGCCGGTTTGACAGGCAGGATTTCGCCGGCAGAAGAGGCCTGCTCGGGCCTCCTCTTGCTTCATCCGAAGGGGCGCGCCATCTAGCGCCATCATGTTCCCTCCGTATCAAGACCCTCGCAGTGATTCCCTCTGGCACGGAACCACGATCATTTCCGTGCGCCGCGGCTCGGAGGTGGCCATCGCGGGTGATGGCCAAGTCAGCCTCGGCCAAACCATCATCAAAAGCAATGCGCGTAAGGTGCGCCGCATCGGGGCCGGCGGCTCGGTCATCGCCGGTTTTGCCGGGGCCACGGCGGATGCCTTTACGCTGATTGAGCGTCTGGAAGCCAAGCTCGAACGTTTTCCCAATCAGCTGGAGCGTGCCTGCGTGGAGCTGGCCAAGGATTGGCGCACCGATCGCTATCTCCGCCGCCTGGAAGCGATGATGATTGTCGCCGATCGCGACCGCAGCTTCACTCTCACCGGAACGGGCGATGTGCTGGAGCCGGAAGACGGCGTCGTCGGCATCGGCTCGGGCGGGTCTTTTGCCCTGGCCGCCGCACGCGCGCTTTTGGAAACCACCGATCTCGGCGCCGAGGAAATTGCACGGCGCGCCCTTCGCATTGCCGCCGATATTTGCGTGTACACGAACCACCATATCGTTGTCGAAACTCTTCGGAAAGAAAGCTGATGGACGTCCCGACATATTCTCCTCGGGAAATCGTTTCCGAGCTGGATCGCTTCATCGTCGGCCAAGCCGAGGCCAAACGGGCCGTCGCCATTGCCTTGCGCAACCGCTGGCGCCGGCAGCAATTGCCGGAAGAAATGCGTGAAGAGGTGGTGCCCAAGAACATCCTCATGATCGGCCCCACGGGCTGCGGCAAAACCGAAATCGCCCGGCGCTTGGCCAAACTTGCTCAGGCGCCTTTCCTCAAGGTTGAGGCCACGAAATTCACCGAAGTCGGCTATGTCGGCCGCGATGTGGAGAGCATCGTGCGCGATTTGGTGGAAGTCAGCATCAACATGTTGCGCGATATCGCCCGCCGCGCGGTCACGGCCCGTGCCGAACTCGCCGCGGAAGAGCGCCTGCTCACGGCACTCGTCGGCGAGGGGGCGAGCGCTGAGACACGTTCCAAGTTTCGTCGCATGCTGCGCAATGGCGAGCTGGAACAGAGGGAAGTCGAAGTCAGCGTGACCGAAACGGGCCCCTCCCCGATCGGCCAGATCGATATTCCGGGCTTGCCGCCGGCGCAGATGATCAACATCTCCGAAATGATGCGCGGCCTCTTCGGCCGCCCCGCGCAGCGCCGGCGCATGACGGTCGAGGCCGCGCGGCGTGTGTTGGAGCGTGAAGAGGCCGACAAGCTTTTGGACAACGATCAGCTCGTCAAAGACGCCGTGGCCAATGCCGAAAACAACGGCATCGTCTTTATCGATGAAATCGACAAAATCTGCGGCCGCTCCATCGAGGGCGGTTTCCGCGGCGCCGATGTCAGCCGCGAAGGCGTGCAACGCGATCTGTTGCCTCTGATCGAAGGCACGACCGTCTCCACCAAATACGGGCCGGTGAAAACCGACCATGTTTTGTTTATTGCCTCGGGCGCGTTCCATTTTGCAAAACCCTCGGATTTGCTGCCCGAACTTCAGGGGCGGTTGCCGATCCGTGTCGAACTTGCGCCGCTTTCGCGGGCCGATCTCCGGCGCATCCTGGTTGAGCCGGAACACAGTTTGATCAAGCAATATCAGGCATTGCTCGCAACCGAGCGGGTGCAGCTGCACTTCACCGACGCCGCCATTGACGCGCTTGCCGATCTTGCCGCGGAAATCAACTCGCGGGTGGAAAATATCGGCGCGCGGCGGTTGCATACGGTCTTGGAAAAACTCCTGGAGGAAATCAGCTTTACCGCTAGCGATCGGCCCGGAGAAACCATCACGGTCGATGCCGATTATGTGCATAACCGTGTCGGGCCGCTGGCAACGCAGGCAGATCTCAGCCGATTTATTCTCTAAACCTCTCGGGATGCAGGAAGCTTTTTATCAGCCGCAAGATCCTTCCGCTGCCGCAGCAATTGCCGGCATCACTGAAGATTTGTCCGTCTTCGATGATTGGGAAGATCGTTATCATTACATCGTCGAACTGGGTCGCAAGCTTCCGGCTTTTCCCGCTGCCTGGATGCAAGATGCCTATCGTGTCGCAGGCTGCCAAAGCAAGGTATGGCTGTATGCCGAACTCCATGACGGAAAGCTCTATCTGGCCGGAGCCTCGGACGCTGCCATCGTTGCCGGGTTGGTGGCGCTCCTTCTCAGGGTCTATTCCGGCCGAACCCCGGAAGAAATTTTGGCCACCGACCCCGGTTTTTTGAAACAACAGGGTTTGCTGGAGGCGCTTTCCACCAATCGCGGCAATGGAGTGGCCGCGATGGTCAGACGTATTCAGGAGCTTGCCCGCCGCGCGCTGGCAACCGAGGCGAAGGCCGCCGCCTCTTGATTTTTAATCGGGCTGCGTGCGCTTGTGTGCGGCAAGCGCCATCAAGCGCTTGTCCCGCCATGCCGTCCGCTCGGGAATCTTTTCTCGGGGCAAAACGGCGCGACGTGTGGCGTCCAGCTTCGCCGCGAGTTCCGGCGTCACCGCAATGGGTTTCATTTCCTCTTGGATCTGATTGTAAAGAGCACCATACCGGGCGCAATAATCGGCAAGCCCGCCCGGTGCATTCAAGTCAATCGTTTCAAACGGCCCCATAAACGACCAACGCAACCCAAGCCCGTGCTTGACCGTTGCATCCAAATCTTCTTGCGAGATCACCCCATCGTTCACCAGACGAAACGCTTCTGCAACCAACGCCACCTGCAAACGATTCAGCACGAATCCCGGAATTTCCCGGTTCACCGTGGCCGGCACCTGTCCCGCTTGCTGCATCAGGGCGCGGGTTCGCGCCAGCACGTTGGCATCCGTCCAAGGCGCCGGGCAAAGCTCCACCACGGGCACGAGATAAGGCGGGTTCACGGGGTGGGCGACGAGGCATCGGGCGCGACCGGCAAGGTTGCCGGTGAATGCGCTTGCCGGAATGCCGGACGTGGAACTCGCAAGTACCGTCTCGGGCGCGGCCAGGCGATCCAGCAAAGCAAAAATCTCCGCCTTGTCTGTAACGCGCTCGGGGCCGTTTTCCTGCACATGCACAGCCGAAGCGACGGCTTCGGCAAGCGAAGATGCAAGCGAGATGCGGGCACGCACGGTTTGCGGTTGATCGTTCAGCAGTCCTGAAGCGGTAAGCTCGGGAAGCCGTTCGGAAATAAAGTCAAGCGCGGCCTCCGCAGCGCCGGGCGCGGGGTCCCAAAGGCTCACCTCGAACCCGGCGCGGGCAAACACAATGGCCCAGGAACGCCCGATCAGGCCCGCACCCACCACAGCAACTTTTGTCATCCTTTCCTCCTTAGCCTCGCAGCTTTTGCGGCCGCCGATACTGCGGGCAAACATCCCGCCTGCCAATGGGCGACGCGGCAGCTTTTTGGCGCACGCAAGCAATGCTATAGCCCAGCAAATGACGGACGATTTTCCCCCCAACCCCGCCCTTTTGCCCGCCGGCCTGCGCGACCTCTTGCCCCCGGAAGCGGAGATCGAAGCCGCCTCCGTCGAGGCCATTATGGCCACCTTTGCCGCGCACGGATACCAGCGCGTGAAACCGCCGCTGTTGGAATTTGAGGAAACGCTGCTTTCCGGTCCGGGCGGCGCGGTGGCGGAGGATACGTTTCGCCTGCTCGACCCGGACAGCCGGCGGATGATGGCCTTGCGCTCCGATACCACGCCGCAGGTGGCGCGGATTGCTAGCACAAGATTGGCAAAGGCGCCCCGCCCGCTCAGACTTTCTTACGCCGGGCAATGCCTGCGGGTGCGCGGCACCCAGCTTGCCCCGGAGCGGCAAGTGGCCCAAGCCGGAATTGAACTGATCGGGCCCGACAACCCCCTCGCGGATGCCGAAATCATCCTGGTCGGCGCCGAAGCGCTGGCCGCAACCGGGCTTACCCGGCTCAGCTTTGATTTGACTTTGCCGCGGCTGGTTCCCACACTGCTGGCCGGGCTCAGCCTCCCCGCCGAGCAGGAACGCGCCTTGGTCCACGCGCTGGACCGCAAGGACACGGCCGCCGTGCGTGCGCATGGCGGGCCATTGGCGGCTCTGCTGGTGGAGTTGCTGCTCGCCGCCGGCCCGGCCGAAAAGGCTTTGGGGATGTTGGAGCGCACCGCCTTCCCCGAAGCGGCAAAGGAGCAAATCAGCCGCCTGGCCGAAATCGTGGCCGTGGTGCGGGCGCGCGCGCCGGCTTTGAAATTGACCGTCGATCCCATCGAGTTTCGCGGGTTTCGCTATCACACCGGCGTTTCCCTCACCGTTTATGCACCGGGGCGGCATGAGGAGCTCGGCCGCGGCGGGCGGTATTTGTGCAGCAACGTCGAACCCGCCACCGGCCTTACTCTGTTCCCGGATGCCATCCTGCGCGCCGCCCCGCGGCTGGCCCCCCGCCCACGGGTCTATGTGCCGCTTGGCGCCGATCCCGAAGCGGTGCGGGCGTTGCGCGCGCAAGGTTACGCGAGCGTGGCGGCGCTGGAGGCGGCGGAAGATGCCGCTGCCGAAGCGGAACGGCTCGATTGCGACCATATTCTCACGCCAACCGGCCTTCGCCGCATAAAAGGCGAATAAAAGAAAGGCAGATACGGGCATGGCCAATGTCGCGGTGATCGGCGCCCAATGGGGTGACGAGGGAAAAGGCAAGGTTGTGGACTGGCTGGCCAGCCGCGCCGATATCGTGGTGCGGTTCCAAGGCGGGCACAATGCCGGCCACACGCTCGTGGTGGGCAATCAAACCTATAAGCTTTCCCTGCTTCCCAGCGGGCTGGTGCGCGGCAAACTCGGCATTATTGGCAATGGCGTCGTCATCGATCCGAAAGCCCTGCTCGAAGAAATCGCTCGCGTCCGCGCCCAGGGATTGGCCGTGGATCCCGGCAACCTTCGCATTGCCGAAAACGCGCCGCTGATTCTTCCGGTCCACGCCGCGTTGGACCGGGCGCGGGAGAATGCCCGCGGGGCGCGCAAGATCGGCACCACCGGGCGGGGCATCGGCCCGGCCTATGAAGACAAAGCGGCGCGGCGCGCGATCCGGGTTTGCGATTTGGCAGAGCCGGACACGTTGGATGCAAAACTGGACGAGCTCTTGATGCATCACAACGCCCTGCTGGCCGGGCTCGGGGCGGAACCCTTCGACAAATCCGCGTTGCTCGCGGAACTTCTGGCGCTGGCGCCGCAAATTTTGCCCTTCGCCGAACCCGTTTGGCAGCGCCTTGACGAGGCGCGGCGCACCGGTCGGCGCATTCTTTTTGAAGGCGCGCAGGCGGTCATGCTGGATGTGGACCACGGCACCTATCCTTTCGTGACCAGCAGCAACACCGTCGCGGCCACCGCTGCCGCCGGCTCCGGGATCGGGCCGAACGCCGTGGGCTTCGTTCTCGGGATCGCCAAAGCCTATGCGACACGCGTCGGAGCCGGCCCCTTTCCCACCGAACTTCATGATGAAACCGGAACGCTGCTCGGTGATCGCGGCAAGGAGTTCGGCACCGTCACCGGCCGGCGACGGCGCTGCGGCTGGTTCGATGCCGCGTTGGTACGCCAAGCGGTCAAGGTCGGTGGCATTCAAGGGCTGGCGCTGACCAAGCTCGATGTGCTCGACGGCCTGGCCGAATTGCGGATCGGCGTCGGCTATCGCATCGGCGGGGAGATCTTCCGGC
>JGI20133J14441_1003289_pt1 | contig 10018 bp, 8 predicted proteins | sample RS3BMetagenome_FD_14441 | JGI IMG/M metagenome (IMG submission 14441)
CCTGCGGCACGGCGAGCCGCTCGACATGGTCGGCTGAGCGCCCTCGCGCGCACGCGCGGGCGCCCGCTCACGCGAACGACAGCCAGAGCGCCACGCCGTAGACGACGGCGGCGGCGATCCAGAGCACGCCGCGCACGCGCATGCGCTCGCGCCAGCCCCAGACGGGCGCGAGCGGCGCGACGAAGAGCGCGACCACCCCCCGCCAGCGCGGCCGCCGCCTCAGGAGGCCGAACGCGAGCGTGACGTGCACCGTGACGAGCACGGCAAACGCCACGACGAGCACGACGACGAGCGCGAGCTCGGCCTTCATGGGCACCTCACCGGCATCGTTCCGTCCTCTCCTCGCCGACCGCCACGGCCAGCACGCGCGGCGGGGGCAGCGCGCGCCCCGATCGATCACGCCACGAGGCGGGCGCGAACATCAGCCGGCCGTCGTGCTCGAGCTCGAAGGCCCACGGGGCGAATCGGCCGCCCGGCGGCGCTAGGACCCACGCGCCGGCCGTCCACTGCCAGCGCGTCCCGTCCCACGCCCACTGCCCGTCGGTCCACACGGCCTCGGGGCTCGGCCGGGCGGGGAGCGTCTCCACGCGAGCGGCGGGCGGCGGGTACGGGACCGTGACGAACGCGTTCGGCGGTTGAGGCGCGGTCGCGGGCTGCGGCAACGACCACCCGCACGCGCACACCGCGACGGCCGACGCGACCGCGACCAGTGCAGAGGCGCGCATCGAGATGACTCGTTCGCACGTCGCGTACCGGGCACCGCCCTTGCTCACCCGTGGACCCGATGGGCTTCAGCGCTGCCGCGCGTCTCTTCGTGGTGTGCGGCGCTCTTCTCGCGGCCGCGGCGACGCTGGGCTGCCACCAGATTCCGAAGGGGCGCGCGGCCGTCGACGTCGTCCGCTTCCGCGGCGTGCACGAGGTCAGCAAGTCCGACCTGTCCAAGAAGATCGCGACCGCGCCCAGCCCCGAGTTCCTCGGGCTCTTCGAGGGGATCGTCTACGACTACAGCCTCTTCGATCCGTACGTGCTCCAGAAGGACCTCGAGCGGGTCGAGCGCTACTACCGGGCGCGCGGCTACTACCAGGCGCGCGCCCGCGCCGGGCGCGTCGTGTACACGAGCGACGACCACGTGCGCGTGTACGTCGTCGTCGAGGAGGGGCCGCCCGTGCTCGTGGGCGACATCCGCGTCGAGGGCATCGACACGCTGCCCGAGGGCGTGCGGCGCCACGTGCTGCGCGCGCTCGGCGCCGCGGGTCTGCGCAAGGGCGTCCCCTTCGACGAGGACCATTTCGCAGGGGCGGAGTGGCACATCCTCCACGCGCTGCAGGACGACGCGTACGCGTACGCCAAGGTCGACCGCCGCGCGTACGTCGACTTGCCCGACCACACGGTCACGGCGGTCTTCTCGGTCACGCCCGACCTTCCGTCGACCTTCGGCCCGATCACCATCGAAGGGCTGGGCTCGTTGCCCGAGGATCCGGTGCGGCGCGCGCTCGACATGCGCCAGGGCGAGCGCTTCTCGGCGACGGCGCTCGACTATGCCCAGCAGGCGGTCCTCGACCTCGGCGTGTTCACGTCCGTCGCCGTGGTGCCCGAGCGCAGCGAGCCGCCGCCGCTCGATCGCGCGGTGCCGATCACCGTCCGGGTGACGCCGACGCGGCTCCACACGGTGCGCCTCGGCGGAGGGCTCGAGCTCGACGTCATCAAGACCGACCTGCACCTGCTCGCCGGCTGGACCGACAACAACCTCTTCGGCGGCATGCGTCGCTTCGACGTCGACTTCCGCCCCGGGGTCGCGCTGTACCCCACGCGCCTGCCGAACCTGGAGTCCCCCACCGATTTGCTGCCCGAGGAGCGCTTTCGCGCGCAGATCAGCCAGCCCGGCTTCCTCGAGGCGCGCACCAACGGCTACCTGCGCGGCGATTTCGACATCTACCCCCTGCTCATCACGTCGAACCTCCCGCCCGGCGCACCGGTCATAGGCTATCGCGAGGCGCGCGCCGCGCTCGGCCTCAACCGCGTGTTCTGGAAGCTGTACGCGGACCTCAGCTACGACGTGCAGTTCAACTCGCCGTTCGCCTACGTCGGCCTGCTCGAACCCGACCTGCGCACCGCGCTCATCTCCTACGTCGACCTGCGCACGACGCTCGATTTTCGCGACAGCGACGTCGAGCCGCACGAGGGCGTGTTCCTGCTGAACGACCTGCAGTTCGCAGGCGGGCCGCTGGGCGGCGAACCCGAGGACGTGCGCATCCAGCCCGAGGGGCGCGCGTACGTGCCCCTCGGCTCGGCGACGCTGGCGCTGCGCGCCGGCACCGGCCTGCTCGTTCCGGCCAACTACGGCGGGTCGCTCGCGCAGGCGCCCCCCGGGCAAGCGCCGCCGGGGGTGGACCGCGCGACGTACGTGCGCGACCTGCAGCTCGTCTACTTCCGCGGCTTCTTCTCGGGCGGGCCGACCAGCAACCGCGGCTACCCAGTCTACGGCGTGGGTCCGCACGGCGTGGTGCCGTTCCTGCTGCCGAACGTCAGCCAGCAGATCTACAGCCAGTGCCTCCCGGGCACGCCCGGCGCCACCACCAACCCGAGCTGCGTGCAGCCTCTCGGCGGCCTGACGATGTGGATGGCTTCGGCCGAGGTCCGGTTCCCGCTGTCGTCCGACTTCGCGGAGGTGACCTTCTGCGACTCGAGCGACGTCGAGGCGAAGACGGCCGACTACCAGCTCAGCCCGCACCTGTCGTGCGGCGCCGGCATCCGGTACAAGACGCCGGTCGGGCCGCTGCGCCTCGACGTCGCGTACCGCATCCCGGGCCTCAATCCGGCGCCCGGCGACCCCGACTACCCGGGCGACATCCTGGGGCTGCCCATCGGCGTGGCCTTCGGCATCGGGGAGGCGTTTTGATGGAGGACGGGAGGCGCACGACGGTCGGCCGCGTCGTGGCGGCGGTGGCTGGCGCCGTCGTCACCGCAGCGCTCTTCGTCGCGGCGCTGGTCGGCGGCGTGATGCTGCACTCGGGAACGCCCGCCGTGCGCCGGCTCGTGCTCACGGAGGTGAACCGGTCGCTCGCCGGCGCCTTCCGCGGCACGCTCGAGCTCTCGGGCATTCGCCGCTTCGGGCTGGGCGGAGTCGAGGACGTGGACGTCGTCGTGCGCGACCCGCAGGGGCACGTGGTCCTCGTCGCCGACGGCGTGACGCTGCGCATCGGCGTGCCGGCGCTCGCCTGGGCGGCGCTGCGGGGCGGCGGTGCCATCCCCATCGTCATCTCCGACGCGACCATCCGCCGCATCGAGGCGACGCTCATCCGGGGCGCGGACGGCCGGCCGACGCTCCTGAACGCGTTCGAGCCGCGCCACCCCTCGGCGCCGGCGCCCGCGCACGCCAAGCCGCCGCGCGGCGTGAGCATCGACGTTCGGGCGCTGCGTATCGCGCGGGTGTTCGCGCACGGGCAGGTGGCGTCGTTCGATCACCTCTTCGCCGAGGCCGATGACCTGGCCGGCTCGTTCGCGCACGACGCGTCCGCCACGACGGCGAACGTGCGGCACGTGGCGCTCGACGTGCGCGGGGTTCTGCCTCGACCGATCGACGCGACCCTCGGCGCCCACGCGGCGCTGCCCGAGCAGGGGGAACGCACCGTGAGCGTCATGGTGGACGGCCGCGTCGAGGGCGTACCGGTGTCGGTCCGCGCCACGATGCTCGGTCGGACCGCCGATGCGACAGTGCGAGCGCAGCCCGGTGGAGGCTCCGTCGACCTCGACGCGACCGCCGATCTGGGCGAGACCAAGACGGTGGACGCGACGCTGCTCGTCGCAGGGGTCGACCCGCACGACGTGATCGCGACGGCTCCGGAGGCCCGCGTGACCGGCGGCGCTCACGTGCGCGCGCGCATCGCGCCGGGTGGCGCGCTGACGGGGCAGGCGACGCTGCACACCGAGGCGATGCGCATCGCTTCGCAGCTCGTGCCCCCCGTCGACGCGAAAGCGACGTTCACGCAGGCGCGGGCCTCCGGCACGCTGCACGTCGCCGAGCCTGGGGCCCCGACCGACGTCCGCTTCGACGTACGGCGCCACGGCAGCGAGACGACGATCGCCCTGGACGCGCACGCGCACGCGCGGGACCTCGCGCTGCTGCCGCAGCTGCGGGGGCACGGAGCCGGAGGGGAAGCCGACGTCGACATCGAGGGGCGCACGCGGCTCGGGACGGGCACGGTGGACGCGCGCTTCGAGGCGCGCGTCGCGGGCGCGCACGTCGGCCACGACGGCGTGCGTTGGGCGGTCGTGCGCGGTCGCGTGCACGGACCACTTCGGGCTCCGCGCGGGCGCGTGACCTTGCGCGCGCTCGACGTGCGCGCGGCGGGCATCGAGGTCGTGTCGGCCTCGGTCGACGCCGCCGGCCCGGTGCGCGAGCCGACGGTGACGGCTTCGCTGCGCGGCGGCAGCATCCCCGACGTCGACGCGCATGCCACGCTCGGCTTCGCGCACGCCGTGCGGGCGCAGCGGCTCGTCTTCCGACTGTCGCGCAACGCGACGACGGTGACCGGTCGCGTGGCGGCGGTCCGCGCGGGCGGCGGGCGCGTGGACGTGACCGGGCTGGAGATCGACGGCATCGGCGCCCCCGTGCGAGGCGACGCCCACATCGCGAGGGGCGCGGTCGCCGTGCGCCTCCAGGCCACGGACGTGGACGTGCCCGCGGCGATGCGCTTCTTCGGCCGGCGCGACATCATCCGGGGGCGGGCCGCGCTCGATGCCGACGTGCGCACCGACGCGCGCGGAGCCACCGGACACGTCGACGGGAGGCTGACCGCCCTGGGGCTCTTCGGCATCCGTCGCGCGGACGCCCGCCTCGCGCTGAAGCTCGCGGGGCGACGGGTCGACGGTGGCGCGTGGGTCGCCCTCGACGGCGCGCAGACCCGCGTGACGCTCCGCAACCTGGTCCTCGGCGGTCCGCCCGACGAGGGCCGCGCCTGGGAACGCGCCACGGGCGCCCTCGAGCTCGTGTCCGCCGTGGACCTCGCAAAGCTGGGCAGGCTCCTGCCGGCCGACTCGGGACCATTCCAGCAGATGGGCGGCCAGGTCCAGCTACGGGCACAGCTCTCTCGCGCGCGCCCCGTGGGCACCCCGGACGCGCGAGTCGACCTCTCGACGCGCGGCCTGCTGCTCGTCGTCGCGCCGAACGAGCGAAAGCAGCCGAGCTACCTGGTGCGTCCCGAGGAGGCCAGGCCGCCCGAGCAGCCCTTCCGCACGAGCGGCGTCGACGTCCAGCTCTCGGCCGCCGTGCAGGGCACCTCCAACCGGCTGACGGTCGACGGCGCCCTCGTCGACCGCCTCGGACCGATCGCCAAGCTTCGGCTGCGCGCGACGGCGCCCGTCGCGGAGCTGGTGCACGCCCGCGGCCGCGCGGCCGAGCTGATCGAGCACGCGCCCATCGAGGCGCAGGCGCAGGTGCCGCCGCGCGAGCTCGCGGCGCTCCCCGAGGTGCTGCGCCCGAAGGCGGTGCGCGGCCGCGTCGAGGCGAGCCTCGATCTGGACGGGCGGGTGGTGGATCCGCGCGTGCACCTGCGGGCGCGCGGGATGGGCGTGACGTCGATGCAGTCGACGAGCGCGCTGCCGTTCGACGGCAGCGTCGATGCGACCTACGACGGGCGCGCCGCGATCGCGCGCGTGATCGCGAAGCGCCCCGAGGGGGTGGTGCTCGACGTGCGCGCCGACGTGGACGCGCCCATCGGCCAGTTCCTGCGGCCGCCGCAGGGCGGTCCCGCGTGGGACGCGGGCGCCACCGTGGCGCTGCACGGATTCCCGCTCGAGGGCATCCCAGAGGTCGCGACGCGAGGCGTCGGCGGGCGCGCCAGCGGCGTCGTGACGCTCGAGGGGCTGCACCGCGACGCGCGCGTCGACGCGGACATCCGTCTGGACCGACCGCGGCTCGACGTCGTCTGCTTCCAGGACGGCTTCGTGCGGCTGCGCATCGACCGTGACCGCCTCGCCGCGGCGACGCGGTTCGAGCGCCCCGGGTCGTTCGCGGCAGCCAGCGTCGACGCGGCGATGCGCTGGGGCGCACGGATCGCGCCGTCGCTCGACACCTCGCGTCCGATCGACGCCACGCTGCACACACACGACTTCCGAGCCGCCGCCCTGATGCCGCTCTTGCGCGGCGTCGTCGACCGCATCGACGGCCGCATCGATGCCGGCGTGCGGGTGCACGTCAATCCCGACTTCAAGACCGGCACCTTCGACGGCGGCATCGTCCTGTCCGACGGTCTGCTCGAGGTCCCCGCCCTCGGCGAGCCGCTGCACGGGGTGGGCGCGCGCGTGACGGTGCGGCCCTGGGGGACGCTGCGCGTCGACGACATCACCGCGCACGGCCCGACCGGCAAGCTGACCGGGTCCGCGCTCGCCCTGCTCGACGGCACGAAGCTGCGCAGCGCGACGGCGGACATCGACATCCCGCGCAGCGACCGCATGCCGCTGACCATCGAGGGCGTCCCACTCGGAGAAGCGTCCGGCCGCGTGCACGCGGAGGCAACGATGAACGAGCCGCGAAACACGCTCGACGTCGACGTCAAGGTGCCCCGGCTGCAGATGGACCTGCCGAGCAGCTCGGGCCGCTCACTGCAGTCGCTCGCCCCGGCGCCGCACGTGTTCATCGGGATGTACAGGCCGCTGGGGCGCTTCGTCATCCTGCCGCAGCACGCGCCCGAGAAGCCTCGAGCCCCCGGGGCGCTGGCGATTCACGCGGTAGTCGATCTCGGGCAAGAAGTGCGCATCAAGCGCGACGCCAACCTCGACGTCTACCTGACCGGACAGCCCGTGCTCGACGTCACCGAAAAGTCCCGCGTGACCGGGACGATCCACCTGGTCCGGGGCAACGTCGACGTCTTCGGCAAGCGCTTCACGATCGAGCCCTCCAGCACCGTGGCGTTCACGGGCGACGCGAGCAACCCGCAGCTCGTCGTCACGGCGCTCAACGTCGCGCCCGACGGGACGCGCATCTTCGCGGACGTCATCGGCACGCCCAAGAAGATGAACGTGAAGCTGCGGTCGGAGCCGCCGCTGTCGCAGGACGAGATCGTGGGGCTGCTCCTGTTCGGAAGCCCCGAGGGGCTCGCGGGCACGCCGGCGCCGGGCGAGCAGCCCGACCCGACGCAGCGTGCGGCGGGGCTGGCGAGCGGCATCGTCACCCAAGGCATCAACCAGGCGCTCTCGGGGATCACCTCGCTGCAGATCTCGACGCGCGTCGACACGTCGCAGGCGGCCAACCCGCGGCCCGAGCTCGACGTGCGCGTCAGCAACGACGTCCTCGCGCGCATCACCGTCCAGACGGGCATGCCGGCGCCCGGGCAGCCCCCGGACACGACGCTGCTGACGGTCGACTGGCGGTTCAAGCCGAGCTGGTCGCTCCAATCGACGGTCGGCGACGAGGGGACGACGCTGTTCGACCTGCTGTGGCACAAGCGGTACTGAGGCGGGGGCGACGCGATTTTTCGATCGGAGACGGGCGCAGCGCACTTCCACGCAACTTCCGGCGTGACCCATCCGATGGGGGGTCAAAACGCACGAAGGAGGATGCGATGGCGACGTCGTTCCAGGAGCGGCTGGAAGCGCTGAAGCGGCAGAAGCGTGAGCAGGACGACCAATGGGAGCGCGCACGGGAAGCGCTGGCGCGCCTCGGCGATGGCGTGCGGCTCGCCGTGCCGCGCGAGCTGCTCGACGACATCGACGGCGTCACCGTCACGCAGCCGACGACGATGGTCGTCGTCGGTATCCGCGGTTGATCGCACATACAACACGGAGAACACATTCATGTACGTCGATTCGAAGTCTCAACAGAATGATCAAGCCATCTTGCAGAGCGTTTCCGTTGGCGGCACCGGCCTCGAAGGCCTCGGCGGCGCGGACGCGAGCGTCTACCTCACGCCGGACGCATTGATGGCGTACTGCGAGTCCCGCCTCAATTCGATCGATTCGCAGGTGCAGACTGCCTTCGTGCAGCAGGAGCTGCGCAACGGCGAGCAGGGTGACCTACAGCAGATCCTCGGACTGCTGCAGACGTACCAGAGCGGAATCGGAGACATCCCCAACAACAAGTCGGATCAGGGCACGTGCGCGAAGATCGAGCAGGCCATGGCGGCCGAAATCCACAAACTCCAGGCCGAGGATCCGAACAACCCGGATCTCGGCAAGCTGATTCAGGCCTACAACGACTTCGTCTGGACCGGCACGGGACCCACGTCGAGCACGCCGTACATCGACCAACAGGACTTCCCGCCCAACCAGAACGGCAACCAGGGAGACGGCATGCTCAGCGACACCGAGATGAAGGGCTTCATGGATACCATCCAGGGCATCTCGTCGGACCTCAACTCTGGCGCCGAGCTGCAGATGATCCAGCTGCAGTCGCTGATGTCGCAGCGGCAGACGGCCATCCAGCTCACCACCAACCTCGTGCAGTCGATCGGCGATCAGCTCAACAAGATCGCCGACAACATCGGCCACTGATCGGAGGGTGCCATGACCAGGACACTCGCGCTCCCCGGCGCGTCGCCGGGCGCCGTCGAGGCGCTCTACGCGACCGGGCATTGGCTGTACTCGCAACTCCGGATCGACCACGCGATCAGCGTGTTCCGCGCAATGATCCACATCGCGCCGAACGACGAGCGCGGGTGGCTCGCACTCGGCGCCTGCCACGAATCGAAGGACCAGCACGACATCGCCCTCGAGCTGTACGCCGCGGCCACCGCAATGACGCATGCCGCGCCTCGCTGCGAGCTCGCCCGCGCCCGCCTGCTTCGCGCACGCGGGCGAGAGGCGGAGGCGAACGAGGCGATCGCGCAGGCCGCGCGCATCGCCGAGGAGTTGCACGACGACGAGCTACGCGCTCTCGTCGCCAGCGAGTGGTGGCGACCATGAGCGGCGCCGTCACGGGAGTGGGAGCCGCGACGCCGGTGGCGCAGACGGGGGCTTCGGCGGACGGCGCCGGGGCGATCGCGCTGCTGCCCGAGGGAGCGCCGCTGTCGTGTTCCGTGCTGAACGACGCGATGAGCGCCCTGTACGTCATGATGTCGCAGCAGCGACAGCTCGGCATGCAGGCGGGCAAGAACCGCGTCGACGAGAACCAGAAGCTGCGCGACGGGGCGCTCGCCGACGAGCGAGCAGCCCTGCAGCGGCAGCAGGCCAACGAAGCCGACAGTGGCCGGGGCTTCTTCGGGAGCATCGATCACCTGCTCCGCGATGTCGCCGACGATGCCGTGCACCTGCGCGTCGATCGCGCAGTGACCGCTGCGGTCCACGACACGGAGGACGCATGGAACAGCCCTGCGTTCTGGAACGACCTCGAAAAGGGTGCGCTCGCGACGGCCAAGGTGGCCGCCATCGTCGGCTCGGTCGCTGTCACCGCGGCTACGCTCGGCGCGGGCGCGCCGGGCATCGCGCTGGCGGCGCTCGCGCTCTCGGTCGGCGGCGAGGTGGTCAGCGAAACGCGCGTGCTCGGCGATGGCGCGTCGAAGTGGGTCGGCCTCGGAATGGAGGTCGCCGGGGCGGCGCTGTCGTTCGATGGCACCCTGGCGACGAGCGGCGCGTCGGTCGCGACACGCACACTGTCGACGGTCGGCGCGGTGGCGACGACGACGAGCGGCGCCGCGGACGTGGTCGCCGGCGGCGCGCACGTACGCAACGGGGACTTCGCGGCCCGTGCTCAGGAGGCGTCCGCGGACGCAGAGGCGGCCAGGCAGCGGAGCGAGCGGATGGACGAGCTCACGAAGTGGGTCGTGGACCAGCTCAAGGACGACGACAAGTCACACGAGCGCGCCCTGCAGACGCTGCAGGGCGCGATGCAGACCAACAACCAGACCGCCGTCATCGCGACGTCCGTGTCTCTGAAAGGATGATTGAGCCATGCAGGTCACCAACATCGTCAACATGCTCACGTCCTCGGGCGACATCGGCGCCGAGATGGCGGCCCTCGCGGTGCAGTCCGGCCAGGAGCAGAAGGACGTAGCCCGCGCTTCGCGCGACGCCGACGAGGCCG
>JGI20133J14441_1003294_pt1 | contig 10002 bp, 13 predicted proteins | sample RS3BMetagenome_FD_14441 | JGI IMG/M metagenome (IMG submission 14441)
ATGCGTTCCGACTGCTCGACGGGCGAGCGTTGCCTTTCAGAGCGATCGACGCGGCCTACGACCAGGATGGCGACGTGCTCCACGTGACATACGGATCCGGCGCCTTGCGGATCGTCGTCGCCAACGACTGACTGAGGAGCGACGAATGAAGACGGAGCGACGAATGAAGACCATCATGAAGCGCAAGTCGCGCGGCGTTTGGGCCGGCACGTTTCCCTTCGGCGAGGCGGATCCCGCCGCGGTCGAGAAGGAAATCCGAGCGCACCTCTCGCAGCTCGAATGCTTGTTCGCCGACTGGCAGATCGAGCACGTGTTCGACCACCTGCGCGTGCTCGTCGAGATCCGCAAGCACGTCCCTGGAAGAGGCTTCGGCACCGATTCCGCCGTCATCGGGAACCTGGAGTACGTTGTGTCGGCGCTCATCCGCGAGGCCCAGCCCGCTCCGCCACCACCTCGACGGAGCGTCTACGAGTGGATCCGTGAGCCGGCGCTGTAGTCGTCGAACCCAGCGCCGGCCTCCAGTACCCCGCGATGCTAGGCGGCCGGCGGCTGACGCGCTCGTCCTGCTCCAGGCTCTCGGCCGGGGTCACATGGATCTTGAGCATGCACGGTTCGTCTTCGCGGTCGCGTTCTTGATGACCTGCCCTGACTTTGATGTCGCGCAGCGGCTCCTCGCGGTGGTCGAGGAGTGCCACGTCGGGCGCGGCATCGACCTGCACCACGCGGTCCGAGGCGCCTCGACATAGGCGTCTACTCAAGGAGTGCTGGGGCTTCGCCCGGGTACCGTGCGTCAGTACACACGATGCGCGTCGAGATGCGCATCCAGAATCTCCGCGAAGCTCTTTACATCGCGCAGCATCTTCGACGCCTGCGGCGGGGTCATCGCCGTGTAAGCGTAGCGCGGGCGATCGCAGTTGTGCGCGATGTCATGGCGACGCTGCACGATGCGCCCAATGCGAGCAAGCAACGCGCCCACCGCTTCCTCCTTGGCGTCGCTCAGCGCCCTTCCTGCCAGAGCTGCGAGATCGGCGGTCACGTGCTTCGTGAGCCGCCTCCTGTCCAAGGCGACGTAGGTTTGGATGATGTCGGACCACAGCTTCTGTCCCGCTGGCAGAGCGGGATTGAGCAAGTCCTTCACGCGAGAGATTTGGAGGAGATTGTCCTTCTCCATCAGCTTTCGGGCCGCCATCCGAAGTGCCCAGTTGTGCCTCGCGGTATAGTGCGCAGCGAACAGCGGGCCAGCCGGGAGCAAGGTCTTGCCGTACTTCGCCGGGAGGGCAACCCTCTGCACTCGGCATGACTGCAACGTGCGGGTGAACGTGTCCACGTAGGCGTCGCACAGGTAGGCGTCCAGGGCGCCAACCGCAAAAACAGTTGCGCTTCGCGCTAAGTCGGCGGCAGCGTCGGGTTCGGCGATACGGATGGCTTCCGCACGTTGAAGCAGGCCCTCGGCTCGGGTCATGTCCTGGTCGAAGTGAGCCTTGGCCGTGGTGGGCATGGCGCCACAATCCCAGGGCGTCGGCCCTGACCGATCTCGGCCACGGCAGACGAGGCGCGATCGCCAGCGCGACGCCTCGTCCAGCGCCTCGACCTTCGCGAGCACCCGCTTGGCGCCCTCTTCGAGCGCCAGCACGAGGGGCGGTGACCCGGGCGCGCGGTTCATCAGATCGTCTACGCTCGGCGGTGCTCCGATGGCCTCCACGACCCGCTTCCCCATCAAGTTCGAGACCGCCTACGCGCTCCTCTCCCGAGCCCTCTTCATCTCGCCCGCCGATTCCTACGTCGAGATCGATGACGGCAGGGTCTCGGTGCGGATGGCATGGGCGTTCCGGGCGACGTTCGACCGCTCGTCCATCAGAGGCACCTCCCCGTTGGGCAAGCGCGTTCCCCTCACGCGCGGCGTTCACGGGTGGGCAGGCCGCTGGCTCGTCAACGGCGCCGGTGACGGCATTCTCGTCGTCAACCTGGAGCCCCGGCAGCGCGGCTACGTGATGGGCTTTCCGGTGCGGTTGCGGGAGCTGATGGTCAGCGTGGACGACCCTTCGGCCCTGGCGGAGGCGCTCACTGGGTAGGCCGCGACGATGGGCCTCCTCTCCGTCGCGGCGATCCGCGTGTCGGCTCCGGCTGCGCCAGCGCGCCTGCCTTGCACCACAAGCTCGTTGTCTTCCCGGCGCAGCCCGTCGAGATGTCGATCCTCTCGGGTCCGCCCGAGACGGCCGGGATGATGTCGGGGTACGTGGTCCTCAAGCCGGGCGAGGGCATGCACCGCCACACGACTGGCGCGAACGAGGAACTGCTCGTCTTCCTCGTGGGCTCCGGCGAGGTCGTGGTCGGCGCCGAGCACGTGGCGGTAAGGGAGGGCCAAGCCCTCTACGTCCCGCCCCGAACCGAGCACGAGGTCCACGCCTCGGCGCAGGGCGAGCTGCGGTACGTCTACACGGTCGCCCCGACGAGGTGACGTTCAGGCCGAGCGCCAGCACGACGGCGACCGTCTCGTCGGCGAGGATTTCTCACCCGTGAGAAATCCGAGGACGGCCGCGTTCGGCAGGTCACGCTCCCGCCGCCCGCTCCAGCGCCTCGACGATCGCGATCACCCGCCGCACGCGCCTCGGCGGCCGACGACGGCGCCAGCACGAGGGCCTGGTGAGCCAGCCGCGCGCCTCGGCGATGTCGTCGATGGCGATGTAGCCGAAGCTCGCAAGGAACCGGAGCACCGGGCGAACCGGATCATCGTCGGCGTCCACGTCGTTGCCGTCATGAGCGACGACCAGCCCATTCCACGCAACCTCGGTGAAGACACCGCCGCGCTGAGGATCGTGGCCCACACGCGCTACCCGAGATCGGTCGCCGGGATGCCGCAGTACGAACTCCACCCTGCCCACACCGCCGAGCCGGGCGCTCGATCAACGACCGGCGATCATCTGGCCGGCGGGTACGCGCTCCCCTCCGGCGTACGGCAAGACGTGCGAGATCGTCACGGCAACGAGTCGAGGGCAGGACGAGGAGCGACCTTCATCGGCACGTCCAGACGCACGCCGAGCCCTCGGCCTTGGGGTCGTGCGTCGAGCAAGCGGGACCGGGCGGCGGTGCCTGGGCGCCCGACGTGACGTCGCCGCAGGCGCAGCCCATGCGCTGGCTGACCGCCGCGACGCCGTTCGGGCAGCAGGTCACCTCCGTCGTCCGCGGCGTAGGCGGCCCAGGTGGCGTCCCGGGGCACTGGGTCGCGTAGATGCCCGCGCACTGCTGTGGCAGCGGCACCTGCGCGCCGGTGGGCCCCTGCGCCGTTGGGGGGTTCGCTTTGCAGTGCTTGGCAACGCGCCGCTGAAATTCGCCAAGCCCGACCTGCTCGATGAAAGCTGCGCGGGCCGGGCAATACTCGGCTGCGATGATGCTCGGTTCCATGCGCCGAGCGGTATCCACGTCTCTCTGGTTACGAGGCGTGGGGCGGAGCTGGAGCACCATGGCGAGCGTGTACCTGTTGCTCGCCAGCCTGTCGCCAACGGCTTGCAGCGCGGTCCAAAGCGAAGTCGTTTTCTGCTGGATCGAGTCCGCGAAGGAGCACGCGCGCGTGTTCCCGGCACAGCACGCCTTCTGCGCGAGGTCCAGAGCCCTTACGGGGTCGCGCCTCTTTGTCAACTTTGCGTCCCCGGTATCGGCCATGTCGGCCAAGACGAGGCACTTCAGGGACCCTGGGTTGCCGGAGCATTCCGATTGGCAGCTCGCCACATCTGCGATGCAGGCGGCAGCAGCGTCGTCTAGCGCCTGCTTCTCAGCGAGACGAGCCTTCGCGGCTTCGATGTCCTGCCGCAAGGAAGCCAGCTCATTTTCAGCCTTGGTGAGCTGGTCCGTGCAGTTCGTCCCGCAGGACGACGCTTGGTTGACATGCCCGATGATGTCGCCTGCCCTCTCCGCCCATGTGTTCGGACAGTTGAGCCGAGTGGTGCCCATGAAGGTCGGCAAGCACGACGCCTCGTCGGCCCCCAGGGATTTCAAGACATCTCTGGCTCCCTCCCTCACCTGATCGACACGAGCCGCGAAGTCCGCCTTCGCGGCATCCTGAGCTTGGGCTGCTTGTCCCGCCGCAGCCTGCGACGCCTGGTTGGCCGCGACTCGATCCGAGATGGCCTTCGAGACGACCGGACCGATCTTCTCATCGGCAGCACAGGCTCGATCGATGCCGGCACTACACATGGCGCTGAGGTTCGCGTGCAGGGGCCCGAGAGTCTGCAAGGGCACCGTCGAAGCCGTGCCCTGGGCCACGATCTGCTCGGCGTGGAGCACCGTCAGCACGTCACAATATCCGCCGCCAGGCTGCGTCCTGCATGTCGCCGCGCAGGCCGCCGGATCTTGGGTACAGCCCGGCTCGGCCAGGGCGAAGGACGCCTGGCGCGCGGCACCGCACGACAAGGCGACCACCGCGGTCAGGATCGCTGCGCCAACGGTCCGGCCGCTCATCGCCGATACTCCCTGCACGCACTTGCACTGCCGAGGTCGCACGCCTTCTTGAGGTGATCGTCCGCGCTCATCGGGCTGCGGTCGGTGCCCCAGCCCTGGCGCTCGCAGGTGGCGAGGCCATAGCAACCTTGAGCGTCGTTGCCGTCACAGGCTTTTCCGAAAGCCTCGGCGGCGACCTTGCGGTCTGCTGCCATACCGTCCCGAAGCATGAGACCCCCGTATGCCGCGCAGCCGGAGGCGCTACCGAGGTCGCACGACGTCGCGAGCAGCTCGCGTTCCTTCTTCCGATCCTTGGGGACGCCGGTTCCGTCGTCGTAGAAGAGTCCGAGAAGCTTGCAGCCATCGGCGCTTCGGCGCCCTCCCACTCCATCGCAAGCCAGTTGCGCGTAGTGTGCCGCATCGCTCGGCGACTTCGCAACTGCGCTTCCCGCGCCGTCTCGGAAGAAGATGGCGACCGCGTAGCACCCCTCGACGACACCGCCGTCGCACGCCGTCTTCATCAACGTGAGGGCATGGGGCTCATCCTTCGGAAGCCCGCCGTGTCCTTGTGCGTACAGCAGGCCGAGGCCGAAGCAGCCCCGAGGTTCGCCTCCGTCGCAGGCAATCTTGTAGAGGTCCCCGGCCTTGTTCTCGTCCTTTGCCACCCCTTCGCCATCCGCGTAGACGTTGCCGAGGGCCGAGCAGGCGCGCGGGATCTTGGCGTCGCAGGCCGGCTGGAGGAGCGAGACGGCCTTCTTGTAGTCCTTGCCGGTACCGCCGACGCCATCGAGGTAGGTCAGCGCCAGGCCGGTGCACCCGAGCTGACTCCCCTGGGCGCAGGCGTCGGTGAAGAGCTTCTGCGCCCCCGGCTGGTCCTTGGCTCCGCCGTCGCCATCGCCATCCCACAGACGAAACCCGGCGCGCGCGTGATCGTCGGCAGCAGCGACCGACGCTGCCTGTGCGTCACCGCCGTCCGTGTTCGCTGCCTGGCTGCTGCCCTTGCACGACACCACCAGCAGGATGAGCGCAAACCCAAGCATCTGCGGTCGGTCGTTCATCGAAGCCTCTCCCATCGTCATCGCCAGGATCGCCGTAGATACATCATCGTGCAAGTCTCGTACACCTTCGGGCATGTACCCAAGCATCGTCTCGATCGACCGTCCTGGCCGTGTCGCTCGGCCAAGAGGTTCGTCGTCGTCGCCAGGGCCTCGGCCTCACCCTGGAGCAGCTCGCTGAGCGCTCGGGGCTCTCGCCCCATTACCTCTCGACCGTCGAGACGGGGGGCCGGGATCCAAGCGTCTCGACGGTCACGAAGCTGGCGAAGGCGCTCGGCTGTCCGCCGGGCGAGTTGCTGGGCGGTGCGCGCGACCTGACCCCGGCCGGTCATGAGGCCGGGCGCCTCTTCGACGGCGCGCCGACCGAGGTTCAGGATGGGGTCTTGCGGATCCTGCGAGCGGTCAGTCGGCGCCGCCGCTGACGGCCGCCCAGGATCCAGCCCACCGTCTCGGCCGCCGCGTCGTCGGCCCGTTTCAGCGCAAGGACCCTCTCGGCCTCGGTGATCGCGACGCCAACGAACACCGTGCCACCCTCGGCCAGGGCACGTTCGACGAGCTTCACAATGTCCTGATCGCCAGCGAGGGCGATGTTGAGCAGGATGGATCCGTCCGACGCCACGGCCATCGGCGCCATCGAGATCCTCGACCTGCGCCGGCTCACGCGACCCTCCCGGGAACCGCCAGGCTCGCCGTGACGTGGGGCCCCTGCTGGGCAACCTGCCGAAGGGCTTCGACGGCGGCGGCAGCCGCAGCCAGGGCCTGTTCGGCGGCGGCAAGGCGGTCGAGGAGCGCCCCGTGACGGCGCTGGCGGCAGGCGATGATGCGGCACTTGCCGCTGCACGCCTTCTTCTCGATGCGGCCCGTGATCGGCTTGCCGCAGACGATGCAGGTACGGGTAGGAGGGAGCTGCGCCGGCAGGTCGCCGAGGGGCTCGAAAGTCGAGGGGGATGACGAGGTAGCCGGGGCATCGGCCGGAGCCGCACGAAACAGGTCCATGGTGTGCGTACACCGCAGAAAGAGCCCGATCAAAGCGCGCCGATCGCCAGACCCCAAACGCCGCCGACGCGAGTATCCTCGGCCACGATGCAGGGAACCCGTGTAGGTGCAGCGCTCGCCGGGGACTTGGAGGCGCGAGGTGAAGCTTGAAGGGCTTCAGAAGGGGGCCCGCGTCCGAGGGCTCGCCGCCGAAGGCATCGCGACGGTGAAGTCCGTCGAGTTCCACGGCTCGAACGCGATGGAGGTCATCTTCGCCGACGCAAAGGGCGCCCTCCACAACCGCATCGTCACCCGCGAGGACGAGCCGTCGCTCGAAGGCGTCGAGGCGTCCCGCCCGTGGTCGTTCGACGGCGATGGCGACATCTTCCGGCTCGTCTCCGAGGCAAGGCGCATCCAGCTCGCCTGGCTCTTCGATCCCTACGTCGCGATCACGTCCTCGACGATCGAGCCCCTGCCGCACCAGATCAGCGCCGTCTACGAGGAGATGCTCCCGCGCCAGCCGATGCGCTTCCTTCTCGCAGACGACCCCGGTGCCGGCAAAACGATCATGGCCGGCCTCCTCATTAAGGAGCTGATCATCCGCGGCGACCTCGAACGATGCCTCATCGTCTCGCCGGGGAGCCTCACGGAGCAGTGGCAGGACGAGCTGGCCGAGAAATTCGGCTTGGAGTTCGAGTTGCTCACGCGCGACATGATGGCGGCGGCCCGGACCGCGAACCCCTTCGAGCACAAGAACCTGCTCATCGCGCGCCTCGACCAGCTCTCTCGCAACCCCGACATGCAGGAGCGGCTCAAGGCGGCGCCCGAGTGGGATCTCGTCGTGTGCGACGAGGCGCACCGGATGAGCGGCCACGTCTTCGGCGACGAGATCAAGTACACCCAGCGTTACTTGTTCGGGCAGGTCGTCGGCCAGCATACGCGCAACCTGCTCCTCATGACGGCGACGCCGCACAACGGCAACGAAGAAGACTTCCAGATTTTCCTGGGCCTCCTGGACGGGGACCGCTTTGCCGGCCGGTTCCGCGAGGGCGAGCACAAGGCCGATCCGTCGGACTTGATGCGGCGCCTCGTTAAGGAGGATCTCCTCCGCTTCGACGGCACGAAGCTCTTCCCCGAAAGGAGATCGTACACGCCGCACTACGACCTGTCGGGCCGCGAGGCGAACCTCTACGCCGAGGTCACGGAGTACGTCCGCTTGGAGATGAACCGCGCTGAGCGGTTCGCGGACAAGGACGCCGCGCGCAAGGTCAACGTGGGCTTCGCCCTCATGACGCTCCAGCGTCGGCTCGCGTCGTCGCCGGAAGCCATCTTCCGGTCCATCCAGCGAAGACGGGAGCGCCTCGAAGCTCGACTTCGCGAGGAGCGCATCGTCCTACGCGGCAAGAGTGAGCGCACCGAGTTGATGCCCGATGCCGAGCCGAAGCTCGACGAGGACGACATCGACGAGTTGTACGACGAGGCTCCGCAGGAGGCGCGATGAGTCTGTCAGTATACGAGACAGAGCATTTCCCAAGTTCGGTCGAAGCTAGTGCTCTGCTGACCTTGCTCACCCGTTCGACTCGGGAAGTCTCGACTGATGCGTCTGCGCGCCGGTACACCGTCCCTTACATCCCCTTCCAGAAGATGGAGGACCATCGACTCGCCCAGCCGGCCTCACAAATAGTGCGTGGCAGGCGGGGAGTCGGGAAGTCCACGCTGATTCGCCGAGCGGTCGAACTGCTACAAGCAACATCAACGCTTTACGCCGTGCTCGACATGCAGGCATACGCCGGCCTTGCTGGAGATGATCTTCTGCGAGAGGTACTCCACGACGTGTGCGTTCATCTGGCAGACTCGACACGGCGTGTAGCAGCCAAGCTCGGCAAGAACCTCGACGCGACAACGCTCTCCGATCTGGCGGAGACCATCTCCAGTGCGACGGTTGACGTTAACAAGGTGCCTGTGGCGATTAGGCGTGCTCTCGCGAAGCTCACGGCCACAACCAAGTCTCACGCGATCGTCTTTCTTGACGACTACCACGTCATCGATCACGAGGCGCAGCCGCACCTCCTGCACGCCCTTCATGGCGCACTCAAGGGAGCGAACGGATGGCTCAAGGTGGCGGGACTCAGCTCATTAATGAACACCTATTCGCCCAAGACCCGGGAGGGTTTGCAGGTGCCCGGCGATGCGCAGTTTATTTCGCTCGACCTCACGCTAGAGAATCCTGAAGCAGCAGAGGCTCACCTCAGAGCCATCTTGACCAGCTTCCTTGGAGCTGTTGGTCACTCCATGTCGAATACCGTGATCCCGGAAGCCTCATTTCGACGGCTTGTATGGGCGACCGCGGGCGTGCCGCGCGACTTCCTACAGATGTTCGCCCGAACCGTCGAGCACGCTCGACGCAACAAGCACACGACCGTGACGCTTTCGGATGTCAACATGGCCATCGGGGAGTTTGGCCAACAGAAGTTCGACGACGTCCTTCAGGACGCGAGAAACGAAGCGGACGTGTTGAAGAAGCTACTCGCTGCGCTTGAGAAGCTCTGTCTTGATGAGAAGCTGGTGAACGCTTTCCTGGTTCGGAGCGAAGACTCGAACGAGCGAAGGCTCGTTCATGCGCTGAGCGATCTTCGCATGGTGCACTTGATTAATCAGTCAATCACGCCGAACCGTGCTGCCGTCCGGTACGAGGCGTATATTCTCGACTACTCGATGTTCACCGGGTTTCGAAAGAGGCGCAGCGTCCGCGAGATGGTTCCAGAGGAGTCACAGTTCAAGGCTGCGGAGTTACGTGCGCTCCCGAGGGTGAGCGCAGGCTTTCTGGATGGCGGGGTCATCCCGGTGGCGAGCGAGAAGGAGATGCTCGCGGCCCAGGGCTTCGAGGAGCTGGCGGCGGCGTTCAAGAAGCTCGGGCGGATCGTCGATCGGGCTGGCGCCGCCTGAATTTCGGCGTTTCGAGATTCAGAGCCCACCGTGGGACATCGCGCAGACCATGCCCCACACGCCGGATGGGACCCGTTGAAGGGGGGGCCTTTCGAGCCTGCGAGAGCATTGATCCTCCACGAGCCGGGGGCTGCGGAACCAAAATTTCCAAGGCAACGACCGAACGCGAAAGCGAGATTTCAAAGCGACCTTTCGATCTCGTGGCCATTACCGTCCCAGCGGAATCGCCGCACGCCATGCGTCCATTAACTCGTCCTTGGCCGTAGCCGCCATCCGAGATCGTCGCGCGGATTTCGATCCGGTTCCTGTGGCTCGCTCCCATGGAGCTTTGCCACCGAGGGTCGCGCACCTCGACGACGGGCTCGTAGTGCACGGTCGTCATGAGCAGCCGGCGAACGTGCTCGGCATGCGAGCTTCACATGAGATCGAAGAAGTCCTCGGTGCCGATGCTCCGCACGTACTTCTTCGCAAGCTCCCGAAGCTTCCCCCTCCCGAGGGACCAGGACCACCCGCCCTTGCCTCGATAGGTCATTCGCCGGACGGCGTACCCGTCACCCTCCCGCTCGAACTTCATGATCGGCGCGTACTGAGC
>JGI20133J14441_1003297_pt1 | contig 9995 bp, 12 predicted proteins | sample RS3BMetagenome_FD_14441 | JGI IMG/M metagenome (IMG submission 14441)
AGCAACGTCTTAAAGGTCGGCCGGTGGCGAAACCGATCCCAACATGGATTGTTCCCATGCTACCCTCATCCCTTCGTATTTCGCATGCCGAAAACAGTCCGCAGGCAATACGCTGCGACGCACCAGCGCTCGTCGGATCGCGCGCGATGACAGCACGAACCCAAACGGGAACAGCGTGCGGTCCTCGTTTTGCTGAGCGGTTATAAGCTTGATGAAGATTGCTTCGGATCATGCGTAATGACTTCGTTGGAGATGAATCTCCAGCAATCTGTTCTTCGCCTGCGAGGTTAGCTGACGGATTCGGCGGTGTCCCGCCTATGGCCTGTTCGCTGGCGCGCACAAGCCAATTCACCCCAACTGCGCGGTTCCCCCACTCTCCTTTGGGCTTTATGGTCGCGCAAAGAAGATTCGGCCCTCCCCAAGATGACTAGGTGGGTAGTAATGAAACCTACATGGTTATGATAGCACTCAACTTTTCGGGCTGTTCTTTGGCCTGACACTGATCGTCACACGGTAAGGCTTGCCGCCAAGTCAAATCGTGCACACCTTTCCGTTGTGCGAGGTGTAAGATAAAAGCAATGGAAACCCATTTGCGAGGCGGATTTGTATGCTGGCATCCGACGTCACCTTCGTGTGCGTCATCCAGGGCGCTCCCCAAATCATCAGCTACCGCGATCTCATACCTCCAGGAGATCGGTGGGCGCCGCAACATCAGCGTGATCGGATACAACTGGAGGGCGAACCAACGCTTCCGGCAATTTCAAAGGCGCAGCGAATACAAGACTTGGACAACCTTCTCGTAAAAAATGAAAGAGGAAGTATTGCGCCGGATTCAGATTGACGAACCGTTCGCGCTTCCGTTCGGTTATTCGATGGGCGTCGAGGGTGACTGGGCAAAGATGTGGATGGCAACGTATCCGGAACCGTCGTGGGAACACGACTGAATCTAGGAACAAACACAGAAGCACCTGCCGAAACGTGCTTGGGAAGGTCATCTATGCGCCCTGCGCATGCGAAACGAACCGGAGGGCATGGTCACCACGCACAAGGTGTTCGAAACGTACCTGCATCTCTATCGGTGCGCTTGGCTGGACAGTTCCTACGGATACACCACGTATCGACACACTGGTGTTCGGATGGAACTTCAGCCCGCAAAACCGCTGGAACCCCTGGCTGAGTTCGGGAACTATGAGCCGGATTTTGTCGTGCGCGGCTTCGAATTACCCATCGTGATTGGGTGTAGGCATGGCGGAATCGAACGCAGAATACCGGCGCCACATGAAAGGTAAGCAAGATGTCTACCGAGTGATGGAACAGGAGGGCATCTTGCGGTTGCTCGAATGGGACGTCGAGCGAGACAAGGTATCCGGACTGACGGAACTGCAGAATAAGCGGCGGAACCAGACCGTGTGTCCGGCGAGAGTGTACAAGTGCGCGGAAAGCGACCGTTTTCCCTGCGGTACAGCGTGTACGATAACAGCGTAAGCCATCCATTTGCGGTGGAGGAGTTGCATGTTGATCAAAGAGATTAGGGTTAAGAGGGTTTATCTGTCTGCCAGCATCATGGCGGGGGTGTTGGCGGGGACTTTATTGAATCTGCTGATCATCGTGCTCCAACAAGCCGTAGCACCGCCAAACGCTCTCACCTTGGCGGTCGGGCAGCGCGAAGGCGATACGATGTTCATCGGCGCGCGCGGTGTACGCCGGAGCGGATACGATTCGATTGCATCAGACGCACAGGAGGTGAGCAACCATGGCGACATGCGCACCAACAAGGCCAGAGTCGCCGCCTGAGCGGGGTGAGCAAGCGCCGACAACACACGCAGAACGCGCGATGAACGTCTCGCTGCTTAAGTCTCTTTTCGAACACGGCGCATCGTGGACACAGATCGGCGCCGCCTTCCCGGAGTGGCCCCTGGCTTCGTTGAAGCAGCACTGTCACCGAGCCGGTTGGCGCAGAGGGTGCGCGTTCGACAAGTCACTGCTCCAGCACCTCTACGAAGGCGGCGCGCCGTGGTCGGAGATCGAAGCGGCCTTTCCAGGTCAGACCCGGTCCGCTCTGGATTCACGCTGCCATCGATCTGGATGGCACGCTCCCGCCGGGCGCCGCACGTCATCCAGGCGTCCATCGCAACCCAACAAAGCGGTGGACGTGACATGGACACCGTCAGCCCAGTGCTTCTTTCTCCTGTTGATCCATGGCGATGAACTGGTCCGTGAACGGTGGGCGACGTACCCGCGCGTGACCGTGGTGGAATGGGCGCTCGCCGAAGTGCGTGCCACCAGGGCGTTAAAAAAACCAGGAGCAGGGAGGTTTCGCTCTTGACCGACACGATCGGCACGTTGGATGCGCGCCGAAAGGCCGCTCAGGAGACAATCCGACAGCAGAGACTGGAGGAGGGAAGACAAGCGGCGCCATCCTGGTTCGTGGGCGATGTGGTATGCGCAGCGACCATGAAAAACGGGCGAACGCACCACATCCAGGAGGGCATGGTGGTCTTCGCGTCTTCCTGCCTCGTGGTGGTAGCGTTTGACCGTTATCGCGAGACGTTTGCGCCGTGGGAGGTGTGGGCGGCCATCGAAGAACCGCCCAGCTGGGTGAAGGACAAACTCGACCATGAGGAGGATGACGCATGATGCGGGGCGCGAAATGAAGAAAGACCAGAAAATGTTCATGTGATGCACCCAAAAAGCGAAGGTGAGTGTCCGAAAGTAAATCCACAAGCGCTGGCTGCTCGCCTACAGCGACCTCATCACGCTGTTCCTGGCATTCACCGGTGCCAATACGCCAATCCAGTTTTCGAGTTCAAGCGGCGGAAAAAGTGTGTTCCAGCAGACTTCGCTGCTGCATCAAACATTGGTGCGTCCGTTTCACACGCACCAAGCGGGAAACATGCGTTGGAGCAGGGCCCGGTTACGCCGAAACAAGCTGGGCAAGTGCAAGTGATGCTGCGAGCAGACAAGATGCTTTCCAACCTATCCGCACGGCAGCATGCGTACATTCGCGCTCACCCTCTGCAAGCCACTTCGACAGCTGTCAATGAACCCCGCGACATCCAGATTGAAATCCACATCGATATCCTGTTTGACACAGGCTCCGACTGGTTGCGGCCGATAGCGCAAGGTATTCTGCTTGGGCTGGTGCCATTTCTTGACGCGGTGCAAAATCGCATTCAGGTCAACGGGTACAGCGGCAGCGCACCCATTCATACGACACAGTTCCCGAGCAACTGGTTTCTCTCAGTGGGTCGGGAACTGTGTCGTACAGTTTCTCGTGGCGCATGGTGTGGGTCCAACACGGTGGTTGGCACAGGGCTCGAGCAAGTACCATCCGATCGCGAGCAACAAAATGGCAAGTGCATGCGGTAGAATCGGAGGGTGGACATCGTTATTTTTTAATTTGTGGGCCTGAGCGGGCGCGCTGCACCAATTACAGTCAACCCCTATTCAGGGTACTGACTCGTCTGTTAGGAAAAACAGATCGAAAGGATAGATTGCCAATGAGCGACTTCTTTCAACAAGAACTTTCTGTTCGTACTCCTCTCGTTTCAAGCGTTGCTGACGCCCATCGGCTTTTCAGGCACCCCTTTGCGCCGCTGTCGCTGGAGGCGGTGGCCGTCACACCCAAACGGGTTGGGCGGTTACACAGGGTGCGTCACCATCGCACCGCCTCCCGTCGTCAATACCACCGCGCAAGTAATGTACGCCGTGTTGCGCACAAACTTTCGGCGCGTGCACATGCAACTCGCACGATCGAGCGGGCGCTGCGAATCACGCAGGAGCCACACAGTTGGATGCGCTCTCATGGAATGGCTGGCGTTCCATGAGAGCGCATCCAACGCCCGTGCGGTAGCGTATGAAGGCGTTTGGAAACGAAACGGCGTGCGGCTTGTTCCAGGTGCTGCCGACCACGTTTGCGGTGCACGCATTGCCCGGCAGGACAAACATCTGGAACCCGGTCGACAACACGGTGGTCGCCATTTGGTATATTGCGGGCCGATACGAAACGCCGCGGGCTATTCCAGGTTTGGAGTCGTCGAACTATGCCGTGTCATGTGGTGCTCCTAATCTGAGCGGAGAATGACCGTCTTGGTGCGCCAGGACGTGATACGATCCATAGGAAGTCAATAGCCAGAGAGGGCGATACCATGCATGAGTGAAATTTGGATCTTGCAAAAAAGTGATGCCCGGCAATAGGAATGTGTTTATAATGGTGAGACACTTCCGAGTTGGAGTGCAGGATCGAAGGATCTTGATCAATTGCGGGGTGAAGAACAATGAGTGATATTCGAGTATTCTATATTCATAACGAGTTCCATTATGCCCATATCCTGTTATCCCCGCAGCAATTTTTGTCCAACGCCCCGACTTCGCATGCATATCCACGGAAAAGTCGAATTCGAGGTTTTGTTCCTTCTTGGATTTTTTTGAGGAGGCCATTCCTTTGTAGTGATGTGCACCGCTTGCCATGTGGCCAGCGTGTCTTGGTTTGGAGTAAATCAGTCTCTTCCGGAACCTCGCTGGTTCAATGTCGGGGAGGAGTGATCTCATGAAACAGCAACAAGGCCGCCCTATTTTTTCCTACCAGACCGGGGTTCTGCTCGTGTTGGCTTTGATTCTGATCAATCTGGGCTTTTTCTGGAACATATCGCGGCAAAACCAGACGCAACTGGCCCATTTGATCCACACGGCGGATCCGTATCGCGTCGTGGCGATGCGTCTCAATACCGATTTTGTCCGCTATGCCGGCGTATTAAATATGTTTGTCGGACTGGACACGGAATCGCCCCCCGCGCTCCGGCGAGCCACAAAGCAAGAGGTTCTGTCCGATGCCCGCGCCTTTGCACAGACTTATCGCCAAGCCTTTGCGCAGGCCCCAAACACGAGTGTACGCTCGCAACTCCAGACGATCGAGCACAACTGGAAAGCCTATCAACAGGTTGCATCCCAAGTCGAAACGGCCATGACCGCGCATCGCTATCCACAAGCCCTGATGCTGCAGGATGTGCAAAATGTCGCAGCAACCGCTGCCCTCAACCAGTCGTTGTCTCGGTTTGAGAACACCGTCAATGCCCAAACGATCACGATCGCAAACAGAATCCAAGCTCGTACGGCCCGCAACCGCATGTTGTTTCTCTTCTTCCAGGGCGCCGAAATCGCCATCGTTCTAGGGGGCGCTTGGTTGCTTCACGGCGCGACTCGGCGATTGCTTCGCGTGCTCACGTCCACGACCCAGGGCGATTTCAGCGCTACCCTGGCGCCATCCCGGATTCGAGAACATGAGTTGATCCGCCAAGCGCTTGACACCATGCGTACCTCCATCCGAGAAACCTTGGCCGAACTGTGGCAGACCCTGGACGGGCAAAATCGGGTCATCGCATCGCGCACCGAGACGCTCCAGCAATATGCGATGACCGTTCAAAAGGTGCTGCAATCCACACAACACACCTTGAAAACGTGGAGCAATGAGAATGTCCTTGTTGAGATTAAGCAGGCTATTTTGGAGACGTTAAACGCGCAAGGATGCGTGTCCTTAGACACGGACACGGGCGAAGAACAGGATCGGTGGGGTGCGGTGCCCTGGGCGGTTAACCAGACTCCAGACCCCATTCGTCAGGTCTTGCCCCTGGCCAGTTCCACCCGCATCGGTTCCATGGCAGAGTATCCTCACGGGGATGCGCTCCTGATTCCCTGGCGCCTGTATCAGGCGGGTCGCAGTGTCCTGGTCATCCTCCGCGACCACCAACAGGCAGGAACGTCAATCGACCAGGAACTTGTCGACCTGACGGTCATCCAGGCCGAAACCCTGTGGACGACAGTCCTATTGTTTCGCGAAACGCAAAACCAGGCCATTACAGACGGTCTGACGAATCTCGGCAATCGCCGTCTATTTGAGGCTGCACTGGCCCAACGGATGCCTGTATACTCGACCAGCCCATCGCCATTCCAACTGGTGTTGGTGGATTTGGACCATTTCAAGGTCATCAACGATACGCAAGGACATGCGGCTGGCGACCGCGCGTTAATTCAGGTCGCGCGCGCCCTGGAATACGCCTGTGAGGGGAGGGGGCGGGCCTATCGCATTGGCGGCGATGAATTCGCCCTCCTGCTTGAAGAACACGATCTGTCCGCGATCTCTGACGTCATCGCCCAAACACAGACGCGCCTCGGGCGCGACTTGACCCTGTCAGCGGGCGCGGCCTTCTACCCGACGATGGGCAGCAACGCGCGCGTGCTGTTTCGGGCCGCCGATTGGGCTCTGTATCAAGCCAAGAGTCGGGAACAGGAACAGCTTTGTTACGCCACATTCTATACTCTGCTGGCAGCCTTACGCGAGGATAACACCACGGACACCGCTCCCATGCTAGCCGCCCTGTTGGACAATCGGCTCGGCCGCATGGATGACTATACCCTGCACATGGCGCAAACGGCTCGAAACCTCGCTATAGCTATGAACGTGCCCGCCGACCAGCAGGAGGTCTTGTGGCTGAGCACAATCCTCCACGACTACGGGAAGCTCGCTGAACACAATTCAAGCACCCCCGATGTCCATTCAGCCTGGAACGACCCCTCACGGCCGGGGCCTTCTGATATCACGGGGGAACTGCTCCGCGCGTTTCCTCGCCTTCAAGATGTGGCCGCATGCGTCGTAGAGTTTCCGGAGCGGTGGGATGGGTCCGGACCCCACCACATGCAGGGCCCGGCGATTCCCGTCGAAGCGCGCATTCTCGCTGTCATGGACGCATTTTTCCAGTTTCGTCACCATAACCCCGAGCGAACGGTGGACGAGGCCTACGAATGGATTGGGCGACAGTCCGCCACCGCATTCGATCCTGCGGTTGTCGCGGCATTTCTGTCAGGGGGATCTGCGAATCCGGTGTAGCCCCGCATCGGTCGTGTTCTGTGCGAGGACGTTGCGTAGAAGGAAATCGAGTATCGAGGGCGGATAGGAAACAGAGGGTGACTCTAGAACATCGAGGTGCCAACATGGCGTTTCTGGACGAGTTGTGGGTCGCATTGCAGCCGATAGTGAGTCTCAAAACCGGAACCGTGCTCGGTCATGAGTCCCTAATTCGTGGTCCAAGCGGGTCGGACTGGGAAACTCCGGACAAGATCTTCGCCTGGGCCCGCCAGGTTGGACAGGTTGCAGAACTGGAGGCGCGCTGCCGTCAGTTGGGGTTGGATGCTCTCGCCAACGTATTGCCCGAAGGGCAAACCTTATTTCTCAACGTCGCTGTGGCGTTCGAACAGTTGCCGCTTGATCTCCTGCCCAGCGATTTGCCCCTTTTACGCATCGCCCTGGAGATTTCCGAGAGCGCCCCCATTGCGCGGCACTCCCCAGCCATGAAGATCATTGATCAGTGGCGGGCTCAGGGCCATCTGATTGTCCTGGATGATTACGGATCCGGCTACTCGTCACTGGGCATGGCCCTTATTGTGCATCCGGATATGTTGGAATTGGACCGTAAGATCATCGCAGGAGTCGATCATGACCCATTTCTATACGATGTGCTCCACAGCGTGGTTACTCTCTGGCACGACAAAAACGTGCGTCTGCTCGCGGAAGGGATTGAAAGCGCGGAAGAATTGGCTGCGCTGCAGTCGCTCGGCGTAGACTACGGCCAAGGGTATTTTTTGGGTAGACCGCAAGCAACTCCGCGCCATGGCCAGATCCACCAGGCTGTAAGGAGTCGTGGGCAGGTAACGGGCGACTACGGGAACAGCCCGTATGAGGCGCTGCTCAACTGGTCTGACTCCGATCAAAGTGAATGGGTGACTTACCGTGAAGGGCTCACACTCCTTCGTCCGGTGTTTCTGGCTATGGTCCACTCACTCTTGGACGATTCCCTTCCGGACGAGCGGTGGCGCAAAACGCCCGTCGGTCGTCTCAAAACGCTCATTCAGTCATATGGGGTGAACCTCATTCATGACCCACGCGATCCAGTGGTGCGCGAACGCGCGAGACAATTGGGTCGGGAACATCAGCAGGCGGGTATTTCCCCCGCATGGTACGTGTTTCCGGTTCCAGAACGGGAGGGTATGCGGGTTGCGTTGGGCGGGGCGGTCTATGACGTGATGGCGGTTGATCCGGGTACGGACACCATTCGTTTGAGTAGGGCTTCGTGACGGGGGGCACCACACGAATACGAAAAAACTGCTGATTAGTTACGAATCCACGTGCTTTGGACGAGGTGGATCGCTGGCTGGAGGAGCGGTTTGGAGCTTAGAAAGAACCTACCCGTGCACAGGAACGGCAATTATGCGCCAAATGCTTGGGACTATGGAATTCGATTGCAAAAAGCGGATTGTAATCGGTAAACTGAGATCGGGGCTTAACGGTCAGACGAATAATCGATGGGGTCCATTAAGGAGGCAATCCTATGGCTAGAAAACGACGTACACATTATAGGCGCCGTCGGCAATTCCGCATGACATGGATGCTTATTTTGGCGAGCGTCTATGTTGTTGTAATCACCGTTGGTCTTGTTACCAGGTGGATCACGGCGCATGAAGATATCACGATCATCGCGGGCATTCTTGCGGCTGGCGTAGCCGCTGGTTACGGCTACGTGAAAATCAGAAGAGTTCGGCTCGACAAACAACAAGCTGAAAATGCTCGCCTTGCCATTGAACAACGATTGCGGAATTCAGGTATCACCCAAATTGACGTCATGACGGGGCGACAATTTGAAGAACGAATGGCACTTTATTTTCGGGATCTCGGTCATCGCGTAGAGACCACTCCCGTATCCGGCGATTACGGGGCCGATCTAGTTTTGTTTCACCAAGACGGAAGTAAAACGGTCGTACAGGTAAAGAGGTACAGCGCATCTGTGGGCGTCGATGCCGTCCAAGCCGTCATTGGCGCCACGCGATATTATAACGCCCAACACGCTATGATTGTCACCAATAGTCACTTGACCAAGAACGCCAAAGAGTTAGCTCAAATCTCGAATGTTCAAGTATGGGAACGGGAAGATCTCATTGACCATCTTGCCGATCAAGTTGCATCACCCATTACGAAGGACAAACGTAACTACACAGTGGTCCTCGAAGCCAATATCATAGTCTGCAGGTAGTACAGCAAGAAAACTCAAGTCGCAGTCTTGCAATGCGTGATAGAAGGAAATGGTCTGTTTCGATTGTAGAAATGGTCATTTTGATCCCGTTCAACGTTGGAACGACGCATATTCTTTATGTGGTGTGGTGCCTCGGTGAGAATGACATGTAAAAATTTTTGCTATTGACATTAGGCATAAAATGTTATAAAATTTCAATAAATAAAAAGCTTGTAATGAGGCGATTTGGAACGCACTCAATGTTCACCGCTAGGACGGTAGATTGTTGAGCGCCGAGGGGGACGGGAAGTGAAGGCCAAAAACTTGCGACAGGGTATGCGGACAGACTCGTCAGACATCGCGTTGGCGCTGTCCAGAACGCTCCTTGAAACGTATAGTGGTGCCTACGCGATGGGGATCATGTCGGGAACCTCGGGAGACGGCGTCGATGTGGCGCTGCTCGCTGTCAAGGAGCGTCTGGGATCGGAGTTTCCGGAGATAGCTCTGCAGGATTTTCTCTACGTTCCTTATACAGCGGAGCAGCGCAAGCGCGTCTTCGCGCTGTTTGATCCACTTGTCACGGCGGATTACGTTGCCTGGATGCATGTGCAACTCGGGCAATGGTTCGGCGCTGCGGCCCACTCCCTGATCGTGAAGTCTGGGGTGAGTCCGCAGGAGATTGTCGTGATCGGTTCGCACGGACAGACGGTGTGTCATCATCCCGATCGGCGCTTTACGCTCCAGATTGGCGATCCCAGCATCATCGCGGAGTATACCGGTTGCGCCGTCGTGGCGGATTTTCGCCGCCGCGACATGGCGCTCGGCGGGCAAGGGGCGCCGCTTGTGCCGTATTTTGATTATGCGTATTTCCGCAACGTGCAGAGGACGCGCGTGCTGCTGAACATTGGCGGAGTCGGCAACCTGACGGTGCTGCGC
>JGI20133J14441_1003313_pt1 | contig 9960 bp, 9 predicted proteins | sample RS3BMetagenome_FD_14441 | JGI IMG/M metagenome (IMG submission 14441)
GGTTCCTGCACTATTACTCTCCCTACAACTTCTACGTTGCTTTCGTCTGCTAAACGCCTTACGGCATCAGAGGTTCCTGCACACAGTTGTTTCAGTGTATTACGTAGTATTTCTTTATCTGCTAAACGCCTTACGGCATCAGAGGTTCCTGCACGTGAGTCTGGACGCATGGCTAGATTGACTATAGACTGCTAAACGCCTTACGGCATCAGAGGTTCCTGCACTTTCTGTATCAGCATTCATAAGTGCTTATGCACGACTGCTAAACGCCTTACGGCATCAGAGGTTCCTGCACTCAACAGCTTAATCGGCTTCGGCATATTTACAGTCGCTGCTAAACGCCTTACGGCATCAGAGGTTCCTGCACTTTCAATTTCTGAAGGTAATAAATCCTCAAGGTCAACTGCTAAACGCCTTACGGCATCAGAGGTTCCTGCACACCAAGCAGAACTAAATCTATCATTGCTCCTATTATCTGCTAAACGCCTTACGGCATCAGAGGTTCCTGCACTGGCACGATTGCTGTGATGGCCAAGGCTCAAGCACCCTCCGTTTTTGTTGATATTACTCACTTGGCCTGCCATCTACACACGACCCAATCAAAGGTGCTTGAATATCAAACTATCTCATACCCTGGTTTGTCCTTGGGCCAACTCACCCTCGAGCCGTCAACCCTTAACTTGCCCACACATGCTTTGCATAAACTTACTACGACCAAGCTATCCTCACTTTCCATTATCTTTGATAACTCCCACTTCATCCGCTCTATGTCTCTATCAGTCAATCTACACCGGAATATGCTGTACTGCAGCCTGTGCCCATACCCGAGCATCAGTTTCTGGACCCTTCTCAGGCGTGCGTCATCTCTGATGTCATAACAGACGAGATACCAGTTCCTCAATTACGGACTCACCTGAGCCTTGAACGCGCAAAAAGCCCAGGAGTGGAGCTCCACTCCTTCTCGAGCAGTCTCACCTCAAGCTCAATCGCACGCCTCCACGTCAGCGAGTAGCCCAGTACGGGGTGTTTCCACACGCTATCCATTCTTCGCTCGAACAATTCGATGGCTTCCCTCCTTCCTAGATCAGATAGCCAGACGTGTTCTCTCGTAACCTCGAACTTCCTACCCAAGTTCCATTGCCTTCTGTTGATGGAAGAGACCACCACCATGTCCCAGACCGGAACACGGAAAAGTTCCATGACATCCAGAACCAATGGTTGCCCCGATGAGCGTGGTGTATGCAAGAAGCCAAGCGAAGGCTCGAGCCCGACCGATGTAATCGCCTGAAGGACGGATGTGTAAAGCAGCGAATAGCCGAATGACAGAAGCGAATTGAACCTGTCCTTGGGTGGGCGGCGGGTGCGACCAGCGGGCTCCAAATTCGTATCGACCCCCCGAACGATGTACGAAAGCGCATCAAAGTATGCGCGTGCTGCAGTGCCCTCGACTCCGCGAAGAGAATCTACCCCTTCAGCTCTTCCTGTCATCTTGATGCATTCCTTCATCTCGGCGACATCCCTGAGTATCTGGAGGGACCTCTTTCGACTTCCGCGAGTCGCGCGGAGAACGAACGCCAACTGATCCTCGACCTTCGCCATCACAAGCCTCCTCGATAGACGCAAGCACGTTGCTGGATCGCAGAGGGCATGATACTGCCTTATTCTCCTCTGGACGGAGCCCGGCCCGACCGTCAGAGAGGAGATATGCCTGCCCCCAGAGGTGAACCAGTGGACGGGAACTCCATTGAAAGCACAAAGATGCAGCGCCTGCGTTGTGACCTGCACGTTGCCGTGCGCAATCAGAGCCACGATGTTGTGTATTGGATAGGTCGAAACGGTCTCCCCCTTCTTCTTTACTATCAGAGCCTCACCGCTGCGGGCGACCTTCAAAGAATGAGTCATAAGATGAACTATCTCACCGTCTGTAGTAGCAGGAAAGAGCCTGACTGGCTCCCATTGAGGACTAGATAGAAGCCTCTCTTCCTCTGGCAGGCAGGCGGGGGCGAGGGAACAGTGGATGCACGCGTTTTCGTTGCTGTTCACCGGAGGTCGTACGCCCAGCTTGCGCAACTGCTTCGTCCTCTCAATGCTCTCCCGGACGAGCTCTCGTCCCTCATCGGTGAGCGGCACCCTTATCGTTACGTTGTCAGCGTGATAACGGATTCGACCCTCTGGAACCCTCCTTCCTGTTGCTTCCTCGATGAGCAATGCGTACGCTAGGACCTGCAGTTCGTCCCACGGCCACGCCCCGGCCTCACCTTTGGGACCATGCCTTGCACGCCCCCGCTTATGCTCGTACGGGACCCATCCACCTTCTCGGTGGTGGATTGCATCGACCTGTCCCGCCAGACCGAGCTCCTTGTTCATTATGGTGAATGATCTGCGACCTCTTTCCCTTCCTGGTATCGAAGCAAGATGCTCGTGAAGGGTCCTCCCAGCGTAGACAGACTCATCTGCGAGCCTTATCCCTTCAACCTCCTCGAGATAGTACAGCCGTTCGCAGTATGCCAGCGCGTGGAGACCTGCCACATGAACGGGGGCGTCTTCATCTGATGGGAGCAAGCGTCACCCACGCCCTTTCCGGTATCCCTTGCTGCCACTCACATTTTTCAAGACGATACCTGCCCCATCGAGTATGGGTCGAGCTCACGTGGTCCGCCCATATTGGCAGTGAGAGGTCTCCGTTCTCTTCGTCTTCGACCAGGAGCCTACCAGCGAAGCCATCTTCCTCTCGCCACGCCCTAAAGTCATCTACCAAACACGTACTCTCACCGAGCGAAAGGGCACCAAACCGTTCCACCGGACCGTAAAGGGCACTTAGAAGCCTCTCCGCAAGGGTAGGGGCTGCCGCTTCCTCCCTACCCTTCCGTGCCCATATCACCATCCTGAGTCCGGTCAGCAGCTCCTGAAAGTCCGGGACCTTGTTGCTTCCCGTGCCAAGAGGGACGTCTGTGAACTTCACCCGCCATTTCGTTCTCAGAACGGTGGAAAGCTCGGGCTCGGAGAGGAGCGCATAAGCTATTTCAGCCCCGATATGCGCCCCGCGAGAGACCTCCCCGACCGCCGAGAGGAGCATGCCATAGACGGTAGAAGGGGGAGGGCAGGGATACGTCTCCAAGTATTCCCGCGCGTGGGGATTCCTGAACGAAACCACGGGCGCAGACACGTAGATGGCAACGACGCCTTCGTCAGTTCTAGACGCACCAACGTCCGCCTTGCTGGTCAAAAGGCATTCCTCAATCAGAGGCCGAGGTCTGTGCGTATCCTTCCCTTAATCTCTTCTGCCGCTGCCTTCACTCCCGGATGAACCCTGATGCCAACGTCGCTCAAACCAAGCGAAACAGGGCCACCCACTACGACCTCCTCCGGGTTCATGTCTCTGGACTCAACCTTCTTGACGATGGATGGAATCGTGAGCTTGCCAGAGCCGTCAAGCTCAAAGCCGTAGAGTATCCTCGGGGCGAGATCGTCGGTCCAGCGCAGAACGATCGCTTCCGGGGAGAAATCGAAGAGGAACCTCGACTGGTTGCCTCCCACTTCAGAGAGAGACATAAATCCGTCTACCACATCGATTATTCTCTCTTTCTTCCTCAGGGCCTCCGGCGTTACGGCGAAGGCATACTGGTACCTTGTCGCGTGTACCTCTGTTCCGTACAAGCTTGTTGATGTCTTTTCACCGCTCTTCGCGCTAAATGTAATGTCCCCGGTGAACGGTGTAAGGGAGATGGCCCTCGTCACTTCCAATGCCCCCCTCCTCTTGATCGCCTGTCCTTTGCTCGCCTGCTTTATTTCGTCGTTCAACTGGCTCAACTGTTTCTTCAACTGCTTGACGTGCTCAGATTTTCCTTCTTGGGCCGACATCTCGGCTATTTCCTGTTTCAGCCTATCTCTCTCACTCTTCTTGCCGTCGAGCTCTTCGTCCCCTTCCGTCTTTGCTGCCTCCGCAATCATGAAACCAAGGACATCGTCGTCTATGAATGTCTGTCCATCGTTTCCTCCGGTCCACGAAAGCCATCTAGGGTCCTGCCAGACGTGGTCGTTCCTGTCCTCGTCCCATCTGCGATTGACAGGGATCCCCTTCCTCTGCCACTGATAACGTAACGCCCATCTGATCGCTTCAGCGGAGACGGTTGTATGAACTTCCCCATTCCAAAGTATCTTCTGAAGGGTCGTTATGTTCCCTTCATTCTCCCCCCTGTTGTTGGCCGCAGCACCGTAGGGGGTCACTATAAGACCGTACAGGTGTTTTGTCATGAACGCCTTACGGCATCAGAGACAATTACGAGTGACTATCAAGACGGCGTCACTTCCCCGCCCCCCTTCTCTTTTGGAGCGTAGCTCGCAAGCGAAAGGAGGGCGAGGTCCTTCGCGAGTCTCCAGTCTCTGTTTAGCAACGAGAGCGCGCCGCGCCAGTTTGACTGAAGGCTTTGTAAAGGTCCCGCCCTACTCCAGAAATCGGTTAGCGCCTCTCTCAACGCAGCTTCGTTCTTGCACCTTGTGAAGGATACCCTGATGCGTTCGAATTCCCTCTGAAAAAGCTCGCGAGGGTCTGTGTGTTCCCTTCGAGCCCTCTCACCAAGCTCGCCAAGTCTTCTCCTCCAAGCTTCTTGGCACGCCTCCACAAAGGCACCTTGGTCCTTTTCCAAGCCAACGTCTGAGAGCATCTTCGAAAGTCCTTCCCTCTCCCCTTTATATAAACCATCCTTACCGAGGCCGAAGACGTGGTTGCGAATTTCTTGGTCGGAGACGAACTCCGAGAAGCCGCGCCACCACGGCTCGCCACGAAGCAGGTTCTCGGCGATAAGCTCGGGAGTTTGAGGGTAATCGTAGAAAGGTTCTCCCCCTTCCGGTTTGACGAACCTTGGGGTGAAAAACTGCATGCACTTCTGATATACTCCGAGTCTTTCCGCAGACTCCTTGCGCACGTCGAAGACCTGAACCCTCTTCCTCTGCTGTTTGTCCCATTGAACCTTGCCGAAGGTCATTACCCTGCAGGCCGTCGAGCCAACGGCATCCATCAGGTTCCCAGCCTTGAGCGTCGAGAGGACCCTGAGAGCCGCTTCTCTTGAGCCGGAGACGGTGAGGTCATTCTCCCGCTTCTCTACGTACAGCCTCCTGAAGATTGCGTATTCCCTCAGATTTGCGACATCGGGGATGACAACGGCATACTGTGTCCCTGCGCCCCTCTTCCTTACTACAAAGTAGAGGACACCGATGATGGAGTAAAGGAGTGGGAGGTAAAGTTGGAGAGGTTCCTGCAGGCAGGTCATTTCATGAAAGGCCTCGTGCCTGACAGCGCCGCCGGGATAGACCCATCCAAGCAGGTTCTGAGGCTGATTGGCCGCCTCCATCTTCACCTTCTGGTGGGCGTACCACATCACCCTGTGGTAGCGAAGCGGATATTCCTGTTCATCGATTGTGACTACTTTGACTCCAGCAGGTTTATTCGCGGGATCTGACTTTCGGGTCTTCCCGTGCTGAAGGAAAGTCCCGAGCAGGCACTCATTCAGGAGCACGGAGGCCTCAAGGTGGCTCTCTGGCCTCCCGAGAGCAGGGAACCAGATCAGGCCGTCCTTATCGATCTTGAAGGATTCTTTTATCAGGGTGTCGAAGAAGCTTCCAGGATCATCGAGGTAAATGGTCACTTCGTGATCCGACAGCCTCCACGATCCAACAGCTAGCTTGATCCCCTCTTTATCGAGGGCATCGAGCGTCATCCAGAGCCCCGCAAGTCCTGCTCTATGAAGCGCCGTCATCCCCGGAGCAGAAAGTTTCATAACGAACGGCTGCGGCATCATCTTCTCCACGACCCCCCGAGCTCCTCTGAATATTCGATCACGCCTTTTGGAGCGACAAAAGCACCGTTTAGCCTTTCCCATCTCGGAAGCTCCTGCCTGACCGGCCAGAACGGCATCGGGATCGAATACTTCGCGACCTCGGCGTTGATCACCCTACCTCCCTTCCCGATGCACCTTTTCCTGTCTTCTTGCATGATCACCGAAACGGTATATCCCTCTTCCCGAAGAGGGGATGGCCTGCTGAAGGGCCCTCCATCAAGCCAAGAAGAATCAACCATCGCCCTCTCGTAACCTTCCCCGTACGACATGAACTTATTTGAGAGGTCCGCCTGAGATATCGTCTGTCCAATGTCCTCGATAAGCCCCTTGAGCCATTTCCTCGCCGTTGCGATCTCTTCTCCTGAGTAGGGTTCGGGCGCAATTACCTCGACGATGTGGACGGGCTTCGGTCCATCCACGCAATCGCCTCTGTTGACCCTACCCATTCGTTGAATCAATGCTGGGACAGGGGCGAGGTCGGTGACCAGCATATCGGCCGAGATGTTAAGAGAGACCTCGCAGACCTGTGTAGTCACGGCTAAGGCTGCCCCTTTGTTCTTGAAGGAGTCGATGACGCTCCTATGATGGAAAACCCTGTCAACATAGCGGTATCGGCTGTGGTAAAGGATTGGCTTGAATTCGGTGCAAGCCTTCTCCCATACAAACCTAGCTCTTTCAACCGTGTTTGTAACCCAAAGGACCTTACCTCCTCCTCGAACGACTTTCGCCACTTCTTCCCAAGGTTCGCTGGTCTTCGTCTCATAGATTGTGTATCTCTTGGTTTGTTCAAATTCCTTGGGGCCGTGCACTACGTTCATCTTCTCACCGTGTCGGGCGAGAATCCCTTCCATCCTTGCCAGCCTCTCCGGCTGCAGGGAGGCGGTCATGAGCAGAATTGGGGGCCCGACGAACGTCTCCATGAAGCGAAGGAGCGCGCCGAATAACCTTTGGTCGTAGGCGTGTATCTCATCAAAGATGAACGCGCCGTTGCCTAACGAAGGGAAAGAGAAGAGGCCCCTTCTGTTGTTCTGGATCAGCCCTAGGACGGTGTCAGCCGTTGCTACGACTATGGGGATGTCCCATGCCGAGAGCGCCTCATAGCGCAGTGCAGGCTCAAGGGCATCGATCTCGTCTCCCCTGCTTTCCCTCAGCATCTCGAGGTCGACTTCTGACCTGCTGTGTATCAAGCGTGAATCCAGGTTTTCCACAGCGTAGTCCATATATCCCTGGGTCGCAGTCCCGGTGGTAGGATAGCAGAAGAAGACCTTCCTTCCCTGCGCCTTCTCGGCCGCCCAGAGATAGGCCGCTATCGTCTTCCCCGTTCCACATCCTGCATGCACGAAGGTTACCCTATTTGGAGTTCGCGCCACGCACTCCTGGAAGGCTCGTGGGCGCTTACCTCCGAGGAGGTTCTGAACAGCCTCAAGGAGGTCATCGCGTCTGCAGACCCTGCCGAGGACGGAATCGACCCATACAATTGGGTCACCATCGCGTAAGACGGCGGAGGCGGCCAAGTCGGAGCAGATGACTAGTGCCTTCACCAGTGCCACGAATCTCTTGAGCTCGTCGTCGCTCTCACTCCACCAAATGGTTGCGCTTCGAAGCCATCCTCTCACATCCTTCATGGGGTCACCAGAAAGGTCCACCAGCGTTTCATCTAGAGGCTCTGACGAAAGAGGAAGCGAAAAGAGCTGTTTTCCCCGCTCGAGAAGTTCCTTCATATCATTGTGCCCTGTGTAGAGCATGATCTTGCTGTCACCGCTTCCGGGCCTTGGCTGCATCTCCAGGTCGTCGAACTTGAGATGATGTCCAGAGGCTGCGAAGAGAGATGCGTAGACCAAGTCTCTCTCTTCTCGTTCGGTAAGCGATGACAGCGGCTTCCACTTTAGCGCGAGCAGCAGGCTTATGTATTCATGTCTGAACGCTTGGGGAAGACTGCTTCTGCCAGAGACGAGACGCTGGAACTGATGATTCGCCTTTCCGACATCGTGAAGGTATGATCCAAGAATGACGGCCTTTTCGAGCTTCTCAAGCCATCTTGACTTCTCGAGACCAAGACATTCAAGGAAGACAGCTCCTCGTGTGTTGGTCAAATGACGCGCTATTCTGGTCGTCTCTATAAGGTGACCAACATACGATTCGTGATACTGAGGCTGATCCGGAGTTCTGCTTGACTTCGCAAGAAGGTGGGCAGGTGTGATCAGCATGCTTCATCACTCTTGTAAGGCAGGAATATGCCACATCCGAATCGCCTTCGCCCTCCGAGTCCGACCTCCTGTAACTTCAAGGAGCCCTGCTGGTTCAAGCTACCCACCTGAACCGCATAACCCACAATTACTTTGTCGTGGATCCTTATGGTCCTTCTGATGAACTTGGTCTCGTGTCCCTTCCCGCGCTCAAGGGGCTCGGACCACATCCTGACGGGTAGACTCACCTCACCAATCACTCCCATGTCGCTGAGCTGCCTTCTGCAGGCTTCAAGGAAGGGTTCCACCTCAAGGAAGCCCTTGATCACGACGATTCTGCTGCGAAGCGTAGTCGCGGGCCTAAGCACAAATGGTGTGGGCAGACCGACAAGTAGCTCATGTCCGTCGACATCAAGTCGCTTCCCCGACAGAGGCATCACATCGCTAATACGTTTGCTGTCCATACGGAACACAAGGCGGCTCCTCTCGGTAATGCGCAAGAGCCTCTCCCCGACGAGCAGACCGGAAATGGGGTGAATCCCTATGCTTTCGTCCCCATGGAGCGAAGGAATCAGACGTGAGACAGCAGAGAAGAGGGCGTAGCCATGGTCGGCGGGTATCTCGGAACCGTTAATTCTAAACGAGAGGTCAACGATCACCATGGATAAGGATTCCACCCCGATCATCTGATTCTGCGTTCGCGTTCGTATCACATACTTGGCGCACTGATGAATATAAATGTGACAATCGACGGGGGATCAGGTTTCAAAAAACACATTTCCGGAATCGCCAGGCCAGCGACAAACACAAAGCAGTCTGCTCCATTAGTGAGTTGCGGCTTGACTGGTCATTTTCAGATCCTGATATGCGGCCCTATCCGCAGAACTAAAGAAAGTAAGTCAACAGCTTCCTACAATCTCTGCCAATTCTGTCGATATCCGTCACCCACAGCTCGGTTATCTTCTTTTCTTCCTTCAGCCTCATTATTTCCCCAATCTTCCTCTTATCGAAGTCGATACCGCTCTTCCCCGAATCGATGAACCAATAGATATAAGATGGCTTCAGCCGATCAACCATCGTCTTCAGCTTGTCCAACTGAGCTTCAATGCTGTAGCCTTCTTTCGCCTGCCTGCTCGTGCTCACCCTAGCGTACCATGCGACCCTGGAACCGTTTCCACCCAACTCCTCCTCCCAGGCGCCGTCCGAGCCACGTAGGAATACAGCACAGAAGATGAACGAGAAGGGGGCTCGTGTTGACCCAAGTAAGATAGGAAAAGTATGATGCAAGCGTTGCTCCTGCGAGGACTGAGAACGCCACCGGTGTTACGAGACGTCCGTATGATGCAAGGCTTGCTCCTCCTTCAAGTGAATTTCGCAAAGCAGATAGGCGCGGTGTGATACGCCCAGCCAAGGAAAAACAAATCCGCCCCACCACTGGAAATGTTCTCCCCACTGGCACTTACACTGAACTGACAAAAGATGATCCCGAATCGCCATAAAGGGATGAGGTAAAAAATGCAGTACGTTTTGTGAACACCGAAAAAAAGACGCCCCCAAGCAGAGCAAAAAGACATCCCACAGAAATTAGAATGAGGCATGTTGGTAATGACGCAATTTCAGTAGAATTAAATGGAGGCTTCTTCGCCTTGCCGGGGTTCAGACTCCGTAGGGGACAGGAATAGCTCAATGAGAGATTTTAATTCCCTGTGACTGCTTGACTCCTTGAACACTTCGTCTATGTCGACACACCGTATCCCTTCTTCCTTATTCTTGGATCTCTGGCGAGTTTTCTTCGGCCCAAAGTAGATCAGACTCGATTCTTTATCGCCGACCCTTCTGAGCCTCTCTATTTTTTCTTCTTCTACCCTTGCGTCCTCTGCCTGGCTGACCTGTGCGAAAATATAACGCCCATTCGAGTCCAGGCCAGCGATGTCAAT
>JGI20133J14441_1003328_pt1 | contig 9923 bp, 7 predicted proteins | sample RS3BMetagenome_FD_14441 | JGI IMG/M metagenome (IMG submission 14441)
CGATCGAGGTCACGAGTACGGGACCAACACCAAGCGTCGGCGCCGTGTCGGCTGGTTCGATCTGCCGATGCTGCGCCACGCTGCAGCGATCAATTCGCTCTCGGATCTGGCCATCACCAAGGCCGACGTCCTCGATACCCTCGACATCGTCAAGGTTTGCATCGGCTACACCGTCAACGACGACTACACCGAGGATCTCCCGTATCACCAGTCCGATCTGCACAAGGCCCTACCGGTCTATCAGGAGTTTCCCGGGTGGCGTTGCGATATCGGGGCCTGTCGTACGCGCTCCGATCTACCGAAGGAGCTCATGAGCTATCTCAGCTTCCTAGAAGAGAAGGGTCAGGTGGCGATCTCGTGGCTTGGCGTTGGGCCAGGTCGGGACCAGGTGGTGGATCTGCGCGGATGAGAATTGTCGTCGTCGGTGCTGGGGCGAGAGAGCATGCCTTGGCGCGAAACCTCTCGGCCGAACATGAGGTGATCGTCACCCCAGGGAATGCCGGTATGGCCCAAGATGTCGAAGTTGTTGACCGTGACGCGGCTGAGCTAAACCCTGATCTGGTCGTGATTGGACCCGAGGCTCCGTTGGTAGCCGGACTGACCGATCGACTCAACGCTCAGGGTATCCTCGCCCTTGGCCCAGGCGCCGATGGAGCGCGCCTCGAGGGTTCGAAGGCCTTCCTCAAGAAGATCTGTGCTGAGGCCGGGGTGCCGACCGCAGCTTTTGGTGTCGCCACCTCGGTCGAGACGGGCCGAGCGTTGTTGGATCGGTTCGGACCGCCCTATGTGATTAAGACCGACGGCTTGGCCGCCGGTAAGGGCGTCCTCGTCACCAACGACCGTCGCGAGGCTGATGAAGATCTCGTCGCCAAACTATCCGGTGTGGCCTTTGGCGAAGCCGGCACCCGTGTGGTGATCGAGGAGCCGATGGTGGGACGGGAGCTCTCCGTCTTTGCCCTGTGCAACGGACGTGACTTCGTCCTCTTGCCAGAGGCGCGGGACTACAAGCGGCTGCGCGATGGTGATCTCGGCCCCAATACCGGTGGCATGGGATCGATCTCGCCGGTGCCTGGGGTTGGCAGCGATGTCATCGATGCGGTGGCATCCACGATGATTGCGCCAACGCTTGCTCGACTCGCCGAACTCGGCATCGAATATCGAGGGATCCTCTACGCGGGGGTCATGCTCACCACGAGCGGTCCTCGCCTCGTCGAATACAACGTCCGTCTCGGAGATCCAGAGGCTGAGGCCGTGCTCCCGAGGATCACCAGCGGCCTTGGCGAAGCGTTGGCGGCAGCGGCGCGAGGCGAGACGATCCCCCCGCTTGAGGTGTCGCCACTGTGTGCCGCTACGGTCATCGCGGCAGCACCTGGGTATCCCGAGCATCCGATCACCGGCCAGGTGATTAAAGGCATTGACGAGGCCAGGGCGTTGCCCGGGGTTGGGGTCTTTGCAGCGGGTGTGAAGGCCCAAACTATCGAGGCTCCATCAGCTGCCCCCCATGCAGCGATGCCAGATTCAGTTACGTCCCAGGAAACCCAGCGTTTGGCTGCGAGAGGGCTTGTGACCAACGGTGGCCGCGTGTTAGCGGTGACCGGCCTTGGTGCGGATCCCCAGGAGGCGAGGGAGCGTGCCTATCGAGGGGTCGACCTCATCGACTTTGATGGGCGGGTCGTCCGTCGGGATATAGGGTCATAGGCAGATCGAGTTGACGGACGTAATCCCCACGAGATGGTAGTTCCACCAAAGCGAAGGAGAAGTAGGTAGATGATTCCACGGTACGAGTCAGCGGAGCTGGCCGCGATCTTCTCCGACCGCAACCGCATGCGGTTGTGGCGCGATGTCGAGCTTGCGGTCGTTCGCGCATTAGCCGATACCGGTGAACTCGATGCCGACGAGGTGGCCCCGCTCTTTGTCCGCGAGGTGACCATCGATGACGCCTTCGTCGAGGAGGTGCTCGCCAGAGAGGCGATCACCAACCACGATTTGGCAGCCTTTGTCGACGTATTGCAGGCCGCCTATGACTCTTCGGCCGCACGGTTCATCCATTTCGGTCTGACGTCGTCGGACATTGTGGACACCGCGCTCTCGCTGCAGATCGTTGCGGCCATGGATCTGGTGCTTGGGGCGGTAGATCACCTCTTAGAGACCCTTCGCACGCAGGCGTTGCGCTACCGGCGAACGCCGATGCTCGGGCGTACGCACGGGATGGCGGCCGAGCCCACCACCTTTGGGGCCAAGCTAGCGCTTTGGACGCTGGCCTTGGATCGCGAGCGCACCCGTCTGGTGCGGGCACGGCACCAGATGGCGGTCGGCAAGCTTTCGGGGGCCGTTGGAACCTATTCGAACATCTCCCCCTCGCTCGAGGCGATGGCGCTGGCGAGCCTTGATCTTGAACCAGCCCCCGCAACCCAGGTCATTGGGAGGGATCGCCATTGTGAAGTCATCATGGCCTTGGCCTCGACCGCAGCGATGATCGAGAGCGGTGCCCTTGAGATTCGCCACCTCGCGAGAAGTGAGGTGATGGAGGTGCAAGAGCCATTCGCTCCGGGACAGAAGGGCTCGTCGGCTATGCCGCACAAGCGTAACCCGATCCTGTCGGAGCGTCTCTGTGGCATGGCGCGCCTGGCGCGTAGCTTTGTCATCCCCGCCCTCGAAGACGTCTCCCTCTGGCACGAGCGCGATATCTCGCACTCGTCGGTGGAGCGCATGATGATCCCTGACGCCTTTCAGTTGGTCTACTACATGGTGACGCGCTTTGATCGGCTCGTGGGGGACCTCGTCGTACACGAGGAGTCGATGGCGCGTAACCTGGCCTCGACACACGGGCTGATCTTCTCACAGAGCCTGTTGCTCGCGATGGTGCGCGCGGGACTTGAGCGCGATGTCGCCTACCGTATCGTTCAGGAGGCGACGACACAGGTACTTGGCGGAGCCGGTGAGCTTGGCGAGCTGTTGATGGCCGATGAACGTTGCCCACTCAGTGCCGAGGAGATCGGCGCGTTGACATCGCTGGATCGTCTGTTGAACAATCTTGATCCGCTGTTTCACCGTCTGCAAGCGTTGGAGGGAAGCCAATGGACCTCGATCTCATAGCGTCTGGCAAGGTTCGAGAGGTCTATGCGATTCGTGATGACCCATCACGGTTGTTGATGGTGGCCACGGATCGCATCAGTGCCTATGATCGGGTCTTCGATGAGCCGGTCATCGACAAGGGCCGGCTGCTCAGTGCGATCAGCGCCACCGCGTTTGAGGCGATCAAGAGTCGCTTTCGTACCCATTTTGTCACCGTTGCAACCGATGTCGAGGAGGAGTTTCTCGGACGCGCGACCCTGGTCGAACGGGCGAGAATGCTTCCTGTTGAGTGCGTAGCTCGGGGCTATCTCGTCGGCAGCGCGTATGAGCTCTATCAAAAGACCGGCGAGGTCCAAGGTGTCAGATTGCCACCCGGCCTCTCGTTCGGCGATCGGCTCAAAGAGCCGATCTTCACGCCGACGACCAAGGAGTCAACGGGTCATGATCGCCCATTGACCCCCGCCGAGCTGCAGGATTTGCACGGGAGCGAGCTGGCTCGTCAGCTCGAGGAGTTGACCAAGGGGGTCTACCTGGCGTTGGCTGACTGGTTTCGTGGTCATGGGTTGACGCTCGTCGATTCGAAGTTCGAGTTTGGCTGGATCGGCGATGAGCTTGTGCTCGCTGACGAGATCGCCACCCCGGACTCAAGTCGCATCGTGCGCGGTGAGCCAGGCGCCAACCCCGTGTGGCTTGATAAGCAGTTGCTTCGCGACTGGCTGAGCAAGCAGGGTTTTCGAGGTGATGGAGCCGCACCAGCGTTAAACGACGAGGTGATCAGGCGCGTGCGTTCTGCCTACGTCGAGGTCTACGAGAGCCTCTCGGGTCGATCGTTCTCCGACTGGCCGGGTGTGAGTCGCGGGTATCGTGGTCGCGGTGCCTAGGAGCGTGTTGAACCTAGGTCTTTGTGGCCAAAGATTCGCAGATGACCGCGCATGGGCCATCATGACCGACGACGATGTCGAGGCTTGTCAATCGAGGTGCCCTGCAGGTTGATGGCGGGCCGAGGGGGATTGGCTTGCCAGTATTTCGCAACGTAGTCGGCAGGTAAGAGCGACCGATAGATCAGAGAAATCGATGGATAAGAGAAAGAAAGAGGTGACCGACGATGCGCTATCGCGTGAGTGTACGGGTGATGCCCAAGGCTGGCATTAGCGATCCAGAGGGTAAAGCGATCCATGATGCCGCGCTCCAGCTTGGTTATCGCGAGGTTGCCAACGTGCATGCTGGGAAGTCCTTTGAGGTCGACGGTGACTACGAATCCGAGGCATTAGCCCGTGAAACAGTCGAGGCCCTGGCCGCGCGTCTCTTGGCAAATCCGGTGATCGAAACCTTTGTAATCGTTGATGTCGAGGAGGTCAGATGATCGGGATCGTCGTCTTCCCGGGCACGAACTGTGAGTTCGACGTCCAAGGCGCTTATCACGAACTCGGTGTCGAAAGTGTGCTCATCAGTCATCATGAGCAACACCTCGACGACTACGAGGCCGTCGTTATTCCAGGTGGCTTCTCCTATGGCGACTATCTCCGCACCGGTGCGATCGCACGCTTTTCCCCGATTATGGGTGCCGTTACGCGCTATGCCGAGAGCGGTGGCAAGGTGCTTGGGATCTGCAATGGCTTTCAGATTCTCACCGAGGCAGGCCTGTTGCCGGGGGCGCTGCAGCGCAATGCCGGTTTGCGTTTTATCTGTGGTGAAGTGAAGGTCCGCGTGGAGCAGAATCGCTCGATCCTGACTCGCGAGATGACGGTTGGGGAGGAGTTGTCGCTCCCGATCAACCACTTTGAGGGTAATTACACGGCGGATGCTGAGACCCTGGAGCGTCTTGAGGCCGAGGGGCAGGTGGTCTTGCGTTACCTGGAGAATCCAAACGGTTCTGCCAACGATATCGCGGGTGTGGCCAACGTCGACGGCAACGTCGTCGGGCTCATGCCACACCCAGAGCGCGCAGGTCTAGGGTTTGGCCTGAGCGAGCAGGCTCGGTCCATGCTACGATCGGTGCTCGCTCCGGCTGGCACATCGTTGGCGAGTTAGCTGCCTCGCCCAACACCAGGTATGGCTCAGCTGAGGGCGAAGTGACGCCAGTGCTGGGTGGATGAGTCGTCGCCCCTTGCTTGCTACCAATTCCATCCGCACCGATCTACGTGAACGATCAAGACCGAGGGTCGATCCGTGGTCCTGATCGGCTGTGGTCTCGGTCCTTCTGGTCCACATAGATCCCACATACCAGGAGTGCTGCCAGGCTGATTGCGGCGAGTGATTCGCCGACGGTGAGCAACGTTGGTTGATACGACAACGAGACACGCTTGGTCCCAGCCGGTAAGTTGGCAGACATGAGGTCTCCAGGAGCATGATGGAGAGGGAGTGAATGACCGTTAGCACTGACGTGCCAGCCAGGCACATCGGTGATGCGAATCGTGAGCTTTGCAGGGTTGGGCGTGTTGAGTCTCAGCGTATAACTGGTATCGCTTGGGTGGGCGACGCCAATGACACGATCAACAGTCCTTGGCGAGGATGAGCCCCCCTGTTTCTTTGACGCAGCTGATGTTGGGGGGGCATCGACAACGCTGAACCGGTGGGAATTTGGGACGGAGACGACTTCAAGGTGGACACCTTCTGCAATGATTACTCGTTTGAGGTGCATTCCTGGTGGGATCGGGTTTGGTGGAGCCACGATCACGTAGTGGATGCCATAGAGCTGAGCGAGAGCGATACTGGTGATATTCGGGGCAAAGATGTTGGTGCCTCCGCCGAGGCGATCGTCGTGATGAACGGGGAAGTCTTCAAAGTAAGCTCGCGGGATGATGGGGTCGTGCATTGCGAATTCGGTGAGGCCATAGCCAAGGTTCATCTCTGGATAAATGCCGATGCCATTCCAGCTTCTGAGTCCACAGACTTGGTTGGGCGCTCCGGTACATGGGGTGCTCGACCCGTCGATGCCGAACAGCTGCGTGCCAACGGTTTGTCTGAGCGCCGTGAGTGCGGGTGTGAGGGGGTAACTTGTCGAGGCGTAGGAGTTGATGCCTACGCCAGCAATGATGAGAAAGAGTGCTTGAAGGCCAAGGATGCCGCCCATGAGCACCCGTATTCTTGCATTGGCGAGCTGGTGACGGTTGCTCCATCGGCGTGCCAATATCGGTAGGGAGAGCGCTACGACGACCAGCACGATCATTTCTCCGGTTGGCCAGTAGAGCGAACGTTCGCGTAGGGCCTCCATTTGGCCCGGTGTCGGGCCTGCCGCAGCGGCTAACGAGGCGTTGGGCATGCGGGCATGGATCCAGAGGAGTGCGATGATCGCTCCCATGACGATGACGACGGATAAAAATAGGCGTTGGGTCAGTGGTTCGCGCCAACGACGAAGTAACATTTCGAGCCCGAGCCCAGCCAGGATAGCGATGGCAAAGCCGAGAACTGGTAGCATCCGCTGAAGTGCAACCGTGCCGAACCCAAGATCGGTAATGAGATGTTGTACGGGCGCTCCGCCTCCAAGATCATAGACAGTCAAGGCAGTTCCGACCGCGCAGGCCAAGAACCCGACCACGACAGGGCGGCGCCAGGTTCGTGCAACACAGGTTCCTGCAAGCACGAGCGCGATCACACCGACGTAGGTGGCAGTCTCAAAATAGTCGAAGGGACCAAAGAAGGTGCCGTGAGGGAACTTTGTGGTCGCGAGTGGAAGGCCGTAATATCCTTGGGCTACCAGGAGTGTCAGGAGGTGAAACGGTAAGCCGGTGGCCATATTTTCATTGGAGCGGATTGACCCGGTGATGATTTGAAGCCCTGGCAACCAAAGCGGTGAAGACAGGATGAGGCCAGCACCGAATCCTAGTGCAAGTCGAACGACCGCTCGCCAGTCGATAGATTTGTGGGTTGCTTGCATCGTGAGGCCGGTTGCGACGAGCAGAACCATCAGCCCACCAGCCATGAGAACGTACGTCTCCGGAAAACCGCCAAAGATGCAGAACATGGTTACTAGTGCGAGCAACAGGGAATATCTGCCACGTTTTCCTGGAGGTGCTCGATATACCAGGATGATCGACGCAATAATCCATCCGCTCCAGGCCAACGGGCCACTGATAGACCAACCGAGCCAACCGGCGAATGAACCGGACAACATTGCAGTCACACCAGCAAAGGTCGCAGCGAGCGGTCTCCCCCGCAGGAGACGGACCACCACGTAGGCTCCGGTGCCAGCGATCAATAGCTTGATAAGAATCGTGACCGTGAAGGAGAGCGCCAAGGGCATGAGATACCCGATCAGCGTCGGCAGCGCGAGAGGAGCGGATTCGAAGTTGAGGAGTTGTGGAAGGCCGGTGCCGCTTTGGTCATTCCAGAGTGGGAGCTCACCGTGGTGGATGAGTTCCCAGTCAAGGGTGTTCCAGGCAACCCCTTGTGAGATAACGTCCGAATTAAGGATGTCGTTGCTCGGGGTGGAGTTGTTATGGGGGATTGTGAGCACGGAGAGCTGGCTCCCTAGCCGGGCTGGACCAAAGCTCAGCCCATCCTTGAACGCGGGCGAGAGATACACGAGTGCGACAAGGAGGATAAAGCCGAGAGCGATGGCGTCCGTCAGCCAGCGAGAGGATGACCGGTGGGGCACCACCAGGCTCGAGACCGGAGAGGCGGACTGATAGATCTTCCCCGGTTGGTCGTACGATTGTCTGCTATCCAATATTCATATCCTGTTTTGTGCCTTTGTTCGTATGGAGCCTACTACACAGATCCTTTTGCACTGATCCCCTTTCACCGATCCTTAGAGTGTGTCGCGGCTCCCTCGCAAGATGTGGTGGTTACTGCTGACTGATCCGGGGCCGATTGGCCAAAGACTGCAGGCGAACCATCGGCGCAGTGGGAGCCCGGTCACCCAAGGAACCGGCTGCTGCTCGTTTGTGCAGTCGTTTGCAGCAAGCACGTCGCGTGTTGGTTGATCGTCCCGTGGGGAACAACAAAACGATGACCCGATTGCAGGTGAACGAGCGAAAGAATTGTCGTCCAATGTAAGCAGGGCTCTGATCGGCCGGTCTCGTGGTTGGGATCACCGCGATGAATATGGAGGTCACCCTCGTTGTGATTGAGAGAAACCCTAGCATGCCGAGGTTGAGGAAAATCACTGCTACTCTCGGCAAAGCGGACAACCCTCGTGTGCCCCTTGCTGGTGGGTCTAATCGACGAAGGTGGGTGCGGTGCGTCTGGTCGGTGTCGCTCCGACACGGGTGATCTGGAATAGGTGGTGATGGCTCATTTAGCAACAAAGCGTGCCCGCTTCGGGAACTGGACTCGTCATGTCCTCGCGTTGGCGTTCTTCGTGGCAATTATCGGCATCGTCTTTGGCCCGGTTCTTCTTGGTCACGCCTCGCTAAAGACCAATAGTAATTGGCCCCTGGCCCCCTTTTTGTAATCGACCCGAGTGCGGGGGGTTACATCACCTTGCCACTCGAGAAGCTTGGTCTCCTTGCATGGTCGCACCTTCAGTTGCCAGCCTTGGATCCGTACCAAGGTTATGGCATCCCGCTCTTAGCGACCCAGGGCGTACCCGTCTTCTTGCCTGAACTCATCGTCCACCTGCTCGCTCAGTCGAACTATTCGCTTTGGAATCTGATCCGATTGTTGGCGCTTGCCTTTGGTACCTATCTTTTGGCCTCCTCCTTTGGGCAGTCGATGGTCGCGAGCATCGCTGCTGGCATTGCTGCCAGCTTTACCGGGGTGGTGCCTCCGAATACCAATCTGGAGATGCTCAATCCGTTGATGGTCCTGCCATTCGTGCTGCTCAGCCTGCGCTATCTCCTGGACCCAACCAAGCCAAGGAAAGCCCTCTATGTCCTCGGTCTCATCACCAGCGTCTTCATGCTGGCGATCTCAGGCTTCCAAGAGGCATTGCCGTTGTTGGCGGTGGTCATCGTCATCTTTGGTGTGGCGATGATGGTGCACTTCCACACCTTGACCGATCGGTCACGTCTGTGGTTGACCTTGGGGAGTGGCCTAGCGGGAGTGGTGATCGGCGCCATTGGCTTGCTTCCAACGCTGAACGCTGTCAGGGCTGGCATGGGGGAGACGAGTCCCCAGCGATACCTAGAGGCTGTCCCTCGATTCTGGTTGGCGACGCTCAGCTTGCCACACATTCAGGGAACGGGGCTTGTCGTGGCGCCGACCAACCTTGGTCAAGCAGTTTGGGTCTTTGGGTCGCCGGTCTTAGGCCTCGCGCTCGTGCTCGCAGTGTTTGGGGTTGTGCGCCATCACCGGGCGTCGCTATGGTACGTGGGTCCAAGTCTCGTCCTGGTCGTCTTTGGCATTCTGGGTTACGCCAATCTCCTCGGTGTCCTGGATATTTTCGGCTTTTTCCCCTTCGATTCGATCAACATGCTACGGGTCCTCGGATTCATGTGGTGGCTGCCCTGGTGTCTCTTGGTGGGGTTCGTGATCTCGATCGCCAGGACCTTCAAGGTCTACGAGGTCGTGGTATCGCTTGCGGTAGCCACCGTAGTAGACATCGTGTTGTACGAACACTTCACTGCCGCACTGGGGGCTGCACATGTAGCGAGTGGAGTGTCCACCGCCCGTCATGCGTTGTTGCTTGCCGGCGTTGTCATGGTGGCCTTTGCCGTTGGACTTGTGTTGGCCAAGTTGGTCGCTGGAGGTGCGCTTGTGGCGCTGGTGTTCGTGGTGGCAACGGTTCTGCTGGTGCCGACGAACTTCTTTCCAACACGAGCTGACACCACGCTCAACCACATCCAAGGGCATGCGATCGCGACTTCGGACGTCTTGACTTTCAATCCTGGGGAGTGGCAGCTGCCGACCGAGGTGAATTCCGTGCAAGTGTTTGGACCAATTCTCCCAAAGCCATACACGCAGAT
>JGI20133J14441_1003359_pt1 | contig 9831 bp, 9 predicted proteins | sample RS3BMetagenome_FD_14441 | JGI IMG/M metagenome (IMG submission 14441)
ATATTCATTACTAGAATAGTCAAGTAGAAATCGATAGTTTAAAATGGTTTTTCTATTTAAAGAAAAAGCATTTCAAACTATCTCATTCATTCAGAGACTTTACTTTTTAATAAAAAATTAAAATAATATATATTTTTGATAATTATTAGATTATTGCCCCATAATATTTAAGTATTGAAAACTCATGAGAAAAAAATAATTATGAATGAAAGAACAAATGAAATGGCTGAAATATTGAATTGGGAGAAAATAGAAAAAAAGCATGAAGAGTTTCTTGGGAAAGAGCCAAGGGAATGCGCATACAAAATAGCAAAAGAATACATTAACAAATATTGGAAGGAGGGGGAAATTTATGATGAGGATCTAAAAAAATAACCGAAGCCGTACTGACCTTCCTATTTGTCTGGAATTCCGTATTCTATAGAGGGTGTATTTTTAAAGAAAATTTCATAAAGAAGATTAAAGACAAGATCAAAGACAACAAGGAAAAGTTGAATTATTTTAAAAGGAAATGCATATGTGAATTAAACACATCTGATAACCTTATGAAAAATGATATAAAGGATTTGTATGAGAGTTTTTTAGATGTATTGGCTTGTGAAAAAGAGAAAGGGAATACAAACCTACACAACGAAGAAGGAGGTCAAGGGTTGAATCAGGGATTAAAAAAAGAGAAAGGAAATAGAAACTCATACAGTCCCGTGTCAACAGCAAAGTTTTTGCATATATTCTGCCCAAATTTCTTTCCCCTCTGGGACCGGACGATAGCAGATCGTTATGGTTGTTCTTATGAGAATGGTAAAGATAGCTTTGAATCATATTGGGAATACATGATAAAGGTTAAGGAGCAAATTAATAACATTGAAGGCACAAAAACAGAGGGAATAAAAGAAATTTTAAAAGAATATACTATTTTGAAGCTGGTTGATGAGTATAATTACATGTCTTATACCAAAGGGAACAAGAAATATGAATAGTGAAAATATGATAAATATTTATATATAAGTATGACATTGATAGTAAAAAAGAGGGAGAGAAATGATAATCACTGTGTTTGCCCTGAAGGGCGGTGGCGTGTGCAGGGATAGAAATATACGATTTGGTTAATGTGTCCAAATCGTATAATAAGGAGGAGAAGAAGGAAAAGAAAAAAAGGGCTATATAATTAGTTATCATGGTTTTTATCAAATATACAATATCCAATGTTAAAAAGTATTTTTCAGTTATTTATAAGTGATTTTTCATTTTTATCAACATTTAGAACTCATGCCTTTATTACATATATTTATCAAATTCCATTATTAGATTCATTTTACTTCTTTGTGGATATTAATAATACTGAAAAAATGTTTGATCTTTCAAAAATTAAAAAAATAGTTTCAGAAGAAATTAATAAAGATCTTCCCTTATGGGAATCCTATAAAGATAAAAATCCTATAAATGTTTTTTTCAGAGATACCACATTAAATAGTTCTCAAAAGTTTTATTTTTCTAGGGTTTTATTAGCTCATTATTTAATTGAAAAAAGTAATACCTATATTGCTCAAGGAAAGTTCTCGTCTTTTTCTTATATGCAATGGATATCATTAAGGGAATTATTCTTTCGAGAATATAAAAAAATAATTAAGGATCAATATGAGTATTTTTTAGATTCTCTATTAACAATAATAAAAAACTTTACTAATTCAATTTAAAATTTTTGATTTTTTTTATTGTAAAAGCGATAAAATTAGGGAGAAGTAAGAAGTAAAGTTTAAATTTTAAATTTTTAAAAAATGAAAAAAAGGTACCATTACTGACCAAAAAGGATACGGGCCCGCCGGGATTTGAACCCGGGACATCTGGCTTTCTTCAGCACATAGAAGGCCAGTGCTATATCCGTACTAAGCTACGGGCCCGGGTTCAAAGTAGATTAATCTGTACTTAAAGAGTTTAACTATTACCGCCTGACCAATAACCTACTACACCAAAGAATTATCTGCATGCTTCAATTAACACCTGGAAGTGCTCCTAATTGATATTGATAACGAATGACGACGGGGTTTACAGCCCCGGCATAGTTGCTCTGTATAAGGCTGTCTCAGCTGTAGCAAAGGCGCACGTCGTTGCTCCAAAGGGTGCGCAGAGTAGTTCTGGTATGAGTATCACGTTTCACAGACCGCTAAGGATCTCAAGAGTCAAACAGAGGAACTACGAAGCCACGGCAATAGTAGGAACCCCTGCTGACTGCGTCTTTCTATCAGTCCATAAGCTATTCAGAAATAAGATAGAAATGATAGTTTCTGGCATAAACATAGGTGAAAACATAAGCATGCAGTCCTTCTTTTCCTCAGGCACAGTCTCGGCTGCTATGTCAGGCTCAATAATCGGCATTAAATCGATTGCGTTTTCCAAAGCAATAGAGTCTGAGGACGAATATCTCACAGAAAGGGAATTCAGGAATGCGGCATGGTGGGCTGCAAAGATAGTGTCTTATATCAGAAAAAGAGGATTTCCTGCAGGGGTGGATCTACTCAATATCAATTTTCCTGTGAATGTCTCAAGGAAGACAAAGTTCGAAATAACTCGGATGGCAGATGAGATGTTTGACGATTATGTCGTCGAAAGGGAGGATCCCAGAGGAAATAAATACTACTGGCTTGCCGGAACAAAGAAAAGGAAAGCAGAGGAGGGCACTGACCTGAAGGCAGTTCTTATGGATGGAAAGATAAGCGTCACTCCAATAAGTATCAATTCAATTCAATCAGCAGGGACCGAGGATATAGAGAGATATTTCAGCTCCCTTTGACAGCTGATGCGCTTTCCTCCCCTGCCGGCCTGTTTTCAGTCAGACCGCGTGAAGCAAATGGCGAAATTGCTGTGAAACAGATGCTCGAAATTATCACAGCGAGGAGCGCAAGTATGTACATCTCTGTTGCGAACGGTATGCTGCTCTGGAGTATGAGCACAGCCACAGCTGCGACCGTGATTCCCTTGGGCATCGCTGCTGCCACAAAGCCGAAGTCACCCCTGAATGGCTCAGAGGAATAGCGACTGAAGAAGGCAATGGGAAGACCTATTATGCCGCTCACAAACCTGGAAAGCAGGAAGGCTCCTGGCATTATAATGGACAGTATGATCATCTGAAGCCACGCGCCTGAAGGGATGATTGAACTCGAGCTTGGCGGCTTAAAGAGCATAAATCCAAGGCTCATGCCCACACTGAAATAGAAGACTATGCGCGCCAGCAGCTCAAATTCTTCATGGAACAGCATCATACCTGTGAATGCCCTTTTCCCTGTTTCCTCTGAAGCAGAATCAATGATGACATTATTCCCGCCCGGAAAAAGATAGCCCATGAAGAAACCGAGATATAGAAGGGCCAGAAGTGAGAACAGGGTCTTTCCCATACCTGCGAAAGAGGTCGCATTCTGCACCTCTATTGTTTCGTAAACCAGAAGCGCGATACCCAGCACTATACCATATATCATCATGCCGTTTCTGAACTGCTTTTCATCAAATTCAGGGGAGATGCCAGTACCACCGAAAACCAGATTGTTCAGGGAGAAGGTCGAATAGACGCGGAGTCTCTTTGTTGCTCTGTCTTCAAATCGTCTCTTGGCAACAAAGACTATCAGCCTGGAGCTGAAATAAACAGCAATAGGCGTTCCAAGCCCTGCAATGAGGATGACGGCTAGATGCGTATTGAGCACCTGCATGAATGAATTCCATGTGGAATACAGGAATGTCTGAAGGGACGGATTCAAGTTTCCAAGTGATATCTGATTGAAGAAGAGGACGAGAAAGAGAACCAGCGTAATACTGTTAACTGTCGATTCTAACTTCAGCACATGGGAAAGTGTGTTTATATGCCCCTTTCTTCCTCCTCCTTCCTGTACCCTGTCCACTATATGATTCATGAACGGGACAACCATTGCAGCTGATGTTTCACCCATCAGGGAACCGAGCAGGCCGCCGTAAACAAATGGCCAGCCGAAGATCATTTTGCACAGATATCCAAACAGTATTGCGCCAAAGATCACATCTGCTAATGCCATGGCAACGCCGGCTGCAGCAATGCGCCATCCCTCGCCACTCAGCGATTTGGCATCCCATCCAAGTTTTAGACCCATACCCAGAAAAACAAGTACGAGGACGATAGTTGTGATGAGAGGAGTGGAAAAATCAGTGACGAATGAAATGAAATAGCCAGGCATCGCTATTATATTCCTTGCGACAAGAAATGCAAAGAACACCCCACCGAGCAGCAGTGCTGTCACCTGGAAGGCGACCCCTGAATTTGATTCGTAAATGGCAAATGCGAGTATCGAGCCCATCAGTATGAGATAGGCTACAAAGAGAAGTACTATGTCTGGAGATGGTAGGACAGTCGTATTATTCCCTGCCTCTAAGTCAAAGGTAGAGGTAATAAATCTATCGGATAAAAATATGTTCAGTGTTTCCGTGCAATTTCCTGGTATACAGACAGTACCCTCCGTGCCTCTTCAAGCCTGGAAAATCTTCCAGCATATCTAAGAAGTGCTTCCTTATCCTTTGGATTCTCAAGCGCATGTTTGATTGCACTGGCAAGCTCCTCTTCATTCAGTCCAGTGTAAAAAACCATGTCTCCGTAAAGCTCTCTGAAAACACTCAGGTCGTTTACAACGGCATTCACACCACACGAAATGGCCTCCGCCACAGGATAACCGGCCCCCTCATCTTCGGAGAGAAAGACGAAGAGATCTGCATGCTGCATGTAGCGCAGAAGCTCATTGTCAGGAAGCTCTCCGAGCATGTGTATATTCCCTGCCTTTTGAGCGATGGAGGCGAGCTCCTCCCTTCTCTTTTCCCATCTATTTGTTGGACCGATATGGTAAAGCTCTGCGTCCTTTAAATTCGCCACTGCCCTGTAAATTATGTCAAAACGCTTTCTTGGATTGAAGTCTCCCACGGTAAGAAGATGCCTCTTCTCATTGTCACTGTATGGAGATGGGGTGCTGTCAGGTCTGAACATGTCATCCACGCTCAACCCGCAAACATGGACCTTTGCATCGCTTATACCCAGTGCAAGGAGTTCCTTCTTGGTTGTTTCTGTCTGCACTATTATGTCTGCATCCCATATGCGTGAAAACATGAGACGGTAGCCCAATCTCTCTCTCCTTGTTTTTATGAATATATCTTTCAGCTTGAATGGTATGAGATCATGAACAGTTACAAGATTCACCCTACTGCCTGCAAGGTCAGGTGCGAGGGCATGAACAACCGGAGCGCTCTTTCTTACAAACATGGAGAAGAATCTCTGTGAAATAAGTCCACCTGCTGGCTTTCCTGAAAGTGTGTATTCAATCTTCCTGACCCTGTGAAACCTGACTGGTGCACCTATATCCCTTAAGGACTTAATGAGCCTTTCAGAGTATCTCCTGATGCCAGTCATTCTGGGTGTATATGGATAAATGATATCGGCAATAGGCCCTTCCATTGAGACGAAGCAATCACAGGAATTGCTATAACCCTTTTCACTGCATAGCAATTTAAGTTATGAGGCCATTGCGATTGCAGATGAAATCCTGTCAGCTTGTCGGAGGCTCACTGCGTCTGATTGAGACAGAGGTGCCGGAGATTGGCAGAGGCGATGTTCTTGTGAATATGAAGGCGTGCGGTATATGCGGCACTGATGTTGAAAAAGTGCTTGGGCACTATGCCTCCAACGTCCTGGGGCATGAGGCTGTGGGGATTCTGGAAAAGGTAGGAAGAGATGTCGATGGGTTTTCTGAAGGTGATAGGGTATTCCCTCACCATCACGTGCCCTGCTACACCTGCCATTACTGCAGGAATGGAAGCGAGACGATGTGTCCGCATTTCTCTGCTTCCAATTTAATCCCTGGCGGTCTCTCCGAATATTTCATTCTTCCAGAATGGAATGTTTCTCACGGTGGACTTTTTCGCATTCCCTCTTCCATAGATTTCAGGAGGGGAACGCTGATAGAGCCAATGGCATGCGTACTGAGAGCCATTGGAAAGGTGAAGCAGAACGTTGACCTGACCTGGCTGGTTGTGGGAGCTGGACCTGTGGGCATGCTTCACGTGCTCGCACTGCATCTCCTCGAAAAAGGTAATGTTGTGTGCGTTGAGCCAGATGAGGAGAGAAGGAGATTTTCAAAAAGACTCGGGGCAATGGAGGCACTGGAACCAGAAACCGCAGGTCAAACTGTGATGTCTCTGACAGAAGGAAGGGGTGCGGATGTTGCCATTGTTGCCACAGGAAGCGTAAAGGCAATAGAAAGTGCTGCACGCATGCTCAGGAAGGGTGGAATGCTCATCCAGTTCGGTCTGCCAAATCCCCGTTCGTTTCTAAATATTGATATGAATGAGCTCTTCAGGAAGGAAATATCAATTGTTAATACATATTCTGGGATAGAGAAAGATGTGAGAGAAGCGATAGCACTGCTCGAGAAGGCACCAAGTGTAACTGATGAGATAATATCACATTCATTTACACTCGAAAATGCAATTGATGCCTTTGGACTTGCAATGAAGCCTGATGGCGCAAGGAAGATAATAATTGAGAACAGGTGATATGTTTGGAAAGATGGGCAGGACATGAGATAAGGAAGGCAAGAATAATCTCGCCGAAAGATGGAAAGGCTGTTGTGATAGCTATCGACCACGGGATACTGATGGGTCCTGTCAGCGGCCTGGAAGATCCTGTGGAGACTGCTTCAGAGATAATAAAGGGCCACCCTGATGCAATACAGTGCACCCCTGCGATTGCATCATCAATAAGAGAGAATTTGATTGAACGCGGAGCTCCAGCACTAATAGCAAGGATTGATGCATCGAATGTATGGAGGGGACATCCGAAGCCGAAGGAAGGGTACAGGGAGATGCTTTTTTCAGTTAAAGATGCTGTAAGAGCAGGGGCTGACGCTGTCGTTGTCTATTTCCTCATAGGGTATGAAAATGATATGGCAGAAGGAAGGAATCTGAAGGAGGTAGCAGCTGTAATTAGTGAATGTATGGATTACGGTATGCCTGTTGTTGTTGAACCAATAGGCATTGCACCAGGCTATCAGGCTGTAAGGGATGCGCAACTGATACCTCTGGCAGCAAGGATTGCATATGAAACAGGAGCAGACATATTGAAGGCTGATTATACAGGAGATGCTGAGACATTCTCAAAGACGGTCAGAGCTGTGCACATACCTGTGCTGATAAGGGGAGGGCCCAAGACTGAAACGCTTAAAGACGCATTCAAAATGGTTGAGGACGCAATGAAGGCGGGTGCCAGGGGTGTTGTTTTCGGAAGAAACGTCTGGCAATCTTCGAATATCAGTGGCATGGTCAGGGCTTACATGCAGCTTGTTCATGAAGGGAAGAGCGCAGCCACTCTTGCTTCAGAGCTGAGCAAGTGAATCAGGCAACAGTGAAATATATTCGCCTGTTGCTCTTTCCTTTATTTTCTATTCTCGTAACATTCACACGCCCTATTTCATTCAAATTCTTCACATGAACTCCCCCATCTGCCTGTATATCCAGTCCTACTATCTCCACAATTCTGAATTCACGTACATCTGGAGGAGAGGCGCCAGCAAGCTTGACAATGCCATCTATCTTCAATGCCTCTTCCCTTGGAAGAAAGTAGCTGCGGACTGGTGCACCTTTCCTTATCTCAGCATTCACCCTTTCGACCAGGCGCTCTATCAGTTCCCTGTCCATGCGCTCAAGACTGAAATCAATTCTCGACTCATCTGGCTTTATCTGATTGCCTGTTATAAGCGCGCCAGTCTCATTTCTTATCACTGCACTGAGCACATGGGCAGTTGTGTGCATTTTCATTATCCTGTATCTTCTTTCCCAGTCAACTGAGCATGAAATAACAGCTCCACGCTCAAAAGAAGGTGGTGATTCCAGCACATGTGCTATGCGCTCCTCTCCCTCCTTCACTGTATCCACAACTCTGCAGTTGCCTATGTATCCAGTGTCTCCAACAAGACCGCCACCACGTGGATTGAAGGCAGTTGTATCGAGGTAAACGTTTCTCTCCGATATCTCATCCACCATCGCCTGAAAGCTGGATACATATGCATCTTCCCAGAAGAGTTTCCTGACCATTCAATCACCTACCTTTCCAGCACACTCCAGTGCGCATATCAAACCATGCATTAACATATTCACCTGTGCTCAGCTGATTGCAGACAAAATGCTCATCGCAGTAATCGCACAGCTCCAGACTCCCTATAAGCCAGCCTGTCCCAGGGTCCATATCCGTTTTGAGTTCAACCATTTCCTCTGAGAGACCCATGGTCAGCGTATCAAAAGGATTGGAAGTGCATTGATTGCATCCAGTCTCGCATGGAAAAGGCTCAACAGTGTAGAACGGTCCATTGCTTCCGTTCGCACTGTTGTGGTAGTCGCAGAATGTCTGGCATGAATAATCTGAGTAAAGAATAGCATAGGTGCCTGGTGGCAGGAATATATTGTAAGCTCCCTGTACTCCCAGTTGCGGAACACTACCCCTGGAAATCCAGTTCAACAGCGTTGAGGCTATTTCCTCATCAGGTATTTGAGCAGGGGGATTCTGATCTATCAAATATCTGCCTGCAAAGCCGCCCATGCCGACATTATACTGTCTTAAACCGCCCGAATAGCTTGGATTTGTTTCTATATCTGAGGTCGCTCTATCAACTGCAGCCATCCATTGCTGGTTAGAAGAAAAATAAGATCCCCAGTATATATTCAACCACCTGTAGCCATCTTTCCACAGAGGACCACCATGATATACAGGAGTGATTCCCTTCTCCATAGTGCTTAGAGAGACCCTGTGACCGCATGGCTGTGCATAATGCCATATGCCTGAAGGGTTGTCTTCGTACTTTACTGAATAATCAATCAGAGGTATCCTCAAGCTTCTGGAGCTTCCTCTCACACCAATGTGTTTGAAGCCATCAATGTGAGCCCCGCAGACTGGACAGTAGTTTATATCCTTGCAGCTCTGGCATCTATCCATGAAATCGGTAGAGCTCTAAGGCTATTTTAAATTGCATTCAATCAGGTTGAAAAGTTCATAGAATAACAAAGAGAGGATTTCTGTGATGCCAGAATTTTTAAGTAACTGACCTCAATAGCTTTCAAAATATATGCTCCCGTAGTGTAGTGGCCAATCATCTAAGCCTCTCGAGCTTGGGACTCGGGTTCAAATCCCGACGGGAGCATTGTAGATTTGATTCCAGAAGATTTCTCAGAAATTTACCCATTTCATACTACCTTTTTGGTTGAATCAGTAAATCGAGACACTGTGTCACATTCGAAAGGACAAGTTGACAAGCAGAATCCATAAACATCAGCCGCTCCAGCTACCGTAATTTTCATACTATACACCTTTCTGCTATCTTTGAAAGAAATCTAATCACTCTGGGAATTCTTATGTTGCTGGTACTTTTTAATTCGGTGGGGCGCCGCAAAGCATTTGTCAGCTCATTGAAATATTGGGGCTGCCTTTCCTTGATAATACTGTTTCCCTCGCCATATCTTACAAATCTGGAAATAAATTTCAGGAGCGAATCATCCGTATGCCCATAACCATAATCATGTTGCACAATGATGCTGTCTGCAGGAATTATATTATGACCACTATTTCTAGCCCTGATGCAGAAATCAATGTCTTCACCCGCAGCAAGAGGGAACCTCTCATCGAAACTCAGACCTTCGCTCAGAACCTTTCTGGGGCAGATCATAACGCAAGTAGTGCCATAAAAGAGTCTTTCTCCATATCTTCCCTTTTCATATACACCATTTAGTGTTCCATCCACATCGTGAAAGAAATCATAACATGTATTGCCGTAACTCTGAATT
>JGI20133J14441_1003364_pt1 | contig 9804 bp, 5 predicted proteins | sample RS3BMetagenome_FD_14441 | JGI IMG/M metagenome (IMG submission 14441)
GAGGCCCGCCTCGAGCAGGCCGGCCCGGCGGCCCGCCAGTCGGTCGGCGGCGTCGACGCCGCGGTATGGCCGCGCGTTCGTCGACGGGGCAGTGGCCATGAAGCCCATCTTGACACCGGTCCCGCCGCGCTGCAAAATCAGGAAACACGCGTTCTCACAATTAGCGGGCAGGTGGGCGATGACGGTCAGCGAACCGATCCGGCATGTCGAGCGTCCGGTCAGCGGGCCGCCGATCTGCCGGCCGCGGCGCACTCCGCAACTCGACGACACGTTGATGGGCATGGCGTTGCTACTCGGCCCGGCCAACGTGATCATGCAGCTGGCCCGGCCGGGCGTGGGCTACGGCGTGCTGGAGAGCCGGGTCGAAAGCGGCCGCATCGACCTGCACCCGATCAAGCGGGCCCGCACCACGTTCACCTACCTCGCGGTCGCGATGGCGGGCACCGACACCCAGAAGGCGGCGTTTCGGCGCGCGGTCAATCGGGCTCACGCGCAGGTGTATTCGACGCCGGACAGCCCGGTGCACTACAACGCATTCGACGTCGATCTGCAGCTGTGGGTGGCGGCGTGCCTGTACAAGGGCGGGGTGGACTTCTACCGCACGTTCATCGGCGAGATGGACGACATCGACGCCGACCGGCATTACCAAGAGGCGGTGGTGCTCGGCTCGACGTTGCAGGTGCCGCCGGAGATGTGGCCCGCGGACCGGGCCGGGTTCGACCGCTACTGGAACGACCAACTCGACAAGGTGCACATTGACGACGCGGTCCGCGACTACCTGTATCCCATTGCGGTGGGCCGGATTCAGAAGCTGCGGCTGCCCGATGTGGTACGGCGGCAACCGGAGAAACTCGGTCTGCTGCTGACCACCGGCTTCCTGCCGCAACGCTTTCGCGACGAGATGCAGTTCGCCTGGGACGCCAGCACCCAGCGGCGCTTTGACCGGGTGGTCGCTGCGCTGCGCGCGCTGAACAATGCCATGCCACGGTTCGTCCGGCGGTTCCCGTTCAACATCCTGCTGTGGGACGTTGACCGGCGGATCAAAGCCGGCCGCCCGCTGGTGTAACAGCCGATACCCCCTACGGGAACGGGGTCTTGCATCTACGACGCAGCGTCGTATCCAATGTCGTCATGGTTGAAACGTGCGACGTTGGCGTGCTGTTGAGCGGGCGTAGGGTCGTTTGACGTGCGTACAGACGACGACAACTGGGACATTACGACAAGCGTCGGTTCGACCGCGTTATTCGTGGCCACCGCTCGAGCATTGGAGGCGCAAAAGCCGGATCCGTTGGCCAACGACCCATTCGCCGCGGTGTTCTGCCACGCAGTGGGCGGCTCGGCAGCGGATGTGTTGGACGGCAAGAATCCTGACCACCAACTCAAAACACCGGATTTCGGCGAGCATTTCGTCAACTTCCAAGGTGCTCGCACCCGTTACTTCGACGACTATTTTCGGCAGGCCGCCGAGGCCGGGGTCCGGCAGGTCGTGATCCTGGCTGCGGGTCTGGACTCGCGTGCCTACCGGCTGTCCTGGCCCGATGGCACGACGATCTTCGAGTTGGATCAACCGCAGGTGCTCGATTTCAAGCGGGCGGTGCTTGCCGAGCAGGGGGCCCTGCCCAATGCCGAACGCCGTGAGATTGCCATCGACCTCCGCGATGATTGGCCGCAGGCCCTGCGGGACAGCGGCTTCGACGAGACACAGCCGTCGGCATGGATCGCTGAAGGCCTGCTGATCTACCTTCCTGCCGTCGCGCAGGAGCAACTGTTCGCCGGCATCGACGCGCTGTCCTGTTCGGGCAGTCGGGTGGCCGTCGAAGACGGTGCACCGATGCCGGCCGAGGCATTCGAGGCCGCCCTCGAGGCCGAGCGGGCGGCTCAGGCGGAGGGGGAAGAGCGGCTGTTTTTCCAGCTGGTCTACAACGAGCAACACGCGCCCGCGGCGCAGTGGTTCGGCGAGCACGGCTGGAACGCGGACGCGACGCCACTGGTCGACTATCTACGTGAGGTGGGTCGCCCGGTACCCGGGCCGGACACCGAAGCCGGGCCGATGGTGGCGCTCAACACTTTGGTCAGGGCCGTCAAAACGTGAGTTCTCGGTGGCGTACAGTTTCGCGTTAATGACAGTCATTTTCATCAAGACGTGGCATGAGGTGGACCGACTCATTCGTCACCTCGCGTCACACCAGGTGCTGGACGGCGTCGACACGCAGTTTGACCTGCGGCGCTTGCGCTCGGCGACCGAGTCGCCGAGACCACGCGTCGGATGTCGAGGTGCGTCTCGACACGTAGCTTATGCAATGCTAACTTCGCGGAAGTTAGCTTAGGCAATACTACCTCCGAAGGGGAGACTGAGGCGTGGAGATCGCTGACACCGGCAGTGTCGCCACCCGGCCGACAACTGTCAGGGTGGACGACGACGTAACGAGTCGATTCGCGACCTGCTGCCGTGCGCTCGGGCTGACGATCTATGACCGCACGCGCCCGGCCGACCTGGCCGCAGCCCGGTCCGGGTTCACCGGCTTGGTCCGCATCGCACACGACCAGGCTGACGCCTGGGTCGGGTTGGCCGCCGCAGGCGACACCTCTTTACAGGTGCTGGAAGCCATTTCGCACAATGCAGCGACGGCCGGCGTCTTGCAGCGCCAGGTCGAACTGAACGAGGGTGCGCTGGGGTTCCGCTACGACACCGGGCTCTACCTCAGGTTCCGGGCGACCGGGCCGGACGATTTCCACCTTGCCTACGCCGCGGCGTTGGCCGGCGACGGCCGGTTTGCCGCGGCACACCAACTGGCCAGTGACGTCAGCCGACGTCGACCGAGTTCGCGGGAGGCCCGCTGGGTGATGTCGACGATCCACTACCGCGCCGAGCGGTGGGCGGACGTGGTCAAACTTTTGTCGCCGATCGTCAACGACTCCACTCTCGAAGCCAACTTCGCGCACGCCGTCAAGATTGCGCTCGGCATCTCGCTGGCTCGGCTGGGCATGTTTGCCGCCGCGCTGTCCTACCTCGACGAGCCGGAAGGCCCGGTCGCCGTTGCCGCGGTTGACGGGGCTTTGGCCCGGGCGCTGTCGCTGCGCGCAGACGGCGACGAGGACACCGCACGTGAAGTGCTGCAGGACCTGTACGCCGCCAACCCGGAAAACAGCCAGGTCGAAGAGGCGCTGACCGACTCGAGCTTCGGGATCGTGCCCACTACCGCGGACCGGATCAATGCGCGCATCGACCCGTGGGACGTCACCACCGAGCCCAGGCCCGGCGACTTCGTCGACCCCGGTGCGCAGGAGCGTAAGGCCGTTTTGCTGTCTGAGGCCGAACGCGAGCTCGACGAGTTCATCGGGCTGGAGAAGGTCAAGGACCAGGTCGCGCGACTCAAGAGCGCGGTGGCGATGGAGCTCGTGCGCAAGGAGCGCGGGCTGGAAGTCGCCCAGCGCACCCACCACCTGGTCTTCACCGGCCCACCCGGGACCGGCAAGACCACGATCGCCCGGGTGGTCGCGAAAATATATTGCGGCCTCGGCCTTTTGAAGAAAGAGAACATCAAAGAGGTGCACCGTGCCGACCTGATCGGTCAGCACATCGGCGAAACCGAAGCCAAGACCAACGCGGTCATCGACAGCGCGCTGGACGGTGTGCTGTTCCTCGACGAGGCCTACGCGCTGGTTGCCACCGGCGCCAAAAACGACTTCGGACTGGTGGCCATCGACACCTTGCTGGCCCGGATGGAAAATGACCGTGACCGGCTGGTGGTCATCATCGCCGGTTACCGGGCCGACCTGGATCGGTTCCTGGACACCAACCAGGGTCTGCGGTCACGGTTCACCCGCACCATCGACTTTCCGTCCTACCAGCCGGCCGAACTCATCGAGATCGCCAATTTCATGGCCACCCGGCGCGACAGCACCTTCGAGCAGCCCGCGCTCGACGCCCTGGAATCGCTGTTCGCTCATCTGGCCAACACCACCAAGGAAGATTCGGTGGGGGTGGAGCGTCGCGGTCTGGATATCGCGGGTAACGGTCGATTCGTCCGTAACGTCGTCGAAAAGTCGGAAGAGGAACGGGAATTCCGGTTGGACCACTCCGCACACGCGCAAACCGGTGAATTCACCGACGAGGAGCTCATGACCATCACCGCCGGCGACGTGGCCAACACGGTCCAGCCGCTGCTGGAAGGTCTGCGGCTGGAGATGCCGGCATGACCGCCCCCGAATCGCCGGACAACCGGCGTTCCTTCACCTCACGGACCCCGGTCAACGACAACCCGGAGAAGGTTGTCTACCGCCGCGGATTCGTCACCCGACACCAGGTGACCGGTTGGCGATTCGTCATGCGCCGCATCGCTTCCGGGGTTGCCCTGCACGATACCCGGATGCTCGTCGACCCGCTGCGCACCCAGACGCGTGCGGTGCTGATGGGTGTAATTGTCTTGGTCGCCGCCCTGGTGGGCTGCTTCGTGTTCTCGCTGATCCGGCCGAACGGGTCGGCGGCCAACAACGCGATCCTGGCGGACCGGGAGACGGCCGCGTTGTACGTGCGGGTGGGCGATCAGCTGCATCCGGTGTTGAACCTGGCGTCGGCCCGACTGATCACCGGCAAGCCGGCCAACCCGACCATGGTGAAAAGCGCTGAGCTGGATAAGTTTCCGCTCGGTAACCTGATCGGCATCCCCGGCGCACCGCAGCGGTTGGTGCAGAACACCCGCAAGGACGCCGACTGGACGGTGTGCGACGCCGCCACTGGTACGGATGCCGGTGTCACGGTGATCGCCGGAGCCCCGGACAGCGGCGGCGCCCGCGCCGCGGCGCTGGACACCGGAAAGGCCGTCCTGGTCGGCGACGCCACCAACGCCTGGTTGCTGTGGGAGGGGCGGCGCAGTCGGGTCGGCCTTGCCGACCACGCGGTGACCAGTGCGCTGGGCTTCGGTACCGACGCTCACCTGCCGCGCCCGATCTCCGCCGGCCTGTTCAACGCGATCCCCGAGTCGCCTCCGCTGGCTGCTCCCGTGATCGCCGATGCCGGTAGCCCCGCCAAGTTCCCAGTGCCCGCCCCCATCGGCGGCGTCGTGGAATCCCATGGGCTGGAGAATGATTCGCCCAACTATTACGCGGTGCTGCCGGACGGTCTGCAGCAGATCTCGCCGGTGCTGGCTGCGATCCTGCGCAATGCCAACTCCTACGGCTTGGATCGGCCGCCGCACCTGGGCGCCGACAAGGTAACCAAGTTGCCGGTGTCGCGGCAGCTGGACACCGGCCGCTACCCCGAGCGACGTATCAGTCTGCTCGACGCCACGCACGATCCCGTGACCTGCGTGCACTGGAGCAAGGCGTCCGGCGCCAGCACGAATTCGGTTTCGCTGCTAGCTGGTTCGGCACTCCCAATACCTGAGTCGGTGCACACCGAGGATCTGGTCGGGGCCGGTGCGGGCGGAAGCGCCAACCGGGTCGCGATGGCCCCGGGCACCGGGTACTTCGCCCAGACTGTCGGTCAGAACGCGTCGTCTCCACCGGCCGGGTCGCTGTTCTGGATTTCCGACACCGGTGTGCGGTACGGCATCGACAACGAAGCAGGTATCACCGGAAACGTGAAAACCGCTGATGCGTTGGGTCTGACGGCACCTGCCACGCCGATTCCGTGGGCGGTGCTGTCGTTGTACGCCCCTGGGCCGACGCTGTCGCGGGCCGACGCGCTGCTCGCACACGACGGACTGGCGCCTGACTCCCGACCTGGCCGCACTTCTGCCGAAGGGCAAAACCGATGAGCCGCTTGATTTTCGAAGCCCGCCGCCGGCTGCCCTCGCCGGTGAACCGCAAGGGCGCCATCACCATCGAAGCCCCCCCGGAACTGGCCCGGGTGATTCCGCCGTCGTTGCTGCGTCGCGCGCTGCCGGTGGTGATCGTGTTGCTGATCGTCGGGATGATCGTCGCGATGGTCGCCACCGGGATGCGACTCATCTCACCGCAGACGTTGTTCTTCCCGTTCGTCCTGCTGTTGGCCGCCACCGCGTTTTTCCGTGGCGACAACAAGTCGCGCACCGAGGAAGTCGACGCCGAGCGGGCCGACTATCTGCGGTACTTGTCGGTGGTCCGGGACAACATCCGGGCGCAGGCGGCCGCGCAACGCGAGGCCGCCGAGTGGTCACACCCGGAGCCGGCGGCCCTGTCCGCCATCCCAGGTTCGCGACGCCAGTGGGAACGCGACCCGCAGGACGGCGACTTCCTGGTGGTTCGCGCCGGCGTGCACACGGCGGCGTTGGACACTGCGCTACGGGTCAACGACAGCGCTGACGAGGTCGACCTGGAACCGGTGTCACACAGCGCATTACGCAGTCTGCTGGCCATCCAGCGCACGGTTCGCGACGTCCCGACCGGTATTGACCTGACCAAGCTGTCGCGGATCACCGTGCTCGGCGACGAAGACGAGGTCCGCGGCGCGCTGCGGGCGTGGGTGGCGCAGGCGGTGACGTGGCACGACCCGACTGTGCTCGGAGTGGCGGTCGCCACGCCGGACCTCGAGTCGCCGGCCTGGTCGTGGCTGAAATGGTTGCCGCACGTCGACATCCCGGCCGAAGCCGACGGGGTGGGCCCGGCACGCTACCTGTCGACCAAAGCCGACGAGCTGGTTGCGCTGCTCGGCACGACGCTGTCGGACCGCCCGACATTTGCCGCTGGATCGGCAGATGTGTTGCGGCACTTGGTGATCATCGTAGACGACCCGGACTTCGAGCTGAGCGCCTCACCGTTGGCGGTCGGTCGGGCCGGGGTGACCGTGGTCTACCGATCGACCACTGCTCCGCATCGGGAGCAGTACGCCGATCCCGAACGGCCGATCCTGCGGATCGCCGACGGCGCAATCGAGCGTTGGCAGACCGGCGGTTGGCAGGGCTACATCGACAGCGCCGACTCGTTCGGCGTCGACGACACCGCCCACCTCGCGCGCCGGCTGTCCCGGTGGGACTCCAACCCGACGCACAGTGGCCTGCAATCGACTGCCACTCGCGGCGCGAGCTTCACGACACTGCTGGGCATTGCGGACGCGTCCCGGCTGGACGTCCCGACGATGTGGGCGCCGCGGCACCGCGACGACGAATTGCGGGTGCCGATCGGTGTGACCGCCACCGGTGAGCCGCTGATGTTCGACCTCAAGGACGAAGCCGAAGGCGGGATGGGCCCGCACGGCTTGATGATCGGTATGACCGGCGCCGGTAAGTCGCAGACGTTGATGTCGATCCTGTTGTCGCTGTTGACGACTCATTCGGCCGACCGCTTGATCGTGATCTACGCCGACTTCAAGGGCGAGGCCGGTGCCGACATCTTCCGCAACTTCCCCCAGGTGGTCGCGGTGATCTCGAACATGGCCGAGAAGAAGTCGCTGGCAGACCGGTTCGCGGACACGCTTCGAGGCGAGGTCGCCCGTCGGGAGATGATGCTGCGCGAAGCCGGCCGCAAGGTGCAGGGCAGCGCGTTCAACTCGGTGACCGAATACGAGGCCGCGATCGCTGCCGGNCACGACCTGCCGTCGATCCCGACGCTGTTCGTCGTCGCCGACGAGTTCACCTTGATGCTGGCCGACCACCCCGAATACGCGGAGTTGTTCGATTACGTTGCGCGCAAGGGTCGCTCGTTCCGGATCCACATCCTGTTCGCTTCGCAGACCCTGGACGTCGGCAAGATCAAAGACATCGACAAGAACACCTCGTACCGGATCGGTCTGAAGGTGGCCAGCCCCGCGGTGTCGCGGTCGATCATCGGCGTGGAGGATGCCTACCACATCGAAGCGGGTAGGGAGCACAAGGGCGTCGGCTTCCTGGTGCCCGCGCCCGGTGCCGCCCCGATCAAATTCCGCAGCACCTACGTCGACGGCGTCTACAACCCACCGCAAGCCCCGAAAACACTCGTGGTGCACTCGGTTCCGGAGCCCAAGCTGTTCACCGCGGGCCGAGTCGAACCCGACCAGGCCACGGTCATCGCCAAGAACGGACACGACGAGCCGATCGCGCCGTCGCGCAAGCTGATCGCCACCATCGGCGACCAGTTGGCGCGTTTCGGCCCCCGCGCCCCCGAGCTGTGGCTGCCGCCGCTCGACGAGGTGATCCCGCTCAGCGCGGCGCTGGCCCGGGCGTCGGTGCCACGCGGCGAGTGGCGCTGGCCGCTCGGCGAGATCGACCGACCGTTCCAGATGCGCCGCGACTCGCTGGTGTTCGACGCCCGCTCCTCGGCCGGCAACCTGCTGATCCATGGCGGCGCGAAGTCCGGTAAATCCACTGCGCTGCAGACGTTCATCTTGTCGGCGGCGAGCCTGCACTCGCCCCGCGAGGTGAGCTTCTACTGCTTGGACTATGGCGGCGGTCAGCTGCGGGCGCTGGCCGACCTGGCGCACGTCGGCAGCGTCGCGTCCGCGCTGGAACCCGAACGCATCCGTCGGACCTTCGGCGAGCTCGAGCAGCTGCTGCGCATCCGTCAGGAGCGGGAAGTCTTCCGCGACATGCAGGGGCCGGACGACGGCCTTGGTCAGGTGTTCCTGGTCATCGACAACCTGTACGCGTTCAGCCGTGACAACACTGATCAGTTCAACACGCGAAACCCGTTGCTGAGCAAAGTTACTGAACTCGTCAACGTCGGGTTGGCCTACGGGATCCACGTGGTCGTCACGACACCGAGCTGGCTCGAGGTGCCGTTGGCGATGCGCGACGGACTCGGCATGCGCCTGGAACTCAAGCTGCACGACGCCCGCGACAGCAACGTCCGGGTCGCCGGTGCACTGCACCGCCCAGCCGACAGTGTGCCCGCCGACCAGCCGGGGCGCGGTCTGACCATGGCTGCCGAGCACTTCTTGATCGCCGCGCCCGAGCTGAAACAGGTGCCCGTGATCAATGCCCTGCACGAGGGGATCGCCGCACCACCGGTGCGGCTGCTGCCGAAGAACCTGGAGCCCGCCGCGCTCGAACCGGTGTACGGCGGCGCCGACCGGATCGTCATCGGTCAGCGCGAAGAGGACCTGGCCGCCGTCCAACTCGACTTCGCCCAGAATCCGTTGCTGATGGTGCTGGGTGACACCCGAACCGGCAAGACGACGTTGCTGCGGCACATCATCCGGACGATCCGCGACAACTCGACCCCGGACCGGGTCGCATTCACGGTGTTGGATCGCCGGCTGCACCTGGTCGACGAGCCGTTGTTCCCCGACAACGAGTACACCGCGAATATCGACCGGGTCACCCCGGCGATGCTCGGGCTGGCCGGGCTCATCGAGAAGCGACGGCCACCGGCAGGTCTGGCTGCGTCGCAGCTGTCCGGCTGGTCATTCGAAGGTCACACGCACTATCTGATCATCGACGACGTCGACCAGATCCCGGACACTCCGGCGATGACGGGACCCTATGTGGGACAGCGCCCCTGGACCCCGTTGATCGGGTTGTTGTCGCAGGCCGGCGATCTGGGTCTGCGAGTCATCATCACCGCCCGCGCCAGCGGTGCCGCGCACGCGCTGATGACCAGCCCGCTGCTGCGTCGCTTCAACGACCTGCAAGCCACCACGCTGATGCTGTCGGGTAATCCGGTGGACGGCGGGAAGGTTCGCGGTCAGCGATTCGACCGGCTGCCGGCCGGGCGGGCGATCCTGCTGACCGACAGCGACATCCCGACGTACGTGCAGTTGGTCAATCCGCTCATCGAGGAAAGTGTGAGCGCCGACGGCGGTCGGTGAGCGTCAACAGTAAGGAGTAACAGCTATGACACTGCGAGTTGTCCCAGAAGGTTTGGCGTCGGCCAGCGCCGCCGTCGAGGCGATCACGGCCCGACTGGCGG
>JGI20133J14441_1003365_pt1 | contig 9802 bp, 9 predicted proteins | sample RS3BMetagenome_FD_14441 | JGI IMG/M metagenome (IMG submission 14441)
ATCATCGAAGCATTCGACCCTGTCCTTGAAGGTCTGGTTCAGCCTCTCCATGAAGTTCTTCCATCCGATGGGGTAGACTTGGTGCTCCATTCCAAGCCACCTGCAGGCCTCATGATACCAGGCGCCTTCGTCCGTCCAAATCGGCTTCCTGCCATACCTGGAGCGGAGGTGCCGAATGAAGTATTATTCGTATAGGATGTTCCTCTGATAGCAGATCATGAAGCCAAGGAACTGCCTGTGAATGGGGTCGAAGACGATCCAGATCCATGCCTCCTTCCCTCTAATGCGTATCATGGTCTCATCTATCAGGATGGAATGCACGGAGCCCCTCCTCACTCGGAACCTGCTCACCCGAAAGGAGAACCTCCGGACCCACTGGCGTATCGCTTCATAGCTCCTCTTCTGGACAGGCTCAAGAATCCTTGACGCCTTCCTCAAACTCAGTGCTGAGTAATACACATAGATAAACCCCGTAGGCCATGACCCACAGGGACGTCCTCTCTCGCTTCATGAACTTGGGATAGCTCATGAGACGAGGAGGGGCAACGCCCCTTCCTATCCGGTCCAAGAAGATTAGTTAGACATCCCGCTCAAATCCCTTAACTTGACAGCGCGCGCCCTATACAGCAAAACGTTTAAATCGTTTCGGCCTGAAATTAGAAAGCAAAGATGCTTAGAATAACTGACGTGAAAGCTGCAACAGTAGAGGCGAATTACCAGTGGACGTTCGTAAGGGTCTACGCCGGAGATAAGAGCGGGACAGGAGAGGGATTCCCAGCACCCCAGCTGGAGAACGTGGTGAAGGAGTACGCGCCGCTATTGGTGGGAGAAGATGCATTCGAGCTAGCGAAGGTGATGGAAAAGTTAAGATGGGCCGCCGTACCTTCGGGAACCTCCGGAATTAATTATCATGCTTTCTCTGCTATCGAGATAGCGCTGCTTGACCTGCTGGGAAAGTATCTCAACCTTCCTGTATACAAACTCTTGGGAGGGAAATTCAGAGACAGCATCAGGATTTACGTTGATACTCATGCAGGCAAGGCCCTCGAGTCGATGAGTAGGGTTCTGCTGCCAATCGCCGCAAAGTGGATGCAAGAGCTCGGGATCAATGGGAAGGGCGAAAGTAACGAGCCCATTCATGGGAGAAGCACTCCGATGGTCTACAGCGAGGAGTACACTCCACAAGCATACGCCTCACGAGCGAGTGAGATGAAGCGCGAAGGTTTCACCGCCATCAAGTTCGACCTTGATGTCCCCACTCCGTACACAGGGCGCATCCAAGAAACAGGCTCTCTCAGCAACCAAGAGGTGAAGTATCTCGCGTCGATTGTGGAAGCAGTGAGGGAAGCCGTTGGGGACGAAACTGACATACTTTTCGACCTTCACTGGAAGTACGACATCGGTAGTTCCATCAGGCTGGCAAAAGCGATAGAAAGATTCGGGGTGATGTGGCTCGAAGACCCCATTCCACCGGAGAACATACCTCTGCTTAGAGAAGTTACGTCCTCGACCGTGGTCCCAATAGCGAGTGGCGAGAACCTCTACGGGAGGTATCACTTCTCTCGACTCTTCGATACGGGGATAAGGATAGCGACTCCGGATGCTACAAAGACGGGAGGTCTGCTCGAGACCAAGTTCATCGCTGAGACAGCTGCGATGAAGGAAATCACGATTTCTCCTCACAATATCAGTAGTCCGATAGGGACGTTAGCGCAAGCCCATCTTGCGGCATCGATACCCAACTTTGGTGTGCTTGAGTTCCACGGTCACGACGTTCCTCTCTGGCATAGGCTAACTAGAAGAAGGATAATCGAGAAGGGCTTCATTAGCGTTAGTGATGAGCCGGGTCTTGGTGTGGAGCTAGACGAAAATGTCGCGGCCAAGTATGCCATCGCGGAAAGGTTCGACCTCTAATTGTCGCAGTCGGTGAAGAGAAGTGTGGTTAGACACGGTAGGCCGGGGTTTCAAAAAGAGTTCCGGCAGAATAGCCCCGTGCGTAGGAACTTGCGGACAGCACTAGCGTCATCTCGGCTCACTAGAAACCCTCTGACCAAGGAACAGGCCAGGTTCACCATCCTCTCTGCATTGCAGGCTATCACCCTGAACCTCATCTCATTGTCCTGGGCCCTTGTCTTCACCGACCTTACCTCATCACCCATGGTCCTCTTGATGACTGAGAAGACAGTCTCGTCCTTCGACCTCCGGTGATACTTCTTCTTGGAGTATATCCCCTCTTCATCTCCTTCCGGTACCTCCCCCTCGTCCTCCACACTTGGAAGTCTTGGTACCTTGCAGGGATTATATCGGCGTGGAGCTCCTCCCTAAGGAACTCGTGGTTCTCCTCATCGTCGTAGCCCTTCTCCCCGATGCTGACCTCGATTGGCTTGATGGAGTTGACCTTCCTAACCACCAGCTTGGAGTCTCTGTTGTCGTCGCACGAACCTCTCCTGATCTCGACAGATGTCACGAACTGCTTCTTCAGCTCGACTCCTATCGTGAGCTTCAGGAAGCGCCTAGTCCTGGTCTTCGTGGTTCCATCACCACCTTTCCTTCTTCTCCTTCAGCTCGACCCGCTTCCTCATCGACGAAAGGATGTCCCTCTTGATCCTCAGGACGTAGTAGTATTGGGAGGCGTGGTGGAGCGTGAAGCCGGAGGTGTCTAGGCTGAACACCTAGCTCCTGATCCGGGTGAGGTTGACGAACCCTCCCATCACCCTCTCCAGGAGGGTGGAAGAGACGCGCAAGGCGGACTTCTCTATGGTTGTGAAGTGTGGTAGCTTGCTTGGACAGGCCGAGCACGCCCACGAGCCTATCCGTCACTGTCAGCAAGTCGTTCCTGTATCCCCTGTAGGACTTCCTCATTCGCTACATCAGGACAAAAAGGGCGATGTGCTGCTAGAGCGTGAAATCCCTTCGAGAGTATTTGCTGGAGTAGAGGGGGACGGCCTGCCTCTGGCAGATCTTGAAGACCGCCCTGACCAAGCTGATGTACCTGCTCTGCTGTCTCTTCCTCTTCATCGAAGGAAGGTCTGCGNTATNATTGCATACGCGCCTTCGTAAACAAATTGCGTGCCTTCCTTGAACAAATCATCCGTTGNNACCGGATTTTGAGAAGAGGGTTTCTACAGGGCCGTCATCTCGTTAAGTTTAAATAGGGCTTTGGCATGGCAATTGATATGGTTCGCCAAAAGAAACGAACCCCTTCCACTTCTCTTAGTGAAGATCAAAATGATGCTATTCTTGGCTTTCTAAACACACCTATGTCCCGAAGAAAAGCGATAGGCACGATGGCTGGTGCAGCCATAGGGGGTCTAATAGGGCTTGCTGCGGGCGGTACCGCGGGTTATTTGTTGAAGCCCACATCTGTAACACAACAGGTTACTGGACTTGCAGCGACCTACGGAACTGTAAATGGAAGGAAACTCAACTTTATCTTCGTAACTCATGGAGGTGCAGACAACGTCTTTTGGAATGCGGTGAATAAAGGGATGCTCGACGCAGCTTCGCTCTTCGGCGTCGACGCGGTGATGGTGAGACCCACGACCGAGGGAGATCAGAACCAGATACTCTCTAACTTCGAAGCTGCAATTGCAAAGAAGCCTGATGGTATAATCTGCACTGTCGATTATGCGTCGGAGCTTGCGGAGATAACCAAAGCCACAAACGCTGGGATACCAGTCATTGTAGCGAACATCGATGCGCCTAATCCCCAAGATAGAATAAACGCTGGTGGCCTAGCATACGTCGGTCAGAGCTTGGTCGCGGCAGGTAGCTTCATGGCACAGCGGCTAACGAAGTACTATCCTCCTAGCATGGGTTCTGTGGTAATTGTCGAAGGTCCAGGGCAGGTATGGGCAGAGCAAAGGTTCACAGGAATCAGTCAATATCTCAAGGCAAATGGCTACTCTGTCGACAGGCTTGATACCAATAGCTTTGACCCTGCTATCGTTGATCCATTACTTTCTGCTTATCTCGAAAAGAACCCAAACACCGGTGGTGTGTACAGCGTGGGTTATGCCGCAGCTGAGATCGAGCCGGTTTCGAAGCAGCTGAATCTGCCGCCTGGCAAAGTCAAGGCCGCGGGGTTCGACCTGGTTCCGTCAGCCCTGACAGCAATAACAGATGGATACGAAACATTCATCCTTGATCAGCAGCCCTACCTTCAGGGTTTCATCCCAATCATGGAACTCGTCATGATTAACAGATTCACCTTTACAGCATTCGACGCGGACACGGGAGACAAAGTGGTCGACAGTAGCAACGTTTCCGAGGTAATCACACTCAACAAGGAAGGGTACTTTTATTAGCCCCTTTGGGTTCAGTCACTGATGGGATGACATAGGCATGGGTAGTGTAAACCAGAATACGAGCCGGACAAAACAAACAAGTCAGCTGTTACTAGGGGTGATTTTTAGAACGAAGGAGGTCACCGTCACTCTCATTACCATCGGTGTGGGACTGAGCTTCTATCTGATTGAACATGTTTTCTTCAGCGCGGTCAACATAAACGTGTTACTGACTTACACCCCGGAACTAGGAATACCGGCCCTTGGCGTGACTGTGTTGATGATTGCAGGTGAGTTCGACCTATCAGTGGGATCGGTGTTCGCACTCACTCCCCTTATCATAGTCGCGCTTATGGATATCGGCGTTAACGTCTGGGCCAGCATCTTCTTGAGTCTAGTCTTCGCCTCTCTCATCGGTTTCACGCATGGCGTGATTACCGTCAAGGCGAAAATACCTTCGTTCATTACCACTCTTGGTGGGCTATTCGTCTGGGGTGGTCTTGCACTTATCATAACCGGTGGGCTTCCTCGTTATTTTTATATGCCGCAGGCACTAATCGGCGCGATAGGGACACAAATTACTCTATTTGTTAATTCGCAACTCCTTTGGTTTGTCGGCTTAACATTCATCTTATTTTTTGTGCTGGAGAAGTCCAAGTACGGAAACTGGATATACGCTACGGGAGGAAATAAGGAGGCCGCGATATCGAGGGGTATCAACACTGACCGAGTAAAGATTGTTTCGTTCATGCTGTCCTCCCTGCTCTCAGGGTTCGGTGGACTGATCGAGGCGGCGCGAACGGCGCAAGCACTTCCCACCTCAGGTCAAAGCCTCCCTTTTGACACAATCGCGGCGGCCGTCATCGGCGGAACGTCGCTCTTTGGAGGCGCGGGCACGGTAATAGGTACATTTGTTGCAGAGTTTCTGACAAGATTTATCCAGAACGGATTGGTAATAATAGGGGTACAGTCTTTCTACTTTCAGGTCTATCTGGGAATCGTCATAGTGATTGCTGTAATCGCCAATGAATACGTGAGAAGAAGAGGCAGGGAGCTAAGAAAGTAAATGAGCGAGTCGCAACCACTTGTTCAGATGAAGGGGATATGCAAATGGTTTGGGAAGGTAACAGCGCTCGATGGTGTTGACTTTTCCGTCTATCCCTCGGAAGTGGTGGGTCTTGTTGGAGACAACGGTGCAGGCAAGTCCACCCTAGTGAAGATTCTCGCAGGGGTTTATCCTCCCGATCGGGGGAAAATAATCATAGAAGGAAAGGAGGTCATCTTCAAGTCGCCAAGGGACGCAATGAACAGAGGGATTGAAGTAATCTATCAGGACCTCAGGCTTGCTCCATTGCTGAGTGTAACTAGGAACATGTTTCTGGGTCGGGAGATAGAAAGAGGGATAGGCTTGCTCAAGATTCTCGACATGAAGCGTATGAAAGAAGAGGCATCTAGAGCATTGGAATGGGTTGGGCTCTCCTTTGATGTAAAAAATCCAATTGAAAACCTATCTGGCGGCGAACGACAGGCCGTTGCGATAGCAAGGGCGATGTATTTCAGACCCAAACTTCTGCTACTTGACGAACCCACAAACAACTTGTCCGTCAAAGAGACCAAACGGGTTCTGGAATACGTGCAGAAGTCTAAGGAACAAGGAGTATCAAGCGTATTCATTACTCACAATATCGAAGTAGCACATATGATTTCGGACCGCATCGTGTTGCTGGCCCACGGAAGAAACGCCGGTACGTTCATGAAGGATGAGACTACCGCGAGTATACTAGCGCAGAAGCTCACTTATGAGACGTAAACTTACAGTAGGGTCTTGCTCTTTGCCCTGCTCTAAGTTTGGCTATAACTCGTGAGTAGCTCGCATTTGTTCTTCTGGTCCAGCACTATATCCTCAATTCTTACACCTAGTTTTCCGGGAATGTAGACGCCTGGCTCTACGCTGTGAACCATACCAGCCCTCAAAACGTCTCTCGAGGCATGATGTAACGCAGGGATTCCTTCATGTAAGTGGCAACCGATGCCATGGCCGACACGGTGCCTGATGTAGCTGCCGTACCCCCTCTTCCTCAGTACCTTAAAAGCAACATCATTAACTTCTTTAGCATGCACGCCCTCTTTAGCTACTTCGATTGCTGCCTGCTGGGCTTCAAGAACTGCGTCGAAGACAGTCTTCGAGGTAGAAGAAGGCCTTCCNACAAAATAGACTCTGGTTACGTCTGACCAGTAGCCATCTGCGCATATGTTTAGCTCAACAAGCACAGGGTCCCCCCTCTCGAGCCTTTTAGAGGTGTGCACGTTGAACATCCGGTACGCCTTCGCAGTGTTGGTTCCAGACATTACGAACGCCATCACAATTACCTTCTCCGCGCCCTTGTAACCGGTACCTTCACCAGTCACTTTTGCCTCTACTTCGCCTGCCACCTCAGCCTCGGTTTTGTCAACTTCGATGGCTTCATGAAAAGCCTCCATCCCCATGTCAGCGAGTTGGTTTACGATTTTCAATATCTGTATTTCTTTCCGTGTCTTGATTCCTTGAAGTTGCTGTAGCTGCGGAATGACGTCGGCGAACCGGACTCCGTCGAATCTTTTCCTAAGGTAGTTGATGGTTGGTATGCCAACAGCCCATGCTTCGCGTCTGTTGAACGTAGAGACAAGATACTCGTCAGACATCTCGACTCCAACTTTCATACCAACTTTTAGGTGACGTCTCAGAAAAGTGGTGGCCGCGTCTAGATATGAGCTGATATTTTCCAGTGTCTCCCAGCGATATGACTCCACGTCCTTAACCCAGCTCTTGCGGGCGTACTCCTCCTCCCCCTCATGAGCTAGTATTGAAGGCTCATCGTCGACTGGATAGAATAGATACGATACACCATAGAAGGGCCAATATCCGGTGATGTAAACTATATCTTCGGGAAGCCGTAGCAGAAGCGCGTCAAAACCATTGCTTTGCATCATCCTCCTTAGCTTAGCTCGCTTCTCTTCGTCCCTTTCATTAACTAGTTTTGCCAGCATCTCTTTCCTCTGCGCTCCTCAAATACTCGTCCAAGTTGTCTCGTGAGTATGTGCCCCTGTAAGGAAGCACTGACTCATTGAGCCCATCATATGTCTCTCTTAGATAAGGAACCACTTTTTTTCCAAATATCTCTAGGAAACCCTCAACGTCGCCGCTGGGGGAAGCAGAGAGATGAGTGAAGCCCATCCTGATGTACCTCTCGTAAAACTTCACTAGGTCTTCCTCCGATGTAGCAACGAGGAACTCTCTTTCAATCGCCTCTTTCGATACTTTGTTCCCGTGTTGTTCTATGTACCTTGGGTCATACGCTCCTAGGTCAAAGAACACTGGGAGCAATGTAGCCCTCCATTTCATCAGTGAACCCAATGCTTTTTCGTAGTCCTCCTTGCTGAAACCCACATGAATCAGCAGCGACTTTTCCACTTGGTCGAACCTTCTCCCTACGGCCTCGGCACCCTTCTTAACTGCTGGGAAGAGCTTGTCGGTTATTAACGACGGTTCCGATGTAGGAAGAGTCATAAAAGCGTCGCCAAGCTTTCCTGCCAGCTCAGCTCCTTTCGGACCGCCTGCCGCTACATGTATGGGAATAGGAATCTGTGCCTTATCGTATATGTTTGCCTTCATCGTTCGATAGTATTTTCCTCGGAACGTAACGAAATTTTCCGTCCAAAGCTTTCTTATCAGAACGATCGCTTCCGCAAGCCTTTGCAGCGTTTCAATGTGGTTGGGCCATCGAGCACCACATGGTACTTCGTTTAACGCCTCCCCAGTTCCTACACCTAAGAAAACCCTTCCACTGTAGAGACAACCAAGAGTGGCAAAGGCCTGCGCTATCACCGCAGGGTTGTATCTAAAGAGTGGAGATGTAACACTTGTGCCGAGAATCTGCCTCTTCGTGAGTGCACCCACGGCCGAAAGGATAGCTAAAGAGAATCCGCCATGTCCATTGGTATCGTACCACGGATGGAAGTGGTCTGAACTCCAAACTGCATCAAGGCCGTTTCTTTCTGAGCTGATACCGTATTTCACCAAGTCAGGGGGTGAGAATTCTTCGGTTGCAGCAACATAACCGAATATGAGGTTCATTTGTACACCACTTCAATCAGCATGGCAGTCACATTTGGCGTAGCTATGTTGCGGGATCGAAGGAAACCAGTCAGGGCGTTCTGGGTCGGCAGAATAAATGTAGTCCTTTTTTTCTTGGTAAAGTTTCTGGTACTTATCGACCTTATCCTCGCTGACCCTGACTCCAAGGCCTGGCCCGTCGGGCACGCGTATTGTACCTCCCTCTATTTTGACTCCACCCTCAACTATATCATCAAGCAGGTGCATGTAATGAGTGTCGATGGCAACGCCAAGCTGAGGCGTTGATGCAGCGGTGTGAACCATGGCTGCCAAGCCAATACCGAGTTCTCCAGGGCTGTGCATGCCGACGGTCAGGCCCAAGACCTGACAGACTTTGCCAAGCTGTTGATAGCCTCTCATCCCCCACCACCAGTGCGGGTCACCCAGTACGATATCAACCGCCTTGAGGGCGTGAGCGCCTACCATGTCGTCGAACCTAGTTACAGATGTGTTAGTGGCCAATGGCCAACTGACGAAGTCTCTCAAACGTGCCATTTCTCCCAGCGCCCAAACCGGGTCCTCCAAATACTCCATTCTCACGTGCGCGTTCCAGAGATCATCGGCAACTTGAATGGCCTCGGGCAGGCTCCAAACTCCGTTGGGGTCGATTCTGAATTTCGCGTCTGGTAGTTCGTTGTTGAGCAGCTTCAACGTGTCCACATCATGTCTCGGCGGAAAGACGCCTCCCTTTAGCTTGAAGACATTGAAGCCGTACTTTCTCTTCCAAGCGGTTAGGAGTTTGAGTGTTTCTTCGGGTTGCGTCTCTCCTCCTCCACCATTCTCTCCCACATATCTTGGGAAAAAGTAGGCGGAAACGCGAATGCTATCTTGAACCTTGCCCCCGATAAGAGAATGCAGCGGCAGACCAAGCGCTTGGCCCTGTGCGTCCAACAGAGCAGTTTCAATCGGGAACCACATCTGAGGTATCAGTTGGTTGTAATAGGTTGCCGTGATAGGTGAGGCGTACTTCCACTGGATCTTCTGCAGGTTGAAAAGATCCTCACCTATCATCCTAGACCCCAGAGACTTGAGGAGTTCTCTTACACTAAAGCCACCGCCACCTGTCTCCCCCCAGCCCACGAATCCGTTTGTTGTCTCTATTCTGACTACCGTCATTGTGAACCAGCCTGGATGAACTCCTACTGCGTGGCGAATGGGGGCTTCGATTGGAACAGAGACAGTGTATGTATCAAAATTCTTCAGTTTTTCCCCACTCAAGAAAGCGTCACAAATCGTCTTTCATCGCCGTTATAATAATTTTTCGGTTCGCAGGTTCTGTAGAAACCCTCTGAACAAAGAATAAGCCAGACTTGCAATTCTAGCTGCATTATATGCTATTATTTTAAACCTCATTTCATTGTTC
>JGI20133J14441_1003369_pt1 | contig 9795 bp, 5 predicted proteins | sample RS3BMetagenome_FD_14441 | JGI IMG/M metagenome (IMG submission 14441)
CGATCACGGCTGATGCTGTTCTTATTCACCTGCGTCGCCCAAGCCGACTTTTGACCACCGGCCTGGCCGACACGCAGCCATTCAGCAGCGCAGCCCACCACTGTTTCTTCGCCCATAATGGGGAATTTCAGCACGATGCAGCGTTTCGCGACCGCTATCAGCAAGCAGGATTGCTGGCCGGACGTGCCGATAGCGAGGTTGGCTTCCGCCTCTTTGAGGAGCTGCTGGCGGATCTGCCCGTCGATGAGGCGCTGGCTACCGTCCATCGGCAATTGCAAGGCGATGCGAACCTGCTCGTTCTGACAGCAGATGGGAGCATTGCCGCCTATGCAGGTAACGAACAAAATGCGCTCTATCGCTTCACGCGCCAGGATTTGCTGTTCATCTGCACGGGCATTCATAGCGCGGATGATGCGCTCTTCCAATGGATCTTCACTGACGCGCGGGACATCCAGCAGGTGATGCCCGGCGAATCGCTCTGGTTGAACATCAGCATGCCGGCTTCGGCAGCAGAGCATCCGGCAGATTAAGGATGCATCTGCCGGCATCGCCTATTTTGTCTTATCGGCAGCCGCAGCAGCACGCAGCCAGTCGCGACCGTAGCGCGCAAGGGCCAGAATGGCGCCCTCACGCACGCCATGGGTGCTGACTTCAAGTTGGCTGGCTCCCAGCCATGCCAGCAGGGCGCGCAGAACCGCGATGCCGGCAGGCAGCAGAAGCGCCCGCGCCCACACAATACCCAGCTCACGCTCAACGGCAGTTGAAGACCGCCCGGCGAGGAGGTGTGCTGCTTGATCCAGCAGGTCCATGGTAAGGATCGCATCATGGGTCCTTTTGAGCAGGCGGCTGGCGATATCCTGGAGGGTGGTGGCTGTGCCACCAACGGCGATCACCGCACGCGGCTCATCTGGTCGGGGCAAGGCAGCAAACGTATCGTGCAGGTAAGCATCTAAGTGCTGAAGATGGGCCGCAGTGGGGGGATCGGTGGGGAGAAAACGGTCGCGGAGGCTGCCGGAGCCCAGTGGGAGCGACCGGCGCCAGATGATGTGTTCGCCGGCGTTGAAAATCACTTCGAGACTACCCCCGCCCAGATCAGCTACCGCCAGCGGGCGATGGAGTTCGCGGCCAAGCGTCGCACCCCAAAAGGTGAGAGCCGCCTCCTCCTCACCACTGAGCACCACAAGCGGCTGACCGGTCACTGCCTCAAGATGGGCAATAAATGCTGCCGCGTTCCCGGCAATGCGCACCGCCTCAGTGGCGATGAGCACGATCTGAGTTGCCCCAAGATGTCTGGCACGTGCAATATAGTCGGCAACCACGCGGGCGGCATCATGGAACTTTGCCACAGCGATATTACCTGTTTGTCCCATGCCTTCACCAATGCGCGTGATGTCCAGTTCGTCAGCAATCGGGACAAGGGTCTGGCCATCGGTATCGGCAACAACGAGGTGAATCGTATTGCTGCCGATGTCGATAGCTGCCAGGCGTTGCTTTATTGTTGTATCATGATCGTTTGTCATTGCACATCAACCTCATCTCTAGCGAGCCAGGAGGGAGAGGCAGGCTTTTGACAGGGGTCTCCATCTGTCTATCCCTGGCACTATCGGAGGCAGCATACAAACGTATCTCATAGCGTTATCAAGTACTCTGCTGCTATTATTTCAGGATCATTTTGACAACAGCAAAGGTTTGTGACATAATTACCTCTGTCGCCGATGGAGATGGAAAGTTGCCCGAAGGCAACGATCCTTCCACTCAATATCTAAAAGGATTTGACAAGGTGGAAGGTTTGTGGCATAATATTTTATGCCACTGGCGATAGGTTAAGCTCCTTGTTGTAAGCCTCTCGTAAAGTATTCTTCCGGGCCAGAGAGCAGAATTAAAGCTTTCTGCGCCCTCCTGAAGAGGCAAGGATGTATTACCTATCTCCTGCGGTGACCTGCGCAGCAGATGCGCGTGATGCACCTTGACAACTGAAGAGTGGAAAATAGCAGAGCGACTGTGCAAGCGGTCTCCTGCAAAGCATCTGGATCACTTGACATTTTACAGATGCACAGCCGTTGAGGCTGTGGTCTGAACATAGTGGATGGCGAGTTTGATCCTGGCTCAGGATGAACGCTGGCGGCGTGCCTAACACATGCAAGTCGAACGCCCGGACTACGGTCCGGGAGTGGCGGACGGGTGAGTAACACGTGGATAACCTGCCCACCGGTGGGGGATACCGGGGGGAAACTCCCGACAATCCCGCATACGTCCGGCGGCGGCAACGCCGCCGGGGAAAGCTCAATAGAGCGCCGGTGGAGGGGTCCGCGGCCGATTAGCTCGTTGGCGGGGTAACGGCCCACCAAGGCAACGATCGGTAGCTGGTCTGAGAGGATGATCAGCCACACTGGGATTGAGAACGGCCCAGACTCCTACGGGGGGCAGCAGTGAGGAATTTTCCGCAATGGGCGCAAGCCTGACGGAGCAACGCCGCGTGGGGGAAGAAGGCCTTCGGGTTGTAACCCCCTTTTCTCAGGGAAGAGCACGGACGGTACCTGAGGAAGAAGCCCCGGCTAACTACGTGCCAGCAGCCGCGGTAATACGTAGGGGGCGAGCGTTATCCGGAGTTACTGGGCGTAAAGCGCACGCAGGCGGTCTGGCGCGTTGGCGGTGAAAGCTCCTGGCTTAACTGGGAGAGGCCCGGCAATACGGCCAGGCTCGAGGGCCGCAGAGGGACGTGGAATTCCCGGTGGAGCGGTGAAATGCGTTGAGATCGGGAGGAACACCGATGGCGAAGGCAGGGTCCTGGGCGCGTTCCTGACGCTCAGGTGCGAAAGCTAGGGGAGCAAACAGGATTAGATACCCTGGTAGTCCTAGCCGTAAACGATGACCACTAGGTGCGCGGGGCATCGACCCCCTGCGTGCCGTCGCTAACGCATTAAGTGGTCCGCCTGGGGAGTACGGCCGCAAGGCTAAAACTCAAAGGAATTGACGGGGGCCCGCACAAGCAGCGGAGCGTGTGGTTTAATTCGATGCAACGCGCAGAACCTTACCTGGGCTTGACATGCCGCTGCACCGCCGAGAGATCGGCGTTCCCCGCAAGGGGCGGCGGCACAGGTGCTGCATGGCTGTCGTCAGCTCGTGCCGTGAGGTGTTGGGTTAAGTCCCCTAACGAGCGCAACCCTCGCCGTTGGTTACTGGTGTCCAGCGGGACTGCCGCGCGCAACGCGGAGGAAGGTGGGGATGACGTCAAGTCAGCACGGCCCTGATGTCCAGGGCGACACACACGCTACAATGGCCGGTACAGCGGGTTGCGACACCGCGAGGTGAAGCCAATCCCTGAAAGCCGGTCTCAGTTCGGATTGCAGGCTGCAACCCGCCTGCATGAAGTCGGAGTTGCTAGTAACCGCGGGTCAGCACACCGCGGTGAATACGTTCCCGGGCCTTGTACACACCGCCCGTCACACCACGAAAGCTGGAGACACCTGAAGCCGCCGGGCTAACGGGGGCGACCCCGAGGCAGGCGTCGAAGGTGGAGCCGGTGATTGGGGTGAAGTCGTAACAAGGTAGCCGTACCGGAAGGTGCGGCTGGATCACCTCCTTTCTAGGGAGATCGGGAGCCGCAGGTCAAGAATAGCTTGAGTCAGCAGTGCGACGTTTGCTGTCGCCAGAAGATGGAGGCTACTGCGTGCTCCGCTAACCCACTCCCAGGTCGATCAGGAACTGCTTGAAGCGGCTCTGGCTGTTTTCCACTCTCCAGTTGTCAAGGTGAAGAGATCACTTGCACGTTTACAACTGAATCGTATTCTTCCTGCAATTTTGCTGAGAGCTCGCAGAAGCGGAACGAGAGCAAGCGGAGGAGCGTATGCGGGGGATGCCTTGGGGCTGAAGGCCGAGGAAGGACGCGGCGAGCGGCGAAACGTTCAGGGGGAGCTGCTGGCAAGCGTTGATCCCTGAGTCTCCGAATGGGGCAACCCGTCCCGCCCGCGCGCGGGACACCGCCGGCCCGAGCCGGCGGAGGGCAGCGGGTGAACTGAAACATCTTAGTAGCCCGACGAAGAGAAATCAACCGAGATTCCCGTAGTAGTGGCGAGCGAACCGGGACCAGCCCAAACCACGCCGCGCTCTGCACGACGTGGGGTTGTGGGCCCGCACAGCCTTTCCCGGCAGCTGGACAGGCCAGCGAGACAAAGCGCCTGGAACGGCGCGCCAGAGCGGGTGAGAGCCCCGTAGTCGTAGCCGACCTCCCAGCGGTGCGGCGCCCGAGTACCACGGGACCCGAGGAAGCCTGTGGGAAGCCGGGGGGACCACCCTCCAAGGCTAAATACCTTCAGCCACCGATAGCGTACACAGTACCGTGAGGGAAAGGTGAAAAGCACCCCGCAAGGGGGATGAAAGAGACCCTGAAACCGCATACGCCCAAGCCGTCACAGGCCGGCCCCCACCGGCCGATGGCGTGCCTTTTGTAGAATGATCCGGCGAGTGGCTGCCGGCAGCCCGGTTAAGCGGCCTGCAATCGCCGCGGAGCCCGAGCGAACGCGTGTCTGAACAGGGCACTCGGTTGCCGCCAGCCGACCCGAAACCGGGTGAGCTATCCATGGGCAGGGCGAAGTGGGGGTGAGACCCCATGGAGGCCCGCACCCACCGGTGTTGCAAAACCGGGGGATGACCTGTGGATAGGGGTGAAATGCCAAGCGAACCCGGAGATAGCTGGTTCTCCCCGAAATGCATTGAGGTGCAGCCGGGCCACCCACCTGCTCGGGAGGTAGCGCTCTGGTTGGGCTCGGGGGCGAGTGCCGCCTACCTCCCCCAGCCAAACGCCCAATGCCCGCGCAGCCCGTGGCCCGCGTGAGACGACGAGGGCTAACCTCCGCCGTCAAAAGGGCAACAACCCAGATTGCCCGCTAAGGCCCCTAAGCCGCGGCTCAGTGGAAAAGGAAGTGGCGGCGCCCAGACAGCCAGGAGGTTGGCTTAGAAGCAGCCACCCTTAAAAGAGTGCGTAATAGCTCACTGGTCCAGCACCGCCGCGCCAACAACGTAACGGGGCTAAGCCGCGCGCCGAAGCGGCAACAGGCGGCTGACCCCCGCCTGGGTAGGGGAGCGTTCCCGACCGCTGCGAAGGCCCGCCGCAAGACGGACTGGAGCGTCGGGAAGTGCGAATGCCGGAATGAGTAGCGCCATGGACCTGCGAAGGGTCCACACCGCATGTCGCAGGTTTCCTGGGCAACGGTCATCGTCCCAGGGTTAGTCGGGTCCTAAGCCGAGGCTCGTCGCAGCGTAGGCGATGGCCAGCAGGTAGATATCCCTGCACCACGCTGGCAGAGCCATGCGGGGACGCGGGGCCCGGCCTCCGCCGGTCAATTGGACAGGACCGGTCCGACACCGCTAGGGCACGGTCGCGGCAAATCCCGACCACGCACCGCCCGAGAGTGCCGGCGCGCGGGCTTGCCAGCCCGCACAAGGGAGCCCTCCCCCCCGCCTAGAAAAGCCGCTCCGCGCTGAAGCCAGCGTGCCCGTACCGCAAACCGACACCGGTCGACGCGGGTCAACGTCCGCAGGTGTGCGAGCGATCCTCCGTCAAGGAACTCGGCAAATTGACCCCGTACCTTCGGAAGAAGGGGTGCCCCTCTAGCGTGCACGGGGCTCCGCCCCCGCCAGCGCGACGGGGCCGCAGCACAGCGGCTCAAGCGACTGTTTACCAAAAACACAGGTCTCCGCTAAGGCGTAAGCCGACGTATGGGGGCTGACTCCTGCCCAGTGCCGGAAGGTGAAGGAGCGGGGTGCCCGTAGCCCCAACCCCAAGCCCCGGTGAACGGCGGCCGTAACTATAACGGTCCTAAGGTAGCGAAATTCCTTGTCGGGTAAGTTCCGACCCGCACGAAGGGAGTAACGACTTGAGCACTGTCTCGACGGAGGGCTCGGCGAAATTGCACTACCCGTGAAGATGCGGGTTGCCCACGACAGGACAAAAAGACCCCGTGGAGCTTGACTACAGCTTGGCCTGGATTCGTGACCTGGCCTGCGGAGCATAAGTGGGAGCCAGCGAACCCGCCCTCGCGGGGGCGGGGGAGGCACCGGTGAAATACCACTCTGGTCAGGTGACGGGTCTCACGGGTGCCCCTCTCCAGCACCCGGACCGGGCCTGGTGGGTAGTTTGACTGGGGCGGTCGCCTCCTAAACGGTAACGGAGGCGCCCCAAGGTGCCCTCACGGTGGATGGACATCACCGGTTGCGTGCAACGGCACAAGGGCGCTTGACTGCAAGGCCAACACGCCGCGCAGCCACGAAAGTGGGGCGTAGTGATCCCACGGTCCCGCGTGGAAGGGCCGTGGCGCAACGGACAAAAGCTACCCCGGGGATAACAGGCTGATCCTGCCCAAGAGTTCACATCGACGGCAGGGTTTGGCACCTCGATGTCGGCTCGTCGCATCCTGGGGCTGCAGTCGGTCCCAAGGGTTGGGCTGTTCGCCCATTAAAGCGGCACGCGAGCTGGGTTCAGAACGTCGCGAGACAGTTCGGTCTCTATCCGTCGTGGGCGTCGGAAGATTGCGGGGACGCATCTCCAGTACGAGAGGACCGAGATGCCTCGACCGCTGGTGCCCCAGTTGTCTGGCCCCAGGCATCGCTGGGTAGCTACGTCGAGCCGGGAGAAGTGCTGAAAGCATCTAAGCACGAAACCCCCCCCAAGATGAGTCTTCCCGCCCCCCAAGGGGCGAAGATCCCAGGCAGACTACCTGGTCCATAGGCGGCCGGTGTACGCCCGGCAACGGGCTCAGCCTAGCCGTCCTAATGATCGAGCGGCTTGCTCATCCGTTTCTCGAGGTCTCAGCAGAATTGTGGGAAGAATGCGTATTTCGGTGCACCAGATGAAACCCCAAACTCGCTCTTTTTGCCTGATTAAGTGAGTTTGGGGTTTCTGGCTTTCTTTCTCCATCAGCTCCTGGCATGCGGATTGTTATAAGAGCATCGGTAAAGGGAGATGCTGCTCCCACCATCATGTTCTCTGCTGAGTCCAGCCAGTCGCCACCAGGGACAGAGAAAGGATGCAATACCAGGAAAGGATGCAACACGATGAGCCCCGTACGATGGGAGGCACCTGAGCAGCCGGTCCACGTTATTGCCGGCGCGGTTAGCCTCGAAGGTAATCTGAGTATACCAGACAGCGCTCAGGGAATCATTCTGTTTGCTCATGGTAGTGGGAGCAGCCGGCATAGTCCTCGTAACCGCTACGTTGCTCAGGCGCTTCAGCAAGCCGGATTCGCGACCCTCTTGTTTGATCTCCTGACACCCAAAGAAGAGACGGTGGATCTGCAAACGCGGCACCTTCGCTTCAATATCAACTTGCTCGCTGAGCGCCTGGTTGGTGCTACGGACTGGCTCGCGGCGCGGCCAGATACGCAAAGTCTGCGGATGGGCTATTTTGGAGCCAGCACCGGCGCCGCCGCCGCATTGGTGGCTGCAACGCAGCGTCCTCATGCTGTCAGAGCTATTGTCTCACGCGGTGGGCGTCCCGACCTCGCTGGATCTGCTCTCGCTGAAGTTCAGGCACCTACCCTTCTTATTGTTGGTGGCAACGATCCGCTTGTCCTTGATCTGAATCGGCAGGCATTGGCAAAACTGCGCGTCGCAAAGAAACTGGAGATTGTGCCGGGTGCCACTCACCTCTTTGAAGAGCCTGGCGCGCTGGAGCAGGTTGCGAGCCTGGCACAGGAGTGGTTCATGCATTATCTCTCATCACCCGATCAGCAGGTATCGGCGCAATAACCTGCACCGGTGCCGCCAGGCTGTCAGTATCAACCAGGCTATCGCGGTCCAGCTGGACCAGACAGTATGTATGAGCGATCTTATGTGCACACAAGGGACGCTGAAACCGCCCGTTGCCCATTATTGTGAGGGATAATGGTGGCCGACCACAACTGAATGGGAGATGATATAATCTCGACGAGAAGGGAAAGATCGTCGGCGGCACTAAGGCATGTAAGTCTGGCTTGCAGATCGGCATGAGGTAGCGCAATGTTCCAGAATCGATTTGCAGCCGGCAGGATGCTGGCTGCAAAGCTTACCGCATATGCCAACCGCCAGGATGTGCTGGTGCTCGCTCTGCCTCGCGGCGGAGTGCCAGTAGCCTTCGCCGTTGCCCAGGCTTTGCATGCGCCACTCGATATCTGGCTGGTGCGCAAGCTGGGCGTGCCTGGCCAGGAAGAACTGGCAATGGGTGCTATCGCCTCTGGCAATGTGCGTGTGCTCAACGATATGGTCGTGCAGTCCCTGCACATTCCCGATCAGGTGATTGCCGCAGTTACTGCAGCCGAGCAGCGAGAACTGGAGCGCCGCGAGCGTATTTATCGAGGTAATCGCCCGCTGCCCCATGTCCGTGGGCGTACGGTTATCCTGATTGACGACGGTATTGCCACTGGTGCTACGATGCGCGCGGCGATCGCCGCTTTACGGCAACTGGAGCCTGCGCGTATCGTCGTGGCTGTGCCTGTGATCCCGGCTGCCACTGTCGATGTGCTGCGCGCCGAGGCTGATGAGCTGATATACGTTGCTGCGCCCGAGCGCTTCTTTGGCGTTGGCTTCTGGTATGAGGATTTCTCGCAGGCAACCGACGATGAGATACGCGATTTGCTCCAGCGTGCCTGGCGGGATCAGGATGCCAATTAAAATCACTAGAGTAACTCTTCGGCTGGACCGCCTGCGGAGGCTGATGACATGCAATTACTGTTTGTCGGCGACGTTATGCTGGGGCGGCTGGTCAATGAAATGCTTAAGCATGAGTCTCCTGCCTACCCCTGGGGAGACACCCTGCCCATCCTTCAAGCCGCTGATCTCCGGATATGCAACCTGGAATGCGTCATCGCTAATCAGGGCGCACCCTGGATAGCTACCCCAAAAGTATTCCATTTCCGCTCTGATGCCCGGAACATCGCTGTACTTGAGGCTGCCGGTATCCATGCTGTCTCGCTGGCCAATAACCATACGCTTGACTTTGGCTACGACGCACTACACGAGATGCTTACCATTCTGGACGCTGCGGGCATATGGTATGCTGGCGCCGGTCGCAACCTCCAGGAAGCTGCCCGGCCAGCTCTTATGGAGTTGCAGGGGAACCGCATCGGCCTGCTCGCGTTTACCGACAATGAACCTCCCTGGGCAGCAACACCCACGCAATCAGGGGTCTATTTCGTGCCCATTGATTTGCAAGATGCCCGGGCCAGGAACCTGTTTGAAAATATTCACCGCGCAAAAGAGGCCGTGGATTTTCTCATCGTCTCTGCTCATTGGGGACCCAATTGGGGATATACGCCGCCACCAGAGCATATTCTGTTCGGTCATGCGCTGATAGATGCTGGCGCCGATATCGTCTTTGGCCATTCCGGCCATGTCTTTCGTGGTATTGAGATCTACCATGGGCGGCCCATCCTTTATTGCACCGGCGATTTCATTGACGATTACGCGGTCGATCCGGTTGAACGGAACGATCAGTCTTTGATTTTTACCATAGAGATAGACCAGCAACGTATCCATCGCCTGCGGTTATATCCCATAACCATCCGGCACTTTCAGGCGCGGCTCGCCCAGGGGGCTGAAGCGGAAGCGATCGCCATACAGATGCAGCGGCTCTGCGCCGGGCTTCATACGACTCTTACCTGGCACAGAGCGGGCAACTATCTCGAATATGCTGCAGGAACGCAGGGAGCATAGCTCTGTCTGCGGGGGCACAAAAAAAAGGGTTGGGGGATATCCCCCCAACCCTTCTGCTCATCCTCTGACTCGCGCGGCAGCGGCTTCAAGCGCGCGGCGGGCGAAGAC
>JGI20133J14441_1003371_pt1 | contig 9789 bp, 10 predicted proteins | sample RS3BMetagenome_FD_14441 | JGI IMG/M metagenome (IMG submission 14441)
CACCCCAGGGCTCTGACCTGCGGGGTTGGTTGCTGATTGGCGCGCATCGATCAGCTGATGCTACGTGTAGCGGGTGCGAGATGCGTGGTTGGCGAGCCTTCGGGTCGCCCCGATGTTGCCTGGTGACGCTCGACGCTTCGACGCGGAACTGGACGAGCACCACTGGCTCGGTCACCGGATGGTCGGCGAGACGATGCGCTACGTCGCGGTGGATGACTCCGGCGAGTGGGTCGCTGTGGTCGGTTTCGCGTCGCCTGCCCTGTCGTGTGGGCCTCGTGATCGCTTCATCGGCTGGTCGACAGAGACCCAGTTGCGCAGGCTCCGGTTCGTCGCGTCGAACCAGAGGTTCTGCATCCTGCCAGCCGGTCGAAGGCAGAACACCGCTTCTGCAGTGATGTCTCGAAGCCTCCGGCGACTCTGTGCTGACTGGGTGCAGTCCTGGGGCCACCCAGTCCTCCTGGTCGAGACGTTCGTGGACCCGTCGCGCCACCTTGGGACCTGTTACGGCGCCTCGTCGTTCCTGCGGCTCGGCTCGACGAAAGGCTTCGGGCGTCGCTCCGGTCGCTACGTCGCCCACGGCCAGGTGAAGGACGTCTATCTCCGAGCACTGCACCGGCGGGCGAGAGAGGTGCTCGCCGGCACGTTCGACCATCCCTTGTTAGCAGACCCGAGGAGCCCAGCCGGCGTGGCACCAATCGACTTCAACACCGCGGATCTCACGAGCCTGATCAGACGCATCGAGACCATCACCGATCCGAGGGACCGAAGGGAGTCCGCCACAGCTTCGCGACCACTCTGGTGCTCATTGCCTGTGCGACCTTGGCAGGCAACAAGAGCCTGGTCGCGATCAGCGAATGGTGCGAGAACTCGTCCCAGGAGGTCCTCTGCCGGCTTGGTGCCCGGATCTCTCCGGGAAGCGGGCTGCGGATCCCGCCTTCCTACGCGACGATCCGCAGAGCGACGATGGCGGTCGACGCGGACGACTTCGACCGCATCGTCAACACCTGGGCAGGAGAGCAGGCAGAGCGCAGGGGCAAGAGCAGGGCCGTGGGAGACGGGACAACTGGCGACGATGGTGACGACACCACCGATCCCGGCTCTTCTGGCTTTGCTCCAGATGGCAGCGGGAACACTCCCGGAGCGGACCTCGTCGGGGTCGCGGTCGACGGCAAGGCGGTCCGGGGGGCGAAGCACGAAGACGGCACCCAGGTCCAGCTGCTCGCAGCACTCCGACACGACACCGGGACGGTCATCGGCCAAACAAACGTGGAGAACGACAAGACGAACGAGATCGTCGCCTTCCCAGCACTGATCGAACCACTCGACCTCACCGGCAGGGTCGTCACCGCGGACGCGATGCACACCCAAAAGAACGCAGCCAGGCTCGTCGTCAGCAAGGGCGGACATTTCGTCCTCGGCGTCAAACGGAATCAGCCGAAGCTGTGGGATGCAGCGGTCGAGGCGGGCAACTCGGTCGACATCGATCGTCCCGAGGTCGAGACCGAGCACACAGGTCACGGGCGCATCGATCGCCACCGGGCCTGGTCGGTGCCAGTCCCACAGACGACCTCCTTCCCGCACGCGAGCCGCTTCGTCATCGTTGAACGCGAATCGTCGACCCTCGACGATGTCCGGGTCAGTATCGAGACCCGCTTCTACGTGACCGACCTCACCGAACCAGACGCCAGCGTCGAGCACCTCCTCCGCCTGATACGGGGCCACTGGTCGATCGAGAGCCTGCACTGGGTTCGGGACAACACCTTCGACGAGGACCGTTCCCAGGTCCGAACCGGAACCATCCCACGGGTCCTCGCGACCCTGCGCAACCTCGCGATCGGCATCATTCGCCACACTACCTTTCGCACGGTCAACATCGCGGCGGCCACCCGTCAGCTCGCCCGTCAACCGGACCTCACCCTCGATCTGCTCGGGATCCCACCCCTACTTTGCAAATGACCGTGGTGTTTCGCCCGGTTCATCCTGTGCTCCTACCCTCCCCAGATCGACGGCCCTGAATCTACCCTAAACGACCGCGGAACCCGACGGGTTCTGCCGACTGCTGTGCGTTGCCCAACAAGCAGACTTCGTTTCCGAGTTGTTCGACAGTGCCCGGCTGCCGAGGTGGCGTCATGCACCAATATCCCGATCGTCCAGGTGCTCTGCCCCGTCCCTGAGGTGCCTGCTTACACATGTGATCGAAGGTCACCCGCCCTTCGGGCTCGAATAACACCTGATTGTACGCGTGACCGTGTCTTGGACTGGCGATGAAGGGGGATATCGAGCACGCGCATCTCAGATTGGGAGCGGCGACCAGTACGCGCACCCCCTAACCCGGTAGTCGCGCACGCCGAGGGCGAGCAGGCACATCGGAGGAATTCACCAGTGGCAGTCAAGAGGACGCAACGAAGATGGTACGGGGGACCACGCCAGGACGTGCTGCGGCCAAGGGTGTGTGGTGGTCACCGATCTGGCACTCGACGCCGTGTCCGACCGATACTGAAGGTTGGTGGCTTCGTCCGGATCCGGCCGTTCATGGTGTTGTTTAGCGATGGGTGACCCCGTCAGCTCCCAAGCCGGTAACAGGCGTGCCAGTTCGGTGCACCGGGCGAAGGAGATGTTATGGCATTCGGCCAAGCCGCCAAGCAGGAGTGGGCTGAACCGGCGGCAACGAAGCTGGCTGCCGCACAGGAGAGGTTGGCGATAGAGGTCGCAGCTCTGCGTTGTGGGGAGGACTGGAGGCGCTTCTTGGATTTCCAGGCCAAGCTGCACGTCAACAGCGCATCGAACTCGACTTTGATCGCTGTGCAGCGTGCCCAAGGGTTTGCGGAAGGCCTCGTCGGCTCCATCGACCAAGGCTATGTCGCTGGGTTCGCGACTTGGAGGGAGCTTGGGAGAAGCGTGGAGGGCGGTAAGCCTGCCGTTCGCTTCGAGTGGGTGGATGGCGGCCGGTTCGGCGTCGGCTACCCCAGATCAGATCCGGGTCCGGAGGCGGCGTGATGGGACGCCAACCTCGCGTGGCCACTTCGCCGGGCACCGATATCGCATTTGGCGTGCTGGCGGCCGTGGCGGGGATTGCGGCGGTGCTTTGGGCCGGGGCGGCCGGCTCGGCGTGGGCGTCGGGCCATCGGGTCCCTCGCGCGCATCTCCTGGGTGGTTTCGTCGCGTTCGCCCATGCCGGTGACCCATCTGCGGCCTGGGGTGTCCCCGTCGGTCCGCCGCCGTTGTACTGGGTTTTCAGCAGTCTCGCGGTTGCTGTCGCCGGCCTCGTCACTTGCGGCGTGTGGCGGGTGTGGCGCTCGCCGGGCGGGCAGGCCAGGTCGGCGGACCCGCTCCGCGCGGAGGGTATCGCCACCAGGGCCGAGGTCCGCGCAGCGGTCGGCAGCAAGGCTCTCCTTCGCCGGGCCGCCACTCTGCGCCCGTCACTGCTGGCCCCCCGCCCGGGCGATGTCGGCTACCGGCTCGGCGTCAGCCGGGGGCTGGAGTGCTGGGCGAGCGTGGAGGACTCGATGCTGGTCTTCGGCCCGCCCCGCTCGGGAAAGGGGATGAGTCTGGTGATCCCGGCGATCCTCGACGCTCCGGGCGCTCTGGTCACCACCTCGACCCGCCCCGACAACCTGGCGGTCACCGTCGCAGCACGCTCCGAGCACGGTCCGGTGATGGTCTTCGACCCCCAGGGCCTAGCGTGCAGCGCTGAAGGTCCCGGGGTGCCCGTCTTGGCGTGGTCGTTGACCCGGGGCTGCGAGGACCCTCGAGTAGCGATGATCCGCGCCGAGGCGCTGGTCGCGGACGGATCGAAGTCGGGGGTGGAGAACGCCAGCTTCTGGCGCACCCAGGCCTTGTCGGTCACCCGGTGCATGCTCCACGCCGCCGCGCTCGACGGCCGCTGCGCCGCCGACCTCTATCGCTGGTCGCATTCTGCGGGCTCCGCCAAGGAAGCAACCTCCATCCTCGCGTCCCACCCCGAAGCGACGCCTGGCTGGGACCGGGCGCTAGACGCGATCATCTCCGCTGAGTCGCGCACCCGCGACTCGGTGTGGGCGATGGTCGCCAACACCTTCGCCCCGCTCGCCGACCCGGCCGTGCTCGCGTCGGTGAGCCCCGCTGCGGGAGCGGAGTTCGACCCTTTGGCGTTCCTGGCGATGCGAGGATCGGTCTACCTGCTCGGCACCGCGACCGGCGCCTCGGCGACCGCCAGCCTGATCGCAGCGTTGATCGAGGACCTCATCGACGCCGCCCGACGCCTCGCCGCCCGCTCGGCCGGCCAGCGCCTCGACCCGCCCCTAGCGCTCGTGTTGGACGAGGCCGCCAACTACCCCCTCCCGTCCCTGCCAGCCCTCATGGCCGAAGGTGGCGGCTCGGGCATCACCACGATGGGGGTGCTCCAGTCGTTAGCCCAGGCGAGGGACCGCTGGGGCAGGGAGGCGGCGGGAGCGATATGGGACTCTGCGATCGTCAAGGTCGTTCTCGGCGGCTCAGCAAACGCGGACGACCTGGCCGACATCTCCCGTCTCGTCGGCGAACGGCAGGTGATCGAGCGCTCAGAGACCATCGGCGTTGGCGCAGCGGGCCGGTCGACGTCGACCTCGACGCGCTACCGGCCGATCCTGGAGCCCTCCGAGATACGCCGGCTCCCCATCGGCACCGGGCTGCTCCTGTTGCGCTCGGCCCCGCCGATCACTCTGACACTGCGCCCTTGGACGGCCCGCCCCGACGCCCGCAAGCTGACCGCGGCGCGCACCAAGTGGGAGAACCCCGTCCCCGACAGCACGGCCCCCGCAGGCCACGACCGCCACGAAGAGGTAGACGCCGGTGCGTGACCCTCGCCCAGGCCTCCCCTGGTCCGCACGCCGGGTCGCCCGACGAGGCGAGTACGCCTCTTGGATGGCCAGCAGTGGCTGGCTGGCCAGAAGACAAGCGTGGCGGGAAGCGTGGATCGCCATGCACGGGGCCGAGCCGCGCTGCGCGGCGTGTGGAGGGCCGTGGAGCCTCCGCCACGGCGACCTGCACCACCGCAGCTACGACCGGCTCGGAGCCGAGCGTTTCCGCGATCTGATCCCCCTCGACCGGATCTGCCACGACCGCCTGCATGCCATCTTGGAGTCCACCCCGGCGTGGCGCCGTCTCGGCCGAGCGCACGCAACCGATGTGATCGTCGCCCGCCTCCGCTGCGCCTCGGCCCGAGGAGAGGACATGTCCGATGGGTGACGACCCCGACGTGCGCTACAGCTTCGACGAGCTGGCCCAGGTGCTCGGGGACACTTACGACGCCGGCGAGCTAACCGATGTGGGCGCCCCGACGCATTGGCCGGCCATCCCAGCCGCCGACGCCGCGGCGGAGTGGGAGGACCTCGCCGTCTGGGTCGAAGCCCTCCGCAGCCGCTTCGCGCATCTCGACCATCATGTGATCCCCCGATGCTGGTGGCGTCACAACGAACACGTCGAGGCGCTCGCCGCCCTGCGCGATCACGAGCGTTCCAGCTTCTCCGCCACTGCTCCTGTCACCGCCCCGGTCGACTGGCTCCGCGCTCTTCGCGACGTCGCGGCGCTACTCAAAGCATGGACCGCCGAGGTCGGCTGCGGATCCTCCCACCAGGACCAGCCCGTCCCGCTTCGAAACGTGGACAGCAAAGGATGGGACGCTCACGTGGCCGGCGATATCGCCCGGCGCCGGCAACGAGAGATCGATACTGCCGCTGTCGATCGGTGACCCCATCACACCCTTTTTGTTCAGTGGCCGCAGATCGCGGCCCCGGAAAGGAGACGACGATGCCCGTCAAGACCACATGGAACGTTGATCACGTCGCTGGGCGCCGCCACAGCCACGAACCCTCCACAAAGCGGCCCCCCGAACGGGATAGCTATCCCCGCCAGCCGGCAAGCAAGGACAGCCCCGGCTGCTCGAACGCAGTCAGCGAGAACTCGCACTGATGGCCTGCCACGCAACCCGCCATCAAATCGACTGGGTAGCTGACGCGCTCCGCCGTGCCGCCGCAGATCACGGTGTCGAGCTGCCAGTCTCCTACGCCCGGCGAGTCGCCACCGACGGTCTCGGGCGCGAGGCCGAGCTCGGGGTCACCCGCCTCGGAGCCGGTGTGGTCATCCACACCGCGCCGCAATCCAAAGACCGACTGCCCATCGTCGTCGGCTACGCAGATGCCCGGGGCCAGTGGCACCGCGACGGGAGCCGCCACATCGAGGCCTCGCCTGTCGAGTGTCCGGCCGACACCGCGGAGGTGACGCTGTGAACGACCGGCAGGGGGCCGAAAGGGTCGTTACCCCCGAGCGATTCGTGCTCCGCCCCTGGGCCGACCCGGTAGTCGAAGCCCGGGGTTTCCTGGTGGCCTCGATCTACACCGAGGCGGTCCTCTTACCGATTCTCGGGCCCTCGACGGTGCTGTGTCTTCGTCGCCTCGGATGCTTGGCGGCGACCCAACCGGACGGCACCGAGATCGACACCCGCCAGCTGGCCAGGGACCTCGGTCTCGGTGACGCCCTCGGCCGGCACTCGCAGATCACCAGGACGCTCGACCGCCTCTGCAGCTTCAAGATGGCGCGATGGTCAGACGCCGGCCTGGCCGTGCGCACCGCGGTCGCGCCCGTCCCCGAACACCAGCTCCGGCGCCTGTCTCCCGAACTGGTCGGACTGCACCGCTACATGCTCAACCAGGTCGCCGGGCACGGTGACAGCGTCGGCGTCACCGTCACCGCCGGTGCCACCCCCCGTCGAGGCGCCGCGTGGCAACGCCACGCGCTTAGCCGCCAAGGCGCAGCCGAGCCGGCCAGTCACGCCGGGAGCATGGCGCTATGAGCCGGCCCTCTCCCATCACCGCGGCCCGGGCGCGCCACACCCTCGCAGAGGTCGCAGCCCGCACAGGCGTCGACGCGTATCAGACGGGCGGGTCGGTCAGCGTGCGCTGCCCGTTTCCCTCACACGGACATCCCGACCGGACCCCCTCTTTGCGTCTGCACCTCGACGCCGGCATCTTCTCCTGCTTCGGCTGCGGGGCCAAAGGCGACGTCGTCGAATGGGTCCGCCTGGCCGAAGGCGTCGACTGGCGCGAGGCCATCGCCATCCTCGACGCTGGCCGTCGCCTGACCAACGCTTGGGCAGGCAAAGCCCCTTCCGGCTACGAGCGCTCGCCGGGCGTCCCGGCCAGGACCCCAGCAGGCGCCGAGCCGGCCGGCCGGCCCGACGCAGCCGACCTGGCCCGCACCCCACCCGAGCGGGTGTACGCGGCCCTTGACGCCGCCTGGGGTTACTACACCCAACCAGCTCTTCGTGCCCGAGGGGAGGAGTACCTTTTAGGGAGAGGGATCGACGTGAAGGTCCTCGAAGCACACACAGGCCGCCCCGAGGTGGGTCACACCCCGGCCAACGCGGACGGCCTCGTAGCCGCCCTTCACGCCAAAGGGTTCAGCAACGACGAACTGGTCGACGCCGCCCTCGCACACCGCCGTGTGGGCGGCGGGCCGCTCGGCGACTTTTACCGCCAGCGGGTCCTTGTCCCCATCAGAGACGACCAGGAACGTGTAGTCGGGATCATCGGGCGCAACGTCGCCGCCCTGCAGCGCTGGGCGAAATACAAGAATCCGCCCCGCACCGCTATCTACGACAAGTCCGTCAACCTCTACCAGCCGTTAGCCGCACCCGCTGACCCCGGGGGCCAGGTCATCGTCGTCGAAGGGACACTCGACGCCATGGCAATCGCCGTCGCTGCTATCCGTGCCGGTCAAGGCGACCGGTACTGCCCCGTCACCCAATCCGGGCGGGAGCTGTCCGCCGCCCAGCTCACCCGAGTGATCGAGATGCACCCCGCCCGGGTGGTCCTCGGATTCGACGGAGACACAGCAGGCCAAGACGCCGCCTACCGCCATGCCCTCGCCGCGCTCCGCCGGGGAAGCGAGGTCGCCGCGGCCGTCCTGCCCGCCGAGCACGACCCGGCCTCCTGGCTCGCCGAGCGAGGAGACGACGGCCTCGCGGTGTGGAGCTGGCCTAGAGCCCGGCGCATCGACGCCGAGGGGCCCGGCCCCATTCCCGCTGACATCTCCATCACCCTCGGGCTGGCCGCCGAGGATACCAGAAGCCGCTCCAAGCGCCCGGGGGAGTTTCGCCGGGCGGAGCATGGCGCCAGCATCACCACACTGCGCCCGATCGCTGATGAGTCGCCGGTGGCGCTGTGACGACGACGATCGACTCGAGCGCTACAACGGGGCGCGGCGGATCCTCGATGCGTCGCCCGGGCGGACGGTGGTGGAGCATTCAGGACATCGCCGCAGATCTGGGGGTTTCCCTCAACACCGCTTACAAGTGGTCGTCGCGCGGGCAGCCCGACTTCCCCCGAACCGTGCGCCTTCGCAACGGGGCTGTACGGGTTCGCGACGACTGGTACGAGGAGTGGCTTAGTCGACTGGAGAAGTGACCGGCTCGATGAGGGAGCGTTCCAGGAGGGAGATTCCTTCGTCCTCCCGGCCTGGTGCAACTCCCTGGTAGACGTCGAGAAAGACCGAGAGGGTCTTGTGGCCCGACCAGCGCTGGCAGACCGTGGCGTCGACCCCGGTCCGCAGCCACCACGAGCAGGCGGCGTGGCGAAGGTCATGGCGTCGCAGCCGAGAGAGCTTTGGCTGACGGGGGTCCCCGACTGGCAGGTCGGGGCGGGGCGGGAACAGCGCCTCTCGGGCCGGTCGCCAGACGTCACGGTCGAAGGTCGACAGGTCGAAGGGATGGCCGTTGCGGTGGAACACCAGGCCCGACGGTCCATTTCCCCACCGCTCGCGATGGTCGATCAGCTTGGCGACAAGGATCCTGTTGATCGGCACCCGGCGGGACTCGGCGAGATCGCGATCCTTGAGCGGACCCCACTCGGGATCCTCCTCGGAGTCGAGCCACCGGGACGCGACCCGGCGTCGGCTCCGACGCACGACGAGCCAGCCCGGGCCGTCGTCGGCTGGCAGCTCGATGTCTTCCCAGGCCAGGCCGACCGCCTCGTTCGGGCGCAGGCCGCACATGGCCATCACCAGGACGTAACACTCGACTATCCCGCCCCAGCTCCCCAGTCGGACGCAGGCCTGGGCAAGGTCGAAGGCCTGAGGCATGCTGAGTACCAGGTCGGCGTCGACGGTGAGCCGGCTGCCCGGGACCGTGGAACGGCTAATTTTCCCCTTGACCTTACGGCGGAGGCGGACGGCAGGCCACGGATCCCGAGTCACAGCGATGTCTTCTCGCAAGACCGCCCACGCCCAGCAGGCCCGCAGCGGTTGGCTGAAGCGGACGAGTGTCGCGGGGGCGACCCGTTTGGTCGGATCGCGCTGGTTGAATTCGAAGCGCGAGAGGAACTGCTCAAGGTCGGCCGTTGTCACGTCGTCGGCGACAGCCGAGTTCGCTTCGAGCCAGACCCGACCAGCCCGCTGGCGGTCGGTTAGGGCCGACTGGGTACGTGCGGGCAGGAAGCTAGCGTGGTCCAGGTAGTCGGTGACAGCCTCGAGGTCGGCGCCGACAAGGATGGCATCGGGATCTAGGAGCCACCTGCGAGCCCGGTTGAACGCGGCTGCGGCGAGGATCTTGGTCTTCGGTTCCCAGTCCGGGTTCGCCCAGTAGAACGACTCGGTGATCGCGAAGACGGTGGCGGGTAGCGCGGGTCGGGGAGTGACTGGTCCTTCCGGCGCGACGAAGCGGCGGCTCTTCAGGTCAAAGGGCAGGCCGTTCGCGAATCCCCGGTCGAGCTGCTCTTTCCATACCTGGGCCAGTCCTGCTCGCTCGAAACGCTTGGAGAACTGGACTCCGTCGGCTTT